>Ga0326728_10004168_pt1 | contig 43352 bp, 43 predicted proteins | sample MB3enrmetagenome_FD_207602 | JGI IMG/M metagenome (GOLD analysis project Ga0326728, IMG submission 207602) | Lab enriched peat soil microbial communities from McLean, Ithaca, NY, United States - MB31MN | ecosystem: Environmental > Terrestrial > Soil > Wetlands > Peat | place: USA: New York...
GGCCCAACTGCTCCCAATTCAAAGGAAGCAATCCTACCAGAACTCGCCAATTCTCAAGTTCAGCCATGCAAATAGAATAGTAATCTTCATTTCAATCGTCAATCGTTATCTTAGCGCTTATGGGTGGCGCACCCTAAGTTTTCAGAACCTAACCATCCTACGAAGATGGGTGCCCCATTCTTTCACAGTCTTATCGTGAAACGGTGGATACCTCGAACTAAGGATGTTTATAATGCCAACAACCAGCTTACGCAGCGGGGCGCGAGAGCAATGACCTACGACGCCAACAGCAGCACGTTCAACGACGGCACCAGCAGCTATGTCTGGGATGCGCGTAGCCGGCTGGTTTCCGCGAATAGCAATGCTGCGAGTTTCAGTTATGATCCGCTGGGGTGGCGCGTGAGCAAGACGGCGATGAGCACGACCAACAACTTCCTCTACGACGGCGCAAATGCGGTGCAGGAGTTTGGCACCAATCCCACCGCCAACCTGCTCACCGGCAGCATCGACGAACGGTTTGTGCGGACAACCTCGACCGAGACCGACGACTACCTGACTGATGCGCTGGGCAGCCAATGGAGCTGACCGGCTCGACCGGTATTATGGAAGAGCAATACAGCTATGGGCCGTACGGCATCTTGAGCGCATCGGGCATGACCACGACCAACACCTATGCCCACACCGGCCGCGAGTTCGACGCCCTCGGCGTTGACTACTTCCGCGCCAGATACTACAACCCAACAACCGGACGATTCCTCAGCGAAGACCCGATCGGCTTTGCAGGCAGTGGAACAAACCTCTATGCCTATGCTAAGAACAATCCCATCAAACTCAAAGATCCCTCCGGCCTATGTCCGGATGGCAGCGGGTTAAATGGGATTATGGCAGGTCTGGCGCTACTGGATTACTTTGAAAGAATTATGCAGAATATGCTATAACACCGGGCATGATGGGGGCTGGATTCGCGTTATGTCTCGTAGGATTCCTGGCCCTTGACGCAATGATTCTTATGGGTCCAATTGGATGGATGCTTGCACCAATTCTGCTCATGGTTATGTTAGCCGGAGTCCTTTTGGCGGTTGAGGGTTTGGAATGGGCTCTTCAGCACAATTTGATTGACCCGTCGGATCCATTTGGCCCACCTGTACCAATCCCTCCTACGTCGTTTTGATTTCAAATTGAACAAGTGAGGGGAGTGAAGGAATAGTTATCATGATCGACAAACACAAGCTATTACACTGGCTTTGGCCAGTACTTCTCGGCTGGGCGAGGTACTTTTCCCTCTTGGGGATTCCAATCTTTCATATTAGGGCTTTTGACGAGAATCTGTAAGCAGCGCGGTTTTACGCGGCTTTCTGGAATGCGACGAGTTGGGTTGTTGTGGCGGCCAGCCGTTGGGCTTTCAGGAGCAGGTAGTTGAGGTTGCGGTAGCCGCGTCCGCGTCGCAAGAGCGCTTTGATGTTGCCGTTGACGGCCTCGACGACTCCCAGTGGAAGCTTTGTTCTGCAGTAGTTCAGGATTCCGTCCAGATGGCGAAGCAGCAGGTCGGCCAGTTTCTCCATGGGGGTGAGCCGCTGCCAGCGCAGTTGATCGATCCAGCTCTTCAGGTAGCGCAACATCGCGTCTTCGCAGTGATAACTCCACAGCCGGTCCAGGCTCTCTTTCATCAGGTAGGCCTTCATTACCCGGCGGTTCAGCGCAAACAGTTCGTTGAGTTGCTGCTTTTTGCGCGCGGTCAGATGCACCCAGCGGGTCAGCAGCAGCCAGCACTTGCCCTTCACCAACTCCCGCGCTGGTCCACCCTTGCGAAAGAACTCGGCCCGACGCACCTCGTCGACGGCGGCGCCGGCGCGCTTCATGATGTGAAATTTGTCGTAGATGATGCGGCAGTTGGGCAGCCACTCGTCGATGCTTTGTTTGAACGGCTCCCACATATCGACGCAGGCCGCCTGTACAGTCGAGCGCTGAAGGGCGCTTAAACACTGGCTGAAGAACGCGTCGAGCGTTTCCTTCTTCCGCTCGGCGCCGAACCACAGAGGCTCGGCGGTTTTCAGGTTGCTCACCGCGGTGATGAACTTCTGCTTCTTGCCGAGGAAGATCTCGTCGACCCCCATCTGGCACAGCGCAGGCTTTTTGCGCGCCGCCGCCCGACGCTGCAAATACCGCTGATCGATAGCGCGCACCGTGCTCGCCGCAAGACCAAACTGCCGCGCCACGCGACTATTGGGGTGCCTCAGGACAAAAGCGATTCGGTTGCGGGATTGACCAATTTCATGCGCAACATTGGAATGAGCTTTGGCACCGCGGGTGCAAACGATTCTGGCCCGGCGTCAGCAAATCCATCTTTGCCGGCTCAGCGACCACCTGAGCCTGGGCAATCCCGGCCTGACGATCAACGCTCAAGCCATGGCGCTGCACGCCCGCTGCGCCGGGTTGGGAGCCCTTGGAACGCAGGCCGCCGTCGTGGCCCAAATCTACCGGGCGTTCATGATGCAGACCGTCGCCCTGTCGTTCATAGACGCCAACGCGATTTTGGGAGTTGGATCGGCGGCCATGTTCCTCCTTTCATTTCTCCTCAAATCGAACGATCCAAAGAGCGCCGAGCAGCAAACCGGGCATTGATCCGGGCTGGTTGCGGCTGCTGAAGCGGGATTTCCGCCCAAATTCATCCGGGTCTTCCGGCGCGCCTCTGCTATGCTGAATGGTCCACCCGGACTATAGCGGTTCTCCAGTTGCTGTAGAGGGAAACCATTGTCCTGAGTGGCTTTTTCCTCAAGAAAAAGCCACCTTCTGCAATACTGGAAACGCTACGTAAACTGGAGAACCGCTCTAGGAGGAGTCATGCCGGAACACAGGGGGCGAAAGCACCATCAGGACCGGGTGGCGGAGACGCTGCGCGAGGAGATCGGCGCCATGATCGAGGGCGAGCTGGTGGACCCGCGCATCAATCTCTGCTACGTAACCGAAGTGGCGTTGAATCCTGGCGGCAGGTCCGCGCTGGTCTATGTGGCCGTTGACAGCGCCGTCAAGGACATTGCCAAAGCCGAAGAAGAGACCATCGCCGGCCTTGAGGCCGCCAAGGGCTACATCCGCGTTGAACTGAAGGAGCGGATGGGCGTGCGCCACATTCCTGATCTCAGCTTCCTTGCCGACCGCTCGGGCCGCTTCCAGGCGCGCATTGAAGAGCTGATGGACCGGCATCGCAAGCGGCAAAAGACGCCCGCCGAGCAAGGCTCCGCGGAGCAGGGTCCCGCGGAGCAGAAGGCTCAGGTGGAGTAGCCGCGCATGGATTATCCCAGCCGAAGTCTGGCTTTCAGTCCGAAATGCGCTTCGCCGGGTGTCACGGCTGGCCTGGCTTCGGGCGCCGTACTGGCCAGCCCAATCGAGGCCATTCTCAAGGTTCTGCGCCGGGGAGAGCGATTCCTCGTCTGCTCGCACGCCCGGCCCGACGGCGACGCGGTGGGCTCCATGCTGGCCATGGGAATGTTCCTGAAACAGTTGGGCAAGCGCGCTGACCTGGTCACGGCGGACGAGATTCCGAAGATCCATCGCGAGTTGCCGGGCGCGGAGCGGATTCGTACCGTTCAGCTCGTTCGCGGTTCTTACGACGCCGCGATTCTGCTGGAGTGCGACGGGCTGGAGCGCACCCGGCTGAAAGGCCTGGAGCGGCTTTTCCTAGTCAACATCGATCACCATGCCACCGGCCGCGAGTACGCCAAATTGAACTGGATCGACCGCGATGTGGCCAGCGTCGGCGAGCTGGTATATCGGCTGGTGAAGGCCGCCGGGGCCACGGTCACGCCCCAAATGGCTACCTGCCTTTACACCACGGTGCTGACCGACACCGGGGGCTTCTGCTACGGCTCCACGCAGGCTTCCACATTCGGCCTGGCGCGGGAGCTTGTGCTGGCCGGCGCCGATCCGGTCGGTATCGCCAGGAACGTCTATTTTTCCACGCCCGCCTCAAAGCTGCTGCTGCTGGGCGCAGCGCTCGCCAATCTGAATCACGAGGGCAGGCTGGCGTGGCTGTGGGTTACTCAGCAGGACATGGAGCGCACCGCCGCCACCGAGGAGGACTGCGAGGGCATTGTGAATTTTGCGTTGTGCGCCGCAGGGGTGGAAGCCGCCGTCTTTCTGCATGAGTTGCCGGACCGGCGCATCGGGCTGAGCCTGCGCAGCAAGGGCCAGGTGAACGTGGCCGCAATAGCGGAACGACTGGGCGGCGGAGGCCACGAAAGCGCCGCCGGCTGCACGGTGGAGGGGCCGATGGCGAGCGCGCTCAATGGAATTCTGACCCATTTACGTCCCAGCGTGGCCGTGCTGGCAGGGGAAGAATGCCGATAAGCCTCTTGAGATTCGGCTCGAATCTGTTAGCCTTGACCCTGTTGAAGCGCAGTTCGATCTCCGCCTTGCCAGGATGCGCGGACCGCAACCGAAGCCGGTCAGCTCCCGCCAGCAGCCTGAACCGAAGCCGGCATCTCAGGTCTGCGTGAGGCAAGCGAAGTCTGCCCGTTGGAGAAACGCTGGAAGTGGATACATTTCAGGAACCATCTGTTCCGGACTCCCCCCAAGGTTGGCGTAAACGGCTGCCCAGCTGGGCCAATGTCTGCGAGACGTCCGTTTTTCTTGGTTTTACGCTCTTTTTCCTTCTCTATGGGCAGACCCCGCTGGTGGGCGGCGACGGGCTGGGCCTGGTAGGAGCCGACGAGCCCCGTTATGCGCAGATCGCCCACGAGATGCTGGACCGGTTCGACTCGGCGAACACACTGAAGGGCCACCTGAGCGCCTGCGTTACCCCTTATCTCTACGGCCACCCCTGGCTGGAGAAGCCGGCGCTTTACTACTGGCGGGCGATGTTCGTTTTCCGGGACTTCGGCGTACACGATTGGGCTGCGCGCCTGCCTTCGGCCAGTTTCGCCTTCGTCATGGTGGCGCTCATCTACATGCACATGCGGCGATTCAGGCCTGGCGGCCACCTGGACGCGGCGCTGATTACCGTCGCTTGCGCCGGCATCATGGGCTTTGCCCGCGGCGCCTCCACCGACATGCAGATGGCCGCGCCGCTGGCCATCGGTCTACTCGGCTGGTATGCCTGGTATGAAACCGACTCCAAGTTCTGGCTCTTCGACATCTACTTCTTCACTGGCGTGGCCACGCTGGCCAAAGGGCCGGTGGCACCGTTTCTGGCCATCGTGATCGTTGCCGTCTTCGCGGCCCTGCGGCGTGAATGGTCGATCTTGAGGCGGTCGTTCTGGTGGCCGGGGGCAGCGCTCTACTTCGCCATCGTGCTGCCCTGGTTCATCGCCGTGCAGCACCAGAATCCCACCTTTTTCCGCGAGTTCTTCCTGGAGCACAACCTGGAGCGGTTTGCCTCCGATCGCTTTCAGCACCAGCAGCCGTTCTGGTACTACCTGGTGGTGGTGCTGCTGGCGGCCATGCCCTGGACGGTGATCGCGGTGCGTGCGCTGATTGACGCCATTCAGACCTCGCTCTGCGAGTGGCGGGCGCGGCGCTCCAGCAACTGCAAGCCTTGCGCCGGTCGCCCAGGCGACGCTTTCCCTGAGTTTCTGGTTGTCTGGGCGCTGATTCCCATCGTCTTCTTTTCCTTCTCCCAGTCCAAGCTGCCCGGCTACATTCTGCCCTCCATTCCGCCCATTACCATCCTCACTGGCGACTACCTCTTCCGGCGGCGTCAGGCGGGACTGAGCCGCTGGGTGCTGGTGGGTCATGCCGTGCTCTGCGGCGTAATGACGATGTTCACGCTGCTGCTGCCCTGGTTTGTGGCCCACGGGCCGCAGATGCCGCCCCTGCGTGCGCTGGTAGTGGCCCTGTCGGCCTCGAGCGGAGCGGCGCTGCTGATTCTGGTGGTGGTCAAGGGCTTCGGCCTGGCCCGGTTGCGGCTGGCCACTTCAGGGGTGCTTGTGGTCCTGGTGCTGTTTCTCTGCGGCGTGGGTCCCTTCCTCGGCATTCCGGCCATCGGCCATACCAAGCGGGTGATTCAACTGCTGGACCGCTCTTACTCCGCGCGCCCTCTGGCTGAGCGGCTGGCCACGGTGGCCCCCGGCAACGAGATGGTCGCGGTCTTTCGCGTGCGCCGCGACGTCGAGTACGGACTGTCGTTCTACCGCAACCGCGCCGTGGTGAATTACGAGGAGAGTGGCGTGCCCGATGGGCAGCACCTGCTGGTGGCGCGGGTGACCGGGCGCGGCGGCAAGGATCTGGACACTCCCGCCGCCCTCGAAGAGTACCTCGAGGACAGGCACTATGAGCAGCTTTTCAGTTGGCCGGAACAGGGCTTGGTGGTCTATTTGGTGGGCAGCCGGTAAAATAGCTGGAACCTCCATTTGTAGTTGACCTTGGGAACTTCACCGGATGTGGGTGCTGCCCGCTTCTTGGCCAGGACGTTTTCAAGAGGAGAAGCATGGCATCGGGCGCTCCCATCGAAATCCTCGACCTGCGGCACTTTGCCGCGCCGCTGCTGCGCCCTGTGCTGGAGGCGGAGGGAGAGTTGTGGAAGCGGCGTCTGCACTGGGACTACGGCGCCTCGGCCAGGCTGCTGCTGCAGTATCTCGACGGCCACATGCTGCCCGGCTACGCAGCCCTTGAGGCGGGACAGGTCATCGGCTACGTCTTCTGTGTCTACGAGGACACCAAGGCGGTCATCGGCGATGTCTTCGCAATGTCCACCCTCCACGCCGCCGAAGGGGCGGCCCGCGAAATTCCAGCCTACGAGATCGAGGAGAAGCTGCTTCGCCACCTTCTTGAACTGCTGGTGAACTCGCCCCAGATCGACCGCATGGAATCGCAACTGCTCCTGCATCCATCGGGCTTCCACGCCGGTGTCTTCCGCCAGGCGGGCTTTCAGATTCACCCGCGGCTCTTCATGGTGCGGTCGCTACAGGGCTTCTTCGCCTTGCCTCACGTTGATCTGCCCGCCGCGCTGGAGCTGCGTCCCTGGCGCGAAGAGGATCTGACCCCCGCCGCTCGGCTCATCTCCGAGGCTTACCAGGGCCATCCAGACAGTGTGGTCAACGACCAGTACCGCTCGGTCCACGGATCGCTGCGCTTCCTCAACAACATCGTCCGCTACTCCGGCTGCGGCGTCTTTTCGCCGCAGGTGTCGCACGTGGTGGTGGATCGCAAGAGCAGGGAACTGGCGGCCCTGGTGCTGGGTTCGCGGGTCAGCCCGGAGAGCGGCCATATTACCCAGCTGTGCGTCCATCCCGAGTTCCGCCGCCGCGGACTGGCCCGGATGCTGCTTACCCTGACAGCCTCCTGTTTCCTGCGCCTGGGCGTCGCCGAGGTTTCGCTCACCGTCACTGAAGCCAATTCGCACGCCATTGAGCTTTACCGCGCCGAGGGCTTCGACTGCGCGCACACCTTCGACGCCACCGTGTGGCAGCGCGGCCAGAGTGCCTGACAATTCTCCGGAGCCCCGCTGATCGGAACGATCCGGGTCCAATCTCTATTTCGTGGACTTGATATAGGGCAGCAAACTCTTCGGCGCTTCCCGGCAGGCACAGTGCAACTGATGCTCCCGGTGCCACTGGATTCTCTGCTCCAGCGTAGCCTTGAGCGGCATCTTGTTCTGTTCGTGCCAAAGCTTGTTCATGGGGCAACTCCCTCCGGTGAAAGCCGCGTGCCCCCAGGCTTCGATTTTGAAACCTGGGAAACCGCAAATCTCAATCTGGAGTTTACCGCGCGATCAGAAACATCAGCCAACTGAGCACGATGGCCGCGGCTACGAAGAGCACAAAGCAATAAGCTCCGTAGCGGACCATGCGCTGGGGCGTCTCGCGCTGCGTAATGCCAAAGACGATGGAAGCGAAGAGAGCGAAGAGCACAACCGCCGCAAAATGGGTCATGACTTCCTCCCGGTGCGGAGATTGTGCGCGTCCACGGCGGAAATCACGTTCAAGAGTCCGGCCACCACGATAAAGCGCGTGCCGTAGTCGGCGGTGGTCACCTGCATCTGATCCGCGCCCCAGCCCGCCACCCGGCTGACGACGTAAAGCAGCCCGCTGCCCAGGTCCCCGGCCAATCCCAGAATGTCCAGGATGTCGTGCGCGTTGGCGTAGACCTTGCCCTGCATGGCTATTCCCAGCGCGAACATGCCCAGGATCGACGCCGCAAGCAGCGCCCCGCGGCCCCACTTGCGCAGTAGAAAATGCCCCGCGCCGGGCACCAGCCAACCAGCGATCAGGGGAAGGTAAACAGACCCGCCTCCCGCCGCTGCGTTCTTGTTTTCTTCAGTTGCCATTCCTTTTTGACTATACCGCACGAGGGGCGGGGAAGCAGTGGTCAGTGAACAGTGGTCAGTGAACAGTGGACAGTGGACAGTGAACAGTGAGCAGTGAGCAGTGGGCAGTGGGCAGTGGGCAGGGGCAGAGGACAGGGAACAGGGGTTGGGGAGGGCCGAGGCGATTGAAAGCTTTGTGGGAGTGGAGATGCACAGATTGTAAGGCGACGGGGCGGAAAGGGGCGTGGATGGCGGCGAGGGCGCAAAATGCGCGAAGTGTTTGCATAGAAATACACGGAATTAAGGGAGAATTGGACAAAAGCGCAAATTCAGGAAGATTTCAGAGGAATTCCGGCTGGCAAGTTGTTGATTTCAGGTTGAGCGCGGGAGGGTGAATGGGGACTTTTTGCGCTTTTTCGCGAGTTTCCAAAATCATATTAAGGCATTTATTATGTGTTGTTTGCGATGATTTTTTGGAGATGCGCGCGCAAATAACATCGATTAGCGAGCATTTTGCGGATGGAGGATGGGAATGCAGGGATATGAACGGGAGAAGCTGCGACGGGAGCTGGATGAGGCGCTGCTGCCTTTCCGGCTGGCGCGGAAACAAAGGGGCGGCGGGGCTGGACGGAACGGGGAGGGGTGGCTCAAGAGCCTGCGGCTGGCGATGGGGATTCCGGTGGACGAGTTGGCGCGGCGGATGGGGGTGCGCCGGAGGGAGATTCACCGGCTGGAAAAGTCGGAGAAGAGCTCCCGCATCATGCTGGCGTCGCTGAGCCGGGCGGCGAAGGGATTGGGATGCGAGCTGGTGTACGCGCTGGCGCCGAAGGAGGGAACGCTGGAAGAGTTGGCGGCCAAGCAGCGGACGGAGCACAGGAAGGCGCTGGCGAAAAAACGCGAAGAGCGAGAGGCAAAGAAGAAGCCGTGGCTGGAAGCGATCGGATGGCGGGAGAAGTTTCTGGGTGCGATGCGCACCGCGCTGCGGCGGGAGGGGGTGCGGGTGCGTCTGCGGAAGACGGAGCGGGGAGTGGCGAAGCAGCAGGAGGAGTTCCGGGAGGCGAAGGAACTGGTAAAGGCAGGGACTAGGGGCTAGGGATTATTGATCCGGCAAGAAAACAGTGACATCGCTTTCCCACCCTTTTCCGCAGAAAACGCGGAAAAGGATGGGGCACCCAGACAGTATTTAGTTGCCGGATCAATAGGGGTTAGGGGACGGAGGCGGGCGGAGGGGCGGGGGTCGGTGAGTGGGAAGGCGATTTTGCATGAAATGAGACGGGGTCTGAAAAAGGGCTAGTCGAGGTTGTTTCATCCCACCCTTCGCAAAGTGCGCGAAGGATGGGGGCACCCGGCGTGACAAGAATATTTCGATTTTTCAACTCGGATGTTCCACTCGAAACGTTTTGGTGTAGACTTCTGCGCAGCCGGTCCTGAAGGTCAATTCCGTGCGAAAAACATCAAGAGGAGGTACTCTCATGAAATCCATTGAACAAGAGAAACTCTCCATCCGCTCGCGCGAACTTGCTGTCAGTCTCTATGACAAATGGGTCCGCGAACGTCAAACACGCCCCGATCTCAGATTTACTGACAATCCGAAAGAGTTGGAGAAGATCGCAAAGGAAAACTTCTCCAGCCAGAAGGCAGAGCCACGAAGAAAACATCTAGCAGATTTGAAGGAGTTGAACAAATCGATGGAGTTCCCAGATCAGGTGGCGCTTCTAGCCATGATGGAACTGCCTGTTCTCGAAACTTCGACCCTCTTGCATAGACTGAGTCGGCAAGTCGCGGCCGATCCGAATGCAGTCTACTTCAGCAAGGTGAATATGGCGGACAATTGCGGATGCGGATGCGGATGCGGATGCGCCGCAATGGCTAGCCTGGGATACGAGGAAAAGATCATTCTCGAGTCCCAAGCAAAGCCGTATTCGGTAGACCCGTTCAATGAACTGGGAACGCCAGCAGCAACCAGGGATAAACTTCTGGCGCTCGAGTTCATAGGTAGCTTCCAAGCAATCTCTGAAGCCGTAGGCGACAAAGTGAACCGTCGTTACTTCCAAATGGCTCAGGATTTTGCATAGCGACGTCATAATGGAACGTCGTTAGTGGACCGTGGCACGCACGGGTGCCTATTGCGGTAAGGCGCGAGGAAGAGATTTGCCAAACTCTGGCCGCATAAAAATCATCGAAGAGGGCAGCTTAGTTCTGCTGTTCAACGCGGAGGATGTCAGTCTGCGCCTCGCATCGTTAGAACATATACCGCAAATGCAACATGGGACGGCGGATCGTCTTCAAGGCGTGATTGGACAGAAGGCTTCCTTGAAGTGCGTTCCGCCGTCCCAGCAGGACCACACAGATCTACGCCCCGTGCTTGATAGACTTACTCTCACTGCGTGTAATGTATGCAACCTCGCGTGTTCTTACTGTTATGCCTCTGGCGGAACATATTACAACTCAGGTGGCCTGATGATGACGGCCACGACAGCCATCAATGCCATCAATAAGGCAGTACGCGCCTACTCAGATATCCGGCACATCAGTTTCTTTGGCGGTGAGCCGACGCTTAATATTGAATTAATAGAGATTGTTTGTGAATTCGTGCTTTTTCTGCGCCGGAAACGAATCCTGAATGAGTTGCCAACCTTTGGCATTACCACAAATGGTTATGCATTGGACGAGCGGGTATTGCAGGTCCTTCAGAAATATGACTTCAGCATAACATTGAGTTTGGATGGTCCTAAACCGATACACGATAAAGAGAGGCCCACCAGGTCCGGGAAAGGTTCATACGATTCGATTGTAAAGAACATACATCGTCTGGTTGCTGCAGGTCTCAATATCGAATTTGAATGCACCTACACGCTGAACCATCTTAATGCGGAAATCGATATCGTTCAGCTAATGGACTTTTTCTTCGACGAATTCGATTGCCATACGCTGCATTGCCCGATTGTTGCAGCCTCCCCCAACAGCGGCGAGTACATACCATTGAATGTGAGCCTTGCTCTCCAGGGTGACGCAGTTGAATACTCCATCGAGAACCTCGCCAGGAACGTTCCGAAAACGCTTTCGACGGCGGTGCGATTTCTGCAAAGTGTGACCACTCATACGCCGATCTGGCATTACTGCCCCGCAGGCAAATCAGAGATTACGGTTAATGCCGACGGAGAACTTTTTGCGTGTTTTATGTTGATGCAGACTCCCGCGTATAGCTTCGGGAGCGTGAATTCGTGTCGAGATGTGCAAATGCAGCAGACGCCCTTCCGTATCATCGGGATAGGTTCCGGAACGGAAAAGGAACAAGTCGAGAACATGATCAACTCGGCTGATAAGTTTGCCAACATTGCTTGTCGCTGTTGCTGGGCTCAACCACTTTGCCACGGTTGCCTGGGTGAGGACTTCGAGCGAATGGGGCCTGCAATCCATAGATCGGAGATTTCGGGAGTATCCGAATTCTGCGACTATAAACGCGCCCTAGCGGAAAGGTTTCTTCGTGCGGTGGCGCGGGCTCATCGAGTTACCGGAAATACCGGACCAGCCGTGGTTTACGCATGATATACAAGCCTTTCGAAAGTCAATAAGGCCCTCCTGGAAACGCACTGAGTCCGTCGGATAGCGGAGAAACCCAGAGTTATTCTCAATTGGAGAGAACAGGTCATAGCGCTCGAAGAGAGGTGTGTCGGTCTTCCCAGGAGGGTTGCGGGTCGGGGTACGTGGGCGGGAGGGCGGCGCTCAGGCAGCACATTTTTGTTTGGGTTCGTGCGTTCCAAGGTCTCAAAAGCGAGACCTGGAGCACACTTTCTTCTTAGTACTACAGTTGTACTTGCAGCATTTTGGAAAAGAGAGGCAAATGCCCGGGCCTAAAGGCTCAGTATTTATGCGCCTATTTCAGAGGGCTGAAGCCCTCTGCTCCCTCCGGAACCGCTATCTGCAACTGTAGTGCCAGGCGTAAAAACTGATGAGCGGCGAGGGTGGAGCACCCATTCTTTCTGTGGCCTGCGTGGCGCAGCGGCCTCGATTTGCTAATCTTGACACAACATGACCAAACTGTTTGGCGCAGTCAGCGTAGCATTGCTTCTGATTTGCTCTCTACCCTTGCTGGCGCAGAGAAAAGTTCCGCCCACGGCGGTCCGCTTTCAAGGCGCGCCACAATACACGCAACAGGAGTTGATGGCGGCTGCCGGATTCAAGCCGGAGGCGCGCGTGAACCCGCGCGAAGTGAAGGCTCGCGCCAGGCAGCTCAATGATACGGGCCTCTTCAAAGAGGTCAAGTTCACCACGGACAGCAAGGGGCTGCTGTTCACTTTGACGCCCAGCAGCCAGCTTTTCGCCATGCACCTGGAGAATGTTCCTCTGACGCCGGGCAAAGAACTTGACGCCAGGCTGCGCGAGCGCTTCCCGCTTTATCGCGGCCTTTTGCCAGCCAGCGGATCGATGCTGGAAGGAATACGCCAGACGCTGGAAGAGATGCTGGCGGCCAAAGGCGTGAAGGCGACGGTGAAAGCCGCTATCACCAGCGGCCTGGGTCCGCAGAAGATCACAGCGATGAACTTCACGGTCGTCTCGCCGGAGGTGCATATCGGCGTCATTGAGCTGGCCGGCGTTTCGCCCGTCATGGAGGGCAAGGCGAGCCTTCTGGCCAGCGGCCAAACTGGAAACAGCTTCGATACAGAGAACACGGCCATCGGCCTTCAGCACGCTTTCGAAGAGCTCTACCAAGACCTGGGTTATGCGGCCGTGCAAGTCGATGTTGCGCAGGCTGATTCTTTCATCGTCTCGGATCAGTCGGTGGATATTCCCTATACGGTAACGATCAAGGAAGGCGGGATCTACAAGCTCGGAGCGATCGAGTTTCCGGCCAGTGCGCTGGTGGCGCGCGCGGATGTTGAGAAGATCGCGGCCAGATACCCGGCCGGCTCCGGACGGCCGCTGGATCTGTTTCTCATGGCCGTGCGCGACGCATACCATGCCAAGGGCTATCTGGATTGCTCGGTGGTTTCACACGCTTCCTTCAGCGAGGCTACGCACATCGTGAATTACAGCGTCGAAAGCGATCCGGGCTCGCAGTACAGGCTGGCTTCGGTCAAATTCGACGGAGCCCCGGACGCGATGGCCGCCAAACTCAAGCTTGCCTGGAAGATGGCGCCCGGCGACGTGTTTGACGAAAGTTATGTCTCAGGCTTTGCGGCGCTGGCACAAAAGAAAGACAAGCCAATGACGAAATGGCTGCAGACAGTTATTACCACTTACGACGTCAAGGCCGACGCGGCCACGCACGAGGTCGACTGCATCTTCCATTTCGCGAAGGCCACGCAGAGCCCGCGCTAGCGAGTTTCCGGCGCAGGAGACGATTCAGACTTCGCCCTGAGCTGTTTTGGAATTCTCACTGGCGGGAGAAGTCTCTGGTCGCTATTCCTTTTTTCCGGAGCCTTGCTGCCTGTTTGCTTTCGCCAGGGAGCCTCTGAATAAGTTTCAGCGGGACAATACAACTTTCCTCCGGGGCTAAAGCCCCATTGATTTTGCCGACTTTATCGGCACGACTGAAGTCGTGCCCTTTCAAAACATCACCTTGTTAGAGGTCCCCTAAATGCGGACGAGCTGGCGCTGGATGGCGCCGGTGACCCAGGCCTTGCCGGGAGCGGTCAGCATGTCGATCTCGCTGCGAATGCCGAACTCGGGCAGGTAGATGCCGGGCTCGACGGAGAAGCAGGTATTCGGCAGCAGGCGGCGCTCGTCGTGGGTTTCCAGGTTGTCCAGGTGCGCGCCGGAGCCGTGCAGCTCCTGGGCGATGTTGTGGCCGGTGCGATGGGTAAAGAATTCGCCGAAGCCGGCTGCGCGGATCACCTCGCGGGCTGCGTCGTCGGCCTCAAAGCCGCGGATCGGCCGGCCTTCTTGAAAGGCGCTTGCTACGGCGTCGATAGCCGCGTCGCGGGCCTTCACCACCGTCTCGAAGACCAGTTGCTCGCGCTCTGAGGGCTCGCGTCCCACCACGCCGGTCCAGGTGATGTCGTAGTAGACGCTGGCGGGCTTGTCCAGCCGCGCCCAGATGTCGATGAGCAGAAAATCGCCTTGGCGGATGGGCGACGAGTGAGCCGCGGTGGCTTCGTAGTGAGAGTCGGAGGTGTTCGCGTTGACGCTCACGTCGGGGCCGTTCTCCCAGATGAGGCCCTCGCGGCGCATGGCCTGGCCGAGCCACTGTACATGATCGAATTCGGTGTACGCGCCAGCTAGCCCATTGCCGGGACGGAGACGCCGGCCAATCTCCTTCCAGCCCTCGGCCACAATCGCATCGATGGCCCGCTGCGCCACGGCGTGCGTGGCCACCTGCTCCTCGCTCAGCACTGCCTCAAACTGGCTGACCAGGTCCGCGGAACTGACAATCTGCTTGCCCAGGCCGCGCAGAAATTCGACCGTGCCGGCGTCCACCATGGAGACGTACATGATGGCGTTGTTGGGCGAGTACTGCATGGCCACGGTGCGCGCGCCGGTCAGCATCGCCTCCAGGCCCGCGGCCAGTTCCTGCCAGCTCGAATACTGGACCTTTGAGCCGGGCAGCGCGTCCAGGCGTCCCTGCTCGATGCGGTGCACCAGCTTGCGCGGCTCGCCCGCGGCGGGCACAAAGTAGTACCAGCGCCGCGTGATGTGCGCCTTCTCGTCCAGGCCCAGAATGCGCCCGGCGATGGGGTCGCGGTGATGATGGTCGTAGAACAGCCAGCCGTCCAGGCCAGCCTCGCGGATTGCCGATTGCATCGCTTCGAGATTTGTTTCAAGGTTCATACCGGCCATGATACGCGCAGGGCTGGCTGCCCGGCCCATGCGCGCTCCACTCGTCACTCCCACGGGTAATATGCCTCTTCTCCCCCAACTTTAGTAGACTCAACGGCAGAATGCTTGTCTCCGCGCTTACCATTCGACGCTTCCGTTGCGCGCTCTGTTCTCCCGCGCTTGTTCTGGCCCTGACAGCCGTCGCCGCCTTGCAACCCGCCTCCGCCCAGGGCACCCACCTGTGGACCCAGTCGCGGCTGGAGGAGTTTGAAAAAGGCACGCCGCAGGGGGTCGCGCTCTTGAGCGACGGCCATCTGCGCGAGGCGCCTGGGTTGAGCGAAATGGCCACCACGCCCTCGACGTACGTCTGGTCGGTCGCCGTGGACAAAACCGGCACAGCCTACCTGGGAACCGCTTCGCCGGCCACCGTGCTGCGTACCGGAGCGAGGCAAGGAGACAAGCCCTTCACGCTCTTTGAGACGAAGGATCTGGCCGTGCAAGTCGTCCGTTTCGGGCCGGATGGATTTCTCTACGCGGCCACGCTGCCCAGCGGCAAGGTTTACCGGCTGAAGACGGACGCGAGCACGAAGCAAGATGAGAGCAGCGCCACGGTGGTCTTCGACGCAGCGAAGCTGGATGGTGCGAAGCCGGAAGACGGAAAAACAGAGACGAAGGCGCATTACATCTGGGATTTGACTTTCGACGCGGCGGGGCGGCTCTACATCGCCACGGGCGGGCCGGCGGCGGTCTATCGCGTCGAGTTGGATAAGACAGGGGCCAGACCCGCTGGTGAACCGCAACTGTTTTTCAAGAGCGACGAACAGCACATCCGCGCGCTGGCCTGGGACGCGAAGGGGAACCTTATCGCGGGTTCGGACGGCTCCGGGCTGGTCTATCGCATCAGTTCCGAAAATAAGGGGACGCAGGGCAAGGGCTATGTGCTCTTCGAGGCCTCCCGCCGCGAGATCACCTCGGTAGCCGTGGCCGCCAACGGAACCATCTATGCGGCCAGCGTGGGCGACAAGAGCCGCAATCCGCTGCCGCCCCTGCCGGTGCAGGGAATCGGAGTGGCAACCATCACATTCATGCAGCCGGGATCGCTGCAGGCGGCCAACACCAGCGCGTCGGTGCCGGAGGGCAGCGAGATTTACGCGCTGGCGGAGGGCCAAGCGCCTCGCAAGGTCTGGTCCGGCAAGGACGAGATCGTCTACGCCCTGGCCGCGCGGGCGGACGGCCTGCTGGCGCTTACCGGCAACCGCGGACGCATCTTCCGCATCGCCGCTGACGGCAGCTACGCCGACATTGCGCACCTGGAGGCGCAGCAGGGGTTGAGCCTGGCCGTAGTCCAAAGCTCGGAACAGCCTGTGGCTAAAGTCCAAACAGCCGAAAACCATCCCTCAGGGGCTAAAGCCCACCGTTTCTTATCAACTATTTCCGGCACGGCTGAAGCCGTGCCCTTTCAAAACCCAGATTTCGCCGCAAGCTCGGAAGGCATGGGCGGCATTCTCATCGGAACAGGCAATACGGGCAAGCTGGTTTTTCTGGGACAGGCCGAGAAGCACGAATTCGCCAGCGACGTGCTGGATGCAGGCGCGCTGGCCCGCTTTGGCCGCGTCGAAGTCCAGCCCGGCTCGGCCAACTATGAACTCCTCACCCGCACCGGCAACGTGGAACAGCCCGTGCGCGGCTGGTCCGATTGGCAACCGCTGCACGACGGCGCGGTGGCATCTCCCGCCGGCCGCTTCCTGCAGTGGAAGGCCGTGCTGCACTCCAATGGAACGCTGGGCAGCGTGGGCGTCAACTACCTGCCTGTGAATGCCGCTCCGGTGGTGGACGAGTTGGTGGTCGCGCCCGGCGCGCGCCTCAATCCGCAGGGGCAGCCAGGCAACCAGCCGCCCATGGTCAACATTGCTTTTCCTTCGTCCGGCCCGGGAGCCGGAATCACGTTCGACGGCGGGGCTGCCGCGCCCTTGCAGGCCGCGAAAGACCGCACCTCGATCACCGTCCGCTGGGCTGCGCATGACGATAACGGCGACGAACTCACTTACGCCCTCTACCTGCGCGGAGACGGCGAAACCGTCTGGCGGCTGCTCAAGGACGGCATTACCGACAAGGCCTACAGCTTCGACGCGGCGCTGATTCCCGACGGCGGCTATCAGGTCAAAGTTGTCGCCTCCGACGCGCCCTCGCACACTCCCGCCGACGCCCTCATCGGCGAAAAAATCAGCGAGCGCTTCGAGGTGGACACCACGCCGCCGGCCGTCTCCGCGCTGAAGGCGAATCTGGAGCCGTTTATTTGCGCAGGACTCAACTGCACGGGAAAGATTCGCGTGAGCTTCGACGCAGAAGATGCGTTCTCGCCCATCGCCCGCGCCGAGTATTCGCTGGACGCCGGCCCATGGCAGTACATTGAACCGGTGGGCGGGCTCTCCGACTCAAAGCGCGAGCACTACGATGTTCTTATTCCGGTGCCAGCGGAAGCCAAAATCAGCGAGCATCTCATCTCTGTCCGCGTCTACGACCGGCACGACAACGTGGGCATGGGGAAGACGGTGATTGCCGCCCAGGAGAAATAGGGAAGCAAGGCAGATTGAATGCGATTTGAGCTTTACATAGCGGCGCGGTACCTGAAGGCCAAGCGGCGGCAAGCCGTGGTGGGCGTGGTGACTACCATCTCCATCGCGGGCGTGGCGGCGGGCGTGGCGGCGCTCATCATCGCCCTGGCCATCACCAACGGCATGAGGCGCGACTTGCAGGACCGGCTCCTCGGAGCCTCGGCCCATGTGGACCTGATGCGCGTTCAGTCGGATGGCATCCGCGACTGGCAGCCGCTGCTCGAACGCCTGCGCCGCGTGCCACACGTCACCGCAGCCGCGCCGGGGATCTACGGACAGGTGCTCGTTTCGCGCGGTCCACGCGCCGGCTTCGCGCTCATCAAGGGCATTCTCCCCGCGCAAGAGCGGACGGTGAGCAATATTCTGGACACCATCACCTCCGGCTCGGCCAAAGACCTCGATCCAGCCGCGCCACAACCGGATACGCTCCAGAGCTTCGGTCCGGCTTCAGACAAGGATTCTCTCCCAACCGCGATCAATACGCCCTATCCGTCTCTGGTTCTCGGCAAGGATCTTGCCGAAACCATCGGCGCGCAGGTGGGCGACAGCGTGCTCGTCACCAGCCCCCAGGGCGAGCTGACGCCGCTCGGCCTCGCGCCCAAATACCAGCGCTTCAGGGTTGCCGCCATCTTCCATTCAGGCTTTTATCAGTACGACGCGGCCATGGCCTTCATGCGCCTCAGCGACGCGCAGAGCCTCTTCAGCGAGCCCGACCTGCTCTCTGTCATCAGTTTCAAAGTGGACAATCTGGACCGCGCACCGGCTATTGGCCGCGACCTCGAGCAAGTCGCCGGCAAGGGCTACATGACCACCAACTGGATGGAACAGAACCGCGAGCTCTTCCGCGCCCTGAAGCTCGAACAGGTAGTCACCTTTATCGTCATCGCTCTCATCGTCATCGTCGCCGCGCTGAATATTCTCATCGCCCTCACCATGATGGTGATGGAGAAGACGCGCGACATCGCCGTCCTGATGAGCTTCGGCGTCGAGCCAGCGCAGGTCCGCCGCATCTTCCTCTTGCAAGGCCTGCTCATCAGTCTCATCGGCACCGTGCTTGGCCTCGCGCTCGGCTATTTTGCCGCCTGGGCCGGCGGGCACTATCACTTCATCCACTTGTCCGCCGAGGTCTACTCCATCGACACGCTGCCCTTCGCCCCGCGCCTACTGGATGGGGTGATTGTGGCTGCGGTCTCGATAGGGATTTCGCTGCTGGCGACGCTGTATCCGTCGTCGGCTGCCGCCGGCATCCTCCCCGCCGAGGCGTTGCGGTACGAGTAACTGAATGGCTTGAGCAACTGGCGGATGGTTCTCTTTCGGCTGAGCTGTGTCGCCGCATTGTTAAGCACGGGTGCGACGGTGGTGGACTGGATGGCGCCATTTCCTCTTATCCGACTTGCAGACGGCAGCTACAGTACCAGTCCTTGGGACAGCCGAGTATTCGAGGCTGGGTTGTGGTTCTGCGCGTTAACGATTGTGCTTGCGGCCTTTGGACGCAATATTTTGAGATGGATGCTGATTGTGTTTGGCGTGTTGTTGCTTGCGCTATCTGCCTTTGGCTTCCTGGGGAGCCATCGATGACCGATTCGATTGGAGTTTCGGCGCTTCCACAGCGCGTGCTGTAGTTCACAGTCAGTTTGACAATGTGACACATTTTGTGTCACATTGTATTCATGCCGAGCGTAAACGTACGCCAACTCCGCGACAGCCGACAACTCTTCAAGTGGCTTGAGGCCGGTGAAGTTGTCGAACTCAAGAAGCGCAATCGCGTTGTGGCGCGAATTGTGCCCGAGTCACCCCAAGCCAAACCGGTTGTCATGCCGGATTTTGCCGCCCGAACGCGTGCGATCTTTGGCGACCGCGTGATTCCAGCCGTGGATATTCTAATTGAGGAGAGGAATAGCCGCTATTGACGATCTACGCGGATAGCAGCTTTATTACATCTCTCTATGTGCTTGACGTGCATCAGCCGCAGGCGCGCCAGCGCATGAGCCAACAGCCGAGCGTCTGGTTGACTCATTTCAACCGGACCGAAATGGCTCATGCGATCAGCCAATATGTCTTTCGAGGGAATATGTCGTCCCTTGAAGCCGAGAAGGTCTGGAGAGATTTTCAGCAGGATTGCGCGCAGGGCGTCTGGATTCCGGTCAAACTGCCAGAAAAAACCTGGGAGACCAGCATCGATCTCGCCCGACGGTACGGACCTACCCTTAGCGTCCGCACCCTTGTTTCGCTTCACGTAGCCTGCGCGCTGGAGTTGAGGGCTGAGAGCTTCTGGACCTTCGATGAGCGGCAGGCTCGTCTGGCAGAAGCTGTTGGGCTCGACACGAGCGCCTGATTCATTCGACTCGACGACCGGGTGGGCAATTTCACTGTGGCGTAATGATTCCGCCCAGCGCGTGACGCCGGGGCAGCACGATGCCGCGATGATCCACCTCGGCCGCAGGCGTGCCAGTCTGGCCAAGAGCAGGCAAAGATTCCCGCTCAATCAACGCGCCGCCGCACGCCGGACACCAATCCGCGATAGTCGCTTCGTCAATCACCGCTCGGCAATGGCTGCAAATCCGTTCCATATCCAGAAGCTTACCGGATCGGTCTGCCCGCATCCAATGCCAGCCCGGCCGAAGGCAGTTGGTCCCTCCGCAGGTGGCAGGAGCCCGGTACACTAGAGGTATGCACCCTCTAGTTCGCCTGGTAGCAATCGATGTGGATGGCACCCTGCTGCCTGGCTTTGCAAAGGCGTTGACTCCGCGCACGGCTCGGGCGCTCAAGGCTGCCCAGGAAGCCGGCATCACCGTGGCTCTGGCCACCGGCCGCCGCACGGCGTTTGCTGCGCCGCTGCTCCAGGGGCTGAACCTGCGAGCGGATATGCCTCTGATCGCGTCCAATGGAGCAGTGATCCGCACCCTGGGCGGCGACACCATCGACCGTTGCCAACTTCCGGCTGAAGTGGCCCGCGGGTTGTGCGGGCTCTTCCGTCCGTTCGGGGCTTTGGTTTTCACGTTCGACAGGCAGAGCGGCAACGAGCTGGTGCTCGAAGACCTGGAAGAGACGCATCGGCATATTGCCCTGTGGGTCGACTCCAACCGCGACGCCATCCAGGTGGTCAAGCCGCTGGAAGATGCGCTCCGCGACGGCGAGAATCCCATTCAAGGCATGGGGGCTGGCAGTCTGAACCAGATGCGCCTGGCCGAAGAGGCGCTCAAGGCGAGCTCATGGAGCGGCAGTTGCGAGTGTGTTCGCACCGTCTATCCGGGACGCGATCTGTCGATTCTGGACCTTCTGCCGCCGGGCGTCTCGAAGGGCAGGGCGCTCAAAAAACTGGCCGCCCGGCTGGGCGTGGACCGCAAGGAGACCATGGCCATCGGCGACAACTGGAACGATGTGGATATGCTGGAGTGGGCCGGTCAGGGCGTGTTGATGGGCAATGCGGCCATGGAGTTGCGGACCATGGCGAAGACGCGCGGCTGGAAGCAGGCCCCGCCCAACAACGAGGACGGCGTGGCCGTGGTGCTGGAAGCCGCCATTGCGAAGTGCGCCGCTGCTAAAATCTGAGCGGAGGCCCACGCAGCGGGAAGAGCCGTTGTTTTTGAAGGGCACGCTTCAGCCATTGAGGTAGGTTTTTGGGCAGATCGCTCACAATTTGCGGATTCATTATCGTTCTGGCGGCGCTTGCGGCCTTGGCTCCGTGCGCCCGCGCAGCTGAGCGCATCACCCTGCAAAATGGTTTCGAGATCCGCTGCGACCATCACGCCCAGGTCGAGGACCGCGTCCGGCTCTACCTGAGCGCTAGCGAGGACAACTACATCGAGCGCCTTCCGGAAGATATTGCAGCCTTCGAGACGGTTCCCGACCCCCCCGCGCCGCCAGAGTTGAAGGAGCCGGCTCCCACCCCATCCCCCAAAACCGGCGCGGACGGAAAGCTTTCCGCAGCGGACCTGGGCGAGATGCTCAACAAGGCCGGCCATGAGCACAATCTGGACGTGGATCTGCTGGCCAGCCTGGTGAAGGCCGAGAGCGGCGGTAATGTGCGCGCCGTGAGTCCCGCAGGCGCACGGGGGCTGATGCAGTTGATGCCCGGCACCGCCAAAGGCCTGGGCGTCGAGGACAGCTTCAAGCCGGACCAGAATGTGCGCGGCGGCTCCGCCTATCTGGACGCGCTGCTCACCCGCTACCACGACAATCTGGCCCTTGCCCTGGCAGCTTATAACGCCGGCCCGGAGGCGGTAGACAGGTACCGCGGCATTCCGCCCTACCGCGAGACGCGGGCCTACGTGGCGCGCGTGATTCACGAGTTCAACCGGCGCGTGCTGGCGCGCGATGCGGAGGCAAAACGGCGGGCCGCGCAAGACAGACAGTCGGCGGTATCGTTGGTAGCCCCGCGGGAAATGCCTGCCCCCTAGAGCCTTCTTCGCAGCAACAGGTGAGAAACTGGACTCAAGAGATAGTCGTAGGCGCTGGAACGGAGAAGTTTTGAAGAAGAAGCAACTGATTCTGGGTTTGGTGTTTCTTGCGGCGCTGGTGGCGCTGGTTGTTTGGGGCCGCGACAGGATTCACTTCGATTTTGGTGAATTCCGCGCCCAACTGGCGCTGGCGAACTGGTGGAAGATCGGCATCGCCTTTGCCTGCATCTACGTGGGCTATGCCTTTCGCGCGGCGCGCTGGGCGCTGCTGCTGCGCCATATCAAGAAGGTGCCTCTTTTCTCGCTGCTGGGAACCCAGGTGATCGGGTTTACCGGGGTCGCGCTCATCGGACGCATAGCCGACCCGGTGCGGCCGTATCTTGTCTCGAAGAAGACTGGCCTGCCGATTACCAACCAGATCGCGGTTTACATCGTCGAGCGGCTCTTTGACGCAGCCTCGATGGCCCTGATCTTTTGCTCCATCATCCTGCTGGCTCCGGCGGGCGCGCTGCCCCACCCTGAAATCATCAAGAAAGTCTGCTACGGGGCGCTGGCTACCACCGTAGCGGGAGCGCTCTTCCTGGTTGCCGTTCGCCTGGCCGGCGGGGTTGTGGCGTCGCTTCTCGAAGGGTTCTTTGGCGTTATCTCCAAAGGACTCGGGCGCGCAATCGGCGATAAGATCCGCACCTTTCGCGCCGGTCTGGACACGCTGCGCACCCCCTCCGATTTTGGAATCACCATGGCGATCTCCCTGGGTATGTGGGGGCTGATTTCGCTGGCCTATCTTGAGACCACCACGGCCTTTACCGCCAGCCCGCAACTGGCTGGGCTGACGCTGGCCAAGTGCATGTTGCTGATGGCCTCCAGCATGGCTGCCAGCGGTTTTCAACTCCCTGTGATCGGCTGGTTTACGCAGATTGGCGTGGTGGCCGCGGCCATGAGCGGCTTCTTCGGCGTGGCGGCTGAGCCGGCCACAGCCTGCGCCGCCACTCTGCTTGCGGTTACCTTCCTGGGCATCGTGCCTGTCGGCCTGATCTGGGCGCGCTTCGAGCATGTCAGCCTGCGCAAGGTGGCCGTGGAGAGCGAGCAAGCCGAAGAGGCGCTGGTCGTGGACGAGACTGCCGGCTAGAAGACACCATGGAGAAGATTCCGTTCGGATACTCAATTCATCCCGGCGAGATTCTGAAGACGGAATTCATGGAGCCGCTGGGGCTTTCCAGCTACCGGCTGGCGAAGGACCTGCACGTCTCTGTGCCGCGGGTGAACGATCTGGTGCGCGGTAAGCGGTCAATCACAGCCGATACCGCTATGCGCCTCAACGCCTATTTCGGCAACTCCGCCGAATTCTGGCTGGGATTGCAGATGGACCACGACCTTTGGGTCGCCTCCAAGAACAAATCCCTGGCCAAAGTCAAACCGATGGCGAAGGCGGCGTAGCATTTTCACTTGCCGCAAGCGACGCCTGAGAGAACCGGATGGCATCCGGCCCCACGGCACCGCCCGTCATGATCATGCTCATCGCCTGCTCCATGTTCAGGTCAGTCTCCGTGACCCGGCCGATGGGCAGAATCTGCAGAAATGCCGAAGTTGGGTTGATGGCGTTGGGCAGCAGCACCGCGGCCAGCAGCTCGCCGGTCGTCGAGTCGGTCATGGTGCGCGTCAGGAAGCCGATGGACTTCTGGCCGGCAATCGGAAAGTCCACCAGCACCACGCGCTGGCTGGATTCCTTCTTGGCCATCATGCTATCCAGTAGCTGGCGCACCGACGTATAGACCTTGGCGACGAAGGGCAGCCGCTCCAGCGCGGCCTCGAAAAGGCTGAATGCCTGCTGGCCGATGACCAGGCTGGTGACCCGGCCCACGACGAAGAGCATCACCAGGGTCAGCACAATGGCCAGAACGGATTGCAGCCACGGCTGATTGAGCCAGTTCCGTGGGAAGAAGTCAGCAAACAGCTTGATTACCGGCAAACCGGCCTGCGCCAGAGTGTCCAGAAGGAACTTGAAGATCAAATATGTAACGAACAGCGGTCCGATGGTGATGATGCCAGCCAGAACGTTGCGTTGCAGGCTGCGCAGGACATGGGCAAAGACGGGTCTCACGCGTATCTCCTGTGGATGAGGATACCTGAACGGGGCTGCGCAGGTCTGTGCGCAGGCGGGCAAGCCACCGGGCAGGCCAAAGATGCGCCCCCGGCGCGGCGCTCGACGATCCATTTGGACTTATTTCTGGATGAAGGTCATCTTACAATGGAGTTTTACCATCCAAATAGGTGTTGCTATTCAAAATGGATCGGATGTTTACAGGGTCAACCAATATTTTACTTGCATGAATTGAGACTTGAAACGCTTTGCATCCTTTTTACACTATGAGTGATGTGGGATGTTGCCAGCCGTATTTTCGTAGGGCTAGTATTTGGCGTAGCTGATCCGGGTTTGTTTTTTTATCCCCCCGGCCTGATGCCCGCAATGCAGTTATTCCCACGTTCACAGAGCTTCACCAACGAGTGGGCCTTTCCGGCGCACGCAGACGGAGTGTCTCTTTATGGCATGGTATGCCTACTGCATCGGTGAGAAACAAGCATTTCCTGAATTAGCTCGTCATCGCAAGCCCATACCCATGGAATCCCTCCTGGGAGTTAGCGGCAACCAGGTTTTTCTTTATCCTGCCAGCGACCTTGCCGTAGTCGTCAGCGAACACAACCCCCAGGAAGCTCTCAACCAGAAATCCGGCGTGGACCACGCCCGGGTGATCTCCGACTGTTTCCGGCACTCCACGGTGCTGCCCTTCCGGTTTGGAACCGTCTTCAGCGACGACGAGAGCCTGCGGAAGTCCATCCGCTCCAACCAGCGCCAGTTCCAAAGCAACATCGACAAGCTTCGCGGCAAGACCGAGATGCACCTGAAGGTCTACGTGGACGACTGCTGCGGCCGCGCCCTCGATAAACGCCTGGCGGCGGACGGGCTGGGCCGGGAGTATTTCACCAACCTCCGCGAGAACGCAGGCCGCCAGCGCGAGCGGCAGACCCGCGCCCGCGCCGTCAGCTTCCAGATGCACCGGCTCTTCCTGCCCCTGGACGAAGAGGTAAGCTGCCGGTTGACCGAAAACGGCAAGATGATGCTGGACATTGCTCACCTGATCGACCGCAAGTCGGTGGATCGCTACCTGAACAAGTTCTCGACCACCTGCGCCGTGATGCGGGAGTGCCAGATGCAGCTCTCAGGTCCCTGGCCGCCCTACCACTTTGTACTCCGGCTCACCCGCGGACCTCATTCCCACCCGCAACACGCGGCGTCTCCAGTGCCGGCGCCCGTGCAGAATTCCACCCCGGCAGCAGGTATTGAGGAGCAGGTTTCCGCGCTGGTCTGAACAGCCGGCCTCATCGGACAAAGAACTGACGAGCACAAGGAACTGAAGAAGCCCCGGCCGCGTCCGGGGCTTCTTCAGTCCAGGCGCAAAAAAGGCCATCCCTGGGGCGGGATGGCCTTTTCCAATGGATTGCGGCTGGGACGCTGCCCGGCCTCGCTTACTTGAAGGAGGCGATGGCGCTGGCTTCGTCGTCGTTGATATCGAAGACGGTGTAGAGCTTGGTCAACTGCAGCAGATCGTGAACTTTCTTGGTCAGCTTCAACAGCTTGACTTCGGCCTGCTGGTTTTTGGCTGTGGTAAAGGCGCTCACCAGCTCGCCCAACCCGGAGCTATCGATGTAGTTCACTTCTGCCATATTCAGCAGGATGTTCTTCGATCCTTTGCTGATCAGGCTGCGAATGGCGTCGCGCAACTGCACACTGCCCTCGCCCAAGGTGATTCGCCCGCTAAGGTCCAGAACGGTTACGCCGTCCAATTCACGGGAAGCAATTGTCAGTGCCACGGATATTCCTCCTCGTTGGTATTGCGATTATAGTACGTTTTTGCAGTTCCGTGGGGCTGGAAACCCCCAACCTCTGTGTGTCTCCGGAGCGGTCCGATCAGTCTGCATACGCCGCTGGATCCTGCTCAAGCGCCTTATGTTTTTTTCTTGCCCGGCGCCAGATGCTTGACGAGCGTCAACTCGGTTCCGGGGTGCAATTGCCGAAAGTTTACCTCATCCATAAAGGACCGGATAAGGAAGATGCCGCGGCCGGTGCCGCGCAAAAGATTTTCCGGGGCCAGCGGATCGGGAAGCGTCTCCGGGTCAAGGCCCTTGCCCTGGTCGGCGATGGTAATTACCAGCTCGGCGCCGGTGTTTTCAAAGCTGGCGGCGATTCGCTTGGCGGGGTCGTATTCATTGCCGTGCAGAACGGCGTTCACAGCTGCCTCGCGCGCCGCCATGGTCACATGAAAGCACTCGTCCTCGTCCAGACCGGCTTCGGAAGCCAGCTTTTCCGCGGCCGCCTCCACCTCGGCGACACTTTCCATGGTGGATTTCAGCGCAAGACTCCTTCGTCCTGCCTTTGGTTCGCTCACGTGGTCTCGAACCCGCCTCTCCCGGCGCAAAAATGGGCATCTTCACCCACTTGCGCTTGACAGCAACCTAAAAGGCAGTTTCAGCGCTGGAAAGGATTGTGTCAAGCCGGGTGCATTCAGCAGTGAGGCCTCGACATTCCCTGCCGGGGAAACCGAAACTGCTTGCCGGTCAACTCTGCTCGCTGATTTCCGTTCAGCAGAAGTTATCCAACAGGATGCATTGCCAGGCGCAAACCGTCTCCAAGGCGATACACTCACCTCATGCCTTCCCGCACCACAGCCCGCGTCAGCCTGACGGCGCTGCTCGGCACCCCGGTGACCGATGCCCAGGGCCATCTGCGCGGGCGGCTCAAGGACATCGCCGTGGCCACAGGCCCCGATGCGGGCAAGGTAGCCGGACTGGTGCTAAAGACTCGCGCAGGTCTATGCATCGTTCCCTCGCAGGACGTGATGGAAACGCCCGCCGGCACCATGGAACTGCGCTCGGCCGGCGCGCTGGTGCCGCTCGAGGATCAAAGCAACTACCTCTATCTGCAGCAGGACCTGGTCGATCGCCAGATCATCGACATTCACGGCCGCAAGGTGGTCCGCGTCAACGACGTTGACCTGGAGTGGATGGGCCAGGGCGCGGCTCACCTGCTGCGCGTGGCCGAGGTCGAGGTAGGGCTCAGGGGAGCTTTTCGCCGCGTCTTCAAGGGCCTTCTGCCGCGCGCCTCGCTTGAAAAGCTCTCGCGCCAGTTCGCCGCCCGCGGCATTCCCTGGCAGTTTGTCGATGTCATTGAGGTCGATCCGGCCCGCCGCGTCAAGCTGCGCATTGAGTACGAGCGCCTGGCCGAGATGCACCCCTCCGACCTGGCCGACATTCTGGAAAACCTGGCTCCGGCCCAGCGCGAGGTCATCTTCACCTCGCTCGACGAAGAGGTGGCCGCCGAGACCCTCGAAGAGGTCGAGCCCCGGCTGCAAAAGGCTCTGCTCGAAAAACTCGACGAAGAGAAGATCGCCGACATCGTCGAGGAGATGGACCCTGGCGCCGCCGCCGACCTGCTGGCCGAACTGCCCGAGGAGCAGTCCGACGCCATTCTCGAAGAGATGGAGCCGGAGGAGCGGCAGGAAGTCGAGGATCTGCTCGAGTTCGACGAGGATTCGGCTGCCGGCTGCATGACTACCGATTTTGTCTCGGTCGGCAAGGACTCCACCGTGGCCCAGGCCGTGCATGCTCTGCGCGCCTTCGACGGCGACCCGGAGAGCGTCACCGAGATCTATATGCTCGACGAAAAGCGCGTGCTGCACGGTTCCGTCCCGCTGGCGCGCCTGGTGATGGCTCAGCCGGAGACGCACCTGGCCGTGCTGGCCGAGCCTCGCGTTCTTTCCTGCCCGTCCGGCCTGCATCAGAACGAACTGGCCGAACTCTTTGACAAGTACAACCTCCATGCCCTGGCCGTGGTCGACGCCCAGGGGCGCATGGTGGGCGTTGTCCAGGCCGACCACGTCATCAGCTTCCTGCGCGACAAACTATAAAGTCCGCGGCAAAGTATCTGTATTTCTGTGTTACACTTCCTCCGAAATTCAACACAAACATTTTTTGTCGTGAATTTCCATTCAAACGGAGCCCGTCCGGCAGCGGCTTTGCCGTCTGGCGCGGGGCGACGCAATCGGAGGAGACATGCCCACGGAACAGCAGGAAGCGCGGCCGAAGCGGATGCACGGAATCGTGCCGACGCCCTATGAGATACCATCCGAGCTCAAGCCGGCGCCGGCGAAGCCGAGGAACCCACGGCCGCTCATGATTACCATCGTCTCCTGGTACTTTTTCGCACGGGCCGTGGTTTCCTTGCTCCTGGCCATCGTTCCGTGGGGAGATCCGGATTCGGCGGTGGCAAACTACCTGACAGCCAGCCCCTCTCTTTTCGGCATGCTTCCACGATCCTTCCGGCCAAATCCGCTTTTGGGCCACGCTACTCAGACCAACTTTGTTCAGGCGCTCCCATTCGTCTTCCTGGCGACTGCCGTGCTTTTTGGCCTCCTCGCGTGGAAGCTGTGGACCTTGTCGAACCGGTGGCGCTGGGCAACCATGTTCTGGTCTGCCTATGCTTTGTTCAGCACGGTGCGTTTTGTCATGCTGGATACGATGGTCAGAAGCGTGGTGGATATACCGCTTCCTCCTCTGCCAGAGCAGGTGAAATTGGCTCTTTTTGCGAACGTGGTATGGAATCTGCTGATCCTTTGCTACCTGGCGTTTTATCCCGGCGTCAAGCAGGCTTTCGAGGGAAGCTGACGGCCCAGTCTTAGTGGCAGCCGGCGGGATAAGGGACGGGCCGGTTCTTATCCCATCCCGTTCCTGGCTGTGCCGGGCATTTTTCCCCTCCGATTTCGCCACACAATCGCGGCCTTTCTTAGCCGAATTGCGCACTCCCGTTACCTTCTGGCCGATAGTCTGGAAGAAAAGATAGGGATTTATCCCGATCTGTGAAAGAATTCAGCTATGATGCAGTTTCCAAAGATCATTCAGGGCGGCATGGGTGTAGGCGTCTCCAACTGGCGCCTGGCCAATGCGGTTTCCAAACTCGGCCAGCTCGGCGTCGTCTCCGGCACAGCGCTCGATTCACTCTTTGTCCGCCGTCTCGCCGATGGAGACAAAGGCGGAAACATGCGCCGCGGCCTGGATGCCTTTCCTTTTCCCGAGATGGCCAAGCGCATCTGGGATGAGTACTTTGTCCCCGGCGGCAAGCCAGCGGGAACACCCTACACGGTCACGCCCATGCACCAGCGCCGCGATCTGCGCAAAGTGGTCGAGCTGTGCATTGTGAGCAACTTTGTCGAGGTGTTTCTGGCGCGCGAGGGGCACAAAAATCCCGTGGGCATCAACTTTTTGGAAAAGGTGCAGATGCCGCACATGTCCTCCATCTACGGCGCCATGCTGGCCGGGGTGGGCTATGTGCTGATGGGCGCGGGCATTCCGCTGCACATTCCCGGCGTCATGGACGCTCTTGCGGCCCACCACCCGGCTGAGTACAAGCTGAGTGTGATCGGCGCGGCGCAGGGGCAGGACACGGCCATGGCCTTCGATCCTTCCGCCTACGTGGAAGGCCCGCTTCCCTTGCTCCACCGGCCGCGCTTCCTGGCCATCGTCAGCTCGAACACCCTGGCCACCACCATGCTGCGCCGGGCCAGCGGGCGCGTCGACGGGCTGATCATCGAGAGTCCCACGGCTGGCGGGCACAATGCGCCGCCGCGCGGCAAGCTGCAACTCAACGAAGCGGGTGAACCGGTCTACGGAGAGCGCGACCGGGTGAACATTGCAGAACTGCGCACGCTGGGCGTTCCCTTCTGGCTGGCTGGCGGCTATGGCAACCCGGAGAGCGTGCGCGATGCGCTCCGGCAGGGCGCTGCGGGCGTCCAGGTCGGAACGGCATTCGCCTTCACCGAGGAGTCGGATCTGCGTTCCGATCTGAAGAGTTCGCTTCTGGCGCAGGCGGTCACCGGCACGGGTGAGGTATTCACCGATCCGCTGGCCTCGCCTACCGGATTCCCTTTCAAAGTGGCGCAGATCCAGGGTTCCTACTCCGATCCGTCGGTTGCCGCGGCGCGGCCGAGGGTCTGCGATCTGGGCTATCTTCGTGAACCCTACGCCGTCGCCGACGGCACAATCGGCTACCGTTGCGCCGCCGAACCGGTGGCGAACTACGTGGCCAAGGGCGGCAAGGTCGAGGAAACGGTCGGACGCAAGTGTCTGTGCAACGCACTGATGGCCAATATCGGCTACCAGCAGACGCGCAAGGACGGTTACGTTGAGCCGGCCCTGGTCACCGTGGGCGACGATCTGAATACCGTCGCGCAGTTTCTGGCGCCTGGCCGCACATCCTACAGCGCCGCGGACGTGGTTGAGTCTTTGCTGAGCCTGAGCGCTGAAGAGGCAGTCCCCGAGCAGGCCGAACAGGCCGAACAGGCTTTTGCCACCGCCTGACGTAAGCGGGCTGTCATCTTTTCATCAGTAGAACGCGGCTGGAGGCATTCCCTCTGGCCGCGTTCTACTTTTTTGCGGCGGCGCTCCAGAGCGGAACCAGAGTCACTGTGGCCAAATAAGTTCCACGAAGGTCGCCGCTCCCTGCTGGTCGCGTCGACTTGAGCGCTTCGGTTTCGGGATACATCAACTCTGGTTCCGCTATAATCCCGCTGACGCGCCCGAGCCGGCAACGCGCCTCATCCCCTGCGCTCTTTCAGGTTGTGGCTGTCGCTGGCCTTCAGCGTCATCCCGTAAATGGACTTGAACTGCTCAATCTCTTTCAGCGTTTGCGGAGAGAAGGGCACGAGTTTGCCTTCGAAGGCGTGCAGGACGATGCCTTCCAGCAGGTCGCCGAGGGTGATTTCCTTCAGCTCGGCAACGGCCTTGAGCACCTTCAACAGGCGCTTTTCCATCCGGACTCCGGTCTGGACGCGCTCGACGACGACAGGTTCGCGATTTTGCTGTTCTAGCGGCATAAGATCCTCCTTGGTACATGTGTACCAAAATACCTTGGTACTGAAATCGTGTCAATGTTTTTTTGAGTCTTTCCGCAACTTCTGTTTGAACGGGGTTCGCCTGCCCCGGTCTGGCCTGTTATGGTCAGGAAGGAACCCTCAATGAATCCCCCTTAGGAACCGGCGGGCATGCTCAAGCGTTGGCGAATCCGGATACTCCTGTTTCTGGCCGTTCTCGGCCCCGGATTTATTACCGCCAACGTCGATAACGACTCCGGCGGCATCCTCACTTACTCCCAGGCTGGCGCGCAATACGGCTATGCTCTGCTGTGGACCATCATTCCCATCACCATTGCGCTGATCGTGGTGCAGGAGATGTGCGCCCGCATGGGCGTGGTCACCGGCAAGGGCCTCAGCGACCTGATCCGCGAGGAGTTCGGCCTGCGGCTCACATTCGTGCTGATGGTGCTGCTGGTGGTGGTCAACTACACCAACGTGGTTACCGAGTTCATCGGCATCGCCGGATCCATGCACCTGTTTCACGTCACCAAGTTCATCTCCGTGCCTTTTTGCGCGGCGCTGGTCTGGTACATGGTGGTGAAAGGCAACTACAAGAGCACGGAAAAGATCTTCATCGTCGCCTCTCTCGTCTATATCTCTTACATCTTTGCCGGAGTGCTCTCGCAGCCCAGTTGGCACAATGCGATTCTGGCAACGGTCCAGTTACCGGCTAAATCGGTCTGGAGCGACAAGGCCTATATGTACATGGCAATTGGCGTCGTGGGCACCACCATCGCCCCCTGGATGCAGTTCTATCTGCAATCGTCGATCGTGGAAAAAGGCATTCGCGTCAAGGACTACAGCGCATCGCGGCTGGACGTGATCGTGGGCAGCTTCTTTACCGACATTGTAGCCTGGTTCATCATCGTGGCCTGCGCGGCCACGCTCTTCGTGCATGGCATGGGAGCCATCCAGGTGGCCAGTGACGCGGCCGAGGCCATGCGCCCGCTGGCAGGCGACTACGCCTTCATTCTCTTCGCCTTCGGGCTCTTCAACGCCTCGGTCTTCGCCGCCTCGATTTTGCCCATCTCGACGGCCTACACGGTCTGCGAAGGCCTGGGGCTTGAATCCGGCGTGGACAAGCGCTTCCACGAAGCGCCGTTCTTCTACTGGCTCTACACGCTGCTGATCGCCGGCGGCGCGCTGACCGTGCTCTTGCTGCCCGACGCGCAACTGATCAACGTGGCCATTCTTTCCCAGGTACTCAACGGCGTCCTGCTGCCGGTCGTCATCATCCTCATGCTGATGCTCATCAACCGCCAGGATCTGATGGGAGAGCACAAGAACTCGCGCCTCTGGAACGTGATCGCATGGAGCACCAGCATCATCGTCATCGGCATGACGATGGTGATGCTGTGGGGCATGATTCCGGGACACTGAGGAAATTCCGCTCTAATGAACTTCGTTGTCCTGGGCGGTTTTGCGCATGGTTTCCTGCGTGGGCTTGTTGAGCTTCGAGTCGGGGGGCGCATTCAGATCAACCAGCCCCTCGGGCAGCGCCATCTCCACGCGCCTGGCCTTCAGATCGATCTTCCGCAGGTAGCTCTTGGCAAAGGGCACCAGAACCTCTCCCGCCGCGCTGCGCACCACCAGCAGAGCAACTGGCCCCGCTGTCCGATCCACGTCTTCAATTTCACCGGCGGTCACCGGCTCCGCCGGGGCCACATCCACCAGCACGCAGCCGATCAGGTCGCCGATGTAGACCTCGTCCTCGCCCAGCGCGGCCCGCTCGGCGCGGGGAATGGCGACAGTCAGCCCGCTAAGGGTTTCTGCCGACGAGATCGAGTCCACCCCGGCAAAGTGCAGCACCACGCCGCCCTTGTGCAGCCAATGGGCTGCCAGCTCCACCTCGCGCGGGGCAGGAGTTGCCGCCGGGCGCGAAGTTGCGCCTACGCCGGCCAGCAGCCAGAGCCGCCTTCGTTCGGCAAATTTTTCAGGGAAGTCGGTCAGAATATCGGCGAAGACTTCGCCTTTGCGGCCCTGCGGGCGGCGAATCAGCGCCAACCAGACCCAGGCCTCAGCTTGTTCAGGCGCGGTCATCTCTGCCTCCCGGGAGCGGCCGGGCGCATCGGCAGCGGCCATCTCAGGGTTCGTCTTCTTCCAGGATGTCGAGCGTGTAACGGTGATGCAGCTTCATGCTGACGGCGCCCAGGATGGTCCGCACCGAGCGGGCTGTGCGGCCCTGCTTGCCGATTACCTTGCCCACGTCCTGCGGCGCCACGCGGAGCTTGAGGACCGTGTTTTCGTCGCGGCCCACACTCTCCACTTCAACGGCTGCCGGCTCATCCACCAGGGCCCGCGCAATTTCGCGGACCAGCTCTTCCACTTCGACCATTGCGTTTTGGGTCATGTTCTTGCCCCTGACCGGATACGTTCAGAAATTGGCGGCCAAGAGCGAGGCACTTGGCTCGGTGCGCGCATAGTATCAGCACACACCCGTCGCCGTCAGCAATTGTATGCGCGCCGGCTTTCGGATGGCGCGAACACCGGCAGAAGAGGAAGAAAAATCAGGCTGCGGCTGTTTCGACTGCCGGCGCCGGGTTCTTGGTCACAAGCTTCTCGACGATGGGGGTCAACTGCGCACCCACGCTCCGCCAGTAGGCGATGCGCTCATGCTTCAGTTCGACCGAGGCCGGGTTGGTGCGGGGGTTGTAGGTGCCGACGAACTCAATCGAACGGCCATTGCGGGCGCGGTCCTTCTCAATGACCACGATGCGGTAGTAGGGCTGCTTGCGGGCGCCAACGCGCGCCAAACGAATCATCACCACGGCGATACGGTTCCTTTCGAATTCCAGTGCTCTGTTGCGGTCTAGGGGTCTTTCCGGCTGGCAGGTACGCGCCCGGCCGCAGGGGGGCCAGACAGGAGCGCCCAGCCGTGCAAGACACAACACCTAAGTATCGCCGAAAAAGGGTGGTTGAGGCAAATCGGCCCTCTGCTCCCGCAACCTGAAGCGGAGCCGCGGCCTTGGCTGTACCATGAACAAGAAATCGGAGGTTCTCCGATTGTCCGCCGGGAAGAGTAGCCGATGGCTCTCTTTGGGCAACGGACTTGTCTTCCCCGGCGGGCTCGGAGCCGGCTTTGGGGCAGGCAACTGAATCCACCGCGGAGGCGCGCAAGCCATGGTTCGTGAGTATCACAAGGGGTATTCCACCCGCCTGGGCCGGGAGATGGAACTGCTTGTCTTCGGCCATGCGGGCCAGCCCGTCATGGTCTTTCCCACCTCCTGCGGGCGCTTCTACGAGTTTGAGGACCGGGGGATGATCGCCGCCCTCGCCGGAAAAATCGACGCAGGCCAGTTGCAGGTCTACTGCATAGACTCGGTGGACGAAGAGAGTTGGTACAACCGCGCCGCCGCCCCGCGCTGGCGCATCGCCCGCCATGTGAAGTACCAGGATTACCTCATCCACGAAGCGGTTCCGTTCATCCGGCAGCGGAACCCCGATCCGCGCCTGGTCTCGCTGGGTTGCAGCTTTGGCGGCTACCACGCCGTCAACATCGCCCTGCGCCATCCGGAGATCTTCACCGGCCTGGTCTCGCTCTCCGGCGCCTTCGACCTCACAAACTTTCTCTACGGCTACTACGACCAGGATTGCTACTTCAACCTGCCCACGCACTATCTGCCGAACCTCAGCGATCCTTGGTTCCTCGAACACTACCGACGCGCGAACTATGTACTGGCCACCGGCTGGGACGATCAGTGCCTCGGCCAGAACCAGCATCTCGACCGGATCATGAATGAAAGGGGCATTCCCCACCAGCTCTGCATCTGGGATTCCCTGAACTCCCACGACTGGCCCACCTGGCAGCGCATGGTGCGGGAATATCTGTGAACGAGGCGGGGAGCGCAGAGCCGCGGCAGCGGTCCATGGATTGCGGCATTCCGCAACTTCCGCCGTGCCCGCCAGTTTCAGAACGGGCGGTTGCTGCAAGGGGATGGTCTTGGATCGGCTCACGGACGCATGGCAGGCGCCTCTGCCGGAAGGCACACTCGATGGCTTACTGAGCAGAGCCGGGAACCGGAATCCCCGGCCTGTTCTCATAGGTGCCAGAGCGTCTCCGCGGAGAGCCTGAGGTCACGGGGAACCCTACCCCCGCCGCATTGCGCGAACGCTGAAAACGCCCTATTTGCCTGACTTGCCCTTCTTGCCGCCGCTGGTCTTGGCTGCGGCCTGCTGCGGCTGGTCCCCGCTGTGGTGCCGCTTGTGGTGCGCCAGGGCCTTTGCGATCTCTTCCGCGGAAAGCTTGGTTGCGCTTCCGAGATGCAGAACGTCGCTTGCAATTGAATTGTCGGTCTTTGCTGTTTCCATGGGTTTCTCCTTTTCACAAGGGAGGGACTCCATCTGCAAGCTGCCGTTTAAGGTCGCAGACTGAGTTCCTTCCGGCTTGGCGGAAAATCCCAGCGGCGCAGGGCGGACGGGCGGACGCAGGCAAGGACGATTTCATCCATGCGCCTCGGATGCCCTGGTAAGAACAGCCGCTGAGCGGCAGCTCCTGTTCTTCAGGATAGACCCATTCGCCCCGGACGAACAGAAGGCATTGCGCCTGCCCGCCGCTCAGTTCCTGATCTTCTTCAGCAGCCACGCCATGTTCTGGCCCAGCGTCTTCATGGTGCGAATGGCCTCTTCGTCCTTCTCCACGTCGCCGGGTTCGAGGCCCATGCCAATGTTCCAGTACGACGATCCGGGCACGATCATTTCGCTGATCAGGAAAAAATGATTCAGGGAATCGAAGGCGTGGATCGCTCCCGCCCTGCGCACTGCGACCACGGCAGCGCCCACCTTGCGCCGGAAGATGCCGCCGTTGGCCTTGGAAACGAGGCAGGCGCGGTCCATCAGCGCTTTAATCTCCGGCGAGATGTCGGCCACATACGTCGGCGAGCCCAGAAGAATGCCGTCCGCCTGCTCCATCTTTTCAATCAGTGCATTTCCCATATCGCCGGTTTGCGCGCAGCGGCGGTCTTTCTTCTTGGAACACTCGCGGCAGGCCAGGCAGCCGTGAATCTTCGCCCCGCTCAGTTCAATCAGTTCGGTTTCGATCCCTTCCTTTTCCAGTTCCTTCAGAACATATCCGAGTAAAATGGCTGTATTTCCGCCCTTGCGGGCGCTTCCGTTCAACGCAACAACTTTGGTATGAGTCCCTTCCATGAGTCCATCTCTCCTTGCCGGCCAGCCAGGCGTGCGCCCCGATGGCCGTGATTTCCAACTCTCTATTGTGCTCCATTGAGCCGGAGGCTCCGCCTTCGGTGCGTATCGAGTTTTCTCGCCTGTGGTGGAACACAACGAACCCCGCTCAGCCAGGGAACATTCATTGGCTGGGCACAACCTCACCCGCATTCAGTCCCAGAAACTCCTGAAAGACATCGTTCGACAGCAGCCGTCCACGCGCCGTCAGGCGAACCGTCTTGCCATCGGAAGTAACAAGTCCAGCCTCGGCCAGCCGCTCGGCGGCCTTGAGCGCCGACGCTGCCATCGCCCGGCCAAACTCCCGTTCCAGCGCGGCCACATCCACGCCCGTATTCAGCCGCAGGCCCAGGAACCAGGCCTCTTCGTGCTGCTGAGCCGGCGAGAGCCAGGTCGTCTCCGCCAGATCCGCTCCTGCTAGATACGCCTTCATCTCGTCGGTCGTCGTCCAGCGCAGGACGCGGCCATTCTGAGCTTGCGCCTCCCGCAGCATCGACGAGGCATCCAGTCCCAGCCCCAGGTAGGGCCGCCGCTGCCAGTAGCGGAGGTTATGCCGCGATTCCATCCCCGGCTGGCAAAAGTTCGAAATCTCGTACTGCTCCAGCCCGGCCAGTTTCAGACTTTCGATCGCTCTCTCGTACATCTGCGCAATCGCATCGTCCGTGGGAACCAGCTCCGCATGGTATCGCGCGCCGTGAGCAAGCACCTCCCGGCCCAGACGTGAGTCCTCGTCTACCTCCAGCATGTAGACGCTGGCGTGGGGGACGCCCGAGCTGGCCAGAACCGCCAGCGACTCCTCCCACGACGCAAAGGTCTGCCCGGCAAGGCCGGCGATCAGGTCCACGCTCAGGTTGGCAATGCCGGCCTTGCGCAACCGCCTGATGTCATCGAGCGCCACGGCCCGGCTGTGCAGCCGCCCGCTCGTCGCGGCTTCGCGGTCAATGAACGACTGCACACCCAGGCTGACGCGGCTGACGCCCGCAGCCGCCAGTGCATCCAGCGTCTCATCGGCAAGCTGGCCCGGCGCGCACTCCACTGTGATCTCCGCGTCCGGCTCCAGGTCGAACTCCGCCCGCATCGCCGCAAAGAGCCGCGCAATCAACTCCGGCGCAAGCAGGCTGGGCGTTCCGCCGCCCAGGTAGACCGTGTCCACCCGGCGCGGCAGCTCAACGCCCATCAGTTCAGTCCACGTCCTGGCCGCGGCCATGTCCCCGATGAGCCGGTCCGCGTAGCGCGCATGTTCACTGACCGGATACACCCCCGAGGCAAAGTTGCAATAGGTGCACTTCGACCGGCAGAAAGGAACCGAGATGTAAAGGCCAAGCGCGTCGCCTGCAAATGCAGCCATAAGATGAATTCTTTCATGGGAGCAGGTGTAGCCAATCGCGTTCTTTGCTTCTCATGCAAGAATTGAACGCAGGGAGAACTCGGTTTGAAAGCCTGGCCTGTGGTGGGCATTGCTGTTGTGCAAGGCATTCTATTTCTTGCCCATTGGTTCATCTATCGCACCTGGATCGGCTTCTGGTGGCCTCTTGGCCCTTGGGCCGCATGGACGCTGCGGACCGCGCTCTTTCTGCTGGCCTTCAGCTTCATCACCGCCGCCCTGCTCGGGTTCTACTTCTCAAACCGGCTGGTCAAGCTTCTCTACAGACTGGCCTCGGTCTGGCTGGGGCTGCTCAATTACTTCTTTCTGGCCGCCTGCCTCTGCTGGCTGGCCGAGCCCGTGCTTCCGCTTCTCGGACTGGCCGCCTACCGGCCGGCGCTCGCCGCCGCGTTCTTCGGGCTGGCGGTCGTGGTCAGCCTCTACGGCCTGGTGAACGCGCGTTTCCTCCGCATCCGGCGCGTTTCCGTCCAGCTTCCGGGGCTGCCCGCGTCCTGGCGCGGCCGCACCGCCTTGCTCGTCAGCGACCTGCACCTGGGACACGTCAACGGCCCGGCCTTCAGCCGCCGCATTGTGGCGCTGGCCGTCCGCCTCAACCCTCAGATCGTCTTCTTTCCCGGTGACCTCTTCGACGGCGCAAAGACGGACGCCGAGGCCTTGGCCGAGCCTTTCAGGAACCTTGCCCCGCCCTTCGGCAGCTACTTCTCCACGGGCAACCACGACGAGTTTGGCAACGCCGCCCACTACGCCGAAGTCCTCACCCGCGTCGGCATCCATGTCCTCGCAAATGAAGTGGTCACCGTCGATGGCCTGCAAATCGCCGGCGTCCCTGATGGCGACTCCGGCTACCCCCTCCGGCTGCGCGCCACCCTGGAGAGCCTGCATCTGGTTCCCGGCCAGGCCAGCATTCTGCTCAACCACGTGCCCAACCGCCTGTCCATCGTCGAACAGGCCGGCATCAGCCTCCAGCTCTCCGGACACACTCACGGCGGACAGCTCTTCCCCTTCACCTGGCTTACGCGCCACGCCTTCGGCAAGTTCACTTACGGCTTGCAGCGCTTCGGCGAGTTGCAGGTTTACACCTCCAGCGGCGCCGGAACCTGGGGTCCGCCCATGCGCGTCGGAACCCGCTCCGAGATTGTTTTACTCACCTTCGAATAGCTGCTTCCATGCTGCAATGTAGCAACGTACCTACATTCGGGGAGGTGCTGTGACCATCACCAACCTGCCCAGCCGCCCAGGGCCGCAGATGTGACGCACGCAACAGAAGATTTCCATCATCGATGGGATAGCATGGAATCCTGCCCTGACCGGGCAAAACATCGGCGTCAAATCGGTATCCAATCTGCATTGGGGGAAGACTGCAATGAGTGAGGAATCGCAGGCAAAACAGGCAAGCGGCGTGGTCCGGACCCGGCTTCATGGGTTCGAATTGCTTCTGAATTCCCGGCTCAACAAAGGCACGGCCTTTAGCGAAGAAGAGCGCGACGCCTTTGCTCTGCATGGCCTGCTGCCGCCTCACATCGGAAGCCTCGAAGACCAGCGGAAGCGCCGCAAGAGAGCTTTGGACGGCCGGAGCACCGCCTTCCTCAAGTACAGCTATATGCGCGATCTTCAAGACAGTTGCGAGACTCTCTTCTACTCGATGATCGAGCGCTACACCGAAGAGCTGCTGCCCATCGTCTACACGCCGGCGGTGGGCGAGGGCTGCCAGCGCTTCAGCGAGATATGGCGCCGGCCCCGGGGCCTCTTTCTCAGCTATCCCCACAAGCACCGCATTGAGGAGATCCTCGCCAGCCCGCGCTATGACGACGTGCGCTGCATCGTGGTCAGCGACGGAGAGCGCATTCTCGGGCTGGGCGACCAGGGCGCCGGCGGCATGGGCATTCCCATCGGCAAGATGGCGCTTTACACCGCCCTGGGCGGCATTCCGCCCGAGCACTGCCTGCCCATTCTGCTCGACGTGGGCACCGACAACGAAGCCCGGCTGCAAGATCCGATTTACATCGGCTGGCAGCACAAGCGCGTCCGCGGGCCTGCGTACGACGAGTTCATCGAGGCCTTTGTTACCGCCGTCAAAAAGCGCTGGCCGCACATTCTCTTGCAGTGGGAGGACTTTGCAGGCGTCAACGCGGCCATCCTGCTCAGGCGCTACCGCGACCGCCTCTGCACCTTCAACGACGACATCCAGGGAACCGCCGCCATCACCACCGGCACGCTGCTGGCCGCCGTCCGCGCGACAGGCCTTCCGCTCAAGGATCAGACCATCGCCATGTTTGGCTCCGGCTCGGCCGGCATCGGCATCGGCGATCTGCTGATTGCCGAAATGCAGCAAGAGGGACTCACCGAAGAGCAGGCCCGCAAGCGCATTTACGCCTTCAATCGCTACGGCCTTCTCGTCGAGGGATGCCAGGGCATCCGTCCCGGCCAGGAGGAGCTGCTGCGCAAGAGAGCCGATGTCGAGGGTTGGAAGCTGACCAGTTCAGGACCGGGCGTGTGCGCCATCTCTCTTCTTGACGTCGTGCGCAACGCCAAAGTCACCATTCTGGTGGGCGTCTCGGCGCAGGCCGGCGCGTTTACTGAGGAGATTGTCCGCGAGATGGCCAGCCACACTCAGCGCCCAATCATCTTCCCGCTGTCGAACCCCACCTCCAAGGCCGAGGCCACGCCGGCCGATCTGCTGCGCTGGACCGGCGGCCGCGCCCTGGTCGGGACGGGCAGTCCGTTCCCGCCGGTCGAGGTCGACGGCAAGCAGGTGCGCATCTCGCAGGTCAACAACTCGTACATCTTTCCCGGCCTTGCGTTGGGCATTCTGGTCTCGCGTTCCACGCGTGTCTCTGACGCCATGATTATGGCCTCTGCCAAGGCGCTGGCCAGCCTGTCGCCGGCGCTTGAAGACCCGGACGCCCCGCTGCTGCCGCCCATCTCCGATTGCCGCAAGATCAGCCTGATGATTGCTGAAGCCGTCGCCAAGCAGGCCATGGCCGATGGCACTGCGGAAAAGGTAGACGATGCAACCCTGAGAGAGCGCCTCTACGCCTACGTCTGGGATCCCGTCTATCTGCCGTATGAGCGGATTCCGTAATCTGCTCGAAGCAGGCTTCATTGGTCAGGTACGCGACAAGCGGCTAAATTTGGCTCAAAAATGCGGGATTTTTGGCCAAAAATGAGGCAAAAACTGCTGTTTTCAGTTACTGATAAGTTAATGGGTATAAGTTACAAATAATTTATATTGTGCTAGTTACATGCAGCATGGGACTCGAAAAGGGGCCTCTACAGGGGTAGGGGGGTGGGGGTGCCATTCTGCGGGTCCGCCCCGATTGGAGCGCAGCCTCAGTCCCACCGTAGCAGGATGCCGGAAATAATCTGCAACGCAAGTTCATGGGAATCCGCATCTCCCCAGCTGAATCTCCCAGGGGTTCGTGGTTTCCCACATCTGGCGCGATACAACTGCGCCAGATGTGGGGCACCCAGCAAGCGGCAAGCGCATCAGGAGAGCCTCTGCTGTCAAGCTCGACAAACGCTTTGGAGATTTGGCGTAAACCCGGAAACTCTCCGGTCGACATGGGCGTTTTATCGGGAGTAATCCTTGTCTGGGAAAAGATTGTGCTATCCCCGGTCCCCAAAAGCAAGGGACCGGTGGCACCCTCTGTGTGGTTTTGGTGCGTCGAGACCGAGGCCACCCGCCGGTTACAGCCCTAGTACTACAGTTGTACTTGCAGCATTTTGGAAAAGGGAGGCAAATGCCCGGGCCTAAAGGCCCAGTATCTATGCGCTTTTTTCAGAGTGCTGAAGCCCTCTGCTCCCTCCGGAACCGCTATCTGCAACTGTAGCCCCAGGTAAGCCGGGCGTGCAATCTGGCTTTTTCTCCATCCCACCGAAGGAGCTTTGGTAAAGAAAATAGCGTGGAACTGACTGCGTTGATCGTCGAACTGTCTGAGATTTTCTTCTATATTGTAGTGTTTTGCTCAGTTTGCCGATAAAGCATTCGATAATCCAAACTCGTCCTTCTGGCGATGGCCTCATCATCGCGCCTTATCACCACGACGAAAACAAATGAGGTGATTTCCATGCGATTTCTACAAGGACTTCTTTGCTCTTTGACTGCGGGATTTGTCCTTTTTTGCGGATGTGGCGGCAATGGCGTCAAGGCGCCTTCGGCGCTGAGTTACACAACGATCACATCGGTATACACCAAGGGGGTGCAGATCGCGCCCGATAGCCCTACCAGCAGCGGCGGAACGGCGACCGCATACAGCGTAAGCCCAGCCCTGCCGGCTGGCTTGGTCCTGAGCGCCAGCACGGGTGTCGTAAGCGGCACCCCCACGGCGGTGACCGCCCCGGCCAGCTACACGGTTACGGCGACCAACTCGGCCGGCAGCACGACAGCTACGCTGTCTATCACGGTGAACGATCAGCCGCCCTCGACCTTCAGCTACGCTACCGACACGGCGGCCTACACCGTTGATGCGCCGATCACGGAGAACGGCCCGACGAACAGCGGCGGAACGGTGATCTCCTACAGCGTTAGCCCGGCCCTTCCAGCCGGCCTGAGCCTGAGCGCCACAACCGGCATCATCAGCGGAACCCCCACGGCGGTGACCGCCCTGGCCAGCTACACGGTAACGGCGACCAACTCGGGTGGCAGCGCGACGGCGGCCCTGAGCATCGCGGTGAACGCCGCTGCGGTCGCGATGGCTCCGGCGGCTCCGGCAGGTCTTGCTTATGACCCCGGCAACGCCGTTTATACGGTGGGAGTGCCGATTCCCGAGAACGTGCCCACCAGTATCGGCGGGCCGCCGACTTCGTACAGCGTGAGCCCGGCCCTCCCTGCGGGCCTCCGCCTGAGCACCAATGCGATCACCCTCATCGGCTCCGCCTCGGGCATCATCAGTGGAACGCCCACGGCGGCCTCGGCCGCGACTGCCTACACGGTAACCGCTTCCAACGCGGCGGGCAGCACCACGGCAACGCTGACCATCACGGTGAATGCCGCGGCTCTCTCTCCGGCGGGTCTGGCTTATGGCACTCCCGCTCCGGTCTATGCCGCCGGGGTGTCGATCACGCCCGACGTCCCGTCGACCAGCAGCACCGGCGGAGCGCCTGCCTCGTACAGCGTCAGCCCGGATCTTCCCGCGGGTCTGAGTCTGGATCCCGTCAGCGGCATCGTGAGCGGAACCCCTTCGGCTCCGTCGTCGACGATTGTGCCCCCGCCGCCCTTCACCGCTACGTACATGGTGACCGCTTCCAACGCGGCCGGCAGCATCACGGCGCCTCTGACCATCACGATCTACAGCGCGCCCCAGGCCGTTCCGAACCTTTCCCAGTCAATTACACCTCTGGCAACCGCAGGTTCCAGTTTCCAGTTTTTGGACACCGGCATGACGGTGACCGATACGCAAAACCCGCAAGTTGCTCCGCAGGAATGGATGGCAGGCCAGGCGGTCAGCACCTCGGTGAGTCCGGACGGCAAGACCCTGCTGGTTTTGACCAGCGGGTACAACCGCGTCTTTCAAGGCCCGTTCCCCTTGTTTGACCCGCTGTACTCCAATGAGTACGTGTTCATCTACGACATCTCGAATCACGCGCCTGTCTTCAAGCAGACGGTTTCCATCCCCAATGCCTACCACGGAATTGTCTGGGACCCGAGCGGCCAGGCCTTCTACGTCTCCGGCGGAATGGGCGATGCACCCATAAGCGCTAAGATAAGAAATCAATCTGCGGCCTCCTCTTCCGGTTTGGTTCTGAGAGCGATGCGGCAATCTGGTTCCATTGTTCCATTACAGCTTGCAACGGAAGAGTTGGCGTAATTGC
>Ga0326728_10004169_pt1 | contig 43346 bp, 42 predicted proteins | sample MB3enrmetagenome_FD_207602 | JGI IMG/M metagenome (GOLD analysis project Ga0326728, IMG submission 207602) | Lab enriched peat soil microbial communities from McLean, Ithaca, NY, United States - MB31MN | ecosystem: Environmental > Terrestrial > Soil > Wetlands > Peat | place: USA: New York...
ATCATCTTTGTTAATAACGTTGTCCATGAAGGCATCATAGCATATATCAACGAGCTCGCCAGCGGAAAGTTCGCACTGGGTGTAAAATATCTGTGGAAAACATCTAAAAAAGTCACAAGCTCTGAGCAAGAGGAAATGGCACAGATGGACAATTTATCCATAGAAGCCCGCCCCATCGCGAACTCAGGGATTCGAGGGCTCTGCTCCCTCACACTCCGTTCCGCTCAACGTGCTTGACTGCCAGAGGAAGGTCGAAGACTCTGGTTCGCCCGACCGTTCGGTAACCATGGGTTATCGAGCCCGTTGACCTTGGCTTTTCGCGAGCAGACCAACCACCCCCTGGCCCCCTCCTTAACCAAGGAGGGGAATTGCCCTCTGAATGGCCCGACCGTTCGGTAACCGTGGGTCATTGGGCGGATTGACTTTGGCCTTTCGCAATCTGATAATTCCCAATTGGCGGGATTACGATCTGCTCTGCGGAAATAAGGCCGTGCGGGAGGGCGAAGAGGTTCCCGGCTAAGATTCCGCGATGGAATCACAGACAATTTCATTGTTGCTGTCACATCCTTCCTGCGAGGATACATGTCCACTGCGACGAACCATGTCGTGAAAGCTGCGAAGCTTGCAAAGGAATTGCTCGTCGGCGCCTACCGGATGGTGTACATGTCGCGGCGAGTGGACGACAAGGAGATTCAGCTCAAGCGCCAGAGCCGGGCCTTCTTCCAGATCAGCGGCGTCGGTCACGAGACCATTAGTGTGGCGGCGGCCCTCCACCTGAAACCAAGCTACGACTGGTTTTATCCTTACTACCGCGATCGCGCGCTTTGCCTGCAATTGGGGGTGACACCGTACGAGATGTTCTTGGCTTCAGTCGGCGCCAAGGATGATCCGGCCTCAGGCGGTCGCCAGATGCCTTCGCATTGGGGTCATCGAAAGCTCCACATTGTTTCTCAGTCCAGTCCGACCGGAACGCAAATCCTCCAGGCCGTGGGCACCGCTGAAGCCACCCAGTATTTCACCCTGGTGAAAGAGGCCGCGGAACTTGCCACAAGCTTTCATTCCGATGAAGTCGTATACGTCTCACTTGGCGAAGGTGCGACGAGCGAGGGCGAATTCTGGGAATCGCTCAACTGGGCTTGTGGCCGCAAGTTGCCGGTCCTTTATGCAGTGGAAGACAACGGGTACGCGATTTCCGTGCCGGCGGATGTGCAAACCGCCGGTGGCAGCATTTCGCGTTTGGTGAAGAGCTTCCCTCACCTGCTGGTGCTGGAATGCGATGGCACGGATTTTCCTGAGAGCTACGAAGCGGCCGGGAAAGCGGTGGAGTATGTCCGCCAACGCAAAGGGCCTGCCCTGATTCATGCCCACGTGGTGAGGCCTTACTCCCACTCGCTGTCAGACGACGAACGGCTTTACAAGACGGAAGAGGTGCGTCAAGAGGAAGCACGGCGAGATCCTCTGCTTCGGCTTGGCAACCTGCTGCGGCAGGAACGGCTCGCCAGCGAAGAAGAGTTGAAAGAAATCGAGGCCGAAGTGGACCGGGAAATCCGGGAGGCGGCGGACCAGGCGCTGGCCGCGGAGCCCGATTCACCCGACTCGGTCGTGCGATACCTTTACTCGCCCACCGTGGACCCCACTTCCGAGCAATTCGACCAGCCGCCGAAATTCCAGGACGAGCCCAAGACCATGGTCGATCTTATCAATGCCGCCCTGCGCGACGAGATGGCCCGTGACCCGCGCGTCGTTGTCTTCGGCGAAGACGTGGCGGATTGCAGCCATGAAGACGAACTCCCCAAGGTGAAGGGCAAAGGCGGCGTTTTCAAGGTGACGCACGGATTGCAGCGGCACTTCGGCAGCGCGCGCTGTTACAATTCTCCTCTGGCGGAAGCGAGCATTGTAGGCCGGGCAGTTGGCATGGCCGTGCGGGGCCTGAAACCGGTGGTCGAAATCCAGTTTCTCGACTATATCTGGCCGGCGATGATGCAGATTCGCGACGAACTCGCCACCCTACGCTGGCGTTCCAACAACAGCTTCTCCTGCCCGCTCGTCATACGCGTTCCAATCGGAGGATACCTGGCCGGAGGCGCGATTTATCACAGCCAGTCCGGAGAGTCAATCTTTACGCACCTGCCGGGCCTGCGGGTGGTGATGCCCGCGACCGCGCTCGACGCGAATGGCTTGCTGCGCACCGCCATTCGTTGTGACGATCCTGTGCTGTTTCTTGAGCCGAAGCATCTCTACCGCCAGACCCATAACCGCGCTCCTTATCCCGGATGCGATTACATGATCCCCTTTGGCAAGGCCAAGCTGGTCCAGGAGGGGACAACGCTTACGATTGTGACCTATGGCTCGCTCGTTCACCGTGCCCTCCAGGCGTTAAAGGCCCTGGAGCAGGAAGGGATCCAGCCTGAGATACTCGACCTGCGCTCTCTCAACCCTTACGACTGGGAATTGATCGCTGCCTCAGCGAAGAAGACCAACCGCGTTTTGGTCCTGTACGAAGACAATATCTCCTGGGGGTATGGAGCGGAGATCGCCGCACGCATCGCAGATGAGCTTTTTGACTTTCTTGACGCCCCTGTGCGGCGGCTGGCAGCAAAGGACGTTTTCGTTCCTTATCACCCCGTGCTCGAGGACGCTGTGCTCCCGCAGCCTGCGGATATCGTGCGCGCGGCAAAAGCGCTTGCAGCCTATTGAGAAAGTCTGTTCGGCCGATAATGTGCCTGCCACCGCAGCGGAGAGGGAAAGACAATCCCGGTTGCTACCCGATCCCCAATTCATCTACTTTCTCAAGCGGCGTTCCGCATTTACGACAAATGACCGCGCCGCAGTCGCCGCATACGAGCGGCTCCGGAACATCCTCGCCACAAATGGGGCAATAGAGCGGCTGGCTTTCCTGGCCTTCGTTTTCGTCCATCTGTTCGCCTGTTTCTCCGAGGAAGAATCAACTCCAACCTGTCGTTCCGATCCCGCAGTCGCGGGAGAGGAATCTCGCTCTGATAAGTCGAGAAGTCGAGAGTCGAATGTCGAGGAGTCAAGAACTTTTCGACCCTCGACTCCTCGACTCCTCGACATGAACCACCTCCGACAGAAGAAACTCGCCGATGGCGCGCTGAACTTCCTCGAGCTTTCCCGTGAACAAATGATCCGCATTCTGGACCCAATAGATTTGTTTGGGCTCAGCCAACGAACCATAAAACGATTCCACTTGGGCGCGTGGCCCAAATTGGTCGCGAGTTCCCTGAATGATGAGCTTGGGTTTCAGCACACCACGGAGAAAGTCCATGTTCGAGGACGCAACGGGAACGCCCAGCCCCACGAGAGCGGCCACGCGCGAATCGCTCGCTCCAACACGAAGCCCAACGCTCGCACCGAACGAGAATCCTATGAGACAAACAGGGACAGCAGGAAAGCGAGTGCCAAGATAATCCAGGGCCGCCTTGACGTCTTCACGCTCGCCGATGCCATGGCTGAAGCTTCCGGTGCTTTTCCCAACTCCCCGAAAATTGAAGCGCAGCGTCGGGAGACCAGCTTGCCAGGCGGCCTTCGCGGCTCGGAAAACCACCTTGTTGTGCATCGTCCCGCCGTGGAGCGGGTGAGGATGGCACACCACCGCAGCAAAGCGTGGCTTTCCCTGCGCGTCCCATGTAAGCAGGGCTTCGAGCGCCCCCTCGAGGCTGGGGATGAGAAGATGTTCGACTTTCGTAATTCACCTCCATTGGCGGATTTACTGGTTCGCTCCAACACCGAGGCGCGGCTGGTGGCCCTGCTGCCGCGCAGTCATTCTCCTCTGGTACCCGAAATAGTGTAGAATAAGCGTCAAGATTTCGAGTACTTTTCGGATTCCGAGCCAGCGGTTGCAGCCCGGTCCGGAAAGGGCGGTCACAAGTCAATCGCCAGGCGCTGCCGCGTGATGACTGAATCCTGAATTCAGGGAGAGTCCGTATCCGATTCAAGCTTCTTGCCTTCTTTCTGCTGATTGCCGCCGGGATCTTTGCATACCATTATTATGCTTCCCGGCGCAAGCAAGCTTCCCCCACTGAGGTAGCATACGTGCTGCCCAGCTCGCTGGAGGTGGTGGATACGCCTGCAGAGATTCGCCTCGCAGTCGAATCCGTGAAGGAAGGCGACCAAGTGCAAGTGCTTCTGCGTACGCGCAACTGGGCAAAGGTCGAGCTGGCGGACGGCCGCACCGGTTGGGTAGAATGCAAGGATCTACTGGACTCACAGACCTACGAAGCCTCGCAGAAGCTGCTGAAAGGCCTGGAGAGCCTTCCCGTGCAAGCTGAGGGTCATGCGCCCCAGTCGATCAATCTGAGGTTTGAACCCTCCCGCGACTCAACAACATTGGCTCAACTTCCCAATAACCAGAAACTGGACGTATTCGGGCGGAAGATCGTGGAAAGGCCCTCCCAACTTGACCAGCCTTCCTCACCCCCGGTCAAGGAAGCATGGTATTTTGTCCGGGCTGACAGGCGTGCGGGCTGGGTTTTGGGCCGATTTGTTTCACTCGATATACCAGAGCCTCTTGGCGCTTATGCCCAGGGCTCCAACATGGTGGCTTGGCTAGTGCTCAACACCGTGCCTGACGAGGACCGCCAAGTTCCTCAATATCTTGCTGCCGACCGTGTGGGCAACCAGGATGTAGATTTCACCCACATTCGTGTTTTCACATGGTGGGTGAAAAATCACCGATACGTTACGGCCTACGCCGAAAGCGGCCTTCAAGGGTACTTTCCCATTCGCGTTGTGCAGACAGGCAGTGTCCCGTATTTCCGCCTGAACCTGGTTGATGAGGATGGGAATAAAGTCCAGAAGGTGTACGGTCTGTTTCAAACCATCACGCGCCCGCTGGGGTTCGTCGACGGATGGGAGAGCAATGCGATGCCGACTTGGTCTCCCCCACGACGTGGGCGGCGCCACCGTTAATGGACCAGGAGGTTGCTGAAAAATGCTATAAGCGTGTGATTTTCACGATGACACGGGAATGGCTTTCTTCAGCAGCCTGCAACAGAAGGTCGTCTGAGAGCACTTAGGATGGAAGGTTCTACGTCACTAGACACTCCTCCACCGATTCCGGCTCCAACCCATCCTGTACTTTACAGGTTCTGGCGAGGAGTAATCCGGCTGTGGTTTGCCTTCACCTTTCGTAAAATCCGCGTCCTCCACGAAGAGCGGTTAAAGGGGCCAGAACCAGCCCTCCTGGTGGCTAGCCACCCGGAAAGCTTTCTTGACGCCCTCATCCTGGTGGCGGGGTTCGAGCGTCTTGTGCGATGCATCATCCCCGCAGGATTAATCCAAGGCTTGCTCCAGCCTCTCATTGCGCGAGGGTTGGGCATGATTCGCTTCCTCCCCGAAAACCGGCAGTTGGCCCTTGAAGGGTGCTGTGCCCTCCTGGCGGAGAAAGCCGCCCTCGTGACCTTCGTTGAGCCCGGCCCAGCGCATCCTGCCGGGGGGAGTGGGCTCGCCAACGCTGCCGCCTCCATAGCCGTGGAAGCGGAGCGTCGGCATGCCGGCAACCTGGGACTCATGTTGTTCCCCGTCCATCTCTTCCTACCGGTGGGACACACACACACAAGAGAGTTACTGATCGACATCGATCAACCGGAGACTGTACAAGATTACATTTCTCGCGCCGGCGGGATTGCGCAAGATCAGGTACAAGAACTTGCCAAGCATCTGGAAAGAAGATGTCAGGAGAACTCTTTCCGCCTCCAGCCCGCAGAGCTGGCGGAATTCCTGGGCGACCTCGAACAAGCATTACGCGATGATTTCCAGGAAGAATGCAGGTCGCATCCGGCGCGGAAACAGAAGCTGGATGGGTTTGAACTGAGTGGGTTCGTAGTCCAATGGGCGGAGCAAATGAATTACTTGCATCCGGGCCTGCTGGTTTCCTTGCGTGAGTCACTCGAGGCATGGCGCGAGGCCCGTCGGATGGGCGCACTCCATCGCCTCGAAGTGGAAGGGGCTGGCGCCTGGTTGAACTGGCCGGTGGGCCGAGGCGTAGTCTGGCTGGAAAGTGTGGCGGGGTTTACCATAGCCTCTTACGGCCTGATCAATCACCTCGTGGCCATCGCGCTCCTTTATTTGACGGGATTACTTAAGAAGGAAAGCGGCCGGGACAAAATCATGGAATGGCTAGGGCGCGGCTTGGTGGTATTGGGGTGTTATGTAGTGGAGGTTTTGCTGGTCGCCCGCTCCTGGGGCCGGCGTGCGGCGGGGTACTACGCACCCACCCTTCCTCTCTCCGCCCTATACCTGTGGCGCTACGCTTGGCTGTTGCGCCATCAAACTCGCCTCGCGCTTCTTTCCTTTAATCTCTCTGCGGAGTCCACCAGGACCAAACGCCTGCGCAAGGATTTTCTGCGTGAAATTAACGAAGCGCTTAACCACCACGCAGAAATGCTCGCCCTCCCACACTGAGCGTCAAGACTCGACGAGAAAAATTACTTCTTGGGCGGAGGCTTCTGAATTTCAATCTTCTGCGCCACAATCTCACCACTCTCGGTTAGATCACCCTCCACCTTGATCCTTAGACCTACGCGCAAGTCTTTGCTGCTGGCGGGGCCGCCGTCGTCACTCTTGAATTCCGTCTTGTCATCGTATCGCACGTGGAAAAGGATGTTTTCTTCAGTGTTCAGTGTGAGTTTATTCTGGTCGAGAGTATTGATCTTGCCTTCCACGGTAAAGTTCATCGCCTGGCCGGCGCGCAAAGTCTCGGCGACCTGCGCCTCAGAGGAGAAACTCCAAGCACAGCTTGCCAGGTATATTGCTATGGCTACGTAAAAGGATGGAGCGCGCAAACGAAACATGGTTTTACCCTCGTTTACAAGTATACCGCAAGGGACACTGCCGCGCGGTGGTCGCTGAAGGAAAAAAGACGACCACCGCGCCAGATTAATTTCGACAAGAAAAGGTCTTGCAGGGGGGACACCTCACGTCCCACCCACCCTGTCAGTGAACCGCCAAGAAGGAATAAACGCCGGCGGGCGGGGTTACTGACGACGAGCTGGGATTGCAGAAATGAAGTAGAACTGTGCCCGCCGCGCTCGCGTAACCGTTCAGCGAGAGGTTTCCTAGCGCCGAGGGCGGAGCGATACTAGAAACTCTATCTGTCGCGAGCAATCCACTTACCGTGAACGTCTGGTCTGAGCAGGAGGAAGCTGTGACGGCAGTTGGGGTAATGCTTGAGCTGCTGTACAGGTTCATGGCATGAAGCGCCGTCCCGCCCCCCACGGTCATGGAAGTGGTGATATTACAGGTGTCGCAATTCTGCACCGTCAAGTTCGCTACGGGCGTTGTGCTGGTGGCAGAAAGTGGTGGCGTGCCGGTGGCCACGGTGCTGGCAATCTGCGTGGCCGAGATTCCAGCAGCCCCGCCCAGCACAAGGGCATCCGAAGTATTTTTGCATACCGTAATGTCCGCAGTGTTCGCGTGATTCCTCCACCCGAGCAGGCAGGATCTGTCGCCGCCGTTCAGGACGCCGCTTGTGGAGACAATGCTCTGAGATTCATCCGCTAAGCTCCCTACAGGCTCGTAGTCGCTGAGCCTGGCAACGGTGTTGGCATCCGAGCTAACGCCCCAATTCATCATGGCGTAAATTGGCGCTGCGTTATTGCCATAGGCCAGACTTGTGCCATTATAGACAGGCGGAAAGCCGCTGGTGAGACCCTGGAAGGTGTTTCCGATGAGCGTAACCCCTCCCCAATTCTGGCTGTTGGGGAAAGTAGCTGCGTTGGCGCAGATTTTTGCAATGTGGCCGGTAGGGGCGAAGAACGTAGTCCCCCTGATCGTCATGCCACCCTGCCAATTTACAAGGCAATCATTCGTGGGAGCGGTAGCGCCGGAGGCAATGAACGAGTTTTCCACTTCCAGCGAACCCGGAGAAGCAGTCGATCCCGCCGAAGATATGAAGGTGGCACCCGACCCAAGCTCAGTACGAACCGAGGAGATTTTAATTTGGGTCGAAAGATAATTGACGACGTTAATGTCGGAAACCGTGTCTCCCTCGAAATCCGCGTCCTCGACCGTCACAAACCCAAGGTATCCGGCAGCGTCAATCGCATGCTCTAGCCCGAAAAACCAACCCCGCTTCCAACTGAAATTCAGCACGTTAGCGCCGCCGTCGAGCAACACTCCGGCGTAGCCTGTCCCAACCGCTTGGCAATGGTCCCAGTAGACCCCCGCAAGGTCCGCATCCGGCTTTTGGCCAACCAGCCATCCTGCTGAGTACGTCCCACCGCCTGTGGCTATATTGTAAACACCAACGCTTTGGAACAGATCGCCGCCCGTGTCGCCAGTACCGCCAATCGAAGCGGTCGCAAGGTGCGTTTTCGCAAAAGTGGCCGTAAAGGTTGTGGCGGTTGTTGCGGTGACGAAGACAACCTCGAAGTTCGACCCCGTATCTACATTTATAATCGTTCCAGGAAACTGGCCAGATGGGCCCGTGATATTTCCCATCGACCCTGGTGTGACCGTCACGCTGCCTGGAGCCGTAACTGCCGTTCCGAGCGTGGTAGCACTCAACGTATTCACTGTCGAGCTGACTACCAAGCCGTAAAGGGCGGTATTGTTCATGTTGAAATTCAGATTCTCCATGACGCCTTCGCGCCAGCCCATCAGCACCATCATGGTGCCACCCGTCGGGCCCGCCCAAAGGATTGTTGACCCGCTGCCTCCATCAGTGCCACCTACTGCGCCAGAAATTCTGTCGGCGTAAACAATGCTCTGAGGAACACAATAGAGCGTGGAGGTAATCTTGTAGGTGCCAGGAGGGAAATAGAGATTGCCGGTCCCGGAGCTAACTCCAGGCACGCCGCAAACCTGATTCAGCCCCGCTTGGATGGCCGCCGTGCTGTCGGCGACCCCGGTCGGGTCGGCGCCATAAATCTCGACATTGTACACCTGGCCGCCGGGGTCAACGACCGGCCGCGCCACAAACCAGCTCCTCACGTCCGAGATGGCGGTGATCGCGGAACCGCTCGTGGTCACTACCGCGATGGGAACTCCAGTCGCAGGAAAGCTTGCCCCGCCGCTTGTAAGAGCTGGCGTACAGTTGTTCGTCATGTCCAGGAAGACATAGTTGGTGGCGCTTGCCGTCATGGTGAGCGTGCCGCCGGCATAGGTCACCGGAGAGTTGTTGCAAACCGAGGTCCCCGCGGATAGATTCAACGTCAGCCCTGTCGCCGCCGTGGGCCAGTAGCCTGGGGCGACACCGTTCACGTACTTGGCGTTAAGGGCAGAGAGCGGCTGGCCTTGCTGGGCTTGGGGCTGCTGGGCAAGGCTAGATGTCAGTTGCCAGGTGTCAGGTGCAAGTAAAAGCACCAACGCCCCGACGAGTAACCTGACACCCGACACCTGAATCCTGAATCCTGTTCTTCTCACCATACGATCACCCTCCCTGTGACTCCCGCGTCGGAGGCCACAAGATAAAGATTCACGCCGTCGTAGTTGATCGGCGTCTGAAACCAGATCGCGCCGCCGCTGGTCATTTGAATGATAGCGCAGAGGGGAACACGACCGAGTAGATGCGGAACTGAGCAATTTCCCGGCGCGCTGGGAGCCACGCTAACCGCGCCGTACAGCGGCGTCGCCTGCTGGACTGCGATGACTGCGGAGGCGCTGGTGGTGACTACACCGACCAAGGCGTCGCCGGCCGCCGCGCCCTCGGCGCCCGATTGGTAATAGAACCCGCTTACGGAGTTGTAGAACAAATAACTTGCTTGGCTGGCCGGCGCCGGCGGGAGCGTGGGTGCGGTCGCAGGCGCGTAGCCCACGCCCTGGGCGAAAAGGATGCCGGCCGTGATCCCAGGCACCAAGGTGCTGGAAGGGGAGAGGACGAAGCCGGAAATCAATCCATCGAATCCGAGTTGCTGGATTGGCGTAAGTGGCAGGTCACTCATGAATGCCACATTCGCATCCAGCAGCGCCCAGTTTTGGTCCTGGTCAGCCTCATAGCTGGTCAGGCCGTGTTGGGACTGGATCAGACCCTTGCGCGGAAGAACTGTTCTTGTTACTGCCATGTTTAAACCTCAGTGACAAGTGACGAGTGACAAGTGACGAGCGTCTAATACGAGCAAAACCGGCCGCAAGCGGAATTTTTCCTGCTCGTCACTCATCACTTGTCACTCGTCACTGCCTTCTCAATTTGCGCTATTCAGGCTCAAGCGCAAGCAGACGGCGTAGACTTTGATGATGCCGTCGTTGTTCACGACTTCGGTGAGCCCGCCGAAGTTGGAATTGTAAGTAGTCCGCAGCGTTACGAGCCCCGTGGCGTCGTTGATATCCCAGCCGCCCGGGAAGTTATAAAGGTTGCCCGCCTGGCTCGATGCTTGGGCCGGAGGGCTCGCCTGGCCAGGGACGAATCCCGGCGCCGGCGCGCGGTTGCTGTAGATCATCCAGACGAACTGGCACTCGCCGCGCGAGTAAGCGTAGCCATCGTCAGGATCGATTGGAGTAGGGACGGTGTTGCCGTTCGCGTAGAAGCCCATGAAAATCAGCTTCGAGCGCACCGCGCCAAACTTCGCATTGTGCGAAATCTTCAGCATCGAGTCATCGGTAAGCGGCTGGCCGGCGGCGATGGCGCTGTCAGCAAGATCAAAGAAGCCGGGAATCACGCTTAGGGTCAGTTGAGACATTGGAGTTGTCAGTCCTCGGTTTTCAGTTGTCAGTTCAGAGCCAAGAGTCGAAAAGTCCAATAGTTCAACTCTTCAACTCTTTAACTTTCGACTTTCCTCCATTCACCATTCACCACTCACCATTCAGAAGATGGTCGGCCACCCTGCCGTCGAACCCAAGACGGGAACGGGCGGAGAGGGAGGCGGCGGCGCAGGGGCTGGCAAAGCACATGGCAGGGCCACAAAGAGTGCGGTATCCAAGCCTGCCCCGACTTGCGTGAAGTCAAACGTGATAGTCTCGATCCCAGCTTCACCTTCGACCTGGTCCACTGCCAAAGTTGGTATGATCACCGCGTAGGGAGAAACGAGTTGACGGATCCCCTCGGTTTGCTCGGTGGTATCGCCGCTGCTGCCGGCCAGGCTGACCGTGGCCGTCTGGCCAAACTGCGCGGCGTAAGCAAAGAGCAGATCGCCGGCAGCAGTGGTGGTGAGGCTCAGGGTCAGGCTGGGCTTGCTCAAGCCAGTGGCAAAACTCGAGGCATCCACCGCGCCCAGCCCCCCTGCGTACTCGAAAACATTCACTGCCAGGATGAACGTGGCGTATTGGGTGGACGTGATCTCGGTGACTGTCACCGTGTTGGCGCCCGCGCGGCAACTGCTCACATACCAGATTTGAAGCAGGCTGACCAGGCCATTGCCGGCATTGATGGCGCCGCAAGCGCCGATCCTCTGGTAAGTGTTCCCCTGCGAATCGCTGATCTCGAGGTTGGGGTTGGCGGGGTACATGGCGCTTTCGAAGTAGGCGACCACGATCAGGCCGTTGCCGGCCGTATTCGGCGAACTGAACGCCACACTTTGAGAAAACGGGGCGATATCGTAAATGTCGTACGCGAAATTTCGCTGCAAGGAGAGCATGATGAAGTTCTCAGTTCCTTCTAGCCACTAGCCACTGACCACTAGCCACCGCCCCCAGACGGCGCGATGAACATATACTGCGCCTGCTGCTGGGCCGTGGCTTCATCCCAAGGCGGAATGTTGGCCGAAGCCGCCGCGATCTGGTAAGGCGGCGAGATGTTGATGAAGCGCGTATCAAGCAAGGTGAAATCGATTGTTGCCTGCGCGTAGTTTGGCTGCCTGTTGAGCACTTCGCAGAGCACATTACTTAGCCCCGTCTTACCGGTCTTCAGGTCGAGAATTTTCGGGTGGCTCAGCCAAACGTAATCCCCCAGCTCGACCGGCAAGCTCGAGAGCTGGGCAGTGAATTTATAAAGCGGCGGCTCGAACGCATGGCGGCGAAAGATGCGATCGGCGAGCAGCCTCGAGAGCATCATGGCGCCGCGCGCCAGGCGCACGCCGGTGGACTGGATTTGCTGCTCGAAGACCTGCCGATAAGTTTGGAGCGAGGTCTGCTGCTCGTAGCTGACCTGGTAGCCGTAGCTGCGCGCCGCCGTGGTGAGGCCGCCTTGTTGCACGTCCGTCTGGAAGATGACCAGGTTGATGATATTTTGCCGCTGGGTTTGCGGGATTCCCATGATGTTCTTGGCGCTGAAAGAGAACGCAGGAGCCTGATTCACAGGCGGCTTCATGGTCTTGAGTGAAAGCTGGCCATTGGCGCGCACGATCCAGTAGAGGCCCAATGGCTTCAAGATCTGCTCCTCGATGAACTGCTTGCCATCGATGGGCCGCGTGATGACAAAATCAAACCAGACGCCGGAAAACTCGCCGTCGCGGAAGGCGAGCAAGCCGGGGATGTCGATATAAGGATTAGGATTGATAAGCGTCGAATCCTGGCCGGGCTGATAGATCGCCCAGCCTTCGGGCGGCGGCAGAGGATCGTAGTTCTGCTGTTGCTGGTAGACAGGAACGAGGCTCTGCATGATGTAATTCGAGGTCAGTAGGGCCGGGTCTTGGCCGACGCCGAGTTCGTTTTGAAGGACTGCGAGGATGATGTCGATGGGATTGCCTGCCACATAGCGCGGGTTCTGGTCGGAGACCGCGTAGCCGTTCTCGAGCCACGCGGCGCCCACCGGCTGCTGGGCTTGAGGACCGCCTGGCGTCCACCAGAGCGGGCCGCCGCGCTCCCAAATTTCGGTGCCCTGAATAAAGCGCTGCACGTCGGCGCATTGAATGGTGATGCGGCCGTCCGTGTCCTGGCCCACCTGGGTGATCTGCATGGTTTGCAGAGTGGTGAAATCGCCCAAAGCCATGCCCGGAAACCCTTGCTTGAGCTGCACTATCCTGCCGATCAGCACATCCTGAGCCGCGAGGCCTTTGAGCGTGCCATTCGGGTCGATGCAGGTGACCGTCATGCTGCCCAACGAGGATTGCCCCTCCAGCTCGTTCACTTGCTGGCTTGCACCCTGGGGGATTTGCAGGTAAGGAATAACAGTTGGGCTATTGCCCAGCGAAAGCAGAAGGCCCGGATGCGTTGAGACCAGGTAAAACCACGCTGTGGGAGTGAAGCCTGGCCAGACTTCAAATTCGTAAGGCAAATCGCGTGAGGCCAAGGAATACATCAGCAACGAACCATCGCCTGTAGTGGCGCGCACGGTACGCTGGCTGGTGATGAGCGTGGTGAGATAGGCATCGAGGCTGCCATAAACGCCGGCAAAATAATCCGCCACCCCTGAGACGTTGTAGAGGTCCAGCAATGCCAGAAGCATGCTCCAGCTCTGTTCCTGCGAGACGCTCAGAGGAGAGCCCGAATAGCAGCCGGGAGAATCGTTGAAGAACTTGAAGCCGCTGAATGGGGTGAGCTCTTGGTAGGTTTCGTTGTAGGAATTCGTCGCCGCCGACTTGAGAATCTGTTGATTCTGAAGCAGGAAATTCTGGTCGATAAACTCGAGACATTGGAGAGCCAGATCGTCGCGCCCGAGGGCGTGACAGAAAAGCGCCGCCCAGGTGCCGGCAGCGTCACAAGCCTGGCTGGTGTCAAGGCCGGCAGGCGGGGTCGCCTCAGAGCCAGCGCCCTGAGCGAAGTGGCCGGGGACGCCTCCGCTGGGAGCGATATAGAGGTTGCCGATGACCTGCGTGGCAATGGTATCCGCGAGAGTTGCAACCTGGCCGGCCGTAGCGTTCAGCGAAGCCGCCTGAGCTGCCGTGATCGAGTTGGTTTTCTGAAGCTGAATCGCCGCGGTGGGAAGCGTGGCGGCGCTGCGCATGAAAGCGAAATAGAGGTCGATCTGGTGTTCGGTGGAAACGCGGTACTGGATGCCGGGCACGAATTGGTAGCCAGGATTCACGTAACTGCCCCAGCCAAGATAGAACAGTCCATTCGTCGGATCGCCGCTCCCGTACGGGGCGATCCCGTACAGCCCGACTCCATAACCGCCTCCGGCAGTGGATTGGAGCGTCATGAGAAAATTGAGCATGCGCTGGAGGTAGAGGGCCGGGCTGTAATCCTGGGTGAGCTGCATGTAAATGCAGTAGGCATAGCAGACCCAGCCCATGGCCCCGGCGCGGATGTAGGCCTGGTCCACCGAGCCGTAGTAGGTGTCGTAACTGAAGGCCAGGGAATTCGCAGGTTGGGTGTTACCTGCGGAGAAGTTGTCAAAGTACATATCTCCGGTCCCGCTCTGCGGGATCAACGTAACCATGAAGCTGTTGATGGAAGTGAGTGTGTCGCCGGCGAGCGTAGAGACGAGTTGAGCGAGGTCGATAAGGTGGAAACGATAGAGCCCGTTGCCAGGTCCCACCGCGATGGTGATGACCCCGCTTTCGGGGCCCAATGTCGCCGGCGCATCCGCTGCGGAAGTTACTTGCACGCTGGTGACTTTCCCGGCTGCGGTGGTGACGCCGATGGCGAAGTTGAAGGTGACCGCCGCAGCTTCTTTATGCTCAAACTGGACTTGAGTGTCCGAGGTGTCCGGGAAGCCGCTGCCGGAATAAGTGAAGGTATCGTTTGCGGCCAGGGCGTGGAAATCCACCACCAGGCCGGTGCCGTAAGGCGGCTCGGTGGGGTCGTTGATGTCGGTTACCGAGTCGCCTGAGTTGCTCTTCGTCCATCGGCTGGCCGATTCCCCGTCTTCACCATTCTCGAAAATAATTGCCGCCAGGTAGCCGGGGCTGTCAAGGATCTCGTCGAGCTGCTTGATGATTCGCGCCGCCGCAACAAAGTTCCCGGAGGCCGCGAAAGCGATGATGGCCAGCGCGCAATCGTAGATGTAGCTGCGGTTCTGGAGGGCGGCCCCGTTGGTCATCGTGGGATCGGGGAAGTAGAGCGGGTCGGAAGTGGGAACGATGAAGCTGAGGGGCAACGATGGGAAAGCCCAGGCAGCCGCCAGCGACGTGCAAACCTGCGTGGGGCCTTTCACCGGATCGTTGTACAGGACATGGACGGTCGGCGTGCCCGGATAAAGCGGATGACTCGAGCCGCAGCGCGCGTGGAAGTCGTCTTGGACGATGATCGGGATGTTGTCTTCCTGGAGGTACTCGACGTCCGTCTTGGCGTAAATGCGCGCAAAATAATCCGTGAGCTTGTAGCCCACCCCGGTGTTCGAATGGCAGAGCCAGCCGGCGGGCAGATACTCGCCGGACCAGCCCGAAGAGGGCTGCGCGACGCTGGTGGGATAAAGCACCGCGATCACCACGCCTGGGCCGAGCACCTGGGCGCCCCAGTAGCCGTAGAGTCCCTGCTGCACCAGAAGCGACTGAAACTGCGACGGCGCGGGATATTGCCCCTGCATGGGCCCCGAAGTGTAAGCCCCTGTGCCCGGCGCCGAACCCTGGTAGTAGAAGAGGTCCGTCTTAACGAAGAGGTCGATGCGATAGTTCGTCATCGCTTGCTGAGGATTGAAGAGATAGCCGTAAACCGTCAGGCCCTGAAGCACGGGGTAGGTCACGCCGTTGATGACGCTGCCTTTGGGGTTGGCGCTGTACATCTGCTGGTAGTAGGCGCTGATTTCGGCAGCCGTGACCGGCAGCACGGGAGGGAAGAGGTTGCCGTAAGGGAGTCCGATGGGCGAGAGGTCGATGGGGCAGCCGTCCGGGCCAAGCTGGTTGTCCATCCCCAGCATCAAAATCCCGGGTGGGACCATGGCGACGCTCTCGCAAGCGGTCTGGGAGGTCTGGCTGAGGTCATTCTGCGAAACGATGCCGCACTCGATGAAAGGCGGCGTCGTCGGGACGCAGGGAGCGCCTGGCCATGAAGTCACCGGGAAGCCGGTCTCCAGAGCGTTCGCTTCCCAACCTTGCACCAACTTCTCCTGCCGCGCATAGAGCCAGGCCAACGACTGGGCGGTGTCGCCGTAGAAATCGCCGGGATAGCATTGCGAGACGGTTGGCATGTTTCAAAACTCTAGTTCTCAGTTATCAGTTCTCAGTTTTCAGTTCGAACTGATAACTGATAACTGACGACTGACAACTTCTTTCTACGTTCCGTAACCCCCCACCCCGTACAGCGTGACGCCGTACCCGCCGGCCGTGGCCGTTTGCGCCACCGGGCTCGAGGCGGAGAAACTGGCGATGGCGATGGCAAAGTCCGGGATCTCGACAGTGTAGTACGCCTGCTTCTGCGGCTGCGCCAGCGCTTGCGTCCAGGTTTGGTTGCCGGAAATCATGTCTGTTGTTCGTTGTCCGTAGTCCGTAGTCCGTTGCAACTGACAACGGACAACTGACAACGGACAGGTCCGCTCACGTCACCACTTGCCGGAACTTCAGCTTAAAGCTGTACTGTCCCGGCGCTTTGTAGGCCGCCGTCCAGTTGGTGTCCTCGAGCCAATAATTGGTGAACGCTGGTTGCGAGGCGTCCGGGTAGTAGCCGAACTGCCCGCCGGCAAGCGCAAATTGCATGAACTGATTCCACGCCTGCACGTCCGCGCCGATGGCCACCCACTCGAGCTCGAACTCGAGGAAAGTCTCGATGCGCTCGATCACGGCCTCGCGCACTCCGGCGCTCGAAATGTTATCGTGCCGGACGACGTTGTACTCATAAGCCGGTACCTTGCGCGGGGGACGCTGAAACGCGAGCGTCACGGGGCCGGTGCCGGGATCGTAGACGATTTGGGGATAACTCATTTTGTCCAGCCATCAGTTGAAAAGTCGAAAGTCGAAGAGTCGAAGAGTAAACGCCTTTCACTCTTTGACTCTTCAACTCTTCAACTCTTCAACTCTTCAACTCCTTAACTCACCCCGCCGCATAGGGGGACCTTTGCACCGTGGTGGCATTCAGCGGCACGCCACGCTGCACCGCCGTGTTCAGCGTGGTGGCGAGCCATTGCCCGGCTTGCGCCTCACCCACTACCATCACCGTGAGCTGCCCGCTGGGGGGATTCAGCGCGCCCGCCGCGCCGGGGGCAAGGCCGTAACCCCCCGTTTGTGGAGCGCCGCCCCCGTATTGCTGGTTCCCGGTTTGCGATTGCCGATTGGCTGTGCCGGCGCCAGCGCGGCCGCCGCCGGGAATGGCGGCTGCCGCCGCGCCCGCCACCCCGGCAATGGCGCCCCATTCCGCCGCCGCTTCAAAATCTGTTGCCGCAGCGGCCGCCGCATCCGGGTCTGCGAAAAAGATCGCTTGCGCCAGAAACCACAGGCCTTGTGCCAGAGCGTTCAGCGCGTTAACGCCCGCCTGTTCCGCAATCGATGCCAGCGCGGCTTTTGCGGCCCTTTCCATCGCTTGGCCGACGTTCTCCCCGTAGATTAAAGCCGCCGTCCCGGCAGCCGTCATGGCGTCGGCGGTCCCCATGAATGCATCGCCGGCTACCATCTGAAAGGTTTGCATGGCGTTCTGGACCGCGCTAAGCGACTGAATCGTGTCACCCGCCCAAGTCTGGATGCTGGGCGTCAGCTCGTTGACCATATCGTTCGACACAAGCCGCGCCAGGGTGTCGAGCTGCTGGAGCGGGGCGATGAGTTCCCGGTTCAGGTCGCCCGTCACGGTCTGTGCCGCAAGCATTGGTTGCGGCGCCCGCCCGGACTTGGAGGTGTCTGTAGCCATTTCGATGGTAACTCCTGGAGTACGGTCAACCGTTTTAGTTTTCAGTCATCAGTTCTTACTGAAAACTGACTACTGATAACTGATGACTTCCTTTACCAGTAGATGTTTCTTGCCGTGCTCTCCTCTGCGCAATCTGCGTCATCTGCGGATGACAGCGTCCGGGTGGCGGCTTCGTCAACTCGCCAAAGAGCCACCGCGCGGAATAACATCTCGCTCGGGGTCTTGGCGTACAAGCGCGCCATCTGCGCCGCTTCCCTCAGGATGCCCCGGTTCGCCTCGAGGAAAGGTTTCCAGGTCCTGGCCGTTTGCCAGAACCTGGCCTCGCAGGTACTTCAGAATGAATTCAGCGTCCTCTTTCGGGAGCCAGTTGGGATCGAACTGCATGGAACCCGGATTAAGGGAAGGCTTGGGATCAACGAAGGCCTCATTGAGCATCTGCCGGTCTTCGCGGACAAGCAGGAGCGTTTCCTCAGCAGTCAGCTCCGGTCTCACACCAACGCCGACCAGATCCAGTTTTTCCCGTAACTCGCGAGACCACGCGCTGCGCCGCAACGCCCAATAAAATTTCGTGGGCCGCCGCAGGATCACGCCCAGACCGGATTTCGGGAGCTGCACCCGCTCCGGATCCGTCCACGCCGCGGCCTCCGCGAGCTGGCGGAAGTCAGAGGCCGTGGCAATGTTGCTTGTCTTGGTCATAGGAACCTACCATCGGGAGATCCGGAGATCGGGTGATCGGGAGAATTGCTGTCGTTCCGATCCCGCAGTCGCGGGAGAGGAACCTCGCTCTCGTGTTGTTCACCCCATCAACCGATCACTTTTCCGCGCGCCGCTCGGTTTCGAGCACGCGCGAAACGACTCGCACTGTGCTTGGCGTGAGGAGCTGCTCCAGCACAGCCCCCCGGGGGTGCTTTGCCAGCACCAAACCATCGTGGCGCACGATGATATTCAGCTCATCGACCGGGATCTTCATCGCTGCCTTTCTGAAGTCAAGGGTCGAGCAGTCGAGGGTCGAGAAGTCCCATCACTTCTCGACCTTCGACTCTCGACTGCTCGACTATGTTTGCCGCCACACCATCCCCACCTGATCGCCGGCAGGCCGGCTGGAATCCGCGATGCCCTTGAACTTCACCCCATACGTTGTTTCCTTGCCGCGCTGGAAGGGAAGCTTGATCGCCTCGGCCTGGTACGCCTGGTAGAGATGTGAGACCACGAACTTTCCCGTCACGTCGCGACGCGGGGAGATGACTGCTACTCCAATCTTGGGCACGGGAATAATGCCCCCGAAGGTGATCTGCTCGTACGACTGCGCGCCGGAGGGCTGATTGGCGTCCGTACCGGTGGAGAAGGTGCCCGGCGGAAAGAAGTTGGTCAAGTTCGCAAGGTTCGACTGTTTGACTGTGACGTCGATCTCGTAGGCGTCGGCAGTCATCACCACGTCGATGGGAGAGGCGACTTGGTCGGCTCCAATCTCTTCGTACTTGGGCGTCAAGGTGGAGGTGATCGCCCCTTCTGTAGCCCCGGCACAATAGGCGCCGTAGGCGCCCACAAACAACCAGGCGGCCGTGCCATCCGTGATGGGCGGGCCCGGGGCGGTGAGCCAGGGCGGCGCCGCCGCGCCGGAGGTCCCCGCAACCAAGCACAATTCCGTATTGTTGCTTGCGTCTTTGATCATCTGGCCGAGCGTGTAGGCAGTCGTCGCCGCCCACGCGCCCAGCCCGGCCGGCTGTACCGGCGAGCCGTCCGGCCCGATCACCAGCCGGTTTCCGTGCGTAGGCTCGGGCACGTAAAGCCACAATTGGCCCGGACCTTGATGAATCGAGGTCGGTGAAAGTAGTGCGGTCACAGATTCTCCTTCTCAGTCAAAGAGTCGCGAGTCAACAAGTTGAAAGTTGAAGAGTTAAAAAGTCGAACTTTTCGACTTTTCAACTCTAGACTTTTCGACTTCTCTTGATTCTTCAACTCCCGACTCCTCACGTTTCTTCTATCTCGACAATGATCGACATGCTCGCCGCCATGGCAAAGCCGCTCTGGGGTCGGCGGCGGATTTCTTCAAACGTGTGGCCGTCAGCAAAGAGCTTCATGAGCTTTCCGCTCGCGAGTCCCGGCGAAAGCGCGCCGTTCGGAAAAGGCGGCGAAGGCAACGGAAGACCGGTGAGCAGGAAATCGCCCGGTGTGGATTCCCAAAGCGTATCGAGCACCGCCCGCACGGCTCGCACGTAATCCTGGGCCATTTCCGCCAGGGTATTGCGGTCCTGATGCGTGACGGCGATTACGCAGGTGAGCCGCATCGTCTGGTGCAGGGTACAGTTGGCTTCCTCGTCGAACGTCACCGTATCGGGAGTCAGCAGAATCGCCGGGAACTGCTCCACCGGGAGCAATGCCAAATCGTATTCGGCGAAGGGCGCGTAAGAGCCGGGCGCCCCGGAGACGAAATCCAACGCCGCCTGAATGTCGCGCATCATCACAGCAAGTAGTTGCCTGACCACCTGCTTCGATAGGCCCGCGTTGTAATAGGAAGTCCACATTTCAAAAGGTCTGATTCTTGGAAAACGCCTTGTCTTCCCCTCGGTCGAAGGCGGTGGAGTGGTCCGTCTCGCCGCCGGCGATTCCTCCGAGCAGCGGTTCGATTTCCACCGTGCGCGCGATCGCGCTGAAAATCTTGTCGTAGAGGCCTTCTTTGATTTCCTTAATTTGGAGCTCGAACGATTTCCGCCGCGCCCCAGCCAGCGAATACTCGCCGGGCTGCAGCGCGATGTTTCCCTGCAAGGCGTCGCCTAGGTCCGCAATGGCGCCGTCGCGATTGAGAGCCCTGAGAAAATTCGCCTGATCGGTGGTCAGGGTCATGGCGTCCGGATCGATGTTGCGCGCGAAGAACGCCGTCCGAACACGCGCCTTGCGGTCGTCGATCCAGTCCTGAATTTGCGGGTCCTGAATCGAGTTGGGCGCATTCCGCACGAAACGCGGGAAGGCGGTGCATACGTCATCCACGGTGCAGTAAGACATAAGAAGTCCAAGAGTTGGAAGAGCAGTTAAGGAGTCGAAGAGTCGAAGAGTCGAGAAGTCGAAAAGTCGAGAAGTCAAAAAGTAAGAACTCTTCAACTTCTCGACTTCTCGACTCTCGACTCCTCGACTGCCCTCCTAATACTCGACGTAGATGTTGCAGCTCGTGCCGGAGCCCGAGCCTGCGCCGATGTAGATATTCGTACTGTCGGCAGCCTGGTATTCGTAGAAGTTGTTGTTCGAAGTCGGCTCGATCGACACCGTGATGGGCGTGACGGCGTTGCCTTTGCCGTCCGTCAGGCCATGCGGCACGGTATTGTTTCCACCAATCGTGAGCCCGGTCACCCCCAGCTTGGCATTCTTGACGTAGGGCCCCGCAACCGTGACCTCGATGAATTGTTCTGTGGTTGAAACGCTGACTGACATGGTTCTTTCCTCCGAAAGTTATCAGTCGTCAGTCCTCATTCATCAGTTGAAACAGGAAACTGATCCGTCAACTGACGCAAGAACTGACAACTTCTCTCCTATTTGGTTTTCTTCGCGTCCGCAGGCGGCGCGGCGGGCGCCGGCGTTGCGGGCACAGGTCTCGCGGCGTGCTTGTACGTGAGAAAAATCTTTGCCAGATTATCCGGCAAATCCACCACACCGCGCTCGTAGCGCTTGTTATCGTGCTCGATGGGGTTCAAGATTTCGATCTTCATGATTGGATCCTCCGGTTAAGTCGAGAAGTCAAGGAGCCGAGAAGTCAAAAAGTTGAAAAGTTGAAGAGTCGAGAAGTTTAACTCTTCGACTTTTGACTCTTCGACTCCTCGACTGCTCTTTACGCCGTTGCATTCACCCACAGGTAAGCGGCATTTGACGCCACCACTTGCTGCGCGTAGAACTTCTTTACCCGGATGAAGTCCGACTCGAGCGAGAGTTCGCGCCAGCGCAGAACTCCCGAGCGCTTTGCCCAGAAAAAGGTGTAGCCGAAGCTGGGCACGCGGATGCCGGGCCGCTGCGGGCGGTAGAACAGCATGGCGTTCTTGCCCATGATGTAACCGAGGCTGTCGGCCTCGCCTTCATTCGAGGTTTGATAGAGGGCCGCCGAGACCAGCACTTTATCGACCTTGAACACCCGCGCCAGGTCCTGCTCATCCAACTGGTTGCGGGCCCCGTTGGCTGTGTACTTAACTCGGTCCAGGATGCGCGGGTGGTTGGCCAGCGTATCCAGCACCGGCTGTGAGAGCAGCAGGTTGTTAGGGAAGTCGCCGATTTGCTGTTGCACGATGCGGCGCTGTTTTAGGACTTCGGAAACCGGATCGGAGTTGACGTAATCGGACCACTGCGACGTCCCTGAAAGTGTCGAGTTCTGGGTAAGCACCGTGGTATTCACCACGTTGGCGAAGAAATTGATTTCCTCATTCAGCGCGATGATGTTGGTGAGCTTCTCGGTCTTCTCGACTTCGAGCTGAGCGCCGGGGTCCGCCTGTTCGCGCTCGTCGTCGGTGATCGAGTCCTCGAGCGCGTGGCCATCGGCCATATAGAACCCGCGCGCGTCCAGATCGACCTCGATCTGTTGGGCGCGCTGGCCGGCCGCGTAAGCGTCTTTATAGGAACGGAAATGCTGTTTCGAGAATTTGAAGAACACATCGTTCTTCTTCATGACGGGCACTACCGGCAGCACCTCTTCCGCCACGAACGCCTGGTTGCGGTAGGCGATGCTGATCTGGGTGAGTGCTTCGTCGACGTGCAACTGATTGAGGCTAGGCATTGGTTTTCTCCCTTGTAGCGCCGACCTTTAGGTCGGCATTTTGCAAATCGAACTCGGCAAGTGCCGACCTAAAGGTCGGCGCTACGTTCCCAGTCCAGCGTTATCTAGCGCAACACGGCGGACCTCGGTTGATCGGTGGACGAGCGCGCTAGCAGTCGTCCGAGAAAATAGGGAATATGGAATAGGGAATAGGGAGTAGGGAACAGCGTCTGTTCCCTGTAACCTGTTCCCTGTCCCCTACATTTTGTACGTGAACGGCATCACCAGTACACGGATCACGTCGCCTGCGTTCACAGCCGCGTCGAGCGCCATGCCTACGACGTTGATGTACGTTCCAACCGCCTCGTTCACGGGCTTGATCTGCCCTTGTACGTTGGCGATGTTCACGTATGCGCCGCGCGAGATCGCCCCGGAGGCCACCAGGCGCGAGATGCCGAAGATGCGCGTGCGGATGTTGCGCCCCAGCCCGCTCGCCGGAATCGCGCCTGAGGGCCAGGCGGTGCCGCTCACCAGGGTGTACTGGCCGCCCGAATAGTCGGCCATGGCGTCAGGTAAAATCGATTCCTGGGCCACACCGAGGAATTGCCCGTTGGCCCCGCTCGGCACGTTGCACCCGTCGGCGGATACCGAAGTGTCTGGTGCCAGGCAGGTGAATTTCCCCACCTCGATGTTGTAATTGAGACGGTAACTTTGGTCGATTGCAGTGATATCACTCATTGTCGCTCCTTTTCGGAAATCCTGGGTAGCGCCCCCATTTATCGGGGCGGCTCTTCAACGAGTCGAAGAGTCGAAGAGTCGAAGAGTTGAAGAGTCAAAGCTCCAACTCTTCAACTTTCGACTCTTCGGCCGCTCTCTTCCCTAGTGGCCAGGCGTTGCCACCGAAGTCCCCGTGGTACCGGATTGATTTACCGGCGGCCTGCCGGTCGCCATGTTCGCCAGCACCGCGGTAAGGGCAGCAGTCACCGCCTGCGTGATCTTGGCTAGATCATCTTCGCTGATCGTGGCGACTGTTTCCTGTTCTTGGTATTGGTCGGAAGCAGCCAGGTCAGCGTGTCTGAGTCCTTGCTGTGCGGCAGCATGAGCTACCCCCACCGCGTTGAGAAGAGCAAGGTTCGCGGCGTTCTGCGCGTCAGTAAGGATCTTTGTCTGAGACGCCAGCGCCGTATCGAACAGAAGTTTTACGTTCGCCGGCCACACCCCTCCGAGGCAAGCCTCCGGGGGTGCGGACGGTGTGTTTGCGGTTCCATCGGGCATAGTTTGTTCTCCTTCTCCGCGCTTGAGGGGCGCGGACCCCGTTGGTCATTGGTGATTGGTGATCGGTGATTGGCGATTGAAAATCACCCATCGCAAATCGCAAATCACAAATGGTTTACTCTTCTTCCTGAGCCGCTTCGACTGCGGTGACAATCTCTTCCGAATAGTCGCGCCACAGATCCGGCTTCCGCTTGGTGACTTCCGAGAGCGCCACGCTCACCGAGCACTTGTTCTCTTTGGCGTAAGCATTCACTTCCGCCATCAGCGCTTGCTGCGCCGTGGGCTGCTCGCCGCCGCCCGCGTGGCCGTGGCTTCGTAGATCCACCACCGGCCGGGCTTGCTCGACCAGCGCGGCAAAAGCCGCGGCATCTGAAAGCGCCAGTTTCAGAGCGTGGGCGCGGTTTTTAGGCAGCACCTTACCCGCTTTCACCGCTGCCTCCACTTTGTGCTCTGCTTCCTGAGCTTGCAGGATGGTCGAGAATCTTACGCGGCCCGCATCCGCCAACTTGCCGGCTTCCAGCAGGTTGATTCTGCCATCGTGAATGCTTTCCGAGAGGGCGGCGAATTGGTCCTGCGGGGCCTCCGTCCCGCGCTTCACCATGGCGGCAATATCGACCAGCGACTTCCCTGGCAGCCCGATTTCAGTAGCGAAAAGTTCCGCCAGCTTTTTGCCGTCTTGGCCGTTGCCGGCGCCGTTGCCTTCCTTGGGCTCCCAACCCTCGGGACCCTCGGCAACGCCGATCAACTCCTCACCGTCGAACACCCCAATCTTGCCCTTGTGCTCGGCTGGCAAATCGTGTTTTTCAAGGTGCGCGTCAGTGAGGCACTTCAGTTTTAGACTCTTTGCCATTGCGTTTTCTCCTTTGTGTTTCGACTCTTCGACTCCTCGACTTCCCGACTCTTGACTGTTTCCTGGCTGCTGATAAGCAACCGAAACTTGGTTTACTGGTCCTGGTACGTGCAGTTGCTGTAGACTCACGAAAGTGCGGCTCGCCGCTTTGCCTGAATCCTCCCGCCGTGGCGGGCTGAATCCTGAATCTTGCACTTCACAGAGATGGATCTGCGGCAGTTCCTCGAGGAACGGCTTGTTGACCAGGGCCACGCTGGTGAGCGCAGTCCCCTGGGTCTTGCCCGTCACCTTGTCTTTCGTTCCCCACCGAATGGCGGGTGAGACGTATCGGTACTCGTGATTGGCGATCAGTTGCCGCGCGCGGTCTGTGGGCTCGTACCAACCCCAGAGAATGAATTTGTGATTTTCGATTGCCGATTTTCGATTTTCGAATTTCGAATTTCCATTTTCGAAGGGCTCCGGCTCATCCAGCTTCACGATCCGCCCCGCCGAAAGCACTGGCCCGCCCGTGCCGAACGGCACCTCCGAGGCGTGCTCGTAATCAACGTTGATTTCACCCGTGGGCTTCTTGGCGAAGTTCTCGCGAATATCATTCAGGTTGTCGAGGCCGATCGAAAACTCCTTCTCCGCGCCTTTCCACTTACCGGTTACCGCGATGGGGATACGAATCAGGCCGGTCACGGGCGGCTCCGCAAGCATCATCACAAAGCGCGGCGCATGGGCAAATGGATCGGGTGATCGGGTGATCGGGTGATCGGATGACCAGTTTTCTCCATTCACCCGATCTCCCGATCTCCCGATCTCCCGATCGCTCATCGCACTCGGCAAGTCCATCCCCTCGCTCTTGTACAGCGCTTTCAGCTTCGCAATCGCCCCAGCTTTGTCCGGCCCCTCGTACTTGTTGCCTCGATAGCCGCCGTGCAGTGCCGCCCAAGCCGCACCCATCATCCGGTGATCGGGCTTGCCGCTCGCGTCCCGCACGCGCAGATGCCAAGTGGAGGGATGCTCCGCATCCTCGACCACGAGATAATGCGAGCTGGGATGCTCGCCATCGCCTTCCTTTTTTGTCACCATGTTCTCCCCTGCATTTCCGATTTGCGATTGGTGATTGGTGATTGAAGAGCCGCTGGCCTGACAATCACAAATCGCCAATCAGCTTACGATTTCCAGCGTCACGTCCCCCTGGTACTTCTCTCCGATCGAGGAGACGATCTGGACGCTGACCGTGTGCCGCTCGCCTACCACGCCGCCGCTGGGGCCATCAGCCGCATAACCGGCCACCGTGAAAACTATTGCTGTCCCCGAAGTTGAAATCGCCGGCGCCGGCGCGGAAGCGATGACGTCTGCGGTCGAATCCAGCCCGCTCAGGCTGCTCACCGCAGTCACGGATGTGATGCTGGCAATGCTGTTCCCCGCGCCAATGTCGGCGGAGAAATCAATAGAAACCGCGAATTGTTCAAACGGCGCTTTGCAGATGGTCATCGTTCATCCGAAAGTCGAAGGGCCAAAGAGTTGAAGAGTTGAAGAGTCGAAGCGTTGAAAACTTTCAAGTCTTCAATCCTTGAACTTTTCGACTTTTCAACTCTTTGACTTTTCAACTGTTCTCCTCAATGCGGCGGAGCGGCCCCGCCCTTCACCCGTCCGGGCTCGCTCCCGGCCTTCTCCTGACCCGGTGCGGCGAACGCATGCCTTGGCAGGATCACCAGCTTGCCCTGCCGCAAAACAATTACCGCGTCGCTCGAAGCCAGCATTTCAGCATCACTACGAAGTGCAGCCGAAGTGCGCCCCAGTCCGTCGGCCGACGGATTGGTCTCACTTTCGCCCCGCCCGAAGGTCCCCATCCGCGCCACAGTGTCAGAGGTGGTGTTGCTCTCGCTGTCGGCGCGGCTCAAGCCATGGGAGCGCACAACGGCGTCCGAGGCGATGTTCGCCTCGCTCGCGCCTCGCCCGTAGACCACCAGCCGCGCGATCGCATCCGAAGCGATGTTCGCCTCGTATAGCGCCGCGCTGAAGCCACCGGGCATCTGCTCGAGGCTGGCAAGAATGTCCGACGCTATGTTACTTTCGCTGCCAGCCCGTCCAAAAGAGACGCTACGCGCTAGTCCGTCAGCCGACGGATTGGTCTCGCCGTCCGCGCGTCCGTAGACCGCCAGCCGCGCCATCGCGTCCGAAGCCGTATTGCTCTCGCTGCCGCTGCGACCAAAGCCGGCATTGCGCGCGATCGCATCACTCGCTATGTTGCTTTCACTGTCGCCCCGTCCGTAGACCGCCAAGCGCGCAATCGAGTCTGAAACTGTGTCAGACACGGAAGCGCTTCGTCCAAACACCGCCGTGCGAGCGACCAGGTCCGAGGCTGTATTGCTCTCGCTATCTCCCCGGCCAAAAGAGACGTTGCGCGCAATCGCATCGGAAGCGGTGTTGGTCTCGCTACCCGCGCGACCGAAACTCACTAAACGCATGACGGCGTCTGAAGCAATGTTGCCCTCACCGAGCGTGGCTGTGTAGGCGTGGCTGGTGACCGCAGCCTTGAACGCTGCATAGATTGTCCCGTATTCCTCGCTGCTTCCCGCGCTGGAATTTATAGACGCTGAACTCGCCCCCGCCGTGCTTAACACCTGCATCTCGACCCCGGAGAATACGTCGGCACTGCCGGACGTACAGCCGGAGCCGTTATTATTCACGCAGATAAGATTGGAGGACCCCGTTCCTGCGGTCCAAGTCGTATTGGCGCCACCCCCGGGGTCCGCGGCGAACATAAACATCAGGTCGTTGTTGGTCGTCGTCGTGACGCTGCCGCTCGAGACGGGAGTCGTCTGCGTGGAATCGGTGGTTACGTAGCCGCCGCCAGGCGACGTGGTTGTGTCCAGGTTGCAGGTCGCTCCGCTCACTTCGTAAATCTCGACTGCGGCTATGTTGGCGGCACTTCCGTTGCCCGTTGCGGAAACTCTATCCGCCTGGGTTCCCGCCGCCGTCACGCACGCAATCGCAAGGCTGTCATGGTCAGTGTTTAGGGCGCCGGTCGCCTGCGGCGAGGGCCAGGTCTCATTCGTGGACGAAACGGCAATCGGGCAGGTGGCCCCGGCCCCGCAAAAGACAAAGGCGTAAAGGGCATTTCCCGAGGTCACATTGGAGGAGAAGGCGACTGACGAGCCTATGGAGCTGTTCATCTGCACGAAAGTCGGCTGGGTGGACCCATGCGAAGCTGCCAATGCGTCAGAGGCAGCCACGGCGCGCGGCACGTTCGGGAACGACTGGTGACCGCTCCAGTCGAACATCAAGTCCTCCACGTAGCTTGGGTATCCCGCCGCCGGCGCCACGGCCGTGAGTTGGCCATAAAAATAATCCTGCACCGTGGCCGTGCCGGATAGTGTAGATGTTACGGTCGAGCCCACTTGGGCAAAGGTCGTGGGATTGTAGAGGGCTAAACTGGACGTCTGGGCCGTTTTATTCATCTGGAACGAGAAGGCGTACCGGCTGCCCTGCGTGACGGCTGTGCAACCGCTGCGGGTGGTCACGTAAGAAGGATCAGTCTCGATGTCGACGTTGTATCCGGTCCCGCCTCCGCAGCCGGCCGGCTGCGAGTAACTCCACAACTGAAACAACGAGTAGAAGGAAGCCGTGTCTTGAAACTCGCCAAAACCGTATTCGTTCGAGGCAGCGCTGGTATTGGGAACTCCAAAGGTCACGTACCCATTCACGTTCACGACAGGAGGGTCAACGCCGCTTGGAAAGGTCATCGTCCAGTTGGTAACATAATAAGCATCGTTACTAATGCTTTGGGTTACGCTGCTGGCGGGATACGTCGTTCCGTTGACGGTGACGGTTGCCCCCAAACCCCCTTGAGAAGCCGCAATCGTCATGCCCGTCGCCGGGCTGGAAATGCTCCACGTCACTCCGCTCCCGCCCACCAGACAGTTCCCCAATATGGTGGTGGTTAGGGTTGTCCCCGGACTGGACGTGTTGCACGGCAGCCAGGCGTCCATGGTGCCCCAAGTAAGGGTACCCTCGCTCGCGGCCCGGCCAAATGCCGCACTACGTGCCAGTGCGTCCGAAGCCACATTCGACTCGCTCATGCTGGCGTTCCTGTTGGAGCTGAACCCAACCTCGAAAACCACCCAGTATTCGGCCGTAGTGGGCAGAGTGTAGGTCGCGGTCACGCCCGTGGAGGCCGCGACGCCGCCCGACACGCCATCTGCGGCGGTATTGGGTGAATAGTCGGCGCTGGCCCCCGTGATCTGCATTGTGAACGGCGAGGCGACCGTATCCACGGCGCTCTGCGTACCCGCCTGCGCCTCGAACGACCAGACCAAATCTCCGGCAACGCTCCCCGTGGTGTACTGCGTGCCCGCCGCCGACTTACTGGTCGAGGTGTTCTTGTTGGTGGTGGCGCTGCCGTCCTGGACAAAAGGATTCGGCCCTCCGGTATAGTTGTCCACCGTAATCCACATGTCGGTGGTCGTACCGCCTGCTGTGCAAGTTACGGATGTTGGCGCGGTGCCAGAGGTAATGTTGGTGGCCCAGGCTTCCGCCCGGTATGAGCCCGAGGAGCTGTACCACGAGGTTGCAGAGACAACGGCCGTCCAGCTATCCGCAGGGCCGGATGAATTGTCGGAAATGGACAGGGTATTTGTGCTGTTGCCAGCGCACCCCACCACCAGCAAACTGCCAGCGGCTGGAGTGAAGCCAAGACTCAGCGTATATGCGTTACCGCTCGTCGCTCCGTAATACCCCTTGCTGTTGGCATGCGTCCACGTCGGCTGCGCCAGGATGGGCTGAGGACCGCCGCAGAACAGCAGCACCGCGAGAATAACGAGAATGAAACGGAGTTGAAAAGTCGAAAGTCGAAAAGTTGAAAAGTAGGAACTCTTCAACTCTTGGACTCCTCGACTCTTCGACTTTTCAACTCTTCGACTTCTCAACTCTTCAACTCCTCAACTAGAAACTAATCGTCCACGTCACCGTCAGCGTGTCCCCGACCTGTAATGACGCCTGGGTGAACGTGTTCTCGAAGCACATCGTCCCGCCGTTGGCGTAAGTGTTGTTGAAAATTGCCGCAGCCTGAGCCGCTTGCGCCGCCGTCGCGCAAGTGAAAATATTTTGCAGCGTGAAGCTGGTCGCGTTCGACGTATGGACGTTGTAGCTGGTAGAAGTGATCGGACCGGCGCGGCTCAACCCGTTCGCCGTGATCTCCGAGCTAAGCGTGGTGTCCGTGACGTTGGGAGTGATTGAGGCGTTGGACAGCGCGATGTAGTTACACACCGCCGCCGTCGAGCCCGCCATCTGGCCGTACTGCCAATTGATTCCGGCGTTGGTACGCAGGTTGTGGACCCAGGTATCGAGGAACACCGTGCCGTCCGGGTGCCGCGCTACGATGTGCACGTTGTATTTCGAGTTGGGCTTCCCTTCGCGTAGGGGGATCCCGCCTGGGCGGGAGCGTGTCCCTGCGTCGGGAAACATCTTCTCGTACATCTGGCCGACGAGACTGTTCAGAGGAAGCGTCCCGTCCGGCCCGAAGTCCACCGGCTTCCAAACGTGCTTGCCTTGCCACACGTTTTCGGCATAGACCGGCTGGCTCTCCCGAACGGGCACCTGCTGATTCATCCCGTTCAAATCCGCATGCCCAAAGAAGGCCAGCTTTCCGGCATTGAAGAACATGGCCACGCCGGAAAAGGCCGCCAAGATCAAGATAGAAGCGATTGTCTCAAACTTTTTCTCGACTAATTTCCGCATCGGACCTCCTGAATTTGCGATTTGTGATTGGTGATTGGTGAATGGCGGCTGCAAGGTTTTCGTTCTTCAATCGCAAATCACCAATCACAAATCACCAATCACCGATAGATCACTGAGACCGCCACCGGCGCGCTCGTCCCATAGCTGCCCGAGCACGCAAACGTAAATTCCGTCAATTGCCCAAAGCCCAGCGCCGCCGTCGAGCTGACCGCACTTGTGGTAACGCCGGTCGTACCTGCCTGCTCGATCATTGTCCACGCGTTCACGGTGCCTGTGGTTACGGTCACCGACGCCGCGCTGCCCAGGGTGAGGTAATTCACCCCGTCATAGCTGGTCTTCGCCTGCACGGTACACGTTGCATAGGTCCCGCTCACCGTGCCGAACGTCCACTGCACCTGGGCTTCATGCGCCGAGGTGGTGGGCGTCGCCGTCGTGGTCGCCGTCGCGCCGGCAATGGTGATGGCCGGCGTGTCCGTAAACACGCCCACAGGGCGCGGCTGCACATTGGCCGGCGCCGCCTTCACAAAGTTGTCGGTAGGCAGTAGGCAGTAAGCAGCCAGCAGACAGACGGATGCAGCCATCAAGGTCAAAGCCAGGTTTCCGCGCCTTATGCTCCTCATTCCCGATTTCTGATTTCTGATTTCTGATTTCATCTCGTCACCCTCCATCCTTTTGCCTTCAGCCTTTCTACTTTTGCCATTTGCGTTTTGCCTTTTGACCTGTTCTTCCAGACAAAAGCCGCAGAGTCTCAAACCGCGAGACTCTGCGCTACCCGGCCTTCGAGCCTTTATCCTTTACACTTTTGCCTTCCCCATTCCCTGTTTCCGACTTCCCACTCCCTTCTTTCTCCATCTCCTCCCCAGGCTCGATGGGGATCTCGCCTTGCTCCTCTTCTTGCACGCGCTGGACGATGGGCGCATAACGTGGCCGCGGCGTCTTGGACTTTAGTGGCAGGCCGACCTTCTTGCGGATCCAGTTTTCCGTGTCATCGTCCGGCTGCAAAAGATCGACGTTGGCAGAAGCGGCATCCTTCGCCGCCTCCATCAATTCGAGTGGATTCGTCACCATGATGTTCGAGGTCACCAAGCGGGGATACGGCAGTTTGGATTGTCGATTGCCGGTTCTCGACTCTTCGACTTCTCGACTTTTCGACTCCTTGACTTGGTAGTTATAGTCCACCAATCTCCGGATGCTGGTGTTCGTAATCGTTTCGTCAATCTTGCGCGAGAGCGCTTCGAGGGAAAGATAAAAGAAATCGCGCATCGAGCCGCCTAGGGCGCGCGAGCCGGTTTGCGTCGAGCCGAGCGAAAGAAAATTGGCCAGCACGGAGCGCATGATCATTTCGCTGTGGTGCTGAATCGAGCTTTGTGGATCGCGGACCCGGCCCGTGGTCCCGGTCAGCAAGAACTCCCAGCCGTTGGGCAACGAAAGCCCGGTGCTCTCGTGCGCGGCCAGCATCTGCACCCAATTCTGCGCTGCCTTGCGGTCCTCAGCGGAAACGTTGGGGCCTTGCTTGATGGTGGGCACGCCCAGGCCATTGCGCTCGATGCTGATGGCGTCGATGCGGTAAAGCTGGCTCTTGATGTACCAGTGCTGGTAAGCGGCCCGCAACACCGACCGGCCATAGAAGTACGCCCCTTCCATGTCGTTCACGAAGTAGGCAATCTTTTCGGCCGGCACCAGCACATTAACGAAGTTGTTTCCCCGGTAGCCGTACTGCTCGAGGTAGAGCAGCGATTCGCCGTCGTCATCGACGTGATAACGATAGAACGTGTAGGGCAGCCGGGGCGCGAGCTTGCGCAACCGAACCTTATCGCCGTCGATATGCCACAAGTCCTCGTGCGCGGCGCAGCCGAAATCCAGGCAAAGGAGCGCATTCTCCTTCACCGTCTCGAAGTTCTGCGTCACCCAGCAGCCCGTGCTGGTGGGCGATTCGAGTCCGCCCAAAAGGTTTTCTCGGACCTCATCGGCAATGGTTTTTGCCAGCTCAAAGCCCTCTTCGTTTTGCTTGCGTCCGGGTACGATCTGATAGTCAGCCGCCCGGATGGGCAGCTTACACGCCAGCAACGCCGCCTTCACATCCGCGTCGGAGCGCCGCATCTTTTCATAAACCAGGAAGGCGCTGCGGCCTTCGAGGATGGGGTTGTACTCGCCCAGGTCGCGGATGAATCCCGCAAAGTTTGCTGTGCCTACCGCGCCGCGCAAGAAGGTGTCAGGTGCCAGGTGTCGGGTGTCAGGGGCTCGCCCATTTTCGATTTTCGATTTTCGATTTTCGATCTGCGGTTCCGGCACTGCCCCGCCGCCCGGCATAGCTGCTGGGTTCAGGCCCACGTCGTTCCCAATGGGGCCACCCGGGAACAGGGTCACCAGGGGATAGCTCGCCCCCGGCGTCACCGCTTGCCGAATTGTTTCGAATAAGGACATCTTTGAAGTACAGTGGCTAGTGGTTAGTGGTCAGTGACTAGCCACTAGCCACTAACCACTGCTCTTTTCAAAGTTCAAACGGCAAAATCAGTTCCCTGCTTTTGGGTCGTGCAGCAGCGCCAGGACGGTTGAAAGGCCCGCCGCCAGCGCTGCCACGTCCGGGTGGGCTGCGATCGCAGCGATCGCCAGATTGTGCACTGCGGGTACCTGCAACACCGTGGTAACAGCGGCCACGACTGCAAGCACAATTTTCGTCAAGTTTTTCATAGCCACTGCCCTACCTTGCCGGCGCCGTGGCCGTTGGAGCGGCCGGCGCAACATTCAAGCTGTGAACGACCCCGGCGACGGCCACCGCCGCCACCTGGTCGGCGGTCGGCGACAGGCCCGCGCTTTCGAGCGCCGTTGCCACCTGGCTCGCGGCGTTGAGAGCTATGCTGATGAGCTTCTCGATAGCCTCGGCCGGGATGACCGCTGTGGGGAAAATCTGTTGCAGCGTCGCATTCAAAACCGGCTCGATCACCGGAATTTCCTTGTTCGCGGCGGAAATCACTTTCTGGATGTCGCTGCCAATATCCTCGATCTCCTTCCCCAATTTGCTGAAGAAGGCCTTTACCTCAGCCCCGACGCCCGTTGGCGCGAGGCCCGCTGTCGTTGGTGTTGTCCCCATAGTCTTTTCTCCTTATAAGTGTTCAGTCATTAGTTTTCAGTTGTCAGTAGGAGCTTTTCTTACTGACTACTGATAACTGACAACTGACGACTTCTTTCAAAACACGGCCGGCAAAGCGGCCGGCATCCACACCGCCGCTCTGGGCGTTCCCACGATCACCCCGTCGCTGAGGTGTGAGGTGGGCCGCTCGGCCGCAAGGTCGGCGAGGGCTTTCGCCCAGAATTCGTCCGCGTGGCCGAGGTCGGTGCGTTCAGCATCGAAGCGGGTATTGCCCGCTGCCGTAACGAGCTTCTTCACCGCGCCAAAGGCGCGGGCGATTTCCGGGGCCTCGGGAATAAGATCCAGCCGCTGTTCCATTCGTCTCTTGACGCGGTAAGCCATGTCTTCTTTCACGGCCGCGGTAAAAGTCACCGGCTCCACGCGCGGCCCGAACTCGTGCTCCAATGATTCGGCCAGCGGGGCCCCCATGCCCGTCGAGTCAATGCAGGCGCGGCGGATTAGAGGACTCCCGTCAGGGCCGGGCAAGGAGAGCAGTTCGCGGGCGAATTCGAGTTGCTCCGCGAAGGGGGTGTTGGAAAGGGTGCGAACCAGGCGCGCCACGGCCACTGGCAAGGTGTCAGGGTGTCCGTCGGCTGACGGATGCCAGGTGTCAGGCGGCGCTGCTCTTCCTGACACCTTCCCGCTCTGCGGGATGGAACCTGACACCTTTAGTTCGTCGAGCCAAAACACCGTGCGGTCGTGGTGGCGGCCGATATCGATGCCCAGGTAGAACTCCGAATTCGGAATTCGGAGTTCGGGGAGCCGCGAGTCCAGACCAGGGTGGGGCGCCGAGGCCAGGAACTGGGGAGGGCAGTCCTTTGCGGCCTCGGCGCTTGCGCACTGGGCGACAAGTGCGGGTGGGATGAAGTTCTCCGCGGTGGAAATGAACTGGCAGCAATACTCCTGTTGCCAAGTGGTTTCGTCGTCACAGCCAGCGCGGAGGATTTGGAGGTCGATGGTGAGACCCTGGCGGATGGCCTCGTAGATGTCGCAGCAGTGGGCGGACCACAACGGAGTCGAAGAGTCGAGGAGTCGAGGAGTCGAGGAGTTTTTCCACTCTTCGACTTCTCGACTCCTCGACTCTTCGACTTCTCCCACCAGCCCTGCCGCCTTCGCAATCTCGTAAAACTTCCCCTGCTGCCCGTTGGGCGTGGAGATGACCTCAAGGCAATAGCCGCGCGTGATGGTGGGGAAGAGCGCCGTATAGATTTTGTCGGCATCGGAGTGGAAAGCGAATTCGTCCAGCGTGACGTTGCCGGAGTAACCGCGCGCAGTGTCGGGATTGGCGGGAAGCCCGTAAATGACTGACCCGTTGGCGAACCGGACTTCCAATTGCTTGATCAGCGTGCCTTCGAAAAAGGTGGACTCGCAGGCCTGCGCCAGAATCCCGCAGGACTGAACGTGTTCCTGGACCTTTTCCATCAGCAGCCGCGACTGTCGCTCGCCTTTGGAAAGAAAAACCCAGGTGGTCCTTTTTTTCAGGCATTCCAGGAGGGCGCGGATGGAAGCGGCAAAGGAATAGCCGATCTGCCGGGCTTTCACCACGATTTTGAGGGGTGAATTATCCTCGACCCAGCGGCGCTGGTAGGGAAGTAAGTGCAAAGCAGGACCCAGGGTTTCAAGGAAAGGTTTTGGACCAGGCTTGTCCGAATTACCCTCGATCCCGTCGGTGATAACCTGCAGCTCCGCCGCCTGATGTGCGGAAAGGCTTCGCCTTTCCGTCGGGCGTGCACCCTGAAGAATTTCCTCCCTGCTGGCTGAAAGGCTGAGCCTTTCAGCCAGCAGGGGGGAGGACGAAGGGTCGGGGTTCGGCCGGAAAGCCGGAGGCTTTTCCGTCGGCTGACGGACAGAGCCGCGCTGAGCACTCGAGTGGGTCTCCAATTTGGACGGCTCTGGTTCCGGGTTTTTACGCCTTCGCGGAGGCATTGGCACTTTCCTCATAAAGGAGTGGTTCACAAGCAAGGCCGTAGATTTGTTGGATCCTTTGCAGCATCTTAGGCCCGATCGGCTCACCGGCACGGTGCCCCTTACATTCCCGCTGCAGCTTCAGAATTTCTTCCTGGAGCTTTCCTTGCGTCAGCAGGATCAAGCGCGTCCGCGCGCGGGAATAATCCAGCTCCTGCGTGGCTTTTTTCCTCTTCATGATGAGGATCTGGTGCCTGAGGGACAGGTTTTCGCGCTCCAGGCGGAAGCGCTCGGCCTCCCTGGGGGTAATCAACGAGGCGTCCCGACGCACTCTCGAGTAGCCGGTGAGGAACGTAGCTCTGGCAAGCTGGGCCTCAGCGGACTTGGGGTCTTTGTCCACGGTCGCCAGGAGCGCGTCAGCGCCTTCAATCAGGCGGCGAACCCGCTTTTTTTGTATTTCCCGGTTGTTTTGGAAGTAGCTCTGGACGGCGCTGAGAGTGATGCCATCCCCTCCCCGCTCATTGAGCGCCTCCACAACGTCCTCGACAGTGGAACCCTCAACGAGCATCCTGGAGACCACCGCTTGCAGATTCGGATGGAGATCGCCCACATTGTTCTTAATGGTTCTGCCGCCTGCCGTCAGGGTCTTTTCCGAACCGGCAGACCCTTCCGCGGGCTGCTGCGTTGAGGCGGAGGGGATGGGGTCCGTCTTGGGGTGGCTTTGAGCCGCCGCCCCGCCGGGGGCCCGACGGTCCCCCGCCCCGCCGCCCGGAGCGTTTTGGCTAGACAGGTGCTTTTTCATTGCCGGGGCTCCACGTAGATGCCTTCATCGGCCGGAAGGCGGCCGTCGAAATAGTCGATACCCTGGGCCGTAATTTTCACCAGTGGGATTTCACGCCGGGAGCGAGGCCCGCGTACGCGCTCTACGGCCACCAGCCCCTTTTCTGCCAGGTAGGCGATGTGGAAATTCAATTCCTCCAAGGGCACGGGGTAGCCAAAGATGTCCAGTTCACCCTGAAGAAGCGGCAAGGTGGCCGCCTGGGGGTAGATGAGGCCCAGGTAGTAGAGAATCTTGCCGCGGATGATTTCTTTATGACGAACAGTGGCGGCCATAATTGGTTAACTCCTCAGAACATAGTATCTAGATTGGAATCAGGCCCGGGCGTCTTGAGGGACGCCGAGCCTTGGGAGGTCTCCGCGCTCCGGCCTGGAAGGTGCGCTCTCTCGGGTTCCACTCCTGCCGCATCGGGCGACGCCTCCGGTGGCCGGCACAGAGAGCCGAACCCCGGCGCGCGGGAATCCCGTCTTAAGTCGGAAGAGGAGCTGCATCGCCCTGAGAATCCCGACGAGGCGCGAAGCACGCAGTAATCCTCGCCGTTGCGGCAGCGCAGGTTGTTCATGTCGCGATGCAGAGCTTTCAGGGCGATAAGGATTTCCTGGTGCTCGAAGCTCTCCTGCGACTCGCGATGCTCGACCGAATTGGCGAGGCGCGATAGCGCGTCGGCTTGCCCGCTCTGGGCGCCCAGAAACTGCTCGATGTAATGCCGCACCAGGTCGTAGGCGCCGTCCATCTGCTGGCGCTTCACTTCCATGGACTTCTCAATCCAGTAGTGCGCCAAACGGAGAAAGCCGTAGCCGAAAATGATGAGGACCAGAATGCCGGGGCCCCACCAGAGCGCGACGCGTTGAATGTCCAGAGGGTTCATCGGACAAGCACCCCCGCAATGAATCCGCCGGCAAAGATTTCAACGGCTCGGAAAAAGCGCGATCGCCATGTGCCGCGAGCGGCTTTGAGTTCCGCCCGATGCGCCTCCTCGCTGCGGGCCAGAACCTGATCCTTGTCTGCCAGCGCCGCATTGAGCTTGGCGATCGTGCCGGACTGTTGGTCAACGATGGCGGAATTGAGTTTCGCCTGCTGCTCGCAGTTCGAGACCTGTTGCCCCATCACCTGGGCCTGCTGGCGGCAGGAATCGAGCTCCACGAAGGCGGTTTCAACTTTCCGCGCGCCCGCGTCAGAGAGCACGAGCGCGGGACTCGAGGGAGGCGAGGCGTTGGGCGCAATCCCCGATCCCTGACCCCCGACACCTGACACCTGTTTTTGCTGTCCTGACACCTGGTCCCTGACACCTGACACCTGCTCTTCAAGACGAGAGGCCACCCGGCTCACCACTTCCGACGTGGGAAGGGTGGCCACCTCGTTGGCGCGCGCGAGCTCCTGTTTGCGGAGTGACTCAAGACTTTGACGCAGTCCTTCGGCCTCGCGCACGAACTGTTGCTGCTGGGATTCAAGCTCACGGACGGCCTGGGTGCTCTGCTTGGCATCCCGAAGGGCGCCGGCCGCCTGCTGTTGCAGCCGGGAAATCTCCTCCGCAGCTTGCTTCTTCACTTGCTGGGCCTCCAACGTGTCACGCCGCCGCGCTTGGCGCTCGCATGACCAGGTAAAGAACACGATGACAACACCAGCCAAAGCGGCGGTAGGCAGACCCGGAATGCTCCGCAAGAGCCCCTGCACCAGGCAGAGGCTCGCGAGCTTCCGGCCTGCGGCGAGATTCTTACCCAAGCGCGTTGTCGGCGACAGCGGTTGGTTGCTTCCCATTACTTGCTCCCCAAAATGCGTTGCAGCGATTCGTTGCCCTTATCTCCGGCCCGCGCCGTTGCCGGCCCCATCCTCAACGCACGATAGATCTCCATCCGCACCAAGCCGTTCTTAACGTAAGTGGGATCCGCGGTCCTGCCATCAGGCCGGCCGGTGTTCCAGCAGCGGAACATCTCCTCAAATTCGCGGGAGAGGTCGAACTGGTAGCTTGCGGCGAATTCAGCAAGCAGTTGGTTGGCTAAGTGATAATGAAATCGCGGCTGGAGGAGATCGCGCACCGTACCGTGCCGCCCCATCACGTGGAAACCCATGATCTGCGTGAAACCCCACGAAGAAGCCAGCTCTCGCAGGGCCTCGTCCGCCAGGCGGGAAAGTTCGCTGGCTTGGCCGGCCGTGAAGAGCGAGTTGAGAAACCTCTCGTGGAATTCGCTGGTCTTGGGATGGAGGACTTCCGCGAGTTCCTCGCAAAGCGCTTGGGCACAAATCCCCCCGTAACGGGGACTCTCGCCGGCCGCTATCGCCTTCAAGTGGCGATACACAGAAGGCTCAAAACGGACAGCCGCGGCGTTTCCACCGGACTCGTTGGCGGTCAACGCGCCCAGGAACTCGGCAGGGACTGATGACGTGCGGCACACCTCCCGAATGAACTCGTCGCAACGCGCAAATACTCTCCGAACCAACCTGTATTCAGCCTCAGTGCGAGCGACTGCGCTTGAACGAAGGCCGCCCGCCGGCAAAACCCCGGTTGTGGAAGGAGGAATGGGCGCCTCCGTGCGCGGCCGTGTGCTGGAAAAGATTTTCCCCGCGCTCGTCGCGCCCTGCTGCGCCCGTCCTGGCACTGTTCCATCCATGAATGTAGCCTAGCATATGGAAATGGGACAGTGGGAAAGGGTGGAGAGGGTGTGAAAGAATTTCTTATCTGCTTAAACCTAAAGGTGATAGCGGTGCGCGTTTTTATCACATTGTGAAATGCGCTTCAGCGAATGGCGCGTTTTGACACACACATGGGAAAATCTGCATATTGGAGTGGAAGGAGAACACTGCTATGCGGGCTGTCATCCAAAGAGTGAAAAGGGCGGAAGTGCGAGTCAATGGTCAAGCCGTGGGCGCCGTTGGTGCGGGGATGCTCGTGCTGCTGGGCATCGGCAAAGAGGATACCCCGGAAGCAGCGGACTCACTGGCGGAAAAGATCGTCAACCTGCGTATCTTCGACGACGAGCAAGGCCGCATGAACCGGTCCATATCGGAAACAGGGGGAGGCCTGCTGTGCGTTTCCCAGTTCACGCTTTACGGTGATTGCCGCAAGGGCCGCCGCCCTAGTTACGACCGGGCCGCTCCCCCGGATATGGCGCGCCGGCTCTACGAGGCTTTCGTGGGATCGGCGCGGACCAGGGGAATCATTGTCGCGACGGGACAGTTTCAGGCCATGATGGACGTGGAGCTTGTTAACGACGGGCCTGTCACGTTGTTGCTCGACTCCGAACGAGCCTTCTAGTGCGCCAGAGACGTTGGCACTTGTAGCGCCGACCTTTAGGTCGGCACCGTTAGGTTGGCATCGTTAGGTCGGCAGGTGCTGAGCTAAAGCTCAGCGCTACAGCTCAGGACAGCTTTGCGATTCTGCTTGAGACTTCCTCGGCAAAGCGATTGATGAATCCCTCGATGTATCCCCCCACGTCGAGTTGCTCGTCCTCGATCAGCGGGGTCAAGTCGATGCCAAAAATCAGCGCCGTGGACTCATCTACGCCGTGCGAAGCAAGATACGTGGCGTTGGCACGCCTCCGGCCCATGGTCGCAAGATCATATCGTTTCCCACCGCATACCTGTGAATCGAACACCCCCACCAGCGACATGGCAAGGTTCTCGTGGGCCTCCACGTTGAAGACGACCTTGTCATTGTCATTTAGCCAATCGAGACTACGCCAGACTTCACAGGCATAAAGGTGCTGGGGTCTCCAGTCGCGTGGCAACTCCCGCAGGGCGCGGATGACTCGCAGGGCTGTGGCAACGTGCGTGTCGTGCTTGTCGGCGAGGTTGTGAGTGTAAATCACCTCTGGCTTGGACGCGGCGATGATTTTCGCGAGGTCTTCCGCCACATGAGTATCGGCAGCATCCTTGACTGCGCCGCTGGAGTAATCAAGGAAGACGTGGGCGGAATACTCGCCGACGAAAGCGGCTTTCTTCTGTTCTTTGCGCCGGATAACTTGCATTTCCTCGTCCGTGTAACTTCCGTAGAGACCATCGCGAGGGCTGCCGCTGCCGTTAGTAACCGTCACTCCGGTGAAACCCTTGTCCGGCCTGCCGAAGCACTCGAGGATGCCATGGTAGGCCATGATCTCGATGTCATCTTGATGGGCCGACACACAGAGGTGCGTGGTTCGGGAGAGCGCCGCATTAACGGGAGAGCCGTCAGGCACATAGATTTCCGCTCCAGAATTGTGTAGCTCCATCCTATTCCTCCGTAATCCTTCGTCCATATTCCCTGTTCCCTATTCCCTAGCCCCCAGCGCCGGCAGACTGGCCGCGGCCACCGCCTGGCCGACCCGCCGGGTCGCTTCATCAGGGAGCCGGAGCCTGATTCCTTGCGCCAGTTCCGGGAACTCGTTCCGCAGCACTTCCTGCGCTCGGCTCAATATAATGTTTCCACCCTCACCCGACGTCACGCGGCCCAGAATCAAGACGTTGCGAAGCACGTAGAAGTCCGCGTAGTGCGCGATTCCATATCCCACGTAACAGCCAATGGTCTCGAAGATCTGCTTTGCTCGCGCCTCCCCGGAATGAGCCATGTCCTGCACGAATTTGAGTTTCTGCGCGGGACCGAGGCGCTCGTCCAGATTGATCCCAGCCTCGGCAGCCAGCCGAAAGACCGCCTGCTGTGAGAAATACTGCGCGCCGCAACCTCGATCACCTGACCATTCATCGACGGGGGCCTGGGGGTCATAGTCCACAGGGCAGAAGGCCAGTTCGTTCAACCAAGTGGTAAGCTCACCGGTTTCGGCGACGTAACCTCCCGCCTCACTCGAACCAAGAGCGATCCCCAGCACGGCGTTATCCTGAAGTGACATTGAGCCGGCGAGGGCTGTTACTTCTCCGTCGTTGACCACCTCAAAGGGAATCCCCCCCCAAGCACGCTTCATGTCAAGGAAGAGGTTCACAATTTTGGTCTCAAAAAGTTGTCGAGGCACGGCGCGAAAGAGCGAAGCCACCCGCGGGCGATTGTTGATGTAAATTCCGGCGGAGCTGCCGCCAATGGCGTCGACGCGCGGAAGATGCTTGGCGGCGGATTTCAGCCCCGCCATGATCTCGTTGTAATGATAGCGGGGGTCAGCAGCGTTGCGGGGGTCCCAGACCACTTCTTCCGTGAAAACAGGCTCTCCGTCGATCACGGCTGCCACTTTTCGGTCCGTAGCGCCCAAGTCGAATCCGATGCTGCAGCCGTCGAGATGCCTCCCCAAAGCCATAGTGCCCTCCGATGGCTCAGGGGTGTTTTCGGGGCTGGTGATCTCGACCGTGAACGGCCGCTCGTACACTCCGCCCATGAACTCAGCGTCGAAAGCACGTGCACCTTGCGGAGAATAGGTCTGACGGATATGCTCACCTACGCGGCGCGGCCCCCCCACCACGATCCTCCATCCGCCGTGCTTCCAGAGAAGCATTTTCACCAGCCTCTCCGCGAAGGGGAGGTTGAATCGCGAAGCCTCGTGGCTATCGTCGAAGCACGCAGTCTTGTAAACAGAAACGAAGCCCTCATGACGTTCCAAGGCGATGGTCAGTGGAACTCCATGAGAGCAATCCCGCACCGCCTTCAGGTAAGCGTGATTGGCCAGCACCGCTGGAGAAAACCGCGCATGAAGCGGCGGGACAACGCGAGGCTTCACAAAATCAGGTAGCGCGGACCTCCGCATTTGAGGTCCGCAGCTTTCCGCGAACTCGTTCATATTCCTCCCGGGGCAATCACGACGGGCAAACACATGAACCCCGCCGTTCGCCTGCACGACTGAGTATAGGGAGCCTGCCCGCCGCCGGTCAAGATACGGGCGTAGGGGCACCCCTTGTGGGTGCCCACCCGAGCCGAGGCAGTTCTACCCATCTCTTTGGCTGGACCCGGAGGGGAACACTATGAACCACCAAGACACCAAGGCACCAAGAGAGCCCATTCCCAAGGGATTGACCCATCGATTCATTGATCCATTGATTCATTGGAACAAACGAGGCAAGGGTCCCTCAATGAATCAATGGATCAATGAATCAATGAGTCAATCGAAAAAGCTCTGGGCTACGCCTGTGAACATATTTCTCTTGACAACGCCTGCTCTCTGTGATAGCCTACTAGTGTGAAAAGTCTAAGTCGCGGGGAAGTCCTTTCCTCGCTATCCCAACAATCCGTCCCAGGAGGACCCATGTCTCTACGAAAATCACCCCAACTTACGCCCCAGTTGCTCGCCGCCGCGCGCTCGAATGCCCAGCATTCCACCGGACCGCGCAGCCCCGCCGCCAAGCAGAACTCCAAGCTCAATGCCTTGAAGCACGGCGCATACGTCGCGGACGAAAACCAGCGCCAGGCCATGCGCGCGCTGGGCGAAGACCCGCAAGAATTCGAAAACTTGAAGCAGGAACTCATGACCACCTTCGGCCCCGGAGACGCGCTCTGGGGGAAGCAGGTGGACGACTTAGCCTGGCTCTACTGCCGCCGCGAACGTCTCCAGCGGGCGCAAGAGGGCCTGAGGCGGCGCGCCTTGCAGGGGATCGACGACTGGCAACACCGCCGCCAGCAGGAGATGGCCCGCGTCACTTTTCCCGCCTCCCAGCACGAGATGTTTAATGTCGACCTGTCGGAGTCCACAGACCGAGGGGTGGAGCTGAGAAAGATGCTTTCTTATCTTGAACTCTTACAGGAGGAGGTGAAGCAGCGCACCTTCCGGCCCCGCCAGTACGCCGTGCTGGAACCTTTTTACCGAGGGATGATGGGGTGGCGACAGGGGCTGATTTTCAGGCTGCTGCACCGTTTCAGCGACCCTGTGTACGTGGCCGCGCGACAAGAGGAGGACGAGGAATTCCGGCAGTTCCTGAGCAAGCAAGACCCCGCCTGCGAGCCGCCGGGGGAGCCCGAGCGCCAGGAGCTTCTGCGTCTGCTGGAAGAGGAAATCGCCAGCGTGCGGGAAGAATTCGCCTACGCGGAAAAGGGGAATGAGGAGAGAGTGGCGATAGAACGGGAGGCCTGCCTGGCGCCGGAGGGGGAGACGTGGAGCATGATGCTGCGCCAGGAAGCGGCGCTGGACCGCTCGATTGACCGCAAAGTGAGGATACTGCTGAGGCTGCGGAAGGAATACACCGACCTCCCGAGCGCTCCTGCTGGTGAGGGCGATGGCGCGAGGATGGAGAACATGGAAGGGGTTCCCGACAACGACATTATGTCATACGCATCGCAAGGCGTGGAAGCGGGAGAAAACTTAAAAATGACGGAACGAAGCGGGAATGTCTAGTGCGCCCCAACAGCGCGGATTGCCAGTGGGTGGAAGTCCCACCCAGATAGCTGTCGGTAAGTCTGGTAGCTGACAAGCGGCTTAGGACGGCGACGGGCTGG
>Ga0326728_10004170_pt1 | contig 43342 bp, 43 predicted proteins | sample MB3enrmetagenome_FD_207602 | JGI IMG/M metagenome (GOLD analysis project Ga0326728, IMG submission 207602) | Lab enriched peat soil microbial communities from McLean, Ithaca, NY, United States - MB31MN | ecosystem: Environmental > Terrestrial > Soil > Wetlands > Peat | place: USA: New York...
GCCACCCACTTGCTGTCCGGCGCCCAGACGTACTCGGTGATGTCGAAGTACTTGCCCTGGTCGATCAGCACCGGGGTCTTCTGATCAATGTCGACATAGAAGAGGCGCACGTTTTTGTCCGCAAAGAGCAGCTTCTTGCTGTCGGGGGACCAGACGGGAGGCATGCGAAACATTTTGCCGTCCGTGGTGATGCGCATCTCGCTGCCCATCCCGTCATGCGGTGTGATGTAGATTTCATCTTCCCCGCTGCGATCGGAAAGATAGGCGATCCACTTGCCGTCAGGGGACCAGGCGGCGTACTTCTCGCGGATGCCCGGGGTTTGCGTGAGATTGCGGATGCTGCCTTCCTTGGCGGGAACGGTGAAGATGTCGCCGCGCGCGGTCAGGACGGCGCGGTTACCTTCCGGGGAAATGTCGAAGTCCGTCACAAAGCGCGCGACGCTGGCCCAATGCGGGCGCGCCAAGTCGCGGTCGCCGGGCAGATAGACCGTGAGCTTCTTGGGCTTCTTGGATTTCAAGTCGAAAGTGTAAAGATAACCCCCGTTGCAGAAAACGATGGCGTCAGGCCCCAGGCTGGGCCAATCCACGTCGTAGTCCTTGAAGTCCGTGAGTTGCTTGGTCTGTTTAGTCTTCAGGCTGTAGCTGTAAAGGTTCATGCGATGCTCGGGACCGCGGTCGGAACCGAAATAAATCGTATCGTCGTGCCACATGGGGTAGGTGCTGGTGTGTGGGTCGTCCGCGACAAGCTCGTAGGTATTGTTAGTAAGATCGTAAATGGAAATTTGCTGGTGCATGCCGCCGGTGTAACGCTTCCAGGTGCGAAAATTGCGGAAGATGCGGTTATAGGCGATCTTGGTGCCGTCCGGTGAAAAGGAGGTGAGCCCGCCCTTGTCGATGGGCAGGCGCTCCGGCAGGCCGCCGTCGATGCTCACTTTGAACAGGCGGCCGAACCAGTCGTTGAACGTGTCGCGGCGCGAGAGGTACAGAATGTGTTGGCTGTCGGGAAGCCAGGTAATGACTTGGTTGTTCGGTCCCATGCGTTCCGGCATCGAGACGGGATCAGGTTCGAAGGTCAGTTGCTTGGGCTCGCCGCCGTCCGCGGGCATCACGTAGACATTGAAGTTGCCATCGTATTGCCCCGTGAAAGCGATCCACTTGCCGTCGGGCGAAAATTTGGGAAAAAGTTCCAGTCCGGGATCGGTGGTGATGCGCCGCGCCTCGCCCCCTGAGGAGGCAACCAGCCAAAGGTCACCGGCGTAGCTGAAAACGACCTTGTCCTTGTAAATGTCGGCAAAGCGCATCAGGCGGCCCTCCGGCATCTCTGCGGAAATCGCTAAAGGCGCAGCCAGGAACATCATGAGCACGAGCGAGCGGAAAATACGAGCCATAAGTTCTCCCTTCGATATGAGTCAAGTTATGTGCTGCACGGTGTGACCCGTACGACCGGGCGATATTGTAGCAGGAGAAAAGCGAGATTTGGGATTTCTTACAACGTAAGAAAAGCAGAGGTTCAGAGCCGCCAGAGAAGGCAGCCCTGAAGGATTACTGTTTTTACCGCTGAGGTGCTGAGACGCAGAGAAAAGGTGATTTGTTTTTCTTTGCGCCTCCGCGCCTTGGCGGTGAAAAGGAACCGGCTCATCCTGCGATGGCGCCCGTAACTTTAAACGCGATGGCGTAATCGCACGGCTTCTGCGCGGGCATCATGATCTTCAGGCCCTTGCTGTCCTGCGACCATTCGAGTTTGCCGTCGAAACCCAGAAGTTCGACGTTCTGGATCTTGCCGACGCGCAGCGCGGTGGCGGTGGCCAAAGGCCGAATGACGGTTTGATATTCCGGCCAGCCCATCACGAAGGCATAAAGCGTGTCTCCTTTGGTGGTGAAGCGGACGTCGGCAGCGGTCAAATCTTTTCGCGTTCTCTCGTTGAACCTCTCGTTTGTTGACGACTTTTCTGTTCCCGGCCCCTCGCCAAAAATCTTCCAGGGCCGCGAACTGTAGATAGTGCCGCTATTGACGCTCATCCATTTGGTGATCTCGGAAAGGACATTCAATTCTTCCAGATCCAAAGTCCCGCGGGCGGGCAGGGGAAAATTCAGCATGAGATTGCCGTTGCGGCTGACGATGTCCACCAGCATGTCGATGACGATTTTGGGCGTCTTATACACCTGGCCCCGCTTGTAGTGCCATCCGCCGATGCACGTGTCCGTTTGCCAGGGGCGTGGCCAAATGTCGTCCACGATGCCGCGCTCGATGTCGAGCACGGCGACGCCGTGCTCAGTGTCTTCCACGCGCTTGCAGGTGTAGACGGCCTCGGTTTTTCCGCCGCCTTTCCTGGCGCTCTGGTTGTAGAGGTGGGCGATGAGGCTCAGCCCGTATTCTTCGAAGGGCAGGGGGCCGTCGGTGTAGGGCAAATCCGGTTGATACTTGTCGACGAGGTCCTTGATCCGCGTGTACCAATGGCGCCTCCACCACGTGGGGATGCCGGTTTCGCTCCAGTCCAGGTCCTTTGCCCAGATCTGGTCGGAATCGACGTACAGGCTGGAGTTGCTAGGATCGGCGCCGTCATAAGGCACTTCGGCGTAAGGACCCTTTTCATCATGCCCATGACTTACCGAAAACCATTTGTAGGTGATCCAGAGATGCTCGCTCACGGCGAACTTGAGTCCGGCATCACGCGCCGCCTGGGCCCACATGCCGAGGATGTCCTTCTTCGGTCCCTTATTGGCCGCATTCCAGGGCTGATAAGTGGAATTCCACATGTCAAAGTTGTCGTGATGCACGCCCATGCTCATGAAGTATTTTGCGCCCGCCTTCTTGTACAAACCGATGAGATTGGCGGGATCGAACTGCTCGGCCTTCCAAAGGGGGATGGTGTCCTTGTAACCGAACTTGGAGGGATGCCCGTAATTCTCGACGTGATAGACATTCTGCGGAGATCCTTCTATGTACATGTTTCGGGCATACCAATCCCCGTCTTCAATGGCCGATTGCGGACCCCAATGCGCCCAAATGCCGAACTTGGCGTCGCGAAACCATTCGGGGACCTCATATTTGCTCAGCGACGCGCGCGTCCCTTCAAAGGGCCCGCGCTCGATTTCGATTCCCGGGGATGGTTCGTGTTGGGCAGCCCCGAGCTTCAATGCTGGAAACGTTCCCGCAATTAGTTTGCAAGCCGTGCGTCTGGTCATTCTTATCGACATGGTTTTTCATCTCCTCTCTAGCACTAAGAGCTAGGCGCGAGCAACCTTATCACGGCGGAACAAACCCGCGCAATTGGTCGCCTATCGCGTCCCGGGGAAGGGCAGGTAAAGCCCTGGGACGGAGTGGAAGTGTTAAGACCTTACCTCAAAGGGGGAATTCCGCTACCGTCATGTTCATGCAACGCTCCATAGGTCAAAATGACCGCGAGCTTGAGGGACCGGACTCGGATACCCCCCAAAGGATGGTATTTTTCGGTCGGAGGGCCACCAAGGGCAGTGCCTCCCTGAGGAACCTGCAAGTCATTAAAAATAATTAAAAAAACTCTTGACAACGATCGTCGAGGGCCATATAGTCAGTGGCCAGAAGTGGGTAGAAGTGGAAATTCTGAATAGATTCCAGGGATTTTTAGGGCGGAAGGGGCCTAGAGGCAGGTCCGATGTTTCGCGGCAATAACCCAGCGACGGTGGACGCTAAGGGTCGGTTAAAGATTCCGACGAGCTTCAAGGCTCTGCTTGACGAGAAGTATGGCCAGGAGTTTTTTGTGACCAGCCTGGACGGGAGAGCGGTGCGGGTTTACCCACTTCCGGTGTGGGTCAAGATCGAAGAGAAGCTAGCTACCTTGCCTTCTATGAACAAAGCCAAGAAGCACTTTTTGGATCGCACGAACTATTGGGGGCAGACGGCCCGGGCGGACGCACAGGGGCGCATTTTGATTCCCGCACTCCTGCGCGAGTCGGCGGGCATGCACGGGGAAGTGGCCGTGATCGGTCACCTCGAGGAGTACCTGGAAGTCTGGAGCTTAGAGCGGCTCCGCGAGCCGATGGCCCAGGCATTCCCCGATGAGGAGATGGATACGCTGGGCGGTTTGGGAATCTGACGAATTGGAAATTTCGTTCAACCCACGGTGATGGATGACGAGCAAAGCGGGAACACAAAACTTCCGGGTGCGGCCGAGCCTGCACGCCCTCTCCATGTTCCAGTGCTCGTGCGTGAAAGTATTGATTTTCTCAATGTCCGGCCGGAAGGGATCTATATCGACGCGACGATTGGGGCCGGGGGGCACGCGCAAGAAATCTTGAAACGCCTAGGAAGCGGCAGGCTCTTGGGCCTGGACCGCGACCCGCACGCTCTGGAAGTGGCCCGCGACAGACTGGCGGGCTTTGGCGAGAAGCTGATCATGCAGCACGGGAATTTCGCGCAAATCGACGCCTGGCACGCCGCCAGCGGATTACCCCTGGTGGAGGGAGTAGTGGCCGACCTCGGTTTGAGCTCGATGCAGCTTGACGACGCTTCCCGCGGATTCAGTTTCAATCTGCCAGGTCCTCTTGACATGCGAATGGATCCTAACTCTGAAATTACAGCCGCTGACCTCGTGAATCACTCTCCTGAGCGGGACCTGGCAGAGATTTTTTTCAAGTTGGGGGAAGAGCGCCACTCGCGCCGCATTGCGCGAGCCATTGTGAAGGCCCGTCCGTATCGATTAACCACCGAACTGGCGCAGGTGGTGACGCGAGCGATCCCCTCCCGGGCGGGCCTCCACCAAATTCATCCGGCGACGCGCAGTTTCATGGCGCTCCGCCTGGCCGTGAACGCGGAGCTGGAAAATCTCGAGCAGTTTCTCGACCGGGTTTTGTTGGTCCTCCGGCCTGGAGGGCGGGTCGTGATCCTGAGTTTTCACTCGCTGGAAGACCGCCGGGTCAAGCAGGCCTTCCGGCGGTGGCAAGGTGAGGGCCGCGCGAAGATCCTCACGCGCAAAGCGGTTCGTCCGGAGCAAGAAGAAGTACGGCTCAATCCGCGCGCGCGCAGCGCCAAGTTGCGGGCGGCGGAAAAGACCATTGACTAGGGACACGGGATACGGGACAGATGGCGCGGGAGCAAACAACCCCGTGTCCCGTATCCCGAATCCCGTACTCCGATACTTAAAATGGCAACAGCAGCAGTCACATTACCGAAGACCAGACGGCGTCCGAGAAACGTCCCGGCCGCGGGCCGGGCGAATTTCCCGGAATTTTACTTTGTGAAGCACATCGACAATTCCCGCTTGGTGCGGGAAGTTGACGTGGAGCGTCGCCGTGAATGTTTCAGTCTCCTGGGAATGGGCGTACTGGTTTTCCTTTTTATGCTCCTGTTCGCGTGGCAACATTTCCAGTGCGTGCGGTACGGTTATCAGATTGAACAAATCAAAGCCGAATGCGCGACACTGGAAGACCAGAACCATCAGCTCCGGCTCGAGCAGGCGGCGCTCGCCGATCCTGAAAGGATCGACACGCTGGCGCGCACCCGGCTCGGCATGGTCTCGCCCCGCCCGCAACAGGTGATTCAGGTGGGCGAGCCTGAGCCGGCGACGGCCGCCTCGGAAAGCTCGGAACTGGCCGGCAACCTCTCCGTGGGTAGCGGAGATACTCCACACGAGCCATAGCGACGATGGGCCGACGCAGGTCTGATTCTCGCACGGCGAAGCCTGACCGGTCTCGTCCGTCGGCTGACGGACGGCGACAAATTCTCGCCCTGCTTTGCTTCCTCTGGTTCGGGGGTATTGCCGCCCGCCTCTACTATTTTCAAGTCATTCAGTACGTCGAGCTTCTGGCGCGCGCGCAGCGCCAGCAACAGCGCACTCTTGAGGTGGCGCCCGAGCGCGGCACCATCTATGACCGGCAGATGAACCCCCTGGCGATGAGCCTGGGAGTGGATTCGATTTACGCGGTGCCCAGCGAGCTTACGGAACCTCAGATGGTGGCTTCCCTGCTCGCGCCGATCCTGGGGGTGGAGGCGGACGAACTCCGCGTCCGCTTCCAGACGATGCATTCCTTCTGCTGGGTCAAGCGCCGGGTCACGCCGGAAGAAGCCGCGCGCGTGCGTGATTTGAATCTGAAGGGGGTCTATTTTCAGCGCGAGACCAAGCGCTTCTACCCCAACGGGGATTTGGCCGGGCAGGCGATTGGCTATGTAGGTTTGGATGACCGAGGCCTGGGTGGGATCGAGTACGCACTGGACGATGCGATCAAAGGCAAACCCGGCCGCGTGTTGTTGGCTTCCGACGCGCGCCGTCGTACTTTTCACAGCACAGAGTGGGCGGGAATCCCCGGCAAGAATGTGGTGCTGACGTTTGACGAGAAAATCCAATACATCGCGGAGAAAGCCCTCGCGGAGGAAGTGGCGAGGTCGCAAGCCGCGGGCGGGGTGGCGATTGTGCAGAATCCCAATACGGGCGAGATTCTGGCCCTGGCCAATCAGCCTACCTTCAATCCCAACGATATTGACGCTACTCCTCCCGCGGCACGGCTGGATCGCGCTGTGGGGTGGGTTTACGAGCCCGGCTCGACCTTCAAACTGATCCCGGTCGCCGCGGCATTGGAAGAGGGACTGGCCTCACCGGGGGAACTCATTGATTGTCAAGGCGGCAAAATTGTGTTGGCGGGCCACACGATTCACGACGCTGAGCCGCACGGCGTCCTGACTCTCACCGATGTGGTGGCCGAATCCAGCGATGTGGGCGCCATCAAGCTGGGCCTGCGGCTGGGCGAGGACCGCCTCTATCATTATATCCGCGCCTTCGGCATCGGCTCCAAAACCGGCGTGGAACTGCCCGGCGAAGAGCGTGGTTTGCTGGAGCCGCCCAACCGCTGGTCGGGGATTTCGATTGGTGAAATGTCCATCGGGCAGGAAGCTGCCGTGACCCCTCTCCAGATGGTGACGATGTATTCAGCCATCGCCAACGGGGGTATGCTCTTTCAGCCGCGAATCGTTCATGACGTTTTCTTGGGCTCACACCACGATGCCTTGCCCCCGGCCGTCGGCCATCGCGTGCTCAGCGAGCGCACGGCCGAGATCTTACGCCAAATCCTTAGCGCGGTGGTTGACCACGGCACTGGCATCCCCGCGCAATTGGGTGGGTATACTTCCGCCGGCAAGACCGGCACCGCACAGAAAGTGGGTCCCAATGGGACGTATTCCCGCTCGCTTCACATCGGTTCGTTTATCGGCTTCGCTCCCGCCAGACGGCCAGCGGTGACTATTCTGGTGGTCATCGATTCGCCGGTGGGAGCTTACTACGGGACAGAGGTGGCAGCTCCGGTATTCCGATCCATCGCAGAGCAGACTCTTGGTTACCTGAACTTTCCTCAAGATAATCCCTCCCGTTGGCCTCAGATCGTTACCCCCAAACCCACGAAGGCTCCTGACCAGAAACGGGAAGACTTCATGGGGTTCCTTCCTACGGATCGAGGATCTTTCGGAGCTGCTACTTCTCCCGTTTTGCCAGCATCTTTTTCCAACCCACCTTCGCCTGACCTACTCGCACCGCCGAGCCTCCCTGACGACGGCGTTGCTTCCAGCGCGGTGGTTCTGGGCGATGGCCCCCTGGTGACCGTTCCGGACCTTTCCGGATGGGCGGCGCGCCGCGTGGCTGAGGAGTGCGAAAAACTGGGCCTCGACCTCATGGTTGTGGGGAGCGGCTTGGCGGTGGAACAAAACCCTCCTGCGGGCTTGAAGGTGCCTTCCGGCACCAGCATTTGGGTGAGGATGGCGAGATGATCTGGCCATTGAATCATTTGTTCATTGAGCCATTGAATCATTGGATCATCGGTGACTGGGAAGTTGGAAGATTTTCAACGGGGCCAGCAGATTTTCAATGAATCAATGATCCGATGATTCAATCATTCAATGCTTTGAACCAAAATGAAGCTTGCCGACTTACTCCGCGATTTGCCGGTTCTGCACTCGGGTGCGGACGCCTCGGCGGAGGTTTCTTCTCTGGCTTACAACTCCCGTGAGGTGAGGCCGGGAACACTCTTCTTTGCCATTCAAGGTGAGAAGGCCGACGGCCACGCTTACATCCCTCAGGCGCTCGAGCAGGGCGCCGTGGCGGTGGTCAGTGAACGTGCTGCGCCACCTGAACTGGCCTCGCGTTGGATTCAAGTTGCGGCCATTCGCCGGACCTTGGCGGATGCGGGCCGCAATTTCTTCGGTCATCCGGACAAGCGCCTCCAACTTATCGGAATCACGGGCACCAACGGCAAGACCACAACGACCTATTTGGTGGAGAGCATTCTTAGTGCGGCGGGGATTTTAAGTGGTGTTTTCGGCACGATTGAATACCGCATGGGTGGCAAAACCAAGATTGCCACCAATACCACGCCGGAGTCGCTCGATCTGCTGTCCTACTTCGCGGAACTGGTGAAGGCGGGCGGCAAGGTTGCGGTGATGGAAGTCTCATCCCATTCGCTTGCCCAGGAACGCGTCTGGGGATTTCATTTCGCCGTCGCGGTGTTCACCAACCTGACTCAGGACCATTTGGATTATCACAAGGATTTTGAGCACTACTTCCAGGCCAAGCGCCGCCTTTTTGAGGGGCTGGGCGCCCCCCCTCCCGATTGGGCGGTAATCAACATCGATGATCCGTGGGGGACACGCCTGCTGGAATTGCCGTATCCGAACCGTCTGACTTATGGCTTAAACAGCGACGCTCAAGTGACGCCCAAGCACGTCGCGTCCAGTCCTACGGGAATGGAAGCCATCATCGCGACTCCCGGGGGGAATCTGCAAATCGTTTCTCCGCTGTTGGGGCGGGCTAATCTGGAGAACATTCTTGCCGCAATTGCCACGGGGGTGGCTATGGGGATTGCCAGCACCAAGATTGAGGAAGGTATCTCGAAACTTCAGGCGGTGCCGGGACGCTTCGAGCGGATCGACGAGGGCCAACCGTTCCTGGTGGTGGTGGATTATGCCCACACCGATGACGCTTTGAAAAACGTCCTGAAGACCGCGCGCGAACTTACCCGCGATCGCCTGATCGTTCTTTTCGGTTGCGGAGGCGAACGCGACCGTACGAAGCGCCCACGCATGGGCGAAGCCGCTGGCTCGCTGGCGGATTTCGTGGTGCTGACTTCCGACAATCCCCGCAGCGAAGACCCGCTGCTGATTATGGCGGATACCTTAGTGGGATTGCAGCGCACGGGCAAGCCTTACATCGCGCAGGTCGATCGCGGCATCGCGGTCCGCAAAGCGCTGGAAGAGGCTCGCGAGGGCGACGTGGTAGTCCTGGCGGGTAAAGGTCACGAGACTTATCAAATTCTCAAAGACGGGAAGATTGATTTCGACGACCGGGACGTGGCGCGCAAGGTTTTGAAGGACATGGGGTACAGTAAGTAATTGTCGATTGCCGATTGAAAACCCGCCTGCGGAGGCGATTTTCGGAAATCGTCAATCGACAAGCGGCAGTCGACCATGAAGTTAACGATGGGGGAGGTGGCGGCACACTTAGGAGCGTCCTGTCGGGTGACGGATCGCCCCGTCGAGGGATACTCCATCGATTCGCGCTCGATTTTGCCAGGTCAGCTTTTCTTCGCCATTAGGGGGCCGCGGTTCGACGGGCACCAGTTTGTGGGACAGGCGCTGACCCGCGGCGCCGCTGGCGCGGTGGTGGACGTGACCTTTTTCGCCAGCGCCCCGGAGGAGTGGCGGCCGGCGCTGCTTGCGGTTGCGGACACGCTCAGCGCCCTTCAGACCTTGGGCCGCGAAGTCCGGCGCAAATGGGGCAAGCGGCTGGTGGCGGTCACGGGGAGCGCGGGGAAAAGCACCACGAAGGAAATGATCGCGGCCATCCTCAGCCGGCGTTATCGCGTGCTGCGTTCTCCGGGGAATTTGAACAATGACTTTGGACTTCCCTTGACGCTGCTGGGGCTGGAGCCTGAGCACGAAGTGGCGGTGGCGGAACTAGCGATGTCCGCCCCTGGCGAAATTGCTCGCCTGGCGCGGCTGGCGGAGCCTGAGGTCGGGGTGGTCACTAACGTTGCCCCCGCGCACTTGCAGTTTTTCGATTCCGTCGATGCAATCGCGCTGGCCAAACGCGAGCTAGTCGATTATCTCGCGACGATAGGCCCAGACGCTGTTGCCGTCCTGAACGAAGACGATGAGCGCGTGCGAAAGTTTGCGGAGGGATTTCCCGGGCGAGTGGTGACTTTCGGATTTTCGCCGCGAGCAGATTTCCGGGCATCGAACACAAAGTGGGACAGCGCGCTCGGGGGAGCGCTTCGGGTCACTACCGCGACTTGGTCGGACAATTTTACCCTGCCTTTGCCGGGTAGACATAATGTCCAGAATGCCCTGGCCGCCATCGCCGCCTCGAGCGTCTTCGGGATTCCGCCGGGGGAGGTGCGCCAGGCGCTGGCGGAATTTCAAAATTTACCTCAGCGGAGTGAAATTCTTACACTCCCGGGCGAGGTGACGGTCATCAACGATTGCTATAACTCGAATCCTTTGGCCATGGAGCGCATGCTTGAGGCGCTCGCCGCATGGCCTCGGGCGCGCCGTCGCATCGTGGTGGCGGGTGAGATGTTGGAGCTGGGGCCGACGTCGCCGGAGTTGCACCGAGGCGTGGGCCGCCAGTGCGCGCAAAGCGGCGTCGAGTGGGTAATCGCCGTACAGGGCGACGCTTGGTTTTTCGTGGAAGGGGCCGTCGAGGGAGGGATTCCCCCCTCGCACGCGCGATTTTTCCAAGACGCCAAATCGGCGGGAGAGTTCTGCCGGACACTGATGGCCTCCGGCGACGTTATCCTGGTGAAAGGCTCGCGCGGGGCCCATTTAGAGACGGTAATTGAAATGCTAAAAGGAGGAATCTAGAAGCTAGAAGTTAGAAGCGAGAAAACGACGCGTATGCATTTTTATTCTAACTCCTAGCTCCTAACTCCTGACTTCTTATGTTCTATTACCTCTATCTCGAATTTCATCAAAGTTTTCACGTCTTCAATCTCTTTCATTACATTACTTTTCGCACGGCTTACGCCAGCCTGACGGCGCTGTTTCTTTCCATGGCTTTGGGTCCGTGGTTGATCCGGAAGCTCAGGGAATTCCAGATTGGCCAATACATTCGGGAAGATGGGCCGGAAGCGCACCGCACCAAGGCCGGAACCCCCACCATGGGTGGCGTGTTGATCGTTCTCTGCATTGTAGTTCCCACGTTGCTCTGGTCGGACCTTAGCAACCTCTTTGTTTGGCTTACCTTGGGCACGATGATGGCTTTCGCGGGCATCGGCTTTTGGGATGATTTCCAGAAAATCCGGCGTCAACAGAACAAGGGGCTGACAGGGCGGGGAAAGTTTTGGCTTCAGATTCTGGTGAGTTTTATCTTCGGCGTTATCCTGGTTTTCTTGTCCGCGCGCGGGCAATACTCGACCACTCTGACCTTCCCCTTTTTCAAGAGCCTGCGCCCAACCTTTCTAATTACGCGCTTTCTCGGAAATATTTGGACATACCCCTTGGCGTTTCTTCCCTTTTTGTTATTCGTTATTCTGGTTCTGGTGGGCTCCTCCAATGCCGTCAATCTGACGGACGGGTTGGACGGCCTGGCGATTGGGTGTCTGCTGGTTTCGGCGTCGGCTTTGACGGTACTGACTTATGTCGCGGGACACGCGGTGTTTTCTGAATATCTCGACCTGGAGCATTTGCCGCGCGTTGGCGAGCTGACCATTTTTTGTGGCTCGATGGTGGGTTCGAGCCTGGGTTTCCTCTGGTACAACGCCTACCCGGCGGAAATCTTTATGGGCGACGTGGGCTCGCTGGCCTTGGGGGGAGCACTGGGCACCGTCGCGGTGCTGATCAAACAGGAATTGTTGCTGCCTTTTATCGGGGGAATTTTCGTGGTGGAGGCCCTTTCCGTCATCCTCCAAGTCGCCTCGTTTCAGTTGCGCGGCAAGCGCATCTTTCGCATGGCGCCACTGCATCATCACTTTGAGATGTCCGGTTGGAAGGAATCGAAAATCATCGTGCGCTTCTGGATAGCCGCGTTGATCTTCGCGCTTTTTGCGCTGACGACGTTGAAATTGAGGTAAAGCGTCTTTTGTCCCTGGTTCCTTATCTATCGTTAGGGGTAAGAAAATGCGGGAGAAGGAGTCAAGGGAGGCTGATTGAAAAACTGACAAATGATCACTGGCGGGGGACAATGGACCAATGACGAAGGACAAGTGACAAAGGACAAAGGACCAAGGACAACGGACAAAGTACAAAAGACTAAAGAAATGGACGTCCAAAACAAACACGTGCTCGTGGTCGGACTGGCACGGAGCGGGCGGTCGGTGGCTCACGCCCTGGCGCGCCGGGGGGCGGTGGTGACGGTGACCGATAGCAAGCCTCCCGCGGAATTTCATGATGTCCTGCCGCAGCTACTCAAGGATAAAGTCGGCCTGGAACTCGGGTTGCAACGCGCGGAAACTTTTCTCGCGCACGAGATCATTGTAATAAGTCCGGGCGTGCCCTGGGACCTGCCGCAGCTTCAAGCGGCGCGCGACAAGGGGATTCCCGTTTATCCGGAGGTCGAAGCCGCCACCTGGTTTCTGGAAGGAACGCTGGTGGGCATTACCGGGTCGAACGGCAAGACCACCACGACCGCGCTGCTCGGCGACATGCTCAAGGCCTCCGGGTTCCCGACCTTCGTGGGCGGCAACATCGGTAACGCCTTGAGTTCTGCGGTAGGCCGCGCCCGGCCCGGTACGAGATTTGTGACCGAGTTGAGCAGCTTTCAATTGGAAGGCATCCATGAATTCCGGCCGCACGTGGCGGTCATGCTCAACCTTTCGCCCAACCACCTGGATCGGCACCCCAATCTGGAAGCTTATTCGCAGGCCAAGCGTCAGATTTTCCGTAACCAGCAGGGGCAGGATTACGCCGTCCTTAACGCTGACGATCCCTGGGTAGCCGGACTTCAGGCAACGGTCCCCAGCCGCCCCGTGTTCTTCAGCCGCCACCGTGAACTCCCCAGCGGGGTTTTCGTTTCCGGCGGCAAGATCTACTATCGCGTGCGCCACTTGGAACGCGTGCTGTTTGAAACGCGCGACGTGACCTTGCGGGGCGATTTCAACTTGGAAGACGTGCTGGCGGCTACCACCGCGGCGTGCTTGTTGGGCGCGGACTTTGCCGCGATTCGCAAAGCCGTGCGGGGGTTTAAGGCCGTCGAACATCGCTTGGAATTTGTCCGCGAAATTGCGGGAGTGGATTTCTATAACAACTCCAAGGCCACCAGCGTTGATGCGACCATGAAATCGCTCGAAGCTTTTGAGCGCGGCGTCCACCTGATCATGGGTGGCAAGGACAAAGGCGCGCCGTACACGCCACTCCTCCCGCTCCTCAAGGACCGCGTGCGCGAGATATTGCTGATTGGAACCGCCGCCCCGGTGATTGCCGCACAACTCCAGGGTTCAACGGAACTGGTTCAAGCGGGCGATCTCTCCACTGCCGTGCGCGAGGCCTTTGCCCGGTCGCGCCCGGGCGATACCGTCCTGCTGGCCCCAGCCTGTTCCAGCTTCGATCAGTTCAAGGATTACGAAGAGCGCGGGCGCGTGTTTAAAGAGCTTGTTATGCAGTTGGAGAAAGATGTGGCGGCAGGAAGCGTGGTCTGGAGTCCGGAGCCCGGGACAGGGGAGACGGGACACGGGACGGCTCGGGACACGGGACACGGGACACGGGATACGGGATTCGGGGCACGGGACACGGGGGACGGGACAGTACGGGAAACGGGCGAGGCGGCTCGCGATTCGGCTTCCACCCAAAGTGTGAATCCCGAACCCCCAACGCCGAGCCGCGAACCTGCAGTATCGACTCCCGAATCCGTATCCCCAGGTCCCGCATCCCGAGTCCCGTATCCCGTGTCCCGTGTCCCGTATCCCGAGTCCCGAGCCGTTCCGTATCCCGAGTCCCGTGTCGTCCCCGCTGCTCCGCACCATCTCGATTTGACTTATGTGTACGAGGTGGATGCCGTAGAAATGCCGGAATCGGAATCGCAGGTCGTCCCCGAGGACGAACCTGCGGTCTTCATTTCGGCGAGCAATGTCGCGACCTTCGACGATGAAGCGCTGCCCTATGAGGCGCACAAGAAACCGTCCGAAGCCCAAAGTGCGCAGTCCGAGGGCCAGGAATCGAAATCCGAGGCGCTGCCCGCTCCCCGGCAGCCGCGCCTCCCGGGAGTGGAGTAATTTTCGATTGACGATTGCTGATTGATCGAAATGAAGTTTTCAGCGGTCGGTCCTCAGTGAAGGCGCCTTTACTGATAACTGAAGACTGACGACTTTCAATCACAAATCACCAATCGCAAATCACCAATGGCACGTCAGCTCCAATCCGACAAGATTCTGTTCGCCGCCGTGGTGGGCTTGGTGCTGTTCGGCGCGCTGATGGTCTTCAGCGCCTCGGCGGTGATGGCCGCGGATCGGTACAATAACGGGGATTACTTTCTGCTGCGGCAATTGGCCTGGGCGGGAGTAGGCCTGATCGCCGTAGCCATCTTGATGCATATGGACTATCGGCACCTGGCCAGGCCCCTGGTGGTTTTTCCCGCGCTGGCGCTCGAGTTTATCCTTCTCGTCGTCGTACTGTTCCTTGACCGCAGCCACAATACGCATCGATGGTTTCACTTGGGGATGGCAAGTTTTCAGCCGTCGGAGCTCGCCAAAATCATCCTGGTTATCTTCCTGGCGTTTTTCCTCGACCTGCGCAAAGGGGAAGTTAACGACTGGAAGCATACCCTGGCTCCGATCATTCTGGTTGCCGGCGTCATGGGGTTGTTGGTGCTGCGGGAGCCGGATTTGGGAACCACCCTGGCCTTGGGCTTGATTCTGGCGGCCATGCTCTTTTCCGCGGGGATAGATCTCCGCTATTTTGCGCTGGCGGGACTTGCCGCGGTACCCGCCCTGTACTGGCTGATCTTCCACTCCACCTATCGGCACAACCGCGTTCTGGCATTTTTAAACCCTTACGCCGACCCGCTGGGTAAGGGATTTCAGATTCTTCAGTCGTACATTGCGGTGGGAACCGGCGGCATCACCGGAGTGGGACTGATGGAAGGCAAGCAGAAGCTCTTCTTCCTGCCTGAACCCCAGACGGATTTTATATTTTCCGTGGTGGGAGAAGAACTGGGCTTGATCGGCACCCTGGCGATTGTGGCCGTCTTCGCCCTGATCCTGGTGCGTGGGCTGCGGGCAAGTCAAGCCTGCCGGGATGACTTTGGACGCCTGCTGGCGATCGGGTTGACGGTTATGATCGTCGGGCAGGCGCTGGTCAACATGAGCGTGGTTTTGGGATTGCTTCCCACCAAGGGCATTCCCCTGCCTTTTGTCAGTTACGGCGGGTCGTCGCTTTTGGTGAATTTGGTGGCGGTGGGGATACTTTTGAATATCTCGCAGCAGGCCAGCTAGGGGGAAGAACAAGTCAAAAGTCAAAACGCAAAAGTCAAAAGGCAAAAGTGAAGAGCAAAGAGCAAGTCAAAAGTCAAAACGCAAAAGTCAAAAGTGGAGGATAAATCAACGAGCAAAAGGCAAGGCTGGAGGGCAGAACGCAAGCCGTTGCTGGGTTTTTACTTTTGCCTTTTGACTCTTGCGTTTTTCCTTTTGACTTGTTCTTAGTTTTGGTCCGAACTTTTGCCTTTTGACTTTTGCGTTTTGACTTTTGACTTGCCCTTAGCTTTCTTGTTGAGGATATCGTGGATGAGCACCGCGCCTCTGCGAGGGCGCGCGTACTGATGGTCGCCGGCGGAACGGGCGGGCACATTTTTCCCGCCCTTGCCGTGGCCGAGGAATTGCGCGCGCGGGGGGAGCGTTCGGGTTCCCCATACGAGATCGAATTCCTGGGCACACACCGTCCGCTCGAAGCAAAACTGATTCCGGCGGCAGGCTTCCGGCTGCGTACCGTTGAGGCAGCGGGCTTGAAGGGCATTGGCGGCATTCAGAGGTTGCGCAATCTCCTGCTTTTGCCCCGCACAGCGATTGAGGTGGCTAGGATTTTGCAGGAGTTTCAACCTCAGGTGGTCGTAGGCGTGGGCGGCTACTTGGCGGGACCGGTGATGTTAGAAGCGGCGCTAGCCAATATTCCCACGATTTTGATCGAGCCGAATGCGCGGCCGGGTTTCACCAACCGCCTTCTGGCGCCGACGGTGCGCGCCGCGGCGGTGGGATTTGCAGAGACGGCGCACCTATACGGGGAAAAGGCGGTCGTAACGGGGCATCCCGTGCGCCGGGCGTTTTTCGATATTCCACCCCGTCGCCACGTAGCACAGCCACTCCTGGCTGTCCGGGCACAGGCAGGAGTGCCTGTGCCACCGTTCACTGTTCTCGTGGTGGGTGGCAGTCAAGGTTCGAGGGCGATCAACCGGGCGGTGGCGGCAAGCCTGCCGCTGCTGGACGTAGCGCCGACCTTGAGGTTGGCAAGTGCAGATGTAGGGCCGGGCTTTAGCCCGGCATGTGCCGACCTAAAGGTCGGCGCTACACCGGTTGCCGCGCCCGAAAATGAGGCGTTCCCGGGCGGGATGAGAATCATCCACCAAACCGGCGAACACGACTATAATGAAGTTCGGAAGACCTATCAGGAACGCGGCTTGATCGCTGAGGTTCACGCCTTCATTGAGGACATGCCCGGAGCGCTAGCGCAGGCGGATTTGGTCATTTCCCGCGCGGGCGCCACGGCCGTGGCCGAATTGGCCGCTGCCGGCCGAGCGGCGGTGCTGATCCCTTTCCCCGGCGCCACGGATCAGCACCAGTTGGAAAACGCTCGAGCCATGGAACGGGGGGGTGCAGCGCGCGTCATCGTGCAATCGGAGTTGACCACAGAGCGGCTGGCGGGGGAGATACGCGAATTGATGGCGAGCCCGACGACGCTCGAAAAGATGGAAGCATGCGCGCGCCGTTTGGCTCGGCCCGACGCGGCTGCGCGCATCGCAGACATGGTAGAAGCTTTAGCCCGTCGGTCTTAGAAGGACGAAAATCGAAAATCGAAATTCGCCTCAATTTTCGATTTTCGAGATTCGAATTTCGCCTGTTCGTAGAACGGACCACGGACAACGGGCCACTGACCACGGACAGCTCGTCCTGGATGGGCAAGGAAAGGCCGCGGACCTAAAAAGCAGGTCCGCGCTACAGTTGCTCGCCGCGATTTTCGAATTTCGAGTTTCGATTTTCGAGTTTCGGCTGTTCGCACAACGGACCACGGACAACGGACTACTGACACATGCTCGGTAAAATTCGCAAGATTCATTTCGTAGGGATCGGCGGCATCGGGATGAGCGGCATCGCCGAGGTCTTGCTGAATCTGGGCTTTCAGGTTTCGGGTTCCGATCAGAAAGCTACGCCTGTAACGGAACGGCTGGCGAGCCTAGGGGCTCAGGTGTTTGTGGGCCATGCCGCCAGCAATGTCAGTGAGGCGCAAGTGGTGGTGGTGTCGTCCGCCGTGGCCGCGGACAACCCGGAAATACAGGAAGCGCACTGGCGGCAGATCCCCGTCATCCCGCGCGCCGAAATGCTAGCGGAATTAATGCGCATGAAGTTCAGCGTGGCGGTGGCCGGCGCCCACGGCAAGACCACGGTCACTTCCATGATTGCCGTGATGATGGCAGAAGCGAAACTCGACCCCACGGCAGTGATTGGTGGGCGGCTCGACGTTTTCGGCTCCAGCGCCCGGTTGGGGAAAAGCGATTTGATGGTGGTGGAGGCGGATGAGAGCGACCGTTCGTTCCTCTACCTGCTGCCTTCGATTGCCGTGGTCACGAATATTGACCGTGAACACCTGGACCATTACCGCGACCTGGAGGATATTGCCGCGGCGTTTGTTTCTTTTATGAACAAAGTCCCTTTTTACGGGAGCGTGGTGGTGTGCACCGACCCGCCCTGGGGCAAACTGATGGAGACGCTGATGCCCAAACTGCGCCGCCGAGTGGTCACCTACGGGACCGAGGGTGGCCCCGACGTTCGAGCGTACGATTACGAGCTTACATCCTCGGGCTCGGCGTTCAACCTCGGGGTGAGAGGGTGGTTTTACGGGCCGATCGATCTCCACGTTCCCGGCCGGCACAATCTTCAGAATGCCCTGGCGGCGATTGCCGTGGGATTCGAACTGGATCTTACCTACGACCAGATTCGCCAAGGGCTGGAGCGCTTTCGCGGCGCGGACCGGCGCTTGCAGATCAAGGCGGAGATCGACGGCATCATCATCGTGGACGACTACGGCCACCACCCCACGGAAATTCGCGCCACACTCGATGCCCTATTTTATCGCGGGGCCAAGCGCGTCATCGCCATTTTCCAACCCCACCGTTATACGCGCACCAAGTTCTTGCAGGATGAATTTGCGGGCAGCTTCGCGGGCTGCGACCGCGTTTACGTGCTGGATATCTATGGGGCCAGCGAAAAACCGATTCCGGGCGTGAGCTCGGAGAGCTTGGTGGAGCGTATGCATGAGCTCGGCATGAACAACGCGCGCTACGCGCCATCAGACGAACAAGTGGTGGAAGAACTTTTGCACGACGCCCGGCCGGGCGACTTGATCATCACCATTGGCGCCGGAAGTGTGTGGAAGATCGGCGAGGCGCTGGCGGAGAGACTGGAAGGGAAAGTCAAAAGTCAAAACGCAAAAGTCAAAAGTCAAAAGTAAAGAACACAAGCCGGCCGGTTTTGCTTTTTCACTTTTGACTTTTGTGGTTTGACCGATGCTTTTTCACTTTTGCCTTTTGCGTTTTCACTTTTGCCTTTTGACTTTTGCGTTTTGACTTTTGACTTCGCCTTTTGTATTGAGTGGTGAAAAACTATGGAAATGGTCGACCAAGACGAATTACCCATTCCGGACGAACTGGACCCGCAGGAGGAGTCTCCTTACCTGCGACGGGAAAAATCGGTTGCCGTACGGCGCAGGCGAATCTCGGGGCGAGTGCGCGTCGCGCTGCTTATGATCGCGGTGCTGCTGCCCGTCGGTCTCGCGGGGTATGGTCTGGCGACTTTCGCGTTGACCTCTTCCTATTTCGTGCTCAATTCACCGGAAGACATCGTGGTGGTGGGAAACCACTTCGTTTCGCGCGAGGAGGTGTTGGGCGCGCTGGGGTTGTCATTAATGGGGAACCGCAAGGGGGGGACCAACATCTTCCGCATGTCTCTGGATGTCCGGCGTCGAGGGGTGGAGACTTTGCCCTGGGTGCGTACGGCCTCGGTGACCCGTATTTTGCCCCATGGGCTGTTGGTGCACATTACCGAACGGACCCCTGTGGCCTTTGCCAATGTCGGCGGGCGAGTGAGCTTAGTCGACGAAGACGGTATGCTGCTGGAGAGGCCTGACAACGGGGCCTTTGATTTCCCTGTGCTCTACGGACTGGAAAACCTCGCCAGCCTCGATGAGCGGCGCGCGCGTCTGACTCTTTACCTGGAGTTCATGCGGCAATTGGGGGTAGAAGCTCCCCGCGCGGGGTGGATGATTTCGGAGGTTTACCTGACCGATGCGGAAGACCTCAAAGCCCTGCTTATCAGCGGGCAACAAACCGTGCAAGTGCATTTCGGGCAGAAGGATTTTCTCCCCCGCTTCCAGAATTTTCTGACGCTGCTTCCGGAAATCCAGAAATCGAATGGTAAACTTGATTCGGTTGATTTGCGTTATCGTAACCAAATCATTGTGAACCCACAGAGGCCGGCGCCGGCAGTGCCCGCCGACGGCGAGAGAAAGGAATAGTAGCGCCGGGCTTTAGCCCGGCACGTGCCGCCCTAAAGGGCGGCGCTAAGGTTTCGACTGAAAGCTGAGCATGGCGCGCAAGGACCACTTCATCGTCGGGCTCGACCTGGGAAGCGTTAAGATCTGCGCACTCGTGTGCAAGCCGAACGCGGAAGGGAAGCTGGAAATGGTGGGCCTGGGCGTCGCGGAATCGAAGGGATGGCGCAAGGGGGTGATCGTAAACCTTGACCTGACGGCGCTGGCGGTGAAGAAAGCTCTGGAAGCTGCGGAAGCCGCCGCAGGAGTGTCCATTGATTCCGCTTACGTCGGCGTGGCCGGCGCCCACATTAAAGGAGTGAATTCCCGGGGGGCCATCACGCTGGGGAAGTCTCCTACCGCGACCCGCGAAGTAGAGCGCGATGACATGCGGCGAGTCATTGAGATGGCCCAAGGCATCACGCTTCCCGAGGATCGCCAGCTTCTTCAGGTGCTCCCGCAAAAATTCTTACTGGATACCCAGGACGGCATCCGGGACCCCATAGGGATGGTGGGAGCACGCCTGGCGGTGAATGTCCACCTGGTGACGGCGTCCATCACCGCTTCTCAGAACGTGGTGACGGCGGTAAACCATGCCGGGGTGGTGGTGCAGGACACGGTTTTTGAGCCGCTCGCTTCCGGCGCAGCTTGCTTGACGGCCGATGAGCGTGAGTTGGGCGTGGCGCTGGTGGATATCGGGGGTGGCACAACCGACCTGATTGTCTATCATGCGGGCGTGGTTCGGCACACTGCCGTCATTCCCGTGGGCGGCGAACACTTCACCAATGATATTGCGGTGGGGCTGCGGACGCCCATCCCGGAAGCGGAAAAGATGAAAAAGGCTTGGGGCGAGCGGGACCTTTCCAAGCCCGCCGACACCCTGCTGGATGTCCCCAGCGTGGGTGACCGGCCCTCCCGCGTGGTGAGTTACGCCATGCTGAGCGAGATCATTGAGCCGCGCGCCTTGGAACTGCTTGAGTTGATTCGGGCGGAAATTGGCCGCTCGGGTTGCGAGCAACAATTGGGTGCCGGAGTGGTTCTGACCGGCGGGGGAGCTAAGCTCGGCGGTTTGGCGGCCTTGGCGGAACAGGCTTTCGGCATGCCCGTGCGGGTGGCCATTCCGACCGGGGTGGAAGCGATGGGAGAAACGCTCCCCGACCCCGCGTTTGCGACCGTGGTAGGGTTAGCGATTCATGGGTACCGCCTACGCTTGCTGCGCGACGCCAAGGAGTCCACGGGGCTGCTGGGGAAAATTTGGAGTAAGTTGAAGTGATCGAGGAATTGGTGATTTGTGATTGGTGATTGGTGATTGAGCTTAAGGAAGTTCTCAGTCTTCAGTTCTCGGTTTTCACTAAAGGCCCTCACTGACTACTGATGACCGATAACTGACGACTTTCAATCGCCAATCACCAATCGCCAATGAAAGGAGCCATCATGGGAAGTGATGCGGACATGGGCGACCTCCGGGTGGATTTCTCGGATGACCTGCGCGACGGCGCCAAGATTAAGGTGATTGGCGTCGGGGGAGGAGGGGGCAACGCGATCAACCGCATGATCGCTGCCGACGTCAAAGGCGTGGACTTCCTTGTGGCTAATACCGACGCCCAGGCGCTCCAGGGCTCCAAAGCCGCAATAAAGATTCAACTGGGCGCGAAGCTGACCAAGGGATTGGGATCGGGAGGCAACCCGGAAATTGGACGAAGGGCGGCTCTCGAGGACACCGAAAAGATTATCGAAGCCCTGGAAGGCGCGGACATGGTGTTTGTTACCACCGGGTTGGGTGGCGGAACGGGGACGGGGGGCGCTCCCATCGTCGCCAGCCTGGCGCGCGAGCTGGGCGCGCTCACCGTGGCGGTCGTGACCAAGCCCTTCGCCTTCGAAGGCAAGCGCCGCATGATGCAGGCGGAACAGGGTTTGGCAGAACTCAGCCAGGGCGTGGATACCGTTATCTGTATTCCCAACGAGCGGCTAATGCAGTTTGTCGATAAAGACACCAGCTTTTTCGAGGCATTTCGCATTGCCGACGATATTCTGCGTCAGGGGGTGCAGGGAATTTCCGACATCATTACCATCACCGGGATCATTAATCGTGATTTTGCGGACATAAAGGCAATTATGGAAGGCATGGGCTATGCCGTGATGGGAACGGCGGTGGCCAGCGGCGAAAATCGGGCCGTGGAGGCGACCAACCGGGCCATGGCCAGCCCCTTGCTCGAGGATGCGAGCATCAACGGGGCCCACGGCATTTTGCTGAACATTACGGGCTCGAACAAGCTTACCCTGTACGAAGTGCACGAAGCTTCCACCATCGTGCAGAAAGCGGCCGCGGAGAATGCTAACATTATCTTCGGCGCCGTCCACGATGAGTCGATGGGAGATGCTGTCAAGGTAACAGTGATTGCTACGGGTATTAAATCCGAAAAGATGGGTGTTAAGCCTTTGTCAGGAATTTCCCCGGCCGTGCGCACCGCGCAACAGAGCGTTAAGAATATGATGGCCAGGAAAGAGAAACTGCCCGTGGAAGCGCCAACCCCCAATGTGACCAAGGAGATTCAGGAGGACGATCTGGACGTGCCGGCCTTCATCCGCCGCCGTAAAGCCGAGCAGAAATAGGGGAATACCTCTTGCCTTCTGCGGCCAATTCACTGTATTTATCGAAATCCCGGCTTTGTGGCTCCAGCTTGCGGAAAACCCCATGGCTGGCTAACATCATCTGAGGAAGAGGCGCGGGTCTGTGCTGATAACCACCGGGGCAGAAGGCGCGGTCCCCGGGATGCGCTCCCGAGTGCCACTTCCACACGTAAACCGAAGGAGAATCTTGATACGGATGCCCCAAAGTAGGCTGGTGAAGATTGTTGGCGTGGTGCTGGTCGCCGGATTTTTAACAAGCTGCTCTACCTCGACATCCACCAGTCCCAACCCCGGTACCGGAACCTTGATAACCATTGCGCAAGACGTGCCGGTTTGCAATGCGATTTCCGCCAATGTGGTCCTCGAGAACATAAGTTTTACTCCGGTAACAGGCGGGAACACCGTGGGGTACATGACCACCACGCCCGCCTTTGCCCCGGAAATCCGCCTAAACCTGCAACAGCTTCGCGATTTCAGTACGATCCTGTACGAGTTTCCCGTGCGGGCGGGAAGCTACAACCAGATGAATCTTGATTTTGAGCTTGCGCAAATAGCCGCTTATGACCCTACCATGAGCCCGCCCGTGCACAGTTACAGCACTACCTTCACAAACTCCAAGCCCACCATCACGCTCAGTACCCCGCTGGTCATCACCGCCGGGCAAGCCAACGTCATGGTTATGGATTTTAACGTCCTGCGCATGCTCTTGACGAGTTCTTCGGGGGACCTAAACGGGCAGATGACTGCCGCGGTCAATGTCACGCAATTGTTGGCTACCAGCCCAACGGGCGCCATTAATCCCAATGGGTTTGGCGAACTGGACGACCTCTGGGGATTTGTAAGGAGCATCTCAAACACCAATACCACATCGAACCCCAACTACATAGGCAGCTTCTCGATGCAAGTGCTCTCACCCTCCACAGCCGACGCTCCGAACTTGCCGATGAATTTTACCTCGAGCACCAACAAAATCGGTTTTGCGGACCTCGCTCACCTCCTCCCCGATAGCTATGTGGAAGTCGACGCTATCATAGATAGCCAGGGAAACCTTGCGGCAAAGACCGTGGAAGTCCAGGCGGTTGAGAACCCTTTCCCAACAAGCGGATCGGGGATGACTCCCAGCACGGCGCTGATCGGCCCGATTGTTTCCATTAAGACCGATCCGGCCGGGAATCCTACGCAACTCGGTTTGTGGGTGCATGACGCCGAGCCCGATGACATCTCCACGCTAATAATGGATAGCATCTACGAGGTCGACCTAACTACTAACCCGACCTATCAGGCCTCTGTTTTGGGACCGAACTTTGCCAACCTTTCCTTTGGACCGCAGAATTTGGCCGTGGGTCAGGAACTCGTCGTACACGGAGCTTACATCAAACCTCCCACGCCTGCGGGGGGAATCTCGCCCTTTCCTTTCGTCGTCGAACCCACGGAGATTTATCTGAAATTGCAGTCGATGCAGGGGACAATGAGTTCAATGTTGCAAGTCGGATCGGACGACGCAACCGGCGTCTTCATTCTCACTCCCTGCTGCTCGCTGTTGAACGGAGTCCCCATCTACGTCGTCACCAATAACCAAACTGCTTACGTTAATGTAACGGGATTGGGTGGCATATCGACAGTGAACACCCTGGTGGTCAAGGGCATGCCCTATTACGAACCCCAGGCGGTCACCATCAATGGGGTTACCATTCCGGCAGGCACGCTGGTATTTCAAGCCAAGCAGGTGCACGTCCTCCAGTAGCATTTTCCGCGCCTTTACCACGCTGGCAGATTTCGAGCCTTCTTCTTTTTCTCGCCTGGAAGGCGGGTAAACTTCAGGTCGTTTCCCGTGAGCATCTTGGTCAGCAGCATGATTTGCCCTGCGTGATGGGAGAAGTGTTCGGCAACGTGGAAGGTGGCATCCCTTCCCGTCGCGCGAAACTTCTGAATGGTGTGAACGCGGGCCAAATCTTCGGGCGAAAGCCTGCCCAGGACGCGGCATGCTTCCTCCACGGTCCTACGGAGGCGGCTCACCAAAACCCGCCGGGGCAGGGGACCGCGCTCGCTAAACTCCCGGTCACGCTGGCGAACATCCGGTGCACCGCCCAAGCCGGAAATAATCCACTGACGCACATTCCCCGTGAGGTGCAGCACCAGGTTGCCCACGCTGTTCGAGGCCTCATTGGGCCGCCACCAGATCTGTTCGAGTGAGAGCTGTTGGAGGCAACTTATTATGCGCGGCAGATAAACTTCTCTCAACACATGCTCTGCCTGGGCGATAAGGGGATCGGTCCGACTGGTTTTGGCCATGAGTTCCTCCACTCCTGAGGCGGCATCGGGTGATCGGATCATCGGGTCATTTTCGATTGCCGATTTTCGATTGTCGATTGACCCATCGGGATTATCGGCTCATCGGTGCATCGAGTCATCGAGCCATTGTGCCATTTTGAATTTTGAATTTGCAATTTTCCGATTGCCGGCCCGGGCCCTGCCCGTCTTTCCACCCTCGGGTTTTGGCTCTTCTCGTCACTCGTCACTATTCTTCATTTGCCACTGCTTTTGTGGGTGGGCGATAAGAAATTTCTGATGCAGGAAGAAATTCAGCCCCTTCCCGCAATTTCATTGTGGATAATCCGAAAATGCCCAAGACTAATCACAAATGTTCGAACGATCGGCTTGTAAGACGTTCATTTTAAAAGAGATAGCCAGAAAATGCCGTTCTCATTGTTGGAAAATTCTGTATTGTTTTCATGCACTTGGCCGGACCGATCGGCCCTTTGGCGTCTTTTTGTTGGAACGCCTCCAGACGGAGCCAGGGTAAACCTTGTTAAGCACAAAATTCTGCATTTCGTCAGAATCTTGCTAGCGGGCGGATAAGGCCACGGACATCAAACAACGGAGGTGGGCGCTTAGCTTGCTGGAGCATTTTTGTTCATCTCCAACATTCCCAGCTCCCAACATTAAAATGTATTCATGAACTTCCGACCCCCGCCGATAATACCAGTGAACGCGGAAGGTGCAGAAGTATTCAACAGCGTTAAGCAATGTGCTACAGTCTTGCTGCTACTCACATGCCAGCGCTGACTTTACCTGATTTTGTCAACAAGTGGCGAAGCTCCGGCCTCACGGAGCGGGCGGGCGCCCAAATGCATTTTATTGAGCTTTGTGACGTGCTGGGCGAGCCGCATCCAGCGTCAGAGGATTTCTCGGGCGCGACGTACACGTTTGAAAAGGGCGGAACCACCATCGAGGGCAAGCAAGGCTTTGCGGATGTCTGGAAACGCGGCTGCTTTGGTTGGGAGTACAAGGGCAGACACAAGGACCTTAATGTGCGTATCAGCAACTCCTCAAGTATCGTGAGGACCTGGAAAATCCGCCGCTCCTTGTGGTGTGTGACCTTGAGCTATTCGAGGTTCATACCAACTTCACCGGCACGGCAAAGCAAGTCTATCGCTTTTCGCTTGACGACCTGCTGAAGAACCAACCAAGCGCCGACTGTAAGCTGCCGCCAATCGAGGTTCTTCGCGCGGGGTTCACCGATCCAGCCCGGCTCCGGCCCGATGGCAGCACGGCAGTAAGGGAATTGACCCCCTTCCGAATCTTCCCGAGTAAGGTTTTGTCTTCATTGACTCAAATGTATTCACCTACGCGCTCACTGCCCAGTCTGCCGAGTGCCGGCAACTTTTCGAACTTGACGCCTCATTACATTGTAAGTACATTATAGGAGGGTGTCCGTGCTTCGCTTTGAGTGGGACGACCGCAAGAACGCCCTAAACAGGCGCAAGCACGGGATTTCGTTCGAAGAGGCGCAGACGGCTTTTTTCGACGAGCAGGCGCTTCTGATCGCCGACCCCGACCATTCCGAGCAGGAAGAACGATTTATCCTTCTCGGCCTAAGCAGCGCGCTGCGGACACTGGTGGTCTGTCATTGCTATCGGCGGGAGGGGGACGTGATTCGGATTATTTCCGCGCGCCGAGCTGACCCGCAGGAGCGCGAGGCCTACGAGAGCAGGTGGACATCATGAGAGAGCATTACGACTTTTCGAAAGCCAAACGCAATCCTTATGCCCGCCGTTTGAAGCAACAAGTGACCATTCGGCTAGACCACGAGACGGTGAGGTACTTCAAACGTCTCGCGGAGGTAACCGGCATTCGCTACCAAACGCTGATCAACCTTTACCTTCGGGAATGTGTCTCGACAGGGAGGAAACTCTCCAACACCTGGACGGCCGCCCCTGCGCGCACTTAGCCGCGGGGGCCCCAACGGCCCCCGAGCCCCTAATCCCCAATCCCTAGTCCGTTGGGAGACCCCCCGGCTCTGCCGGGGTGGCAGCAAAAGTTTGACATGTACGGCAGTCAGCTTCACGATTCTTGCAATTGTGATGTGCCACCCAGGCCACTGAATAACGGGGTCTTGCTTTTGATCAGTTGCGATCAGGCCCCTTTGAGGGGCCAGCAACCGTAAAGCCCCCGGCTTTGCCGGGGGATATTTACCCCCTGCTCTTGCGACCTCGGACTGTCTTTCCTGTCACTTGTCACTTCTCTTGACCTGCATCTGGCGATGTGGTATATCCTACTATGTGGTATTCATCGAATCGGCAGCCTTCACGCGGCGTTTACGCGAGCTAACGGGTAACTACGCTCAGGATGTAAGGATTTAGGAGGTAACATGGCACGAAGAATTCGAGTGAAGGTTTTTGACGATTTACGCCAGTCCTTGGCGGACGCCGGGGCTTACGAGCAGGGCAAACCGGTTAACCTCCGGACGAAAGAAATCCCTCCCCCTCCCAGGCCTCTCAAGCCGGCGGAAATCCGGAGAATTCGCTTGGCGCTCAATGCCAGCCAGGCCCTCTTCGCCCGGTTTCTGAACGTCAGTGCCAATACCGTGGAAAGCTGGGAACAGGGGGTGCGGCAACCGGACCACGCCGCCCTCAAGCTGCTCACCATCCCCAAGAAACACCCCCAAGCCGTGCTATCCGCGTGAGTGCCCTGGCCGGCTGCTTGCGGTTTCGCGCGCCCGCCCACTGTGTTTCTCCTCACTCGCCACTATCCACTCGCCACTGCTCCTACCGCCGCCCTTCGAAATGCCACGGACACCCCCCCGCAGGGGCCCGCGCTGCGATTGTTTTGGGTTAACGGACGCCGCTACGGCCGCTGTCTCAGGATGCGTTGTATATTTCTTTTCCCGTGGAGGACGGCGACAATCTGAACAGGGGCCGTCTCTGGCCGGTAGACAACGGTGTAATTGGGATAACGGGTGAGCGTCCAGAAACGTAGCGAATGGGGCGTGAGGTCGGGACGGAAATGGCCCCGCATGGGGGCTTGGCCAGCGCGCAAGCGTCGTAAATCGCTTGTTCTACGCGGTCGGCGGCGTCTTCACTGTCACCGGCAATGTAACACCAGATGTCAAAAATATCCGCTTTGGCAAGAGGCGTGAGAGCATAAACGCTCATCGTTTGGACAAACGCCAGTCGTCTTTCATCGCCTGAATTTCACGGCGGGCCTGAGCGCCGTCAATCAGCTCACCACGCTCGGCCTGGAGATAGCCCTTCTCGATATGGGCGGACAGTGCCCGGCGTTCCTCGTCGGTCCAGCTTTCCTCGGCGTCCTGCGCTTCCAGAGCGCGGCGGAGTACGTCTTCGATGCTCGTATAGCCGCCGCTGGAAAGGCGTTTTTTGATGAGTGTCTCAAGGTCCGGTGGGACGTTTAATTGCATGGCCAGTTCTCCCTTTTCACTTCCTACGCCCTCAGAATACGGGAAAAGCTCGCGTGTGGCAAGTTCCGGTCATCTTTGCCGCAGCAGCGATTTTAGATGTACGGCAGCAAGCAGAAGGCAGTGGGCAGTAAGCAGAAGGCCAGTAGGCAGCGAGCGCATTTTGCGAGTCCCGGCAAGTCGGGAAAAGCGGGAGCCACCCAGCTTTTCGGGTTTACCTCGCCAATCTTGAATCTTGAATCTGCAATCTCCAGTTCCGCCCGCCCTGTCCCGTGCCCGTATCCCGTAACCCGTATCCCGTGTCCCGTGTTTTCGTGGCTCTTCACTCGTCACTCATCACTCGCCACTTGTCACTGTTCTTTTGTTCGACCGTTTCCCCGCGACGTTCGGCAGCGATGATGACGCTGGAGTCGAGGATCAGATCCATGCGGGCGGTTTCAGTGGTTCGCGGCGGCGTTCGAGAAAGAAGACAAGCAGAAGAAACTGGTTCTCTTCCCCATCCGCCTGGATGACGCCGTCATGGAAACCGATCAAGCCTGGGCCGCCAGCCTCCGGCGCACGCGCCACATCGGCGACTTCCGCGCCTGGAAAGATCACGACGCATACCAGCAGTCGTTCGAACGGTTATTGCGCGACCTTAAGGCGTAGCGCGGCGAAGCCGCAACCAAACGTGTAGGGGCCAGCGGCGCTGGCCCGGGCCGAATGCCATTCGGCCTTACAAAATGGCGGGGTAAACCCGCCGCTACCTTCCAGCCCCAACGGGGCGTACTAACAGAGCCCAGGGCAACGCCCTGGGTTTGCATGCCAATCCCTTCGCCGCCCGAGCCCTGAAGGGGCGAAATAGTAGCGCGCCCTTTCAGGGCTTGCACACCCACCGATTCCTTAGACCCAGGGCGTTGCCCTGGGCTGGGGTAGGTCGCCCCATTGGGGCTCACAAGCATGCGTAGCGACCTGTTTCGTACGTCCGCGGCTTTTTGTTGTCGATCGGGGACGAACCAAATTCGGGACTCGGGAAACGGGACTCGGGATACGGGACACGGGCGAGAAGAGAGTCCGCAGGCGAGCATCCGGCTGACGAGTCGTTGTAAAGGCGCAGGGGTTTTGATAAGGTAGAATTGGAAGCGAGGTGCGCATGATAAAAACCGTCACTTTCAACACGGACATTCCCGCCAGCCGTGAACTGCGCATCACGCTGCCAGCGGACGTACCCACCGGGTCCGCCGCGATCGTGATTACGGTCTCCCCCCGCGAGTCCTCGGCGTCCGCCACTTTCAACGACCTGCTGAATTCGGAATTCTTAGGAATGTGGCGCGATCGTGCTGACATCGAGGATAGCTTGGGGTTTGCCCGCAAGCTCCGTTCAGAAGGGTGGAAAGAGCCCGCCCCATGAACTTGGTTGACACGGACGTTCTCGTCGATTGTCTGCGCGGAACAGTCCCCGCCCAAGAGTGGCTCAAACGACTCGCCAATCAGCCGTTCGCAGTCCCTGCGGTGGCGGCCATGGAACTGGTCATGGGTTGCCGCGACCGAGCCGACCTGGAACGCATCCAGCGGTTCCTGGCAACTTTCGAAGTGGTCTGGCCGGAGCCCTCCGAGTTCGCCGCCGCATATCAACTGCTCCTGGCTCACCGGTTGAGTTCAGGCCTCAACATACCGGATTGTCTTATCGCTGCAACAGCCCTCGCACGCAGTGCCCGCCTGTTTACCTTCAACTTCAAGCATTTTCAGGTTGTCCCGGGGCTGGATGTTGCCCAGCCTTATTCACGCCCCTGAAAATCCTAACCAGCGTAGCGCCCCGATTTATCGGAGCGGCTTTTTGTTGTCGATGGGGTTCGAAAAGACACGGGAATGGGGATTCGGGGTTAGGGGCTAGGGGCTCGGGGCACGGCGGGCAGGATTCAAGATGGCAGATTCAAGATTCAAGATTGAAGATTGAGCGCTCGGCGCACATCGATCAATGACCAAGCACTGTGGAGTTTTACTGAATACTGATGACTGATAGCTGACGACTGACCAAGTCAAAAAGGCCTTTTCATTGCGAGGAATCTGACATTTCGCGTATACTCAACCCATGAGCACCATTCGCCTCACACCCCACAGCGAGGAGTTGCTGCAAAAGCAGCTTACGCGCGGTCCTTATCGTACGCCCGAAGAGGTCATCGAGCGCGCTCTGGAAACCCTCGCGCAAAAAGAGCCCATTCCCTTCGATCTTGGCCCCGTGACTAAATCTCCCGCTGAAGCTGTCGCCGACATTCTGGAATTGCGCAAAGGAGTGAGGCTCGGCGGGCTCAAGATCAAGGACTTGATCCACGAAGGACATAAGTACTAATGGCCCGATTGGTGCCGGATGCCTCTGCAACCTTGACTTGGTGCTTCGAGGACGAGGCAAGGCCTTGGACGGACGATGTACTCGCCAGGTTAAGAGGAGGCGATGAAGCTATCGTGCCGGCGCATTGGCCTGCCGAGGTAGCTAACGCCATGCTGATTGCCGTCCGGCGGGGCCGCATCAGCAGGGAGAAAGCAAACAGATTTTTCTTGGATCTGCGCGCCCTGCCCATCCGCATCGATCCCGAAAGCAGCGAGACTGCCTTCGATCAGGCTTTTAGGCTGGCAGAGAAATATCGCCTCACCATTTATGATGCCGCCTATCTTGAACTGGCGATTCGAGAGGGCTTGCCCTTAGCAACACTCGACAAAGACTTGCGCAACGCCGCACGCGCCTCGGGAGTCCCGTTAGTCGAACCACAGCCCTGAGCAAGCTCGTACCTGCTTTGCAGGTCCGCAACTTTTCGTCGTCGCTTGGGGACGAACCGCCCCGATGCTTCGGGGCGCTGCCACAGCCCGATTTCTCTTCATCATCCAGAATTCAAGCGATCAGTTCACAGTCCACAGTTTATAGTTCATAGAAAGAATCAAGAACGCCTTGACTGTTAGCAGTCGACTGTCAACTGTGGGGAAGAGTTCGCAGTCCGTAGTTTATAGTTCATAGAAAGAATCAAGAACGCCCTGCCTGTTAACTGTCGACTGTCAACTGTAAACCTCTATTGTCAGTCCCTTCTGAAATTGTAGAACGAACTCTCCGGTGGCGGGCATACCAGGGCCACGCGCCACCTGGGTGACTTCCGCGCCTACAAAAATCATGACCCATACCAACAGTCGTTCGAACCGTTACTGCGCGACCTCAAAGCGGAGAGCGCGTAGCGCGAAGCTGTAAAGAATTACCATCTTTATCGCCGAGACGCTGAGACGCAAAATAGGTGTCAGGTATCAGGTATCAGGTGTCAGGTGTTCGGGTTTTACCGGCACCTGGCACCTGGAAACTAACACCTCCTTTGGGCCCGGATTTCCTCCCGGATCTGACTCTTCCACTCGGCATTTTCCCAATACGTGAGCCACAGATAAAAGGTAGCGTAGCTTCGCCAACCTTGCCATGCCCGAGCCATTTTCATCACACGTTCGGGGGTCGGCCGCTTGCGCAGTCCATAGAAATACTGAATGACTTTCTGCAAGCCCACGTCCGCGGCGGGCAGGCAGTCGAGGTGCCTCAGCGCGCGCAGTCCCACATAGTGTGCCGTCCAGTGCCCCACGCCTTTGAGTCCCAGCAACTCTTCGTGGGCCACTGCCGGCTCAAGCTGCCTCAGTCTTTCGAGGTCGAGCGTGCCGTCGAGGGCGAGACACGAAATGGCGATGATGTACCGGGCCTTGGGGCCGGAAACCTGGAGGCGCAGCAGTTCGCGCGGGGTAGTGATGGCCAGCGCGGCAGGCTCTGGAAAGGCGCTGTACCGGCGGCCTTCGAATTCCACCCAGCGTCCGTAAGTGTCAATCAGCGCTTTCTTCACCTTGTGCGCAAACGACAGATTCACCTGTTGCTCGATGATGGCGGAAATGAGAATCTCGAAAACTCGCGGGGCTTGCGGAACCCGCATGCCGCGAAAGTGAACGATGAGTCGGCGAAGCACCGGGTCCGCCTCCGCCAGCGCATAGAAGGGCTGAAGGTCAAGCTCGGTGGAAAATTGACGCGCCACTTCGCCGGCGACGGCCCGCTGCGCGCGAGCATGGTCCGGTCCCGCCAGAATCCGCACCCGCAGCGTGGGCTTGTCCGGAGGCCCGTCCTCACGCACTCCGTAGAGAATCAGTTGCTCGCCGAATTCCAGCACGCGGCGGTATTCGCCGTCCACAAAGTAATCCAGCAAGGGGGCGAACTGCCGCCCGTTGAGCAAAGCGGGGGGAGCCAGGATGAACCGCAGCGTTTGAGCAAAGTTGAAGGGCGATGGTGGATGAATAAGCATAGATTCGAAGGTGTTCAAGAATCTCAATCATACCCTGTCACCTGAAAATCCGGTCAAAGGATTCCGAGTTGGGACCCAACCGCCGCGGGCATTGCCTATCTCCGCCAGTTGTTGCAAGCTATTTGGAAAGGAGAACGAGCGCCCTGCGATGGGCGGGGCTTCGAGCGTCGGAGATGCACACGCGTACCATCGCCATCATCGGAGGCGGGCCCGCAGGCGCGAAGGCTGCGGAGAAACTGGCGCAAGGCTGGGGATTGCGCAGTCAAGGCGGCGGGCCTCGCGTGCTCGTCTTCGAGGAAAAAATCGGCTGGGAGAAGCCCTGCGGTGGCGGGCTCAGTCACAAGGCCTTGCGGCGTTATCCCTTCCTGGCACAGGCGGCCGGTGGCGGAAAATTGCTGCACGACGCGGAGTTCTTGGCTCCCTCGGGCGCCGCGATGCGCTTTCACCTGCGCGAGCCTCTAGCGGTTTATTCGCGCGCCACGCTGAACCAGTTGCTCCTCCGGCGCGCTGAGGACGCGGGCGCGGAAATTGTGGCCGACCGGATTTTGCGGGTGCGACGGAAGGACGCGGGCTGGGAAATCGCCAGCCGCCAACAAACCTACCGCGCGGATTTTGTGGTGCTGGCGGCGGGCGCGCGCACACGCCTGCGGCAGACGTTGACGGAAGATTTTCATTCGCGCGATTTCATGTTGACCTTGGGTTATTACTTGCCCATCGCGTGCGAAGTGCTGCGTGTGCAGTTTTACGAGAATTTTGAAGGCTATGCCTGGGCATTTCCACGCCCAGACCACGTTTCCGTGGGCATCTGTGGGAAGGCTGCTGAGGAGCCCATGGCGGGGCTTCGTGACCGCCTCGAGGCTTTCATGCGGAAGCATGGCTACGCTCCGGACCCGCAGCGAATATTCAGCCACTTACTGCCGTCGCTTTCCGTGGAAAGCTGGGACGGCCTGCGCCTCGCGGGGCAAGGGTGGGCCTTGGTGGGAGATGCCGCCGGCTTGGTGGATCCCATCACGGGCGAAGGGATTTATTACGCCATGCGCTCCGGCGACTTGGTGGCCGAGGCATTGCTCGAGGGTTTCCCCGAGCTTTATCCGGAGCGAGTGGGGAACGAATTCGGCAGATCCCTCGCGCTGGGAGCGCGCCTGGCCAGGATGTTCTATCATGGCGAGTTTCTCGGTGGCGGGGTTACCACGCGCATGATAGAGTTCGGGGCCGAGAGCCGAAAGTTTCTCGAGGTTATTCAGGATCTCGTGGAGGGCTCACAGTCTTACCTGGGGCTCATGGCGCGCCTCCACGTGGAATTGGTCCGCACGCTGGTGGAAACAGGCGTGGGGCGGCTGCGCGCCAGGCAAAATTTATAACCCTCTCCCTGCGGGAAAGGGGACTGAATCACTTTAGTGGGAGTCAGCATCCGTTTTTCAAACCAGGAACCAAACCCATGCCGACCAAATCTCAGGTGCTTTTCGCGAAGGCCCGGCGGTTGATGCCGGGCGGGGTGAATTCGCCGGTGCGCGCCTTTCGTGCCGTGGGCGGTGATCCCATTTTCATGGCCAGCGGCAAAGGCGCCGTGATGACCGACGTCGACGGCAAGAGTTACATTGACTACGTCCTTTCGTGGGGACCCCTCATTCTGGGTCATGCCCACCCGGAGGTGGTGGAAGCGCTGGCGAAAGCCCTGGAAGCGGGGACCAGTTTCGGCGCCTGCACGCCCCGGGAAGTGGAGCTGGCGGAGCGCATCCTCGAGGCTTATCCCTCCATCGAACGAGTCCGGCTGGTGAATTCCGGGACGGAGGCGACGCTTTCAGCCTTGCGCGTAACGCGGGCGGCGACTGGACGCGATAAGATTTTAAAATTCGAAGGCTGCTATCACGGTCATGGAGACAGCCTGTTGGTGAAGGCAGGTTCGGGAGTGGCCACCCTGGGCTTGCCCGACAGTCCCGGCGTGCCGCGCGCCCTCGCCGAACTTACCGTGACGGTGCCTTTCAACGATGCGGCCGCGCTCGAGGAAGCCTTCCGCGTGCATCGCCATGAGCTGGCGGCAGCGATCGTGGAACCCGTAGTCGGCAATATGGGGTGTGTGCCACCGCAACAAGGCTTCCTGGAAAAACTGCGTGCCTTGACGCTCGAGCAGGGAACGGTCCTGATTTTCGACGAGGTGATGACCGGCTTTCGCGTTGCCTATGGCGGCGCTCAGCAGCTTTACAAGATTGATCCTGACATGACCACGCTGGGCAAAATCATTGGCGGCGGCTTGCCGGTGGGAGCGTACGGCGGCAAAGCGCGATTGATGGATCTGGTGGCCCCGGCAGGACCGGTTTATCAAGCGGGAACGCTTTCGGGGAACCCTTTGGCCGTGGCGGCAGGGCTGAAGACGCTCGAAATCCTCCAGCGGCCCGGCATCTATGAGCGGCTGGACTCGCTGACGGGCAAACTGACCCAAGGATTGATCGTCGAAGCGGCGCGGCTGGGCGTGGCTTTGACAGTCAACCGCGTGGGCTCAATGTTCACTACTTTCTTTACCCCTGCCTCCGTGAACGACTACGCCAGCGCAAAGAAGGCGGATACGGCGGCCTACGGAGTTTTCTTCCGCTCCCTTTTGGAATCGGGCGTCTACTTTCCACCCTCGCAATTTGAGGCGGCCTTTGTTTCAACTTCCCACAGCGAAGGCGACGTGTCAGCGACCATACAAGCTGCGAGTTTTGCCTTCTCAGCATTGCGGCCCTGAGGAGCAGAAGGCAGAAGGCAGTAGGCAGCCCTGCCACCGGCGGGGCCGGATTGAATAGCCTGTGACTCGCAATTTCATCGACCGTTTAGATTCAGAAGGTTGCCACTTAGTCACAGGCCAGAAAGCGGGACCAATATCAGAGGGCAGTGATCGTGTCGCGTGATTTGCCCTTAGTTGGGCGGAAGTGGCGTGTTTTCAATAACCGATTTCCGGGATGGTGCAGGGATCGTGTCGCAACGTGAGATAAAGGCACACCGTACCTGCAACCGCTTTACTGAAAAGAAAGGGCTTATGCAATAGTGAGTTGCATCTAGGGTGTGACCTGGCGGCGCGCAAAAATCTAAAAAGCTACAAGCCGATGAAAATAAATTAGTTGCTAGTGTGACCCGACCCTAAAAGTGGAGCGAAGTCCGGGCAAGGGTGTGACCTGACTTGACGAAAGTCAGAAAAAGAGCGTGACGCGATTTTTGAAAGTAGCAGATCGGACATAGGATACTCCCGAAAGGCATGACAAAGAGCGACACTAATGAGAGAAACGAAAAAGCTGATATTCACGCAAGCTGAAAAGAACATCCTGACAGAGTGCGAAAACGGCATCCTGGCAAAGTGTGAAAATAAATATCACGACAATGAGCGAAACGCACATCCCGTGATGGTGAAAAAAAATTATTTTCGGAAATCACAGGAAAGGCAAGGGAGGCGGGGCGGGCCGACCCCGCCCCTCTCTGAAGCGTTATTCCTTCCAGGTATCGCAAGCCTCACACTGTCCGTAATCGTCTACCGTAGAATGGCAGCACTGGCAGTGCTCGCGGACAACCAGTTTCTCGCCGTCATTTTCGAGCCTTGCGATATACGTCCCCGGCTCGGGAGTGCAAAGCTGAAGCAGCTTCAGGGTGAGAGCTGCGCGCTTTTGTTCAAAATCCGCCCGAGTCGTGAGAAAGCAAGTCCTTGCGTTGACGTAGGCCGTAATTTCGCCCTGGCTGATCCTGGGCAAGGGGGCTGATAGATCCTCCGGGACGTATGGTGGGTCTGGCAACCGGGGTTGAGGTACAATCGGTTTAGTCTTCATGGGAGCCTTTCCTCCTTTGGAGATTAGGGGCCGCACGCTGTTTTCAGCAGCGGGCGGTCCCGCTTCTTACGCTGGCACTATATCACTTTCCTTAACGTCGGGAAATAGCGCGCCGCGCCTTCCAGGGCTTCGATGCCGCGCTTCGCCCCTTTGGAAGCCGCGATTTCATTGGCATTTTCGAGCACCGCTTCCGCGAAGCCGGGCGAGCCGCCGACCAGCTTCCAGAGCAGGGCGAACTCTTCATCCGTCACCTGATAGCCCATAAATTCCAGCACCTTGCGCTGGTCGGCCTCGCGCAGTGGCGGCTGCGCGAAGCGGACGCGAATGCGGCGGAAAAGGCGCTCATGCTGGCGATTCAACTTTTCCGTTAGGACTTCATTTCCGACCAGGAGCATGGGCAACCGGGCATCATCCCAAAAATCGCGCAAAATCTCGAAACAGTCCATGCTGAGCCGGTCGGCTTCATCAATGATGAGAAGGTACGGGCGCTCGCGGATGCGTTCCACGGCGCGAAAATAAAGGTCCGAACTGGACACCCAACTGCGTCCGTGGGTTGTCCACTTCTCACCCGGCGCGAGGGCCAAGGCGCGCAGCAGCACATACCGCGTGGTGATTTGCTTGCAGTGAATCACGCGATGGTCAAAGGCTAGAGTGCGGTCGGCATAGTCCACGGCGGAAGTTTTGCCGATGCCGGTCGGCGCGGTAAAGGTTATCATCCAATGCTTGGCCCACGCGCGGGCGGCAAGTGCCGAGAGGTTCTTGACCACGGAATTTATAAGGACGTTTCCAGCGCCATCAGTGGTTTCTGCGGGCATTTCCCTTCCTTCCTTCCATCGCACGTTCTACAATGCGTGCCAACTCATCACGCTTCTTGTTCGGCTTCTGAAATCTCAGCAGACGGTCGAGCCGGGATAATTCCGCGAAATTGAGCGCATCTCGCAGCACGGCGCGGGCCGCAAATTGTGAATCACCCTCAGCGAGTAAAGCCGTGAATTCCATCATGCCGAGCGGGGTCTGGTCGGATTCTCCCTTGCTCTCAGGATGGCAGCGAAGCAGCTCTGCCTTCTCTTTCGGCTCGAACATGCCGCGCCTGAGCAGTTCGGCGGTCAACTCCGGGCGGGCATGGATGGCGCGGCGAACAATCTCGCGCATAGGTCAAGTCTCCAGGTCGGCAAAGTCCCACGGCTCCGGGCGCGGCCCTTTCCCTTCGCTTTGCCATTCCGTCGAAGAGATTTCCGCGAAGTCTAGCGGCTCGGGCGCTGGCTGCGCGGCCATGAATTCCGAGGGATGAATCGCCTGGCTCGCCTTGGGCGCTTCTACCTTCGAATTCCCGTCCACAAACTGAGAGCCAGGATCATAGTCGAGCGGCTTTGTGAACTGGCCTGCCAGCTTGCGCAACCGCGTTTGCAATTCCATCGCGCTGGCGAGCTGGTCGGGATCGTCCACACCCACGCGCACCCGGCGCTTGGCAATAATGACCGCTTCGCCTTTCGCTGAGGGCAACACGGAAATTTGCTCGTGATCGTGACGGAGCCGCACGGCTTCCCTGTGTTGGCCCGCAATGAGGAGCAGCTCTGGCGCGGAGTAACGCTTGCCGTCGCGAAGTTGGACGATTCCGCCCTTGTTGATTAGGACGCTGAAATGCTCCGCAGTTTTCCAGGCCAACTCTTCATCCGAGATGCGGCGGAAGCCGCCAGCGGGGGTGTTTTGGCGAAACACTGCTTCCGGCGCGAAGCCGTCCATATCGTTCCCATCTGAGGGGCGCTGGCGGAATTCCGCCATGAACTGATTGATGCGGTCAAGAAGCTGGTCGCGGGAGAGCAGCGGGGACTCGCCCTGGCCCGTGCGCACCCATTGCTTGTGAGCGGCTACGCGCGCATCGGCATCCGTCATGCGGCGCTGTTTGGTATCACTTCCGCACCAGCCGGGCAGAGTCCGCGCCCAATTCGCCAAGTTCAAATGAAAGCGCTCAAGCCGAGAGCCGCGCGGGTTGTGTTCGCGGGGATTGTTGCGCGCGATATCCAGCCGGTCGAGAATTCCATCACGCTCTTTGTACATTTCGGCGCGGTCGCGATTCAGGAAGCGCCCGCCGAAGGTGCGGCCACGGAAGCGCCCACGGTCGGAATTGATGAGTCCAGGGACACCGAATTCTCGAATCAGGCGGCAAAGCAAGTTGATTTCCTCTTGCTCGTTCGGCTGCTCGACCAATGACCAGACCAAGGGATAGATAGAGCGCTCATCCAGGAAGGTCAGCAGGTAGTACCGGCCCACTCTTGAAACATGGCGGGGATCGCAAGCCAGCGCGTCCACGATCCATTCATCCACGTCCACGCGGCCAAGGGAAGGCAGATTGCGGCGGGTGCGGTCGATGTGGCCCACGGCTGCTTTCATGGCATCCGGACCTTCACGCGCGGCATCGTCAAGGGCGCTTAGGGAGCGGATGAAACGCTCTACCGTGGTCCGGCTCGGAATCGGGTAGAAGTGATCGACGCGGCAGCCGGGCGAATTCTGTTTTGGTTTGAGGTAGGTTACAAGTGAGCTATAGCATTGCCGAAGATTCAGCTTCCTGATTGTCCAGCAGTCGATAAGATGCGCACGCATGTCCACGTCAAGATGACTTCCCGTACCGGGAGCCGGGCCGGGCCGGTCATCCACCAGGTCAAGAAGATTCTCGCCTTGCTTCCACGCCAGCACCCATCTTTCGATGCTTCGTTTCGAAGTCTGATTGCGCTCTGCGAGGGCTGCCAAGAATTCGCCCTTCGAAGCGTATCCCTCACTTTTCCAGTTGTGATTCAGGCACAATTCAACAATCCGATAGCGGCGCAACACAACGTTCTGCTCTGAGCGCGAAATGCTGAGCGCGGCAATTTTTCTGTCAATCTCAGTCTGTGGTAGAAGGCCAAGCTGAGCGGGGTCTACATCGGGCTTAGGCGCGTTTCGCAAGCTGGCTTGCCGCCAGCGGTCTTGCGCATCATGGCTCATAGAGCGGGGATTTATCAGCAGGCCCGGCTTGCCGTCTTCGCGGGGTTTCGAAACCAAAAAGCGGGGATCACCTGGCTTCATGCGCCGATAGACTTCGCGGCGCGAGATACCCTCGAAATTCATCACCTGATACGGGGTAAGCCAGAGCGCTTGTGGTGCGGCGAGTTTTGTGTCTGTGCTGACCATGCTGCTACGCCTTCCGAATTCGTTTGTTCCGTGCCTTCTGAGGTAGAGCGCTTCGGAGCAACGAAACTACTCGGGGCACTGATTCCCCAAGGTCAAGAGATTGCCTCATCTTCTCGTTTAAGAGCAGCCGTTGTATGCTATCGTTTCCAAGGATTTCGCAGATCACCGGAACCAACTTCGCCGGGAGATGCCATCTGTGTTTTGTTTCCGCCTTCCATGCATTCACCAGGCCCGGTGTGACGGGGTTATCGCTGCGACCCAACCGCTTGGTTAGCTCTGCGGCAAGCTCCTCTTCGTTCATGCCGCGCGAGAGCATGGCGCACTTCAGAGATTTACGGAGAAGCGCGTCTAGGTCATCTGCTGGGAGGCCGCGACTTGTCTCAAAAATAGACATTGCATTCAGTCTTAAAAATTACCACAATCACACTGTCGATGTCAAGAGGTATTTATGGACCAAAAACAGGAAACCGCGGGCGAACGGATTGAAAGGATTCGGGGCGAGAGGAGTCAGGCCGAGTTCGGGGAGTTGCTAGGCGGAGCGAGTCAGAGCGCAGTCTCCGCATGGGAGCGAGACGACAAGGACCGCGCGCCTTCGGCGGCGATTTACTTCCGTCTTGCTGCACTAGCCGACGACCCTGATGACGCGGTTTTTTTCCTCCAGCAGGGCGGGTTGCCATCCGAGGCCGTTCTGTCAGTTGCCGACCTGCTGCTTAAGAAGGGAGACGTCAAGATGGATGCGATTCTGGCGACGGCGGAGCAAGTCTTAAAGCAGCAATTGGGCGACCAGCAGCAACGCGCCAAAGAGGGCAAAGACTTGATTGTCCCGCCGTATCCCGGCGTAGTGAAGCTGCCGTTCGATGTTACAGTGGCGGCGGTTTTGGTTTCGAACCAAGCATCCACCTTCTACGTTGTCGCGCCATCTGAGGCGTACAAGCCTGCGGGCTACGGCGTGGCTCCGGGAGAAATCGTGGTTTTCGAACGCTGCGCACTGTCACACGAGATACATATCGGTGAGAAGGTGGTCGCCGAATTTAAGGATGGCCTTTATGTGGGACGCCTGAACTGGGCCGAAGGCCACCTGGTGATCGGTCCAGACGATCAGGTCCCAGGCGCTTGGCCTCTTGGCGCAGGGTCACAGGCGCGGATAATTGGGTCTTTTGGGCATATCGAGCCGGGTCTGGAATTGCATCGCCAGAAGCACGAGCTAACTGGGTTGTTTGGGTTATGGATCGCCCAATTCGGCACTGGCGTTCACCCGTTTTGGAAAAAGATGGCACAGCGTCACGGGCCGAAGAGGTAATGGGGATGAAATGCGCCTGCCTATGCGGGGAAGAATTCGAGCCGAAGCGGAGGAATCAGGTTTGCTAAAGAGGGCGAAGAAATGAAGCGCAGCATCCAAAAAGTTTTGGCGGAAAAGTTGGAGCTTCGAATACCTGATTCGGCGCGGCTGCTGACAACTGTCGAGGTTGGGCGCTTACTGCGGCTTAGCCACTGGACACTAATGGACTGGCATAGACAGCGGCGCGGGCCGCCTTTCGTGAAACTCTCCAAAAGCGTTGTGAGATACCCGAGGCGCAGCCTCGAATACTTCCTACGCCAACGTCTTTGGGGCGCGATTCCAGCGGGCGCCGGCGAGCGCTCGCCCGCAGAGAGGAAGCCATGACCGGCGCGGCGCTGGCTGCGGGCGCGGCGCAATCACTCTGAAAGAGAGGAAATCGGAAATGCAAAATCTCAAGCTGGCACGGGTCGGAACGCTCCATGTCGCCTATGGTGAGGACGGGAAGGTCGTGGGTGAGGTTCAAGAGGCGCACCTGAAAGCCTACGTTACGCAACTGCCGGGCGCGCACTATCAGAGTGCGGAGCAAAAGGACATGGGATGCTCTGCGGCGCATCGGTTCGCAGACGCGGTTAAAACTCGCGCCCATGAACTGCGCAAGGCGGACCCGGACTTGTCCGAGTTGGAAGCGCACCGGATGGCAAGCTCACAGGTGTCGAAACAAAATCCAGGGTTGCTTGCCGCCTACCGCAGGGACGTGCAGGAAATTTAGGCTACCATTCGAGCAACCTACCCATAGGAGGAGGAATGTCTGGGAAAAAGCAAGGCAAAAAATCACGGCAACAGGCGGAAGCTCCCCAGGCTTCCGAGCCGCAATTCAGCTTACGCTCGCAGAAATCTGTCCAAGCGGAATGGGGGTTGCGGTCCGACCTGAAAACCGCCAAGGCGCAAGTGGGACTGTGGCAAGGCAATCTCGAAAAAGCCAAACAGGGAGTAGTGCGCCAAACCGAACAGGTGTCGGCAGGGCACGGCATTTCGCACGCGATACTCGAATCCTACATTGAGGATGTCGCGAAAGCCGAGAAAATGGTCGCTGCCTTTAAGACCCAAGTGGCGGACCTGGAAGCGAAAATTCAAGCGCTCATGCCCGATGCCGCGAAAGCCGCGGAGCGGGCCGAAGGGCAGAGGATTTTATGGATTCGCGTCCTGGCGCGGCTGGAGCTTGACCGAAGGTTGGATGCGGCACTGGAAATTGTTCGCCACGTTCTGGAAGAGCGGAGGGCGATAACTTCCAACATGCGCGAGGCCGCGACTGCGCTGGAATTCGACGGCACGGTTAATTTGGACGACCAACGCTTTGACGCTTTGCTGCGCAGCTTGCCAAGCGATATGGCGCGGGAATCGGCGAAGTGGGTTACGTGGTTTCTTGGCCGGGAGCCTGATCGAACGCCTTGCACAATACATTGGCATGAAGTTGCGCTCCCTGAGACTCTGGCCTGTCACAATGCGTTTCAGCCCGGTGATTGCCCCATGCTTACCAAGGCGGAAGAAGCGGAGGTTAGCCGCATCATAGATTCCTACGCTGCGCCCGCGCCTCCCCGCGAGGAATCCGAGAGAGCGGAGATGCGCCGCAGGCTCGGGCCGCCCGAGCCAGTTCCAGACGAAAGAATTCAGTGGTTCATGCTGAGGTAGGAATGGATTTGACTCTGACAAGGTGTATTTCGGCTACTCCCCGTCGATGTAGCGGGGTTACTGGCGCTGCGCTGAGGCTCGGAGCTTTCCCCCTATGCCATAGAGGGTCCTTCTTGGTTCCGAGCACAAAGCGCAGCGCCGATTTTTCGAGCGTGAGGACGAAGCGATGATGCGAGCGAGTTTATCGCGGCGCGCCGGGACTGGCGCAGGAGAGCGAGACGCGTGGCTGCCAATCACTTTCCGGGCGCGCGGGGCACTCCTCCCCGACCGATGAGCAGCCCCGGCGCGGCTTGATGGATTCGCTGGCGTGAGTGGCCTATCGACATGAAATTTCCTTTCCTCCTTGAAGTGGCGGTTGAAGCCGAAGTCGTAAGTGTTGCCCCTGACGGCGATGGGAATATCGAAGTTACGCTATCGGCGAACGGGCGCGAAGCGAAGATGCGCTATGACGCGGCGGGGAAGGACCACGGCACGCTTCGGGATGCGCTGATTTGGCTCGCGGGTTATCGCCGCGAAAGGGAGATCGTCTAATGAGTGAACACAAGCTGGCGAGCGCAGCGGACTTTCGCAACGATGTGAAGGAAGAGGATTGTTTCGAACCAGCGCGCGAAATCCTCTTGCCCAAGTCGGGGAAATGGGTGCTGCTGCGAAGGCCAAAGCCTTTGGCCTTCACGCTTCTCGCGGCTCCATTGCCAGGGATACCGAAAGCGCAAGCCGAAAACCCGTCTGAAAATCAAAACGAGATAAGCAGCGAGGAAGTCACCCGCATTGCGGGTTGGCTCAGTGCGCTGTGGGGCAAGGTGTTCGTTCACCCCAAGCTCTCTTTGAGGCCGGGGCCGGACCAAATTCACCCCGATTGGATTGACCCCGATGACCAGAAGTTCATCTGGCGTTGGATTCGCGGGGAGGTGGACGATTCAGGCGCAAGCCTGAGCACCTTTCCTGGAGGCGTGCAAGGATGACTTGGACCTGCTGGACACCCTAGGGCGGCGCTACGGTTGCAGGCCGAGCGCGATTCTGCGAGGCATGATGCTGGATTTTCACATCGACTTGGCGGCCTCACTCGCGGCCATCGAAAACGCGAAGGCGCAAGCCGATGAAAACAAGCAAGCGTTG
>Ga0326728_10004171_pt1 | contig 43330 bp, 33 predicted proteins | sample MB3enrmetagenome_FD_207602 | JGI IMG/M metagenome (GOLD analysis project Ga0326728, IMG submission 207602) | Lab enriched peat soil microbial communities from McLean, Ithaca, NY, United States - MB31MN | ecosystem: Environmental > Terrestrial > Soil > Wetlands > Peat | place: USA: New York...
ACCTCGATAGCGAGTTCGTGTTTCTCGGCAACATCGATCCGGCCTTGCAGCTTCATGTCCGGCGGCAGCTTACTCGAGCTCGCTTGGTAGGTCTTGATTCCATGAATTATTGGATCAAGGGAACGCCTGAGGGGTTGAAGAAAGCTCTGGCCGAAGTTGATATCCTGGTGATCAATGAGACAGAAGCACGAATGCTTTCCGGAATTTTCAACCTCAAGAAGGCAGCCGAAGCTATTCGAAAACTGGGGCCAACCACCCTAGTAATCAAGCGCGGAGAGCACGGGGTCACACTTTTTGCAGAGGGGGGAGTTTTCTCTGCGCCTGCGTTTCCCCTCGACGAGGTCCGCGACCCTACCGGCGCGGGGGACAGCTTTGCCGGCGGTTTCATGGGGTATCTGGCCAAGGCGGGCAACCTCTCAGATGCCGAGCTTCGCCGGGCTGTGATCTACGGTTCAGTGATGGCCAGTTTTGCTGTCGAAGAGTTCGGACTCTCGCGCCTGCTGCGGCTCACTCCCAAGGAGATTGAAGCCCGCTATCGTGGGTTCAAGGCTCTGACCCATTTTGAAGCATGAAAGCCCCGGAATCCAGCGAATCCTTGCCGCCTTGGCGCTCCAGGTCCGATGGGGTAGTGGCGATTTGTATTGCCGCGGTATCGCTGGCCGCCGTTTGCTTCTTCTATTTGCGTGGGCTGACCGACATTTACGGCGATGCCATAGCGCACACGGAAGGCGCGCGCCGCATTTTCGATTCACTGACCCCCGGTTATGGCGAGATTGGGTCGGTTTGGCTGCCCCTGTTTCACTTGCTGGCTGCTCCCTTAGCGCGAAACGATTTCCTGTGGCGGACGGGACTTGCCTGCAGCTTTGTTTCGTGCGCCGCCTTTGCGGGGGTTGCCTGGTTCCTTTATCGCCTTGGCACGGCAATCGGCGGCGGTTGCGCGGCGGGAATCCTTGCGCTGGCTGGGGTTCTTCTTAGCCCCAATCTTCTCTATCTCGCGAGCACCCCGCTCACGGAACCCCTGGCCCTCTTCTGGTCCGTGTTGGTCGTGTACGAACTCCTTCGCTACCAGGAATCCGGCAGGATGCGGGTCCTGTTGGCTGCGGCCGCGGCGACGTTTCTTGGAACGCTCACCCGCTACGACGAATGGTATGTTCTACCGTTCGCGGCTTTATTTGTGCTGCTGGCGGGGCCCCAGTCGTGGCAGTTGCGCTTCCGGCACGCTCTCATTTTCTCCGCAGTTGCCGGCGCCGGTCCTATGCTCTGGCTGCTTCACAACGCTAACCGCTTCTCGAATCCCTTGGACTTCTACAACGGGCCGTTTTCGGCGCAGGCGATCTATGCTCATCAACTTGCCACCACGGCGTTTCCTTACCCGACAGACGGCAAGCTCCTGCTTTCCGCCCGCTATTACGTTGAGGACCTCAAACTTGTGTTCGGAATGTGGCCACTGCAGTTGGCAATTCTCGGGCTGCTGGCGTGGGCCATGAACCGGACCGTGTGGGGGAAGGGGGCATCGGCATTTCTGTTCTTGGTCCCGCTACCCTTCTATGTCCACGCCCTTGCTTATGCCGGTGTTCCGCTTTACCTACCAACCCTTTTCCCATTCACATATTACAACCTGCGGTATGGAGTGGAAATGCTCCCGGCACTGGCGCTCTTCCCGATTTTTCTTCTTTCGCCACGTCTGCCCAGGGGCTTGCGCTACAGCTTGCTGACGTTCTTTCTTGCCCTGTTTGCCTGGCAGACGTGCTCGCTTTTGGCCAGAGGTGCCGAGGGGCTGGTGGTTGTTCAGGAGGGCATCTTGAATACCCCTTGCCGATCAGGGCGACAACAAGCTATTATCCGCTTCCTTCGTGAGCATTACGATGGAGGGCGGGTGTTGTTGGCGGCGGGTGAGTGGCCGTGCGTCATGCCGGAAGTAGGGATTCACTATCGCAATACCATTTCCGATACGAATCGCAAGTATTGGCACGATCTCCAGTCCGACGCAGGGAAACATGTGGAGTGGATTATTCGCGGTGACGGCGATACAGTAGATCAATTGATGCGAGCTTATCCTCAGGCGTTTGCGCACTTTCAGCTTCTCGAAAGGGAATCGTTTCCCGCCGAAGGGAGCGTGGCCATTTACCTGAAGAGCAGTGACGAGTGACAAGTGACAAGTGACGAGCAGAAAGGCAGAACGCAGAAAGCTGAAAGCTGAGAACTGATAGCTGAAAGCTGAAGGCTTCGGGACGAATCGCGATGCCTAGAAGTATTCCTTTTGCTAAGTTTCACGGCCTTGGAAACGATTTCCTGGTTGTCGATGGCCATCCGCGCCCATTATCGAAATTCGCGCGAGCAATTTTGGATCGCCACACGGGCGTGGGGGCGGACGGACTCTTGGTGATGACGCCACCGCGCGCCAAGAAGCACGATGCCCGCCTTCGCGTCTTCAACGCGGACGGTAGCGAAGCGGAAATGTCTGGCAACGGCATCCGTTGTGCCGGGGCCTTCCTGTTGCAGGCCGCTCCGGCCAGACGAACGTTTCTTATCGAGACGGCGGCAGGCGTGAAGACTCTCGATAAGATCGAGGAAGGGAACGGTAAGTGGCGGTTTCGAGTGGGCATGGGGGCGCCAGTATTGGAGCCGGCCAAAATCCCATTCAAGGCCGGGACCTTTGCTGTGCCCGTCAAAGGTTACCCGTTCCGCACTCAGCGAGGCGTGCTGCCCGTAACCGTGACTTCGATGGGTAATCCTCACTGCTCCGTCTTTGTGGAGGATTTCGCAGGGCCGGCCTATCAACCGGCAGCGGCGGATCGAGCGCCCGGCTTTAGCAGGGCACCCTTGGAGCAACGAGCCGCGGAATCTCCGGGAAGCAGGATTCTGCGCTACCCGTCCGTTCTTCTCAGGGATTTCGGAGATTGGGAGAGCTTGGGACCCGAGATCGAGACGAGTCCGCTTTTCCCGAATCGCACCAACGTCGAGTTTGTAAAGGTAATCTCCAGGCGAGAGATTGCGGTACGGTTCTGGGAGCGAGGCGTGGGCCATACCATGTCTTCTGGAACCGGGTCCTGCGCAGCGGTGGTGGCGAGCATTCTGAACGATCTGACAGGCCGCCAAGTTCGCGTTCAGACGGAAGCCGGCTCGCTTGGGGTGGCTTGGCCTGAGAATGGAGAAGTCGTCCTGACCGGTCCGGTGGAAGGGATCGCTCGGGGCACTTACAGCTACTGAACGTGCTTTGCCTCTCGAATTTTGAACTTCTTTTATTGGATGGTGTGCACAATGACCTCACGAGAACGAGTTCTTACTGCCTGCAATCATTGCGAGCCCGATCGCGTACCGGTTGATTTTTCCAGCCACCCTTCCTCAGGGATCGCCGCCATCGCCTATGCTAAGTTGCGGGACTATTTAAGGCTTCCCAAGAAGACCATCCGCGTTTACGACCCTATTCAGCAGTTGGCCATCGTCGATGAAGACGTCCTGGAGAAATTCGGCGTCGACGTCCTGGACCTTGGGCGCGGTTTCGCCCTCGACGAAGAGTCCTGGGCGGACTGGACCCTGCCGGACGGTACGCCCTGCAAGATATCGGCTTGGGCATTGCCGGAAAAGGCGGACGGAAGGTGGGTCTTCCGCTCCCGGACCGGCCGCGTGATCGCCCATATGCCGGAGGGAGCACTCTATTTTGAACAAACTTACTTCCCTTTTGCAGATGAAAACGGTCCCAAAACCATCGCCGCAGGCCTGCAAGAATCAATGTGGAACGCGGTCGGTGGCCCTCCCGGACCATGGGTGGACCAGGCGCAGTTGGGGGAAGGGGCGAGACGCTTACGGCAAAAGACCGACAAGGCCATTGTGGGCGGCTTCGGCGGCAACCTGCTCGAGACCGGACAGTTCCTCTATCGCAATGACAACTTCTTTATGCTCCTCGCCGGCGAACCAGCGGAGGCGCACAAGTTCCTCGACGACCTCGTCGAGATTCACCTGGCTAATCTCGAGACATACCTCGGAGCGGTGGGAGACAGCATCGATATCATCAAGTTTGGCGACGATTTGGGGATGCAGAGTGGCCCCCAAGTTTCGCCCAGGATGTATCGAGAGTTTTTCAAGCCTCGCCACAAACTCATGTGGAGCCGTGCGAAACAACTGGCTAACGTGAAAGTCATGCTCCATTGTTGTGGCGGGGTGCGCGAACTGTTGCCGGATTTGATCGACGCCGGACTCGATGCCATCAATCCCGTGCAAATTTCTTGCGCCGGTATGGACGCGCGGGGCCTCAAGGCTGAATTCGGGAAGGATATGGTTTTCTGGGGTGGAGGCTGCGACACGCAAACTATTCTGCCCAACGCCACGCCGGACGAAGTTCGCCGTCATGTCAGAGAACAGGTGCAAATCCTCAGCCCCGGCGGCGGATTCGTTTTCCAGCAGGTCCACAATATCCTGGCCAATGTTCCCCCGGAGAACGTGGTGGCCATGTTTGAAGCGGTCCGGGCTCAGGCAGCGGCGCCTTGAGAGAAGTCGACAGTTGATAGTTAACAGTCGAAAGCGAGAAGCCGACACGCTTGGTGCTGTTGTAGCTATGAAATATTTTGATTAAAGTCACACCGAATGCGCCTCATTATCGTAGCCTCTTGTCTCGCGTTTTTTGCTGCCGCCGTGGTTAACGCCCCGGAAATTACCTTGGTCGCCTATCTCGGTGGTTCGGGCACGGATGACTGCGACGGCATTGCCTTGGATCGTGCCGGCGACATCTACCTCGCGTGCCACTCGGATTCTCCAGACTTTCCACGCCTGCCAGGCGGAACCGTGCTCCAATCCCACGGCGATATGGATGCCGTGGTGGTCAAGATCGAGGCGCGAACCGGCCAATTGGCATGGGCCACGCTCACCGGCGGGAGTTCCTGGGATGCGGCGGGCGATCTTACGGTAGTCCCGGACGGCTCCATCTATGTCCTCGGCTCGACCCGGTCCACGGACTTCCCCACGACCCCCGATGCCGTACAACGCCATTTTGGCGGGCCGGATCGCGACGTATTTCTGCTCAAGCTGGATTCCAAAGGCAAGATCGTGTACTCGACGCTCCTGGGCGGCTCGAAGGACGATGAGGCAACGGGTTTGGCCGTGGCCGAAAATGGCACAGTCTTTATTGGAGGCGTGACCATGTCTGCGGACTTCCCCGGGGTTCGCGCCGCTCAGTTTGGCCCCGGCGGCCAACAGGACGCCTTTATCGCGCGGCTCCGGCCCGGCGACCCCAATAGCCTGCAGACCGTCTTGCTCGGCGGGAAGAATCTGGACCACATTGCCAGCCTGGCGCTCGATAAGTCGGGTAACCTCTTTGCTTCCGGCTGGACATCATCCTCCGACTTCGCCCTGAGGAATCCGGTCCAGCCGCGATTCGGCGGCGAAATCGACGCATTTCTGGTGAAGCTGCGGACCTCCGACTGGAAGCTTCTATTCTCTACTTACCTGGGAGGCTCAAAAATGGACGGCGCCTACTCGGTGGCGCTGGATTCTCTCGGCAATCCCATCGTCTCGGGAGTAACCGACTCGCCCGACTTCCCAACCACGCCGTCCGCATTCCAACCGGGCTTGCGTGGTTCCGTTGACGCCTTCGTCACGAAGTTGAGCGGCGACGGCACACGGGTTCTCTGGTCCACTTACTATGGAGGTTCCAAGGCAAACTCTGATCAGTACCTAGGAGGAAGCTTGGGCGTCGACGAAGCCGGTCGCGTCTGGCTCACTGGCATGACCAATTCGCCGGATCTTCCCACCCAGAACCCGTCCCAGGCATCCTACGGTGGAGGCGACTTTGACGGATTCCTCGCTGCCTTCTCGTCCGACGGCTCCAAGCTCTGCTACGGCTCCTACATTGGCGGAAACGCTCACGACATTCTGGAAGGGCTCGCTGTGGGTGGCGGGAAAGTCTACGCCTCCGGCCTTTCCTCATCCACCAACCTCCGGCAGAGGCGTTCGCAAATCCAGCCCGGCTACGGCGGTGGCCCTTACGACGCCATCGTCATCGGCCTGGACGTGCCGGCGGATCAGAGTTGTCGCTAGCTTAGCCGTGGTTTACGGCCGAATGTACAGGAAGATCTTGCTGACCACCCCGTTCTCTGAGGTGACTTCCACGGTCTGGGCCGGCTGCCAGCCCGGAACCTGAAAATCGTGCGAGACGATGCGTGCTCCGGAACGGAGTTGGCGCTCGAGCATGGGCCGCAGGCGCTCGTTAACAGCGGTCAAGAGATAGAGCGTTACCACAGTGGCGTGACGGACGTTGACCTCGAACATGTTTTCATGGATGATCTGGGCGCGGTCCTGCAAGCCTAGTTTTCGGATGCGTTGCGAGGATTTCTCGTAAAGGTCGGAATTGAGCTCCACGCCTACCGCATGGGCTCCGAATTTCTGTGCCGCCAGAATCACGATGCGCCCGTCTCCCGAGCCCAAGTCGTACACCACGTCGTCGGGTTGAACCTTGGCGACTTCCAGCATCTTCTGCGCCACCGCGAGCGGAGTGGGGACAAATGGCACAATGTGCTCCAGATATTTGCCGGCGTCGGTCTGAGAGGGTGCAATAGGTACGGATTGGGCTGTAGCCGACTGGCAGAAAAACAGCAGGGCGGGCACAACAGCAAAAACCGCAACGCGCCCACATGGTTTTATGGAGTCGGTAAAACATGCAAGCACTCGCATACGACAATTCTATGGGTCGCGAGCGAGATTGTCCAGGGGCGGACGGGCATTCTAAGGTCAGCGGGTTGCGTGGCTGGCGAAGGAAGCAACCCCTCACCCGGCCCGCGTTCTTCCTCTCCCCGAGGCAGAGGGCTGCCTTTAGGGCTTTGACCTTTGCAATTTGCGCTTTGCCTTTTGACTTGTCCTTGGTAAGCACTAGCCTACTATGAACGTCTGTCCCAACCCACCACACACTGTCGACTCTCGACTCTCGACTTTCGACCGCTCTTCTCTCCGCCGCGAATTAACTCTCACCAACGGCACGGCCATTGTGGTCGCGAACATGATTGGGGCGGGAATCTTTGGCATCACCGGCTTCCTTGCCGGGGATCTAGGCAAGCCTTACCTGGTGCTGGCCATCTGGCTGGCGGGCGCGGTGGCCGCGTTGGCGGGGTGCCTTTGTTATGCGGAACTGGCGATCAATTTGCCACGCTCGGGTGGTGAGTACATATACGTGCGCGAGGCTTGGGGTCCGGCATGGGGATTTCTAAGCGGCTGGATTTCGTTCTTCGCTGGGTTTGCGGCGCCCATTGCGGCCGCAGCGCTGCTTTTTTCCGAGTATGTCGCGCACTTTTTTCCTGCCCTTTCTCCCACATCCTCCGCGGGAGTATTAAGTTCCACGTGGTGGTTCCACGTGGGTTACGGGCACCTGCTCGCAGTAGTAGTGGTGGCGCTCTTTGCCGGCGTCAACATCGTCGGGGTGCGTTTCGCTGGGAGAATCCAAAACGTTCTTACGGGATTGAAAATCGGCGTGCTGGGAGCGTTTCTGGCGCTGGCCTTCCTGGTGGGGAAGGGAAGCGTTTCTCATTTCTCGGCCGCGGCAGCACGTACCTCTCAGCACAGCTTGGCCGCACAATTCGCGGTTTCTCTCATTTTCGTCATGTTCGCGTACAGCGGATGGAACGCCGCGACTTATGTGGCCGAGGAGATGAAGTCACCGGAGCGCACGCTGCCCGCTTCCCTGGTTGCGGGGACATTGATTGTGGCGGTCTTCTATCTGGCCTTGAACGCCGCTTTCATCTATGCCATGCCCTTGGAGGCGATGAAGGGTATCGAACGCATCGGCGGAGCGGCGGCCGATGCTCTCTTCGGAGGGAAAGGTGGAGACTTCTTCAGCGCGGTGATGTCGGTAGGATTGCTCTCGACGGTAAGCGCCATGGTGATCGTCGGGCCACGCGTATATTACGCGATGGCGCAGGACGGCTGTTTCTTCAAGGGCGCTGCGCACGTGAATCCGCGCTGGGGGACGCCCGTCCAAGCCATTGTCTGGCAATCGCTGGCAACCACCCTGATGATCCTCACAGGAACATTCGAAAGCCTGCTCTATTACATCGGCTTTGCGCTGGTCTTGTTTGCCGCCCTGGCGGTGGCGGGCATGGTGCGCCTGAGGAGGCGGTCAGGTTGGAAGCGACTGAGTGCTGTGAATTGGGGATATCCGCTGGTCCCCGTGGTATTTCTTGGCGCCAGCGCGTGGATGCTTTGCTACACCATGGCGCTTCGGCCTAAGGAATCCGCGCTGGGATTGCTCACCATGGCGGCTGGGTCGCTTGTCTATCGCTGGTTTTTCCGGCGCGTGGTCGAAGCGTAGAATTCACCACAGAGCGCACAGAGAACACAGAGAAGAACTCTTTCTCACTTCTCTGTGTTCTCTGTGCGCTCTGTGGTGAATGCTTTTCTTCCGAGTGGGGCACACATAAAATGGGAGGTATTCGAGACCCGCGGGCATGCCTGATTGGGACAAGGAGGGAGGAGAGATATGGCTGAAGGGAACGTGCATGAAATAATTGCCGGGCAGTATCGCGCTTCGCTGGCGATGTTAAGGGAGGCAATCACCAAGTGCCCGGAATCGCTGTGGTTGGCTCCCGACTACCCGAACACGTTCTGGCACATTGCTTACCACGTGCTTTATTGCACCCATATGTATTTGCAGAATTCCTACCAGGAATGCACCCGTTGGGAAAAGCACCGGGAGAACTATCAGTGGCTTGGTCCCCTTCCCTGGCCGCCGCATGACCGCCCGAAAATCGAAGTTCCGTACAGCAAAGACGAGATTCTGGAGTACCTACAGGTGTGCTGGGCGGAAGTTGACGCCAGAGTGCCCTCCCTGGATCTTGGCGCGCCATCCGGCTTCCACTGGCTGCCTTTCAGTAAATTGGAATTGCAACTCTACAACCTTCGGCACCTTCAACATCACACCGGGCAACTGATCGATCGGCTGAGAACTGTGGCCGAGATCGGGGTCGACTGGGTTGTGGCAGTTTGAAGCGCTTTGGAGTACGGCAGCGAAGCTGCCGCCTTTTACACTGGAAGAACAAGTCAAGAGGCAAAGCGCGAATCGCAAATGGCGAACGCCGTCCGTCCGAATGATCTCTAGACGGAGAGTTGCTTATTGCTGCGGTGCTATTCTCGTAGGCGTGCCGCAGCCACTCAGCACGCGAGCGAACTGGTTGACGCGGCTGTGCTCGATCGAACTATGACGCGCGGCGGACACGTAGGGGACGAACAAGAAAGGCGCGGCCAGAATGCTGAGGACGATATTCCTTAGACGAATGGCGGCGGGGAGTTCCCCGTTGCCCACCCCGAAGACAGCGGGATAGTAGCGCAGCACCACACCGTAGATATCTGCCGCGAGCGACAGGTGGTTCGAATGGGCGCCGCAGACCTCGCTCCTGCCTGTCCGAATGGCTTCCAAGAACTTGGCCTGATGGGCCGCCGAGCACACGGTATAAGTTCGCCCCAAGCGACGGAGGGTGTGCGAGTCGCTACCGCCGATCACCCCAATCGTGCGTCCACTCTGGCGGAGACCGTCCACCAAACGTGCGATTAAGGTGTTGTGGTCGCGCTCCTGGGTGCCGTTTCGAACCTCGAACAAGTCAAACAGTTCCGACATGCGCTGGGTGAACCCGCGAACACGCTCGAGGTCCCCAAAGTCATGGAAGAAGTGGTTCAACGCGAACAGCAGGTTTTGTTGGCGGAGATAGGGAACGAGTTCCTCAGCGTTTGAGCGCAGGCGCTGGATTTCACGGTGCTGCGCCTCGTTCAAGCCGTAGACGCCCAGGTGGACGGTGTGGCTGAATTCAGGAAAAGTGGCGCTGACTTCTTCGCCGGTGAAGAAATCCTCGGGCTCGCCCAGGCGGTCGAGCAATTCGAGGCAACCGTCGAGGGAGTCGTGGTCAGTGATGGTCACGAGGTCCATTCCTCGTCGCTTCGCCGTCGCGTACACGTCGAGTGGCCGCGAATAGCAATCGCGGCAACGCAGGAAGCGGAGGTGCTTTGCCCGCCCCGAGTGGAGGGTGTGGCAGTGCATATCCGCCTTCAGCAACTTGTTGGGTTGTCCCTGACCCACAGATGTTATATTAGGGAGCCCGGAGGCGAGCGGCAAGAGTTTTCTGTAGCAGAAGCCAGGACGGATTGCAGATTGTCGATTGAAAGCAACGTGCCGGCTTCCACTGGGTCGGCAATCGAGAATAGGCGATATCAGCCGCGAGGGACAAATCTTTGCTGCACGAGAATGAGATGAGAATCGGCAATCGCCGATCGGCAATCGGCAATTGTCCGGCCGGCTGCTTCTTGCTTCTTTTGCTTGCGGCTACTTCCTTTGGCGCTTCCGATCCTATTCAATACCAGCTCGATTTGCGCTCGCCCGCCTCACATCGGGTGGAAGTTGCGATGACAGTTGCGGGGGCATCGCCTTCCACGGAATTCCAGTTTCCGGCTTGGAACAACCTCTACCAGATTCGCGACTTTGCGCGGACCGTCGGTGACCTGACTGCGGAATGTGATGGCGGCAAGGAGCGGCTGGCGCGCATTGACCTTGAAACCTGGAGGGCAGAGGCGAAGGCCTGCGCGATGCTGTCGCTTCGCTACGATGTTTATGTGTCAGGACCGACGCCGTTCTCAAGTGACCTCGACAGCACGCACGCCTTCCTAAACTTTGCCATGCTGCTCTTCTCCTTGCCGAGGGAGCGGGAACGCGCCGTACATGTCAAGTTGTTGGTTCCTGACGGCTGGAAAGTGGCAAGCCTGCTGGAGGAAGATGCGGACGGATTCCACGCGCCGAATTATGACTTGCTGGTGGACAGCCCGACGGAGGCGGGTCAATTTCAGGACTACAACTATGCGCAAAATGGCGCAACCTATCGGGTCGTCGTTCATGCGGACCCGAAGGACTACTCTCCAGACCGCCTGTTGGCCTCGCTAAGCAAGATTACCGCCACCGAAACCGCACTCATGCGCGACGTGCCCTTTTCTCGCTACACGTTCATCCTGCACTTCCCCCAAGACGCTCCCGGCGGCGGTGGCATGGAGCACCGCAACGGGACGGCCATAACAGTGCGGGCAAGAGGGCTACGCGATCATTGGGAAGGCCTGGAGAGTGTGGCGGCGCACGAATTCTTCCACCTCTGGAATGTAAAGCGCATCCGCCCGCAATTGCTCGAGCCCATTGATTATGTCCACGGCAACGACACCCGCGACCTGTGGTTTTGTGAAGGCGTGACCAGCACTTACGGCGAGCTGGCCTTGCTGCGCGCGGGCATGATTTCCCGCAAGGCCTTTTACGCCCACTTGGCGTCAACTATTTCGGAGCTGCAATCCCGCCCAGCCCGGCTTTTCCAAAGCGTCGAGGTGTCGGGCCTGGAAGCGTGGTTTGAGAAGTATAGCGATTACTTCCGGCCGGAGCGAAGCATCTCCTACTATAATAAAGGCGAATTGCTGGGCTACCTGCTGGACCTTGCATTGCGCCACGCCACCGGGAATGCAGCCGGCCTGGACGATGTGATGCGCCGCTTGAACGACGATTTCGCCCGCCGCGGCCGGTACTATACAGACACTGATCTGCGGAACGCGATAGGCCAGGTTGCTCCAACGTTTGGGGGGCTGGAGGCCTTTTTTGCGGATTACGTCAGCGGTACGCGCGAGTTGGACTACGCCACGCATTTGGGCTACGCCGGTCTCGAGCTGGAAAGTCAAAGCTCCGGCTCGGCGCGCCTGGGTTTCGAGTCGAGCGTGGATTCAACAAGTCAAGTTCGCGTCGATTACATGGAACGCCGCGGCGCTGCTGCGCGGGCTGGCCTGGCGCTGGGTGACATCCTCCAAGAAATGAATGGCCAGCCGCTGCGCGATTCTCCCAGCAACCTGCTTGCGCAATTGAAGCCCGAGCAGGATATGAAACTCCGGGTGCTGCGCGGTGGAAACGTAATCGAAATCGAATACCGCCTTGAAACCAATGGCGAGACCAATTACCGCGTGAAGGAAATCTCGAACCCGTCCCCTGAACAGCTCCTGGTTCGCGAAGGCTGGCTGGCGGGGAAGACGGGGGCCGCGGTCGTTCCGGCAAGAACCCTTATAAATGGTGGATAGTAAATCAGAAGTGACAAACGCAGGAGGTTCATCTCAGCGAGTCGTGGGGTGGCGCAAAATCGGTAATGATCAAGAACAATGTTAACAGTATGTTATGTACCATTTATAATTTACTATTCATAATTTACTATTTGTAATTGTTATGATCCGCGCTTTTCTGGTGACGGCTATCACTTTCGCTTACGTTTTGCTCATGGGCCCGCCGGTGATGATTTACGGCGCGGTCAGCGGGAATACAGATCCCATTTACAAGACCGGCGTGTTAGGCGCAAGAATCGCGCTGTGGCTGGCGGGCGTGCGTCTTGAAATCCAGGGACTCGATCGGATTCCGCGCGACAGGCCTGTGGTCTTCATGGCCAATCATCAGAGTAATTGTGACCCTCCCGCCCTGCTGGCTGCCTTACCGCAGGTTCTAGTGATGGTGAAAAAGGAGTTTTTCCGGGTTCCCATTATCGGCAGAGGCATGGTGGCAGTGGATTTTATTCGCGTGGACCGGAAAAACCGTGAGCAAGCGCGTGACGCCGTGGAAAAGGGCGTACTGGCATTGAAGGCCGGAAAGTCTTTCCTTGTTTATCCGGAGGGCACTCGCAGTCCCGACGGGAGGCTTCAGAAATTCAAGAAGGGCGTCTTCATCATGGCCCTTAAGGCTGGCGCTCCCATTGTTCCAATCTCAATTTCGGGCGGCAACAAGATCATGCCCAAAGATAAGTTCGTGATGCGGCCAGGACGTGTCCGTATCACCATCCACGAAGCGATCGAGACGGAAGGCCTTGCTATTGAGGACCGGGAAATAATAATTGACCGTGTCCGTCAGGCCATCCTGACAGGTCTGGAAAAGGACGAATGGCCGAGCGAAATTAGGAATAGTGAATAGTAAATGGTGAATAGTAAATTACAAATTGTAAATTATGAATTATAAAACGACCCCTTCCAAGGTACCGCGAAAGATCGATAATCTATAATTTACTATTTACTGTTCCCTAGTCCCTGTTCCCTTTCCAGCAGTTCCCGCACTTTGCGATACGTCGCAAACATCTGCGGCAGGCGGGCGTATGCTGCGACGCATTTCATCCATTGTGCGTTGTCGAGAGCGGGTGAGCCGGACATGATGCGGTTCGGTTCGACATCGCTGTGAATTCCAGACTGGGCGGAGACGACAACATTGTCGCCGATCGTCACATGGCCGGCGATTCCGACCTGGCCGGTGAGGATGACGTTACGCCCCAATTTAGTGGTTCCTGCAAGGCCCACTTGGCCGCAGAGAAGGGAATTCTCCCCGACCTCGCAGCCGTGGCCTACCTGAACGAGATTATCGATTTTGGCGCCGCGCTGGATGCGTGTTTCTCCCATGGCCGCCCGGTCGATGCACGCATAAGCTTGAATTTCGACGTTATCCTCAATAACCACCGTCCCGGTCTGCACGATCTTGTAGTAAGAGCCATCGTCCTGGCGAGCGAAACCGTAGCCGTCAGTTCCTATGGCCGCTCCGTTCTGCAAGGTTACGTCGTCGCCGATGCGAACAAATTCGCGCACCACCGCATGAGAATGGGCGAAGAACCGATGCCCAATCCTGGCCCCCCGGTAGACCACCACGTGGCTCTTCAGGACGCAATCATCACCGATTTCTACGCCTTCTTCGAGCACGACGTAAGGTCCGATTGAGGGATTCCGCCCGAGTTTGACGTCCGGCGCAATGACTGCCGTGGGATGAATCCCCGTGGCAGGCCGGTGAGGGGCATGAAAAAGCGCGAGGGCTTTGGCAAAAGTGAGGTAAGGATTCGAGGAACGCAACGCAGACCTGCCCCCCAGATTCTCATCGGGGCTGGCAATGATGGCCGCTGCGCGGGTGGTGTTGATTTTGCGAAGGTACTTGGGATTAGCAAGGAAAGTCAGTTCACCAGGTCCAGCCTCGTCCATGCCGGCCACGCCGTTGATTTCGAGTTCCACGGGTCCTTCGAGCCGGCATCCAAGCCGCGTTGCAATCTCACCTAATTTCATCGCTTTCTCCTTTTCATGGCCCCTCCAACATGACGAGGTAAACTCGCCGCTACTGTGGAGGCGGCTTTGCGCCGCCAGGGGTCGAATGCGGGGATCCACCACACGACGTTCGCAAGGTTAGCAGCGCTCCGAGGTTTAGGCAATGCCTCAGAAATTCTTGCCTCAGTAATTTTGCCCGAATCTTGGCCGTCTTATGATGACTTGAAAAAGCCCTCTTTCACGGCCGCGTTTCTGCCGAGAGCGTGTTTGGGAGCATTTACCTTTCTGAGTTCCCTGGTACTTTAAAGTGGGAGTTTCTTCTTGCCATGCGGGAGAAAAAAGGTTAGGCTTGTCGGAGACTCTGGTTCGGTTCCGCGGAGATGTTATGAATGAGAATCAGCGCTCCGGAATACGAATTCCGGTTGAGTTGCCAGTGGAAGTGCACTGGAAAAGTCGCGGGGGTCGCTCTCGCCGCGTGGAGGGAAAGACCGGAAATATCAGTGGGAACGGCTTGTTCACCTGTATTCCCGTTCGACCTCCTTGCAAGACAACAGTGAAAATGAGAGTACTCCTGCCTGCGAATATCACACGTGTCCCCGTCGAACTGCTTTGTAATGGCCGGGTCATCCGTTGGAATTGCCCGGGTGAGGCAAGGGGTATGGGGGCCACGATTGACGAGTATGAATTCCGGCCCGCTCGCGCGTAAGCCGTTCGACGCTCTTTGAACCGAGGGTACCGGATTCCAGGCGGTTCAGCCTTCAGGCACGGCGCGGTTCCATGGAAGCCAATTTCCAAAGACCAAATCGACGACCCCAGCCCGGCCGTGTGGCGAAGGCAGGTGGGCCTGACTAACCAGTGGCGCTGGGACGTGATTCCGGATGAGCTTGCGCAGCAGCGCGAAGAAGAAGATCCGAGTGCTGATAGCCGACCGAGAAGGCATCTTCAGGTTTGGGCTGAAAGAGCTTTTTGCGGTGGAGGATGATCTGCGTGTTGTCGCCCAGGCCCACTCCGCGGCGCAAGTAATCGAACTGACGAAATCCTTACGCCCGCATCTGCTTTTTGTTCAATCGGAAATCATAACGGAAGGCGGGGGAAATCTGTTCTCCGAGCTTCGCCACCAGGCGCCAAAGTGTAAAATTGTAGTCACCTTCTCGACAGTGCCTTCAGAAGAGCAGGGTATACGATTCGTCCAGTTGGGCGCATCGGGCATCATTCTCAAGTCCGTGGAACCGTCACTTTTCATCCGGTGTGCGCGCAAGGTAGTTTGGGACGACGAGATGTGGTTACCGCACAAGCAGGTGACCTCGATGGCGAAGTTCGTTGAGACTACCGCCGCCCAGCCTCTTCGACCTGTAGACACCTTGACGCAGCGAGAGAAGACAATAATCAGCTACCTGATGCAGGGGTGGCGAAACCGCGAAATCGCTCAGCATCTTACCATCACCGAACAGACGGTGAAAAATCACCTGAGGTCGATCTACGACAAAGTTGGGGTTTCGGACCGGCTCGAACTGGTGCTTTACGCCATCCATCAGAAGCTGTTGCTTCCGCCGGTGCAACCAGCACAGCAGGCTGGGGCGGAATTGAAGCCTGCCCCGTAATTCCGTCGCCAAATTAGCGTGTAGAGGCGGCTTTACGCCGCCACAAGGTGTGGTCGACTCGCCCTTGCGAGTAGAGGCAGCATTACGCCGCCATATGGCGAAGTGAACTCGCCGCTACGAGCCCTTCTTTTGCTCCCCCGCGGGATTCGGGAAGAGCCCCATCTGGCGCTCGGAAGTTGCGGCTGCAGTTCCCCTGCTCCTTTGGGAAACCTTCTTCACTTGCCGATCGGGTATCACGCCCAGTACATCGATCTTGCTCAGTGCCGTTCTCGGCACGAAGATCTTCAGGTTGTTGGAGTAGAGATCGGCAGGCGTGATCAGGAATCCCAGCGGGTTGAGTTCCGCCAAGTTGTTTGGCAGAAGCCCTTCCAATACTTCGTTGTCCTTGAAGGTCATCTGGACCCAAAGTCCTGCCAATCGGGGGCGGCTCTGGAAGAGTTTACGTTCTGATCGCTGGGGGTTGCCCTCGAACTCCCGCACGAAAAAGACACCCTTGATATCTTCCAAGGGAACACGCACAGCCCGGCCCTCGCGGTCGAGCATCTCAACGCCGCTGGGTCGCAGATAGGAGGCCAAGTCGACAAAGCCCTTAATGAGACTGTCGTCCAGGCGGCGGACCACTACCTTTTTATAGGTCGATTTGTGGTTGTCTGTCACGCAAGGCGCAAGGCGTGGGAAATATTGCAGCTTGGCCACGTCAAAGCGCTTGTGGTAGTATAGAATGTGAGCTAAGCCTGTCAAGTCTTTCGGCGCAAAGTCGGAGTGCGGATTCTTGGAGAGAGCTCATAATCTCTTGAAAAACAGTCGCTTAGATGACTCCACACCTGGGCTGCCTGAGGTTCGTGACTACCTTGATTATGCACGCGTCGAAAAAGGGCTTGCCGCTAACAGTATCTCGAATTACCAACGCGATCTTATCCATTTTTGCAAATTCCTGGGCGACCGTCGGAAGGCTATTGCAAATGCCGAGCGTGACGATGTGCGCGCCTTCCTAGCCGCGCTCTACCAACGAGGAATGAGCGCGCAAAGCGTGGCTCGTCATCTGATTTCCGTCCGAAATTTTTTCCGATTTCTGGCGAAAGAGGGTAGACGCCCGAGCGATCCGACGGCGGATGTCGACGCGCCCAAATTGGACCAAAGGTTGCCGAGGTATCTCAGCGCCGAGGAGGTTGAGACCCTGCTGGGGCAGCCCGATACCTCGACGCCCCTTGGACTCCGAGACAAGGCTATGCTGGAGGTCCTGTACGCTACCGGCATGAGGGTATCCGAGCTGGTCCGCTTGCGTTGCTCGGATTTTGAAGCCGGTCTGGGGGTCGTTCGATGTTTGGGCAAAGGCAACAAGGAGCGGCTAATCCCGGTAGGTAAATCAGCTTTGCGGGCGGTGGAAGCGTACTGGCAGGTTGGCCGCCCGGCAATGTGCAAGAACGGACAGGGGCCCTTCCTCTTTCTCAACCGCCGGGGAGAACCCCTAACCCGCGTGGGGTTTTGGAAGATCCTCGCCGGTTATGGCCCTCGGGCAGGTATTTTGATCCCGTTGACTCCACACCTGGTGCGTCACTCTTTCGCTACGCATCTGCTCGAACGCGGAGCTGACCTGCGTTCGATCCAACTGATGCTCGGACACAGTGATATTTCGACGACGCAGATTTACACCCACGTTTTGAAGCAAAGGTTAAAGCAGGTCTACCAGACTCATCATCCTCGAGCCTGAGCTTCAGAGCCAATGAAATGGACGCGGGCTACCCATGAGCGATTATAACTTTCTGATGGAAAGCAAGCTCTCGCCAGAGCAACACAGCGTGCTGAGCGCGATCAGCCGCGCGGCCTATGAACAGGGATTCAATTTGTACCTGGTGGGCGGCGCGGTTAGAGATCTGACCTACGGGCAGCAGGTGGTGCGCGACCTCGATTTCGCGCTTGCGGGCGACCCCTTAAAGGTTCTCCGCCGCCTGGAATCAATGGACTCATTCCCCATGACTGAGTTCACGGCCCGCCCGGGAGTAGGCAGCGGAAAGCCTCTGTCGATCGAGTATCAAGAGTTTGACGCACACTTCGTGTCGTTGGAGCTTTGGTTTACTAACGGAGTGCGAATGGAACTGGGCCAGTGCCGGGAAGTGGTTTATACCAAACCTGGCCAGCGTCCGGAGGTCCGGTCGGCCACCATCTTTGAAGATCTGAAGCGACGCGATTTTTCGATCAACGCCATGGCCATTTCGCTTCATCCCAACTCGCGAGGGTTGCTTCTTGACCCTACGAACGGCGCCGCAGATATCGAACGGCGCGAACTCAGGGTTCTCCATCCTCGCAGCTTTTCTGAGGATCCGTTGCGGATTTATCGCATTCTGCGGCTCGGATTGCGACTTGATTTCACGCCCGAGGAGCGCACGAAGAACTACCTGGGGGCAGCCCTCCAGAATCGCGCCTGGGAGCGACTGGGGCCGGAGCAGCAGGGCCGCGAACTCCGAGCTATCCTGCAGGAGGCGGACCCAGCGCACATTCTGAAATTGCTTGCTGAGCGCAAACTCCTCGGCGGGCTGGATAAGAAACTGGCCTCGGGACGCATAACCTATGAACATTTCTCGAAGAGTCGGAGCGCAGCGCAAGTGGTTCCCGGCGCCGATCCTTATCTAATCAATTTTCTTTGCCTGGCTGAAAAGCTGGGCAGCAGCGAAAAACTGAGGATGGCGAAGAAGGTACTGAGGGTAGGCAAAGTCATCAAGGAAGTTCTGAACATGGAGCATGAGGGTAAGAAGCTCGCACGATTGCTCCTCAGCTCGAAAGCCGCACTGCCTCACCAGATTTACTATCTGCTCTCTAAAGAGCCGCGCGACCTCTTGCTCTACCTGCTCGTGTACTGCCCTCAACCCAAGGTTCAATCCCGTGTTAAGAACTTTCTTACGAAGTACTTGCCCCTGCGGGACAAGCTACCAATCGCGGAATTGCAAGCGCTGGGATTCAAGCCGGGCGCCAAGTTCGATCAGATCATCGAAAGCGTGTTCGCAGACCAGATCGATGGCAAGATCAAGACTCCTCAGCAGTTGACCAAAGTCCTGCGGGAGAGGGCCGGCATTAAGGAGCCGCCTGCTGCGCCGCCGCCCCGAGTCCGCCGTCCCCGCAAACCTAAAGACGCGGCGTAGCGGTTTTGTGTGGGGACGGCTTGCCATGCATGTGCCACAACCGGACCGTTTCTGTTAGAATGTTTGCGGGATGTCATCCGAAAACTTCGTTCATCTTCACCTCCACACCGATTACAGCCTGCTCGACGGCGCTTGTGAAATCGATCGCCTGATGGACCGAGCGGTCGAGTTCAAGATGCGCGCCGTCGCCATCACCGACCACGGAAATCTTTTCGGGGCGGTGAAGTTCTACGAGGCTGCGCGGAAGCGGAACCTGAAGCCGATACTGGGCTGCGAAGTCTATGTGGCCACCACCAGTCGCTTCGACCGCTTGCCGGATGCGGACCGGCCTTACCACCTTGTTCTGCTGTGCGAAAATGAAAGAGGTTACCGCAATCTTCTCAAGCTGGCTTCTTCCGCATTTCTCGAGGGTTACTATTACAAGCCGCGAATCGATAAAGGCTTGCTGGCTAGCCACGCCGACGGATTGATCGGGTTGTCGGGGTGTTTGCGCGGGGAAGTCCCCGTGGCGCTCAGCGCCGACAAATTCGAAGCGGCACGCCAGTCCGCCTACGATCTTCGCGACATTTTCGGCAAAGGCAATTTCTATCTCGAGATCCAGGACCAGGGACTTTCGGAAGAGAAGCGGATTAACCCTCAAATGGTTCGCTTGGCGCGTGAGACAGGCATTCCTCTGGTGGCCACCAACGATTGTCATTACCTCAGCCAGGCGGATGCTCGCGCCCAAGACGTGCTGGTCTGCATTCAGACCGGCAAAACCCTCAGCGATGCCAACCGCTTGAAGTTCGCTACCGACCAGTTCTATTTCAAGCCCTTGGAGGAGATGCAGGCGGTCTTCGGAGAGGTTCCGGACGCCCTTTCTCGCACCCTCGAGGTTGCCGAGCGCTGCAACGTTCACCTCGAGGAGAAGCAGCACGTCTTCCCCCATTTCGAGGTTCCTCCAGGCGAGACGCTCGACAGCTTTTTTGAAAAGGTAACAAGGGAAGGATTCGCACTGCGGCGCGGAAGGCTCGAGCGGTGGGCGGCGGCGGGGAAACTGCGCTACCCGCTGGAGGCCTATGAAGAACGGCTGGAGCGTGAGATCGAACTGGTCAAACAAATGCGCTTCGCCGGTTACTTCCTGATCGTGTGGGATTTCATCCGGCACGCCCGCGACAAGTGCATTCCCGTGGGGCCGGGGCGCGGCTCGGCGGCCGGCAGCCTGGTGGCGTACTCCTTGCACATCACGGATATCGATCCCCTCCAGCATGGCTTGCTCTTCGAGCGCTTCCTCAATCCCGAACGGATTTCCTTCCCGGACATCGATATTGATTTCTGTATGCGGCGCCGCGGCGAAGTCATTGACTACGTGACGGGCAAATACGGGCGTGAAAACGTCAGCCAGATCATCACCTTTGGAACCATGGGCGCCAAAGCGGTGATTCGCGACGCCGGCAGGGCACTGGACATCCCCTTTGCGGAAGTCGATAAGATCGCCAAGCTCGTCCCGAATTCCCTCAATATCACCCTCAAGGATGCCCTCAAGCAAGCTCCTGAGCTCCGTCAACTCAAGGAGACTGATTCGCGCGTGGCGGACCTGCTCCAGGTGGCGGGACACCTCGAGGGTTTCGTGCGGCACGCCTCGACTCACGCCGCCGGTGTTGTTATCTCGCCCCAGCCCTTGCAGGAGATCGTGCCGCTCTACAAGAGCAACAAAGATGAAATCACCACGCAGTACGCCATGGATGACCTGGAAAAGATCGGCCTGCTGAAAATGGATTTCCTGGGTCTAACCACGCTCACCGTCATAGATGACTGCGTGAAGCTGATTGAAACGACGCGGGGAGAGAAATTAGATCTGGAGAACCTGCCGGCGAACGATGAAGCGAGTTACGCCGCGCTGGGCAAAGGGCTTACCGCCGGAATCTTCCAGTTTGAAAGTCGCGGCATGACCGAGATTCTTCAGCGTGTCAAACCCAGTCGCCTGGCGGACCTCACCGCCTTGAACGCGCTTTACCGCCCTGGCCCGCTTCAGGGGGGCATGATCGAGGACTTCATTGCGCGCAAGAGCGGCAAGAAGCGCGTGACTTACGACCTCCCCCAACTGAAGGAAATCCTTGAAGAAACTTACGGTGTGATTGTCTACCAGGAACAGGTCATCCAGATCTTTAACAGAGTCGCTGGGTTCACCCTGGGCGAAGCCGATGTGGTCCGTCGCGCCATGGGGAAGAAGAAGCACGAGGAAATGGTGGCGAACCGGGAGAAGTTCCTGGCGGGCGCGAAGAAAAACAATGTTCCAGCCGCCAAGGCCGAGCGCCTCTGGGAACTGGTCGAACAGTTCGCGGGTTACGGTTTCAACAAGTCGCACTCAGCGGCTTATGCCGTAGTGGCCTACCAGACCGCCTATCTTAAGACTCATTACCCGGTGGAGTTCATGTCCGCCCTCCTCTCCGCGGAAATCGGCAACCAGGACAAGATGACGAAATACCTGAACGAATGCCGGGACATGAACATCCCCATCCTCCCGCCGGATGTCAATTCGAGCTATCTCACCTTTACGCCGGCGGGGAATAGCATCCGGTTTGGGCTTACGGCGATCAAGAACGTTGGCGAGGCGGCTATCGAATCGGTGCTGGCCGCCAGGCGCAAACTGGGGCGCTTTGATACGCTGCTGCAATTCTGCGAGAATGTGGACTTGCGCTTGTTGAACAAGCGCGTCATCGAGAGCCTCGTCAAGGCCGGCGCCTTCGATTCGCTGGGCGCGCGCCGCTCGCAGCACATAGCGATATTGGACCGAGCGATGGACCTTGGCCAAAAGCGACAGCGCGAAACCTCGAGCGGCCAACATGGTTTGTTCATGGGCGGTGCCGGCTTGGCCGCGCCTCCGCCGTTGGAGTTGCTCGATGCGCCGGATTGGACCGAGGCGGAGCGCTTGGCTGGCGAAAAAGAAGTGCTGGGATTCTACGTCACCGGCCACCCGCTCGAAAAGTACATGGGAAAGCTGGCCGCCATAACGCGTCATGACAGTTCTTCGCTCGAGGAGTTGGCGCACGAAGCGCCCGTCACCTTGGCCGGAATTCTCACCAGCCTGCGCGTCCGGCCTAGTAAGAAAGGTGATCTTTGGGGAAGCGGCATTTTCGAGGATAACCGGGGATCTGTCGAGTTGCTGGTGTTCCCGCAAGCGTATCAGCAGCTTCAATCCGTGCTGAAGCCGGATAGCGCTCTCCTCATCAAGGGACGGGTGCGCCACGAAGAGAATCAAGGCACCAAAGTGGTGGTGAGTGAAGCAAGGCCGCTGGAAGCGGCGGTTAACGGCCCTAAGCCCCGGCTGCGGATTCAAGTGGATCTTGGCCAGGCGGGCGAGGGCTTGGCCGCAGAGTTGGCGGATTTGCTCTCCGCCTACCCGGGCAGTCATCCAGTCGTCCTCGAGCTCACGCGTCCTGGAGATTTTATAGCCGATCTTCGCGTTACGCGTCCTCGTAACGTGAAAGCGGATGAGGAAGTGATCTCCCGCTTGCGGGCCCTCACCGGCATCTCAGTGGTTGAGCTCGAGAAGCAGGGGTGAGGCAAGCTCTTGCTGCCAGCCCTCTCCCAAGGGGAGAGGGTGGTCCGCTGCCGGCGCTTTCACCAGCCGGAGCGGGCCGGGTGAGGAGTCGAGATTGAATCAACAGCCCTCTCCCGAGGGGAGAGGGTGGCTCGCTGCCGGCGTTTTCACCAGCCGGAGCGGGCCGGGTGAGGGGTTGTTTGAGCGGGCAACAATAGACCCGTGCCAAGCGCACGGAAAACCAAAAGCAGGTTAATGAGCGAATGGCAAATCCCGAGACACAAATTGCGGTGGTCCGCGAGCTGGAGAAGCAGATTGCGGAACTCGAACAGGCCTCCGACTCGGACGTCACGCACGAAGAAATTGAACGTCTCCGGCAGCAGTTAGAGGCCCTGCGCGATAAGGTTGCCGGGACCGTCAACGATCCCTGGGACCGGGTGTTGTTGGCTCGTCACCCGCAACGGCCCTACACACTGGACTATATCGAAATGCTCTTTACTGAGTTTACCGAGTTGCACGGCGACCGGCGGTTTGGAGACGACCAGGCCTTAGTGGGTGGGCTGGCCAAGTTCGAGGAAAAGCCGGTGATGGTGATGGGGCATCAAAAGGGCCGCGACACCAAGCAGAAGCTACTCCGCAATTTCGGCATGACGAACCCGGAAGGCTACCGCAAGGCGCTTCGCCTGATGCGAACCGCCGCCAAATTCGGCTTGCCTATCATAACCTTCGTGGACACCCCCGGCGCCTACCCCGGCATCGGCGCCGAAGAACGCGGGCAGGCTGAGGCTATTGCTTACAATTTGAAGGAGATACCGAAGCAGAATGTTCCCATCGTGGTTATCATACACGGTGAAGGCGGCAGCGGAGGGGCACTTGCGATAGCGGTGGGCGATGAGGTCCTGATGCTCGAGAACGCCGTCTATTCCGTGATTGCGCCGGAAAGTTGCTCCTCCATCCTTTGGCGGGACTGGAATCATAAGCAAGAAGCTGCTCGGGTCCTCAAACTGACGGCGGAAGATATGCTGCGGCTGGGAATCGTGGACCAAGTCGTCCCGGAGCCTCCGGGCGGCGCGCACAACAGCCACCAACTCTCCGCTGACATTCTTCGGCCCGTGCTTAGGTCGTGCCTCCAAGATCTCGCGAAGCTCTCCGCCAACGAGTTGCTACGCCGCCGCCACGAAAAGCTGCGGAAACTCGCTACCTGTGTCACGGGCGACTGACCGCGCAGAAGGCAGTAGGCAGTCGGCAGTAGGCAGTCGGCGGAGAGTAGATGCTCTTCATCCTGACACCTGGCACTTGACACCGGACACCTGACCACTGGCACCTGACACTTGGCACATGACTCCTGACACCCGACACCTGGAACCTGCTCTTCCCCACCTACCACCTACCAGACTATAACCACATGTGTTTTCAACAATATGCCCGCATTTTGCGGATAAGCACCTTTGTTTTCATAGACATTCCAGCTTCGTTCCCGCTCGTTGAATGCCGACCCTTTGTTTTCACAGGCATTCCCGGCTCGTTCCGTCAAAAACAAGAATTCCTTTTCGAGCTTGGCAGGCTTCCTTGGGCCACAGGACAGATTGAGCGAGTGATGCTGCGACGCGCCAGCGGCAAGCGGACCTTCATCCCCCTGTCCCCAGTCCCTAGCCCCAAGTCCCGAGCCCCTGTTTTTCTTTCCCGACCTACCACATACCACCTACCTTTGTTTTCATAGACATTCCCGGTTTGTTCCGCCAAAAACAAGAATTCCTTTTCGAGCTTGGCAGGCTTTCTTGAGCCGGAGGACAGATTGAGCGAGTGATGCTGGGACGCGCCAGCGGCAAGCGGACCTTCTCCCCCAGTCCCCAGTGCCTAGCCCCCAGTCCCCAGCCCCAAGTCCCCAGCCCCTGTTTTTCTTTCCCGACCTACCACATACCGCCTACCTTTGTTTTCATAGACATTCCCGCTTCGTTCCGTCATTTTTGAAAGCTACGACCTTCTTCTCTCCCTGTCGGAGGTGACATCTTGTTCAGAGGCGTCATGCCTGCGAAAAGTCCTCTCCGTGCAGCCTCACTCAAATGCCGTAGGCAGTCGGCAGCAGGCAGAAAGCAGGAGTAGCGCAGGTCCCGCCCCGGAGATTACCGATTGCAGATTGCCGATCGAAGATTGATGAAATCGAAAATCGTCAATCGAAAATCATCAATCCTGCTGGACCTGCGGCTCTTCAAGGGCAGTCCGCGGTAAGCACTGGGCGGTGGCCAGATGCTCTTCATCCTGACTCCTGACTCCTGAATCCTGACTCCTGAATCCTGAATCCTGACACCTGTTCTTCCCCACCTAGCACCTACCTTCTACTATCTATCACATTACTAGCCTCGTGTCAAGAGCAAAATCGCCGGGCTCACAAGGGCAGGAGCGATGAGAATGTAGCGCAAGGCTCGCTTTCCAGCCTTGCGGTCCTTCCACCGCGCCGTGGTTCTGACGGCGCAGCCTGCGCGTTCGCGGAAACCGTACTCGACCGGGGGCCAATCCTTAACCGGATTGCCCTGTTTGCGGCGCGGCAGGTACCCGCGTCGCTGGAAAAGCCGCAGGGCCGGACAGCGGGCCCTGCGCTACAACCGGGCATCGTCATCGAAGGGCAGTTCGAGCCGATCGATCTCCAAGGGAATCTTCCCGCTGCCTGCGAAGCAGCGGAAACTCGACCACGGCCAGTCTTCCGGCCTTGGCACCAGCCCTCTTTCCACTGGATTGAGGTGCATGTAATGCAAAGCGTCCTTGTATTGTTTCACCGTCCACGTGATCTCATCGAAATAGCGGGGTTGCCATAGGGATCCTCGCGTGCCGCGTCTCGAGTTGATGCGCCGCATCGCAGCCACCTTTACCGCGTCCATCACCTGTGGAAGAGTGTCTTTCTCGGCGGGAACTATCAGGGCGTGCCAGTGGTCCGGCATGAAAACGTACCCTGTGAGGAGGAACGCCCGGCGCGTGCGTACGCCCCTGATCGCCTCCGCCAGACAGGGAAAGTCCGCCTCAACAAGAGGCAACCGGGTTCGCAGGAGGTTGCAGGTTACGAAGAAGATCTTTCCTGAGATGAGCAACCGGCGCAAGCGTGACATGGGAAGAATTGTAACGCAAGGTTCGCTTGCAACCTCGCCAATCTTAATGGCGGGCAGTGTTTACACCACGCCGCCGGAAGGGAATGTAGCGCAAGGCTCGCTTTCCAGCCTTGCGGCTTTTCCACCGCACCGTGATTTTGGCGGCGCGACTTCGCGTTGATCGTATCCTGCAACCCGTCCCCTGGTCTTGGGGGCGCGGCCCATGAGAATTCGGATTACCTTGTTGGCGACGCGGCAGGAACCCGCGCCGTTGGAAGAGCCGCAGGGCCGGACCGCGGGCCCTGCGCTACCTCGGCCGCACCATTGACGGACCCACGGCACAGAGGGCGCCTCGTGGCTCCCTTCACCCAACCGAGGGGAGTCATAAGGCGCCATCCTGGCCCCGAGACGTCGGGTCGAATAAGTGTGTGGTGGAACCTGCGCACCGAATAAACCCGCGCCCCGATCCACGAGCGACGGCCAGCTTTCCCTTTATCGCGCGGCCTCCTTATAGATGCGCTGTTATCTACCCGCTTCAAGTTCGACTGAGAATCTATCCGCCTTTAGAGTAAATCCGCAACAAGCGCCTCAACTCCGTCAACCATTGCACGCGCATCGTTAGCCGTGTATGCGCTCCATTCGCCGTGCGCGGCTTTGTTGCCGACCTCCGCCCAGGCCGTGATCTGCTTATGTTTTGCCATGTTGTAAGCATCAGCTTTGCACAGGTCGGCATTCATGCGATCGAGCTTTCCGTGTGGGATGCCATACTTACCCGATAGTTCCTTAAGCGTCGTCTCAAGGGCCACGCGCGCCAGGATACATGCTGGGTCCTTGTAGCCGGCATTTAGGAGTTCCCTGGCCTGCAAAAGGGCGTCCGATAGGACTTCCGCCTTCGCCAGGGCCCGAATGTTGAATAGGTACCCGCCCTCGTAGTCCTCTCTGGCAGCCGCGAAGATCGACCGGCAATCTAGGAAAGTGGATTCAGACCCGCTGAAGTCCGCGTATTGTTCGTTGAAGTGCCTGTAATGAATGCTGGCTTCTCCAAACGTGCGCTGAATCAGGTTGAGGACGTTCGTACCCCATTCTCTGAACGGCCCCGAGGGTATGTTGAAGTACCGCTTGCCTGTGTCGGTCGAAGTGAACGAATATTCCTTCAGTTTCGCGACAGCATCAGCCTTCGCCGAAAGCTCATTGAAGCGACGCGTTACAACTGGGTCGAGTGCCATCGGTTTGAGACCTCCGTTGTTACCTGGCTCTTTTTAATGCCGACCCGTAAACAGCGCGTCGCCACGACAAATCCGTTTTTCAGATTTCCCGTGTTTCGTAAACGCCAGGGAAAAGCCCATATATGCGCGACACGTTTGGCTCAGTCCCTGCGGGGTCGGCGGGACGTGACGCGTCCTGGACGATTGCTGCGATTGGCCCTGCTGTTGGCTTGGTGAGGCTCGGATTCTAGGAACAAAGTCCCGCAAACAGCAAGCTCACATAATTTCTGCTTCAGTAACCGAACCAACCCGCTTGTGGTGCTAAGACGTTCGATCTCGTCACGGGTTAGAACTAGGATCTTCTGTCCTTCAGCAAGAGCGGTAGCTATCTGTTGATGGGCGCGAGTGAGATCCTCGGCTGTACCTGTGATTCCGTTCGCTGCCACCAATACGCCATGGTCACAACCCCGATGTCTGAGCCTTGTGGCAAAATAGGAAACCTCTTGACTACCGACCGGCCTGCTCCAGTTCTTACATTCGACAAGGAGGATGCTGCTGGGGAGAAAGTCTAAACCCCGTCGTGAACGCTGGTTCCAGAATGCAACATCAGTCTCCTCCGTGTCAAAAGCATTAAGTCTATTTCGTGTCGCGAGGTCGATACCCGGAACCAAACCAAATAGGTAACAAACCAAATCCTCAAGGGCACGACCTTGAACGGTTGTGGCATGGTTGCTCGCGACGCGCCGAAAGAAACCATTGATCCGCTGGCGGGAGATTCGTGGCATTGGCTTAGTTGGCCCCGTGGACCAGTTGGTTGCGCTCCCTGAGAATGGCCTGCACGACCTGCCCCTTTTCAACCAGGCTAATGAGTTCTTCCACGCTGAATCGTATGACTAGTGGCCACTCATGTTTGCGAGGTGTAAAGCGCCTGCCCTCACTGTCCCAATACACTAGCAGACCCATCCGAGCGTTAATATGCGATAGGTAATGCCGAAGCTGCTGCTCGCCCTCATGGAGCCGCGCCTCGGACAGCCGCCCGGACTTGACCTCGACAAGCAAGGGGTTCCCAATCGAGGGTTGAAGCTCATCAACCCACACGGCCATGTCGGCACCTCTGCCTGCCAAGGGATTGGCCACAGAAACCTGAGCGCCGGACCCTTCCAAGAGTTTGGCGACGAATCGTTCAAACTCGACGGCCCGTAACGGGCCAGATTTCGACTGCACAGACTTCAGCGCTTTCTTTGTCCACGAGGTATCAACGCGCTTAGGCCTCGACCTAGAGGAAAGGGTACCTTTAATTTTTCTTGGTTGCGCATGGGAGAGGAACGCGTCGAGATTGAGATTCAGAGCTTCACTGTCTTGAAGTGCCGTCCTTGCAATCGTAAATCCCTCGAAGTACGACGGGATTGGGACTCGGGGTTCAATAAAGGCCAGCACGGGGCGTTGTTTGCCCAAGGCCAGCCCCATCTCGAAGAATACGCTGATGGACTCTGGCGCCTTAGGCACAATGACACACACGAAGTCTGCCTCAGCTATCCCTGACTCGATAGTCTCTAGAATCGACCCAGATGGTCTGATCGACACTGCGTCGGACCAACGGATCCCGCGTCTCTCAAGCGCTTGGCGCAAGACGGACGTGTCCGTGCGTACTGGCGCGGAAATGAAGCACGTCTTAAAACGGGGATCACTCATGTCTTTCCTTCCTGACTTCGTCGGCAGGTTCGCGGATGACGCGTACATAACCTGTTAGGTATGCACTCCGATCGCCGTGAAGTCAATCGGCGGGCACACGATCTTGAACAGGACGTTAGCTGCCATCCTTCATACACCCGATTGACTGACAAATCAAGAGGAGAGGCGGAGAACGGGTGCGCGGGGAACAGGGGTTCGGGGCCAGTGGCTGGGGATTGGGGACGGTAAGAGCGAGTCCGAAGTCCGGGGTTGGAAGGACAGGCCTCGGGTGACAGGTGTTAGCTTTCGACCGTCAACTTTCGACTCTTCGACCGCCCTTCAGGGTTCAGATTCAGGCGAACTCGTAAAGAGGCACATTACGGCTGGGCAGGGGAGTGGCTTTGAGCAAGGCTTCGATGCGGCGCACGGTTTCGGGTGTGAGCAGGACATCGCCGCAAACGTTGCACACCTCTGCGGGAACGTGGTCGATCACCATCACCTCACCCCCGTGTTTGACGGTGTGGACGACCGTTCGGGGCTCATAGACGCCGGGGCATCCCGCGATGGTGCATTTCATGGCTGGCTTCTCCTCTCCCGAGGGGTTAACCACTTCGGCGGCCGAGGTTCGTAGGCCGTGATCAAGATTAGCAGCGGCTGGCCGGTTGTGCAAACGATGTGGAGCGGACGACCCTCATCCGTGAACCCGTTAACCAGGCAGCAAGCCCCGCGCCGGTGTTCAGGATAATGCTCCAAGATTTCTCCATGCCGGATCGCCTGCACGACCTCATCCAGGGTGATCTCTTCTTCGACCATCTCCTGCTGCGCGTGCTGCGTTACCCGGAAGGCCCCGGCTCCCGCGCGGGACTTGATGCGAGCGAGCAAGGCTTCGAGTTCGACAGCGTCAGGCTCCGGCATCCCATTACGAGATTAGCACGCCCGACTGGGTGCCGCCAAGGTCGGAGAGGAAAAAGCGGCGCACGCGTGCGCCACGCGCCGAGCACTACACTCTAGCTTTATCTCGCGCCGCGTGTCACCAAGTGCTGACGTCGTCCGCGACCCTTGCCAATCGAAAGTCAAATAGTTGCCAATCGGCTTCGCTTGTACTCAATTTGGGTCAGAAGAACAACCATTCAATGCAAGGCGGTTTACTTTGGCCCCAAGGGTGGACAAAATGACAAGCGTCAGTCGGAGGTGTGTACCTCTGCACTGCGGGGCTTGACTGCAACCAATTCGTAAGTAGGGAATGCCCGTGGCGAGTGAGAGCTCGTTTGCCAGTGTCCCGAGTCAGAAGTTTGTTAATTAAATCAGCCCGCGTAGCGGGGGAAGGAATGTAGCCCACGTCGTAAGACATCGGGTCGGGTGGCGCTGCCCTCACCTCCGTCCCCTCTCCCGTCCGCGCGGGAGAGGGGTGCGAAGGCGGGGCGAGGGCCCATTCCCGCAGGGTTTGCACCCTGGGCTACGAGCTTACGCCCTACCGGGGCTTCGGAACGACCGCTCGAAGAGATATACGACCTATTCAGCTAACTTCTGACTCAGGTCGCTAGCTGCCAATCCCCGCCTGGGATTTTTGAAACGAGGTGACGAATGAGCATTAGTCCTATCCACGAAGTTCCCGCCATTGGCGGGGGATTGATTCGAATCTCCTCAAAAGAGCAGTTGATCCGCCAACGCCTGCACGAGGAGCGCCGCCGTCTCGAGAAGGAAGCTGGCATCGAGAAGCGCGCACCCCAGCACTTTCACAAGCCCATTGAAAACCCCTTTACGAAATCCCAACGTGAGCGGACCACGATCCTCTTTGGCGGCCTTACCTGGAAGCACGAGAAGCTTATTCACGGCGCTTTGCAAAGCCTGGGGTACAAGTGCGAGGCCCTGCCCGTTCCCAACAAGAAAGCTTTCCAACTTGGCAAGGAGTACGGCAACAATGGCCAGTGCAACCCGACGTACTTTACGGTCGGCAATCTGGTCGAGTTCGTCCAAGGCCTGGAAGAAAAGGGCATGAGCAAACAGGACATCATCGACCGATATGTCTTTATTACCGCCGGCGCCTGCGGGCCCTGCCGCTTTGGAATGTATGAGGCCGAGTACCGCTTGGCCCTGCGCAATTCCGGTTTCGATGGATTCCGGGTACTGCTCTTCCAGCAGCGAGGAGGGCTGAACCAAGCCGAAGCCGAGGCGGGGCTGGAAATGAATCTCGATTTCTTCCTCGGCATCCTGAACGCAATGAATATGGGTGACATCATCAACGACGTCGCCTATCAAATCCGCCCCTATGAACTCAATCCGGGCGAAACCGACCGCGTCCTGGAAGAGTGCATGAATTTACTTCATGAGGCTATGCGCGAGAAGCAGCCTTGGACACTCGAGGGCAAGCTCAACTCGGTGCTCGGGAAAACCGGCTTTGCAGGGACGGCGGAATACCTCGGCAAGTTCCTGAACCAACTCTATGGTGATGACTATACCGCGGCGCTGCGCCAGGTGCGCAACCGTTTCAACTCCATCGCGGTGGATCGCACCCGAGTGAAGCCCCTGGTCAAAGTCACCGGCGAATTCTGGGCCCAGACCACCGAGGGTGACGGGAACTTCAACATGTTCAAGTTTCTGGAAAAGGAGGGAGCCCAGGTCCTGGTTGAACCCATCGGTACATGGATCATGTACATGATTCATCAAGCCAAGCAGCAGGTCAAAGACGAGCGCGGGCTGGACCTGATTCAAAAAGGGGTCTCGAAGTGGAACCTGGCCAGAGCGTTTGGCAGCAAACTGAATTCTGAGCAAAAACTCGCCAAGCTAACTGCCGCTGAAGTCATCTTCAAGCGCGAGTACCACCGGCTGGTTGAGGCTCTGGGCGACATCGCGCATCATCTGACTGACCAATACGAACTCCAACGCCTCGGCCACCCCTTCTACAACTCTCGAGCCGGGGGCGGTGAAGGCCACCTGGAAGTCGCCAAGAACATCTACTACTCCAACAAAGACCTCTGCCACATGGTCCTCAGCCTGAAGCCCTTCGGTTGCATGCCCTCCACGCAATCGGATGGCGCGCAATCGGCGGTTGTCTCCACCTATAAGGACATGATCTTTATCCCCATCGAAACCTCCGGCGAAGGCGACGTGAACGCCCACAGCCGCGTCCAGATGGCGCTAGGCGAAGCGAAGGTCCGAGCGAAGAACGAAATGAAGAAGGCGCTCGAAGAAAGCGGGATTAGCCTCGAAGAGCTGAAGGAATTCGTGGCCGAGCATCCCGAGATGCAGCAGCCCCTGTACAAGTACGGACACAGGAAAGGTGTGGTGGGTGTGGCGGCTAACTTCGCCATCCATGCTGCTGAGCGCATGAAAGTCGAGCGGCATGCCATGGTAGCCGTGTAGGGGCGGCTCGTCTGAAAGGATATCTACCACAGAGGTCACGGAGTTCGCAGAGAACAGCTTGGTGTTTATCTTTGTGTTCTCCGTGCCCTCTGTGGTGAATCTTTAGAGGGATAGGTGCCAAATGGATCAAGTTAGCCCCAAGAGCTTGATTGTTGGCCTGGATGTCGGCTCGACCACGGTGAAATCCGTCGTGGTCGATACTTCCTCGGACCAGATCATCTGGAGCGACTACCAGCGCCACGACACCAAGCAGCCGGAGAAGTGTCTCGAGTTCCTGAAGCGCATGGAAGCCGAGGCCGGGATCAAGCCTGGCCAAACCCGGACGTTTGTTACCGGCAGTGGAGGCAGCACGGTCGGCCAGCACATCGGGGCGAAATTCGTACAGGAAGTGAACGCGGTTTCCCTCGCGGTCGAGCACCTTTATCCCGAATGCGGGTCGGTAATCGAGTTGGGCGGCCAGGACGCCAAGATCATCATTTTCAAGGAAGATCCGGAGACGGGCCGCAAGAAAAAGATTCCCTCCATGAACGATAAGTGCGCCGGGGGCACCGGCGCAGTCGTTGACAAGATCAACGCCAAGCTGCGCATCCCTGCCGAAGAGCTTTGCAACATGGGCTACGTTGGCCTGAAGCTGCATCCGGTGGCAGGGAAATGCGGAGTTTTCGCGGAGACGGATGTCAACGGGCTGCAAAAGAGCGGTGTGCCACCCGACGAGCTGATGGCCTCGCTCTTCGAAGCCATCATCCAACAAAACCTTTCCGTGCTCACGCGCGGCAACACCTTGCGCCCGGTGGTCCTATTGCTCGGCGGACCGAATACCTACATCAAGGGAATGCAGGACTGCTGGAAGTTCAATATCCCGAAGGTCTGGGAGGAACGCAACTTCACCTTGCCGCCCGATAAGGATCCCAAAGATCTGATCCAAGTTCCGAAGAACGCCCAATACTTTGCCGCGCTCGGCTGTGTCCGCTTTGCCTTGGACGAAGACCCTCAGATCGGCGTTTACTCAGGGCCCGAGAAGCTCGAGTGGTACATCAACGTCGGGCGTACGGAGGAGAAACAGAAGAAAGGCGGCTCGGGCCTTTATAAGACGGAAGACGAGCTGGCCGCATTCCGAGAGCGATACAAGCCCCACAAGTTTGCGCCGCGCCACTTCCAGCCCGGCGATCACGTGCGCGCCTTCATGGGGATCGATGGTGGTTCGACTTCCACCAAAGCGGTTCTGGTCAGCGAAGAAGGCGACGTGATGGTGAAGTGCTACCAGCTTTCGAAAGGGAATCCGCTTGAGGACACCATGGAAATGTTCGCCGACTTGCGCAAGCAGGTCGAGTCGCAAGGCGCCACACTGGAATTACTGGGCGTGGGCAGCACGGGATACGCCAAGGACATCCTCAAGGAAGTCTTGAACGCCGATGTGGCCCTGGTTGAAACCGTGGCCCACACTGAGGCGGCTCTGCATTTCTACCCGGATGCCGATGTCATCTGCGACGTGGGCGGCCAGGACATCAAGCTCATCATTTTGCAAGATGGACGCGTCAAGGACTTCAAGCTGAACACGCAATGCTCCGCCGGGAACGGCTACTTTCTCCAATCCACTTGCGTTGGATTCGGCCATGACGTAAAGCAATACGCTGACTTGGCCTTCGGCGCCAAGGCTATGCCGATGTTCGGCTACGGTTGCGCCGTGTTCATGCAGTCGGACATCGTGGATTTCCAGCGCCAGGGATGGAAACCGGAAGAGATCATGGCCGGACTGGCCAACGTGCTACCCAAGAACATCTGGCTGTACGTTTCCCAAATTCCAAACCTGGCCTCGCTGGGGAAGACTTTCATCCTGCAAGGCGGTACGCAACACAACTTGGCGGCGGTGAAAGCGCAAGTGGATTTCATCGAATCGCGCTTCAAGGACAAGGGGCAGAAACCGAATGTGATTGTCCACGAACATTGCGGGGAGGCTGGGGCCATCGGAGCGGCTATCGAGGCGCGTAGGCTCTACCAAATGGGCCGCCTTACGAGCTTTATCGGCTTCGAGGCCGTGGAGAAGATCGCTTACGTCACCCACCGCAACGAAAACACTCGCTGCTACTTCTGCAAGAACAAGTGCATGCGAACGTTTATCGACGTCAAGATCGCGAGCGCTGACGAATCCTGGAAGAAGTCGAAAATTCCTATCCTTCCGGGCGTCAAGCGCTTGATCGTGGGGAACAGTTGTGAGAAGGGGCTGGTGGAAGACGTTGCCGACATGCGCGAGATCAAAAAGGGTCTGGACGCCGCCAAGAAGGACAATCCCAACATGGCGGAACTGGGCGCTAAAGCCCCATTCAAGTCTTACGCTCCCCCTACGGTCGCCGATCCGCTGCCCAAGCTCACCATTACCTCAAAGCAGAAGAGGCGCCTCGAGCTAATGAACCGGCGTAAGGACCTTCGCATCGGCATTCCGCGCATCCTCAACATGTACTCCGTCACTCCCATCTTCAGCGCCTACTTCGAAGCGCTGGGGATTCCCGCGGAAAACCTCATCTATTCCGACTACACGAACGAAGGCCTCTACAAGGAAGGGGCGAAGCGCGGCGCCATCGATCCTTGCTTCCCCTCCAAGGTCGGCATTCCGCACGTCCATAATTTGCTCTACGTACACCACAAGAAAAAGCCGCTCGACATTATCTTCTGCCCCATGATTGATGACCTTCCCAGCGATCTCCAGTTCGCTCAAGCGCATCGTTCCTGCCCCACCGTGGCGACCACGCCCGAGTCGATCAAAGCTGCCTTCGTTAAAGAAGGCGATATTTTCAAGCAAAATAATATTCTCTTCCTCGACACCTTTGTGAATCCCGGCAAACCTGCACTTTTGGCCAAACAACTCTACGACCAGTTTGCTGACATCCTGGGACTATCCTGGGAAGAGAACCTGCGCGCCGTGGACGCCGGCCTTAAAGCCCAGGATGAATTCCAGAACAAGATCCTGCGCGGCCAGGGCAGGGAAGTCCTGAAGCGGTTGGAAGCCGAGGAGCGCATCGGCATTGTGCTGCTGGGCCGCCCCTACCACAACGATCCGGGCATCAACCACGAAATCCTCGAGGAATTCCAGAAGATCGGCTACCCCGTCCTGACCATGCAGTCGCTACCCATTGATGACGACATCATCTTCCCGCTTTTCGAGGAAGACATGAAGGCGGGAGCGATCAAGCATCCCATGGACATTCGCGACGCGTGGAAGAATAGCTACAGCGAAAACACCTCGCAGAAGATTTGGGCGGCCAAGTACACGGCGCGCCATCCCAACCTCGTGGCCCTCGAGCTTTCCAGCTTCAAGTGCGGCCACGACGCCCCCATCTATACCGCAGTCGAGGAAACCGTAACCAAGTCCGACACGCCTTACTTCTCCTTCAAGGATATTGACGAGAACAAACCGACCGGGTCGATCAAGATTCGCGTTGAGACCATCAGCTACTTCCTCAAGCGCTACCGCGAAGATATACTCCGCCGCAAGCAGAAGCAGGCCGAGATCGATGCCAAGCTGAAAGAGTTCGAAGCGAAACTCCGTGCCGGACTCGACGGCATGCCAGTCGTGGCGCCCCCTCCCCAGCCTTACGAAATCGAGACGCCAGTGGGAATCAACGCGATTCGAAGCGGGGACTAGGGGCTGGGGACTAGGGACTGGGGGCTAGGGACTAGGGGTTATTTCAGATTTTAGATTTTGGATTAGCTGGAAACGGGAGCCAGTGCGAACCGCCTGAGAATAACAGCCCTCTCCCTTGGGGAGAGGGCCCGCACCCCACCTGCCCTCGAAATGACAGCCCTCTCCCCTGGGGAGAGGGTGGCCCGCAGCCGGCGCTTTCTTCAGCCGGGGCGGGCCGGGTGAGGGGTTGGTTCTGCCACCCAGCAACAATGCCGTGTCCAGCCAAGTCTTCGTCCAGAACCCACCCCACGGAACTTCTCCCTCTGCCGTCATCCCTGACGGACTCCATTTACAATCCGTGTTCGCCATGCGAATATTGCCTCCAACTCCAAGCAGCGAGGTTCAATCCATGGCCAACCCGGAACAGCTCGAGATTCTCAAGCAAGGCGCGAAGAAGTGGAACGAGTGGCGTCGCAACAACCCAGAGGTCGTGATCGATCTCTTCAACGCGGAACTCCCGGCTGCGGAGCTCAGCGGCGCGGATCTGGTTGAGGCGAATCTTGGGTCGGCCTTCCTCGTAGGGGCGAACCTCGCGCAGGCGGAACTCCGAGGGGCGGACCTCGGCGGTGCGAAGTTCATCGGTGCAAACCTCGTCCGGGGGAACCTCCATGACGCTGACCTCAGAGGGGTGAACTTCGACCGAGCGATGCTCGCCGGCGCGGATCTCAGTTGGGCGGACCTCAGCCTCGCGAGCCTCTACGGTGCGAACCTCACCAGGGCAGACCTCGGCTCGGCGAGATTCTTCGCCGCTAACCTCGCCTTCGCGAACCTGACTGAGGCAAGCCTGTTTAATACCGTGTTCGCGGAGAATGATCTCAGCGAGGTCGAGGGCCTAGAAACCGTACTGCATGCCGCCCCTTCGACGATCGGCATTGACACCATCTACAAATCCAAAGGCAACATCCCGGAGGACTTCTTGCGTGGGTGCGGCGTGCCGGAGGACTTCATCGTTTACATGAAGTCGCTAGTAGGCAAGGTCATCGAGTTCTATTCCTGCTTCATCAGCTACTCGAGCAAAGACGACGACTTTGCCAGACGGCTGCACGCGGACTTACAGGCCCAGAACGTGCGTTGCTGGTTCGCGTCCGAGGACTTGAAGATCGGCGACAAATTCCGAACGCGCATTGACGAAGCCATTCGGGTCCACGACAAACTGCTCCTCGTTCTTTCGGAGAACTCCGTCAACAGCGCTTGGGTTGAGAAAGAGGTTGAGACTGCCTTCGAAAAGGAAAAGCGCCAACGCGGCAAGCCTGTGCTGTTCCCAATTCGCCTTGACGATGCGGTGATGCAGACCGACCAAGCCTGGGCCGCCGACGTCCGCCGCACACGCCATATCGGCGACTTCACTCACTGGAAAGACCACGACGCTTACCAGCAAGCCTTCCAGCGGCTGTTGCGCGGCCTAAAAGCGGAGCAGAAAGCCCCCGGTCGTGAATTAGGAGCGACGTCCCACTAGTCGGCCACGAACCCCCTCACCCGTCCCACGACGGCTGGTGAAGGCGCCGTCGCGGGACACCCTCTCCCCAAGGGAGAGGGCTGTGCGAGCTGATTTGGGAGACTGCCCACAGTTAAGGGCTCGCCCCTGTCCGAAAATTCCTGAGCGAGTGCATTTGTCGCCCACTGTAGAGCATGTTAGGATTGTGGGTGGGCGGACGGAATATCATATCGACAGCAGTATTAGAAGAAGGCTGGCAGGTTGCATCATGTGCGCGGAAAAGTCTCCTCTTGCGAAGACACACTCGGAAGCGCTGGAAGAGGAACGTGGCCAAGCCTCCCGTAAACGTACGACAGCACGGCCTCAGCCGAGCGCGTGGGAGATATATTCCGAACTGGCCGGGGGGCTTGACTTCGCGCCGCCGGGCCCAAAGCGCGACCGTGCTTGCAACGTGAGCCGCCTCTTTAGAGAACTACTGGTTGCCAAGCGCCAGGCGGGAACGTTGTGACTCGCTGCCGATGCTGGCATTATGGAATGGGCGTCTGGGGACAGCGGTACGGCCGGAGGCAATTAGCTGTTCCCAGCCCCTAGCCCCGAGGAGTCCGATGCCATCTGATTTGGACAAGATCATGTTTGAAATCTATAAGGAAGCGACCTATTCGGGGAAATACCGCGTCGTGTATTTCACGGAGTTACAGGACCACAACAAGGAGGCGGAAATCAACCGCGCCATGGCGGGTGAGCATTTCTTTGACGGGTTCATACGGAACTATCGAAAGGATCAAGCTAAAGAGACCATCGAAAAGCTCCTCAAGCGTCTAAACGAAGGCGAGGCCGTCACTAAAGCAGACTTCGAGCGAGAACTGAAGCCCTTCACGCCGAATTGAGTCATTGAATCATTGAGTCATTGAAGAGCCTGTACTTCGCAGGGTTAATGATTCAATGACTCAATGGCTCAATGATTCAATGACTCAATGAAAGGATTTGGTCCAGCGCATCGGCGGGACCTGAAGCGCTAAGTTCGAGGCGTGATTCGTCCTGGTGGGCGTCTAGATTTTGGAGGATCGGGCTTGGTCCGGAGCCGCCTCCCGCACCCGAAAACACGGGCGCCGCTTTGAGAATGTTCAAGAGCTGGATTAGTCCGCCGGCGCTTTCGGACGTCTTGCAGACAACGCTGATCCGTGCTGTGAAGCCGCCATCCCAGTCGATGCGGTAGAGAATCGCCTGGACCGGTTGCAAAAAGACCGTCAGATCGACGGTGGTTTTCCTCCCCCCGGACACCCAGGGCGTAGCCACATTCGCCGCAGCTTTCCCGGTAAGGATTCCCCACTGAGCAGCCGTCCCTTCCAGTTCGGCTTCGTAACCTTGGAAGTTCTGGTCAGTTGCCAAGGAGGCCGCCGAGCCTGCCTGGACGTCGAGAATAGCTTTCAGGTCATGCAATCGCCCGAAGGCTGCCTGGGAGGAATCGAGGAAAGTGAAGAAGGTATCCTCCGGATCCGCGCCCGAGCCGAAGGCGAAAAGGTCGAAGCCGGCGTAGGTTTGGACTGGCAGTTGGGTCTTAGTGAAGAACTCTCGCACCTTATCGGGTTCAAAGCGGCCCACCGCCAGACCGAAGCTGCCCGGGCCACTCAACGACTGGCCGCGCCATCCGAGCATCACTTCATCAATGTCCTTCTGGGGGTCTATTCCAACGGAGTGAAGAAATTCCTGGAATGCGCCAAGCTGCTGATAAAGGACGTGTCGACGGATTTGGGGATAGTCCGATGAAGACCGCAGTTGCGCGAAATTCGCATAAGCAAGCTGCTGAGTGTCGACCGGAAAACAGGCCATGGCGCCACGTTCAGCTTGCTGAGCGCAAAGTAGCCCAGTCGATACGAGGGCTATCCAGGCCGCCAACCCGGCGCGAATCGGTATCAATGACCTTGGCGGATTCGAATCCAAAATCATAAGAGCCCACGGGCGCGCTTCGATATTCTCGCACGCTCTCTTATATGATGCGGAAAAAAGCAGTAAATGCGCCCGGAGACCATTACGCGTGCTGCTAAGGTAGCTGATGCACCTGTGTCGCCACCTGAACGTCAGCCGGCACGATCCAACTCTCCACCCCGAACGTCGTAGTGCTCTGCTCATAAAACAGTAATCCCTTGATCAGGAGGAAGTGCGTGCCCGGGCTAGTCAGGCTGGACAGATTCGAAAGGCCAACATAGGTCGTTTGCTGGTTAACCAGGGCCGTAATCGGCGCGGATTGGAATAGGGGCGAGCAGGGGACCAAAGTGAACCCTCCGTCCACGCCATCGTTGGCAACGGTTACAGGTGTGAGGGGGTTTGTGGAGAGGTTTCCGAGAACGGACTGGGGACGCAGAAATATCGACCGGGCAGTGGCGTTCTGCGCCGTGCCTGAATTCCCGCCGGGTAGAGCGCCGTGGACGGCCACACGCTGCCCCACAGCAAGGCTCGCCGCGCCAAAAGCAAAGTTGGCGAAATCGGCAGTCTGGGCGGCGAGGCCAAAGGCTGTGGACGGAACTATATTAATTGTCAGCAGCGAAAAAAGCGGTACCTGTCCAATCACACTGGGGTTTTCTTCCTGGACCAATAAGATGATTTGTGTGGCATTGCCGGACGGCGGAGTCACGGAAGTTATCAATCCGGTAAACGCTGCCTCGCCGCTCGAGGCATCCTCTTGAGCCTCGGCTAGCACGGTGTTGGCCACAATATTGGCGTTCGAGTCGAGGAAGGCGTTCATCTCGACAAAGGTCCCAACCGTCAGACCGCTCAGCCCGGAGGCTCCGGCGAAGCTCGTCGAACTGTTGACGTTTACAGTAAAGGTTTGAGCATTCGGACTGGAGATCCTGAAGCTCCCAACAAAGGACGGATTCGTCGAGCTGGTGCTCACACTTTGAACCAACCCGCTCAAGTCATCGAATTGGGCCAACCCGCTACTTCCAGATGTCGTAGCCGGATTAGCGGTGAAGGTCGGAGTCACTGTGAACTGATTGTTGGAACCGACAGTCAGGGAATCGAGGAGGTCAAAGTCCAGTTCGAGGGCCAGGCCGCCGCCGCTCGCGACCGTAATTGCCGGGCTGAAATTAACATGGACGGTGAGGGCAGTCAGATTGGGAGCGATAGTCTTGATAGTTGAAGGGGTGGTGGACGTGTCCAGGTACGTCAACTGTGAGTTTGAAAGGGTTATCCCCATCGAGCTGTAAATGCCTGCCGGTACGCTTGACACGCTGAACATGTTGGCGAAGTCCATCAGCGAGGCAAAATCTAATGTGACCGCCGTTCCACTCGGGAGGAGCGAAACGGAGCTCGAACCGGACTGCGGGGCCAACGTGAGACCTGTAATGGTGACATTGAAGGAGATCACGCTGCACGAAGGCGTATCCCCACCGAAAACAGCTATGGTCCCCGGGGCAGGAACAAGGTGCGACGTTCCGCCTGTGCCAGGGCCGCTGCACCCCATTTCAGCCGGCATCGCGCTAGCAGCCACGAGCGCCACAGCTAGGATCTGTTTCCTCACTGCAAGTTGCCTCTACGGCGTCTATGTTACTGAATTACCAGTGCCGTTTCCAGGTTAATCGGACGCCCGTATCGTGCAAATGACACCACTTCCAGTCGCGCTACAGAGTTGATTTCCGTGTATCTCTCTGGTATCTTGGTACATCAGATGTTATTGATGTAAGGCAAATCGCAAAGGAGTTTTCGATGAAAATTGAGCTTACCCCCAAGGCCGTTTCCAAAGTGAAGGAAATCATGGCCCAACAGAACCCTGCCCCAGCCGGTCTGCGCGTGGCGGTGGTGGGCGGCGGATGTTCTGGATTCTCCTACCAGATGAACTTCGAGAATCAGACCAATGGGGTGGATAAAGTCTACGAATTCGACGGCCTGAAGGTGTTTGTTGACCAGGCATCCCTGATGTACATCACTGGCACCAAGATCGATTACGTTGAGACCTTGGAGGGTGCAGGGTTCAAGTTCGATAATCCAAACGTGAAAACTACCTGCGGCTGCGGAAGCTCTTTCAGCGCCTAGAAGTACCGAAAATCGAAATTCGAAAATCGAGACCCGAGACTCGGAATTCGAAAATCGAAACTCGAGGCCCCACAATAGGAATTCGGAACGCGAAACCCGTCCCCGATGGGGTGGAATGGCACCCGGTGGGGGTTTGGAATTTCCACTTTTCGCGCTTCGGTCACCAATCTTCAATTTCAAATCTCAAATTTTAAAATCTCCAATCTCAACTCCCTCGAAAGTGTTGCCAATGTTCGTTTTGAAATCTCAAATTTCAAATCTCAAATCCCCTGAAACCGCCTTGCCGCCCCCAATACCTGTGAAGTAAACTAATAACGCGAGCCATGAAAATTGCCCTTGCCCAAATCAATACTACCGTCGGGGACTTTACCGGCAACATCGACCGAATCCTGAAGTACGCCCTGTGCGCGCAGGAGCGTGGGGCGGACCTGGTGGTCTTTCCGGAGCTGGCAATTTGCGGGTATCCGCCTCGCGATCTGGTGGAGAGGCCGGCCTTCATTCGCAAGTCTGAGACCGAACTGGCGCGTTTGGCGGAGCTGCTCCCCCCCATCCCCACCCTTGTGGGCTACGTGCGTCGATCCCACGCGGCCCAGGGCAAAGCCGTGGCGGACGCGGCAGCTTTCATAAAGGACGGCAAGGTGGCGCTGGATTATACGAAGATCCTGCTCCCTTTCTATGACGTCTTCGATGAGTCGCGCTATTTCGAACCTGGTGAGTCCATTCAACTCCAGCCGCTCAATGGCTTCAAGCTCGGAATTACGATCTGCGAGGATGTTTGGAACGATAAGCACTTCTGGAAGAAGCAACGTTACGCCCGAAATCCCGTTCAGGAGTGTGTTGACGCTGGCGCCGACCTCCTGCTCAATATCGCCTCTTCTCCTTATAGCACGGAGAAGGTTCAATTGCGTCACGACATGCTGAAGGCCATTGCGGATACCCGCCGCATTCCCGTGGTCTACGTGAATCAGGTGGGGGGAAACGATCAACTGGTGTTCGACGGCTCGAGCATGGCTTTCAACGCCTGTGGTGAGCTCTGCGTGCGCGCTCGAGCCTTCGAGGAAGACCTGGTGATTTTCGATACCTCCGGCGGGCGGCTCGAAATTCACCCCGCCCCCGCCTCCGAAATTGAGGGGGTGTATGAAGCCCTCAAGCTCGGGGTGCACGACTACGTGGCGAAATGCGGATTCCAAAAGGTGATCGTGGGCCTGAGCGGCGGCATTGACTCCTCGCTGGTCGCCACACTGGCGGCGGACGCGCTGGGACCTGAGAACGTCACTGGGGTGGGCATGCCGGGCCCCTATTCTTCGGTGGGAAGTGTCAGGGATGCAGAAGGGCTGGCCCGCAATCTGCATATCAATTTCAGGATTATTCCCATCACCCCCATCTACGAAGCTTATCTCACGGCGCTCGCTCCTGTCTTCGAAGGCCAACCCCGCGACGTAACGGAAGAGAACATCCAGGCGCGTGTACGCGGCAATATTCTCATGGCCTTGTCCAATAAATTCGGCTCGCTGCTGCTGAGCACCGGCAACAAGTCCGAACTGGCGGCCGGCTACTGCACGCTTTACGGCGACATGGCCGGAGGCCTGGCCGCCATCGCCGACGTCCCCAAGGTTATGGTCTACGACTTGGCGCGCTACGTGAATCGCTTCGGCGAACGCATCCCGCAGGCTTGCCTGGAAAAGCCCCCCTCGGCGGAGTTGCGTCCCAACCAAACCGACCAGGACACTCTTCCGCCCTACGAGGTTCTGGACGCCATCCTGAAAGACCACATCGAGGAGGCCCTGTCTTCCCGAGAGATTGCCGAAAAGCATCATTTGGACCTTGCCTTAGTCGAGAGCACGGTCCGCAGGGTCACCGGCGCCGAGTACAAGCGCCAGCAAGCTCCTCCCACACTCAAAGTCACCGCCAAGGCCTTCGGCATGGGCCGGCGTTATCCCATCGCGCAGAAGTATAGCGAGTGACGGGATTGGGTCATGGAGCCATTGATTCACCGGAAGAACCGTCTTGGGAATTTCGGCCGGGTTGAGTCTTCAATCCGAAGTTCCCTCTTGTCTGATCTTGAATCTCAAATCTGAGATTTTGAATTGCCCCACTGGTGAGCGCGGACACTAGCTTCCTCATCCCCCATTGCTGCTCTTGGGGAGGTGCTTTGACGTTCTATCTTGTCTAGTCTTAAATCTCAAATCTGAGATTTTGAATTGCCCCACTGGTGGGCGCGGACACTAGCTTCCTCTACCCGAATTCCTGCTCCTGGGGAGCAGCTCGTTACTCCACGCGGGGATTAATGTAACTGCTCGGGCTTCCTGTCTCTTGACAAACGGAAAAAGATAGGCTAGTATCGTAAGCGGTAGGAGTCAGGAGTCAGAATTTCGGAGTCCGGAGCGTCTGTTAACTCCTCGACTCTCGACTGTCGACTCTCGACTCTCCAAATTGAAGGAACAGTGCGCCGGGATAAACCGGCAGGAAGCAGAGAATGAAAATTTCTCACGAGAAAGGATTAGCGATCCGCTCGGCCCCGAGTTTTGCGTTGCGTGCCGCGAGGTACGCAGCGAAGCGTA
>Ga0326728_10004172_pt1 | contig 43329 bp, 30 predicted proteins | sample MB3enrmetagenome_FD_207602 | JGI IMG/M metagenome (GOLD analysis project Ga0326728, IMG submission 207602) | Lab enriched peat soil microbial communities from McLean, Ithaca, NY, United States - MB31MN | ecosystem: Environmental > Terrestrial > Soil > Wetlands > Peat | place: USA: New York...
CGACGCCAGGACGTGGTTGTCGCGCGAAGATTTCGTGCCACGGGCGTCCCGCCCGTGCCCGAGCACGGCCGGGACGGCCGTGGCACGCCGTAGGGACCCCCTCACCCCCCGGCTCCCACCGGGGAAAACGGGGGACGATGGTGTCTGTCACCATCCCCACCATCCCCCCACCATCCCCCTGAAGCCTTGATTGTGGTTTTTAGCCATTGAGAAAGAGATCGGCTTTATTGGCTAATTCATTCCCCTGACACCTTTTCCCTCACCTTTTCCCTTAGCAGGCGTCGGCGCTGAGTGCCAAAATTTGTCCAGTGCGAATGCTCCCATACGGCACTCACGCCTGAGTCCAGCTCGGCCGGATAAATGCGATGGCGTTTGTTTGCATATATATTCCTGCGTAAATGACCTCGAATCGAGCGTCCGACCCTGGCATCGTACTTGCACTCTTGCCGACTGAAAATGCACACAAACTTCGGGCTCACTCTCATGGTGACGCACGCTTGCAATTTGCGGTGTACCTATTGCTACACCGGCAGCAAGCTTCACCGCGTGATGAATGAGGCGGTGGGACGGAAGGCCATTGACCGCGCCCTTGCTTCTCTCTCTCCTGGTGGCACGCTGGAACTGGGCTTCTTTGGCGGCGAGCCGCTGCTTGAACCAGACCTTATTTCAGCCTTGATCGGATACGCGCAACATTCGGCTTCGGCGTTGGACCGCAATCTCCAAATCCACGTGACCACGAACGGCACGCAAAGCTCCCATTCGGCTTGGAAGGTTATGACGCTTCCCAGCATGAATCTGGCTTTAAGTTGCGACGGCCTCCCTCAGGCACACGACCGCCATCGCCGGTCTCTGGATGACCGTGGCACGTCATCCGTTGTGGTGGCAACGGTTAAGAAGCTGCTTGATGCCGGCAAGCCTTTTCGCGTGGTCATGGTGGTGCGGCCCGACAACGTGGAATCTATGCCTGCTGGAATCCAATTTCTCTCCGGTCTGGGAGTGCGGGGCATCGATCCCTCACTGGACCTTTGGACGCAATGGAGTCGCGAAGATGGCGCGCGCCTGGAAAAGGCCCTCCGGTTATCCGCAGAGATTTGGCACGCGAGCTTGCCGAACCTCTCGGTAGGCTGGTTCGATGAGCGGGCGGCGCGGCTGGCAGGCGTTCCCATCTCGACCACGGCACGCTGCGCATATGGCGACGGCGAGGTAGCGGTGGCGCCTTCCGGCCGGCTCTATCCCTGCGAGCGGCTGATTGGGGAAGACCGCGACGACAATCCCACTCGACTGCCGGGTCATGTCTTGGAAGGTAACGATTTCCTCGGAATTCCTCCGGCCGAACCGCGTTCCGCCGATCCCTGCTCGGACTGCGGAATCCGCTCGTTTTGCAGCACCACCTGCCGGTGCTCAAATTTTGTCCGCACTGGAAACGTGGCCAAGCCCGACGGCTTACTCTGTTTGTTTGATCAAGTCTGCTGGCGCGAAACCGCGCGGGTGTTATCCGCATCGCAACCGGCTCTTTTCAGAGTCCATGCTTAGGAGGTGCAAATGCCCCAAGAAAATCTTCCCGATCCCTCCGGCGGCCCGGAGCCCGTCCATCCGGTGGGTGAACTTCTGCAGTTGCTGGGCTACGCCGCTGCTGCCCTCGTCGGAGTTGGGATTATTAGCGCGGCTTTTGTGACGCCAGTCATGGGCGCCACCCGCTCGGCCCAACTCCGGTGGGAGGACCGGCAGCACCAGATGGAACGCGCGGCGGACGCCTTTCAAAATCAACGTAAAGGAGGCACAAATGCCACAAGAAAGCCTTCCCGATCCGTCCGGTGAGCCCCAGCCCGTCACGGTTGCCAGCAAGCTTTTGACACTGTTGAAGTACGCCGGCATCACCGCTGCCGTCGTCGGAGTGGGGGGATGTCTGATTCTCCCGAACCTTCTCCGGTCGCGAGTATGCGGCGCAAGGCACTCGGCGCAGCTTCAGTGGGAGGACCGGCAACGCCAGATGGAAGCGGCCGCAGAAAGGGCCCAGCAGGTTCCGGAAACCCCAACCATTCCTCATGAGCGCTAAGGGCAATCTCTACCCAGCCTGGCGGCGGATTCTGCGCGCGGTAGAGCGGTGCCTGGCTGTCGTGGGATTGCTGGCGATTGTTTATCATGGCGGATTCAACGTCTCCTCCATGATCTCCGGCTCCATGGCGCCCACGCTTCAGGGAAGTTCGCTTACCGACGGCGACGTGATTCTCTCCGAACGCTTCACCTACCGGTTCCGGCATCCTCACCGGTGGGAATTGATTATGTTCCGCGAAAGCGAATTCGGTCTGCAGGTCATGAAGCGCGTTGTGGGCTTGCCGGGAGAATCGGTGCGGCTGGACGACAAGGCGCAGATGATCTACATCAACGGAATGGCTACGCCTCGCCCCGCCTCGCTACAAGGAATTCGTTACCTGGCCTATGGGAACCTCACGGATGGCAAGGGGGCGAACAGCAATGACGGCTACTACGTATTGGGCGACTACTCCATGGATTCGCAGGACAGCCGCTGGACAGGCCCCGTTAAATCAACGCAAATCATGGCCCGGCCCTGGTTGATCGTATGGCCACCCTCGCGCATCAGGTTTGTGAATCCGTGAGTGAAGCGGGAATGAGAGGGACAGACGAAAACCGGGGACAGTCCCTAATTACTGTGTCTCAGTCACGGGGTTCACTCCAGACCGTCCCCGGTTTTCGAGCATGGGAGAAGCCGGTCAGGATTGCGCTGGCCGTAGCCCGCTTCCTCCTGCGCGACGAACAATGGTCGCAACGACAAAAACAGCCGCCGAGGGAAGCCACAACCATAACGCTTCGCTTTGAATAACTGCTAAGCCTTTCGCGGAAAAGAACCGGCCCACTCCGATGGGTGAAACTTTGATGGGGTGAAAAGGGAAAAAGTAACGTGCATTCGTGAACGGGGAGAAGAATGCCACGCCCAAGCCGCCGTTCGTCATCGCATCAAGAATGCCGTGGGATGCCATGGCTAAAAATAAATACAAAAAGAGACGCCGGCGGGAAATCTGACGCTGACCCGCCAAGGCAATGGTTACGAGACTTGCCAGGAGGGCAGCAAAAAAGAGCGAATGGGTAAATCCCCGGTGCCCCAGGAAGTCTCCGTAACGTACTCCGAAATGAAAACCAATGACGTCGAGATCCGGTGCGGCAGACACCGCCGCGCCGAGGGCCCAATACCACCACGGGACTTGCTTCGGCTCGACGACTTTACCAATCGCCGCTGCCACTATGGCGTGCGAAATAACAGAGGGCATAACAGATCACCTTGCCGCTCCACGGGCACACGGTTCCCGGCGCGAACGTGCAATAAAGCGGGCCGCGCCCGAGGACGCCACCTGTAGCGAGGAAACTTTGGAGAGATTTATGACTATTCCTCGCGTCTCCGCTTAAGCTTGCGCAGTAATTTGATAGACGTAACTTTCCCGGCCCGTCGCGTCGCGCCTTGATCCCACACGCACTCCGCCGATTTTTTCCACGGCCTTTTGCGAGCGGAAATTCTGCGTACCCACAAAAAAGAGAACGCGGTTCACGAATTGGAAGGCGTGCTTCAGCATGAGCTGCTTCATTTCTCCGTTGTAGGCGCCGCCCCAGTAGGACCTGGCCAGAAATGTCCAGCCGATTTCGATCTCCCTTTTTCCCGGGTTGTATCCGTGGAATCGCGACGACCCGATAACCCGGTCATTTTTGCAATCAAGGGCGATCAAGGCCCCCCCGGATTCCAGGGCCTCGCGGAAGAACGCCTTGAAAACCTCCTCCTGGCAGCGGTCTTTGGCCGGATGTTGTTCCCAAATGAGCGGATCGGAAGCTACCGCGTAAAGGTCCTGAAAATCCTCGAGCCGAAGCGGCCGGAGTTTGAGGAGTTCGCCATGCAGCGTGGGCTGGAGATCAAAGGCCATGCTTGCCTCCGTCCTCAAATAACAAAGACACAACCCTTGTCATCTTAACCCTTCTTGCTTCAGATGGCGCTGAGTAAGTGAAGTCTATGCGGTAGGGGAGGGGGGAGAGGGCCAGCGGAGGCGGCTGGCCCTCTCGTCCGTGCTTGCTGCTGCGGCAGCCGTGCGGGGCTAGAACTGCAAGCGAAGAGCGAATTCCATGACGCGTGGGTCCTTCGCGGAAGTAATCACACCGAACGAAGTGCTGGTGGTTGTCCAACTGCTGCCCGGATTGTTGAAGTTGGTGTGATTGAAAACGTTGAAGGCCTCGGCCCGAAATTCGAGCGAAGCCCTTTCATAAAGGTGAAAATCCTTGTAGACCGCCATGTCAAAATCCGACAGCCTTGGCCCCTCCAGGATCCCGAGAGGTTCGTTGCCGTAATAGCCGGGGGAGGGGGCTGCGTACGGGGCGGTGCTGAGCCAACTCGTGATCGTTCGGGTCGCCGGGTAAAGGTCATGGTTAAGGATATTCGGCCGGCCGTTGGGGCCCAGGTTGGAGCCGCCGAGCGACGCGGAGAATGAACTTCCGCTCCTCCATGTGGTGATGTCGGAGAACTTCCATCCTCCCAGCGTCTGGCCGGTGAAGCCTCTACTGTGGCGGAACCAGGGCAGGTTATAGGTCAGGGTAGTGGTGAAAATCTGCGGGAAATTGATGCCTTCCTCGTTCCCGTAGTCGTACTCCAGATTGTACATGTTCACGCCACCGGTACCATTCCCGAGATTGTGGGACCAGGTATAGGCCGCAGTGAAAAACAGGTTATCGCTGACCGGGTGGCGGACACTGACTTCCAGGGCGTTCCAATTATCCGAGGCTTGCGTGCCGATCTCCGTGATCGAGCCGTAGCCTTGATAGGGGGCGTCGTAGTTGGTGCTGTAATCGGTGGGTGGATTTAAATTGGGATTGAAATCGTAGTTAACGCCGTTTATCGAGGTGGGCATCGGCGTGTTTTCGTTGAACCCGGTGTTTTGTATGTTGCGCGCCGCGTCTCCCGCCCACGCGATCATGGCCATCCAATTTTTCCGAAACTGGTGCTCCAGGCTTAGGCTGTAGCTGGCAAAGCTCGTCGCTTTGGTCTGCGGATCAGCCACGCTCAGCGCCTCGAGACCGTTATTGGGCTTCACGGTGCTGCCCGAGCCGGGCGTGGGAAACGTGAGGGGATTCGCGGTATTCCCCGTCAGCGACGTGGAGCCCAGGAGCGGAGGATTGGACATGCAGTTAAACGAACAATCCTGGTTCGAGAATACCTTGGTGTAGGTCAGCCCGTAACCGCCACGGAAGGATGTTTTCCCGTCGCCGAAAACGTCCAAGGCAAAGCCCACCATGGGGCCGGTATACCAATTGTGCAAATTAACGTAATTGAGTGGCGTACTGCCCACACCGTTGATGACGAGTCCGTTGGTGTAGAAGGTCCCGGTCGCCAGGGGAGTCGCCAGCGCCCCGCCGGTGGTTACCGCGGGCGCGTTGGCCGCGCTGAAATTGGCGGGCATGAACATCGCTCCCATGCCGGATTGAGCGTGAGGCCAGGGCATGTTCCAGAAGCGCACCCCCGCCGAGACCGTCAACCTTTTCGTCACCTGAATACGATCTTCGATATACGGCGAGACGATGTGGCCCTTCATATACCCGCGCACCTCATCAGCATTCTGTCCGAAAGTCGCGGCGTCTCCCAACATGAAATCCGCCAGCGAGTTGCCCGTGTACGTGCCGGTGAAGGTCCACGTGCCCGCCGTTCCTCCGGCGGCACCGGTCTGATTTTGCCGCTTGCCGTTGATGACGATGTTGATGCCGGCCTGCACGTAATGCTTGCCTTTCAGCCAGCTCCAATCGTCGGAAAGCGTATCATCGAGGTCGCCGGCATGGTACAGAGGACGCGCCACCGTGATCCCTTCCCCAAAGAGGCTCCAGCCGGTATTCGAGAACGACACCAGGGGAATCCGGTTGGAAAGATAGCCACTGTACGGCAACGTCTCCGAAAAGCCCGGTATCTGATTAACGTAGTCAATGCCTCCCACATCCAGATACAAATCGTAAATGTTGAAGGCGATGCTGGTGGTATTCACCAGGTTGGGGGAAACGGTGGCGGTGAACGCCACTTGCGCCATGGAGTTTCGCGTGTAGTCCTCTTCCCAATTCAGGGGCGAAGTGCTGATGGAATACTGCTTGTACGACTGGTACTCACGCAAGTATTCACCCATCAGATGAAAGCGGGTTCCGACGTTGTGGTCAATCTTGATCTGTTGGTCGAGTTGGTCGGTGATCTGAGGGTTCAGATTTTCGTAGTTAACGGCGCCACCGCTGGCATAATTGGGCGCCGGGTAAAGCGCGGCAAGGTACGCCGCCGAGTTCGAATTGACCGCGGGCAACGACCCTGTCGCCGGACACCCCGTGCCCCCGGTGCTTGTCATCGCACTCAAGCCGCCCGCGGGCGCAAGTTGATACACCAGGGGCGTGGGGGTGGCAGTATAGCCGGGGAGGGCTCCAATATTAGGATAGACGCAGTTGGAGTATCCCGGCAGGTGGATCGCCACGGTGGAGGGGACTTCGTAGGGCGTGGTGTATTCGGCAGATGTAGCCGTCGTGCCGTTGGGATAGCTGCCCGGCGGCGCGTCCAATCGAACCCACTGCTGGCTCCAAAAGAAGAAGGTTTTCTGCTTGGCCGTATTGTAAACCCCCGGAATATAAACGGGCCCGCTGACGTCGTAGCCGAAAATATTTTGATGGTACGGCGGGATGGCGGGCGCCGTTGCCGTGGAGGTGGCAGGAGCGAAGAAATTGCGTGCGTTCAGGTTGTTGTTCCGCACGTACTCGAAGGCGCCGCCATGGAAGGCTTGCGTGCCGCTCTTCGTCTGCATCAGGATGACGGACGCTCCCATCAAGCTGTATTTGGTGCTGTAGTTATTCTGAAGGACGCGCACTTCCTCCAGCGTGTCAGGATTTGGAATCACCGTACTCGCGCTCATGTTTCCGGTGTTCTCGTCCCAAATCCCATCCAGGGCTTTGAAGAGCCGGCTGTTGCCAACGCCGTTGATGTCCAGGACGTCCGACGTGGAGCGGCCGCCCGTTCCAATCGCCGACCCGGCGCTCGTGTTGATAACCCCCGGCATCATCGCGGCGAGCGCCTGGTAATTGCGCCCATTGAGCGGCAGGATGCCGATCTGCCCGCTCTCCACCTGGTTGGAAACTTCACTCGTGCTGGTCTCCACCGCCACAGCGCCGGCGGAAACCGTGACCAGCGAAGTTACCGCTCCCGGAGAAAGCGTGACGTTCACAGTCTCTACGGTGGCAGGATGCAGGATGATGTCGTTTTCAACGTACTCCTTGAAGCCTTCCTTGGTAACTTTCACGGTGTACGTGCCGACCGTCAGGCTGGGCAGCACATAAACACCGTCGCCATTGGTTTGGGTTGAAGCCACCACTTTTGTATCCTGGTCAGTGACGTCCACTTTCGCCGCGGGAACGACTCCGCCAGAACTATCCGTGACGATTCCTGTAATTGAAGCGGTAGTGGAAAGTTGAGCCTTCGCCACACTCCCGAAAGCAAGCAAAAGCCCAGTTGCAAAGACAACTAACAATATCATGGGGACAAAACCCGCCCTCCCAGAGTCCACGCCGTTTTTCTTCATAATTCTCTCCTCTGAATGTGCGCCTCGGAGCCGAATTCCCGGGCCAGAAAATGCGATCTATTGCCTCACCTTTCTTTGGGTCCCAACCGCCAGTTGGTCTCGCGGTATCTCCAGATTTCGCCTGACCTTGTATGCCAAGCCCCCAGGGGGGTCAAGGGGTTCTCCCTTTGTCTCTGGAGTTCTGCAATGCGAAACTTAGGCAATACGGCCAGCCTGGCGATAAATGATTAAGAATTAAGGGGGTTCCGTAAATCATCCGGACTAAATGTCGGCACCTCGGAAAAATCAGTTGACAAAGACTGTATTGTAATGCGAAACAGACATTGTAAACGGTTATGCTGACTAATCGAGGTTGTAACTTGTCATCCGAGTCCCCTACATCTCTTTCCCGATACATCGTCAAGTCTGTTGTGCATGCTTCGGCAATCCTGGGGTCATTCCATTCCCCTGGTGAAGTTCTCCGGCTGCGCGATGTCGTTTCCCGCTCCGGGCTTAGGAAAGGAATGTGCTTCCGATTGCTGTACACCATGCATGAATGCGGGCTTCTGGAAAAGGTGGGAGGGAACCAATATCGGGTTTCGTTCCCCTTGGGCGGTCATCGCAGGTTTCGGATCGGATACGCCGACCCATATCGCTCATCTTCGTTTTCCCGACAAGTCTTCGATGGGCTGGTTCGAGCTTGCGAGAAGGCACAAATTGAACTGATCGTGGTTGAAAACCGGCTTGACCCAAAGGCGGCTGTACGGAATGCCGAGCGCTTAATCCGCGAGCATGTGGACTTGGCGGTGGAGTTTCAAGTTATTGATAGTGTGGCGCCAGAGGTCGCTGCGAAGTTCCAGAATGCCGGGATACCCCTCATCGCCGTCGATATTCCCCACCCCGGCGCAACCTATTTCGGAGCTGATAACCACCTGGCAGGGCTGTTGGGGGGGCGGTGCTTGGGCCATTACGCCATGCAGCAATGGCAGGGCTCCGTAGACGAAATACTCCTGCTGGAGATTGCGCGGTCGGGCCCTTTGATCCGGACGCGGGTGGACGGTATTCTGAATGGAATCATGGATGTTTTTCCCGCAGCGGAGAAATGCCGAGTTATCCGGCTGGATACCAAAGGGGAGTTCCGGACGACCTTGGAGGCCGTGCGAAAATACCTTCGCGACAGTCCCGTCAGGCACACCCTGGTGGGGGCAGCCAACGATCCGAGCGCCTTGGGGGCCCTTCGTGCCTTTCAAGAATCCGGGCGCGGCGCCCATTGTGCGATCGTGGGACAGAATGCCGAGCCGGAAGCGCGCGCTGAGATGCGCGAACCCGGAACCCGGTTAATGGGCTCGGTGGCTTATTTTCCGGAAAGGTATGGAGACGCCATCGTACGGATTGCCACGGATGTCCTGCTGGGAAAGGGCGGACCACCGGCGACATTCACCACCCACCAATTGGTAACTCCTGAAAATGTGAATCGCCTCTACCCCAACGACGCGCTTTTTGTGAATTTGGCGCAGGAGTACGCCTAGAGGTGCATCCCAGCACGCAGTTGGCTCTGATTGACAGCCGCATCGTTAATCTTGTACGCTCATCACTTCAATCCGCACGAGCGAACTGAACTTAATGAGGAGAGCGAGAGAAAGAAATGAAAATTAAATCCGTAATCTTACTGGGGCCAGCGTTGCTTCTGGCGAGCACTCTTTTTGCCCAGACGGCAGGCGCCCCGACCATGGGAACAACGACACCGCCGGCGCCGATGACGGAGAAGGAAGTCATCACCGAACTCAAGAAAGAGGGGGCTGCCCAGCTCATCAAAGACCTTGACCAGCGCGGCGTGGCTTTTGAGATGGATGCCGATACGGAGAAGAGACTGCGCAAAGCCAAAGCGACGGATGAGGTTATCAAAGCCGTCACCGCCGCCGGTCCCAAGGAAAAGGCGGCTGCGGCCAAAGCTGCGGCCATGGCCAGTGGCGGGTTGGTGGTCCCGGCGGAGGAGAGCGCCGATTTCAAGACGCTGCAAACCGAACTCGACCCGGACAAGGCGGTCGCCGCGGCGGAGGCTTTTGTGCAAAAGCATCCGCACAGCGAAATTCTCACCTTCGTCTATGCGTTTGAAGCCAACGCTTATCAGATGAAAGGTGACGTCGCCAATCTGGTGGTGTGTGCGGAAAAGAGCCTGGCGTTGAAGAAAGACAATCTCATGGCCTTACTGCTGGTATCTTACGCCATCCCCACGCCGCAATTCATCAAGCTGCACGGGGCGGATGAGGATGCTCAACTTACCAAAGCGGAGGCTTATGCCCAGCAGGCTATCCTGGCGGTGAACGATCTGAAGAAGCCGGCTGCGGAGTCGGACGCAAATTTTGCCAGCCGCAAAGCCACCTACATTGCGGACGTCCATGCCGACCTGGGGTTGGTTCATTTGCAGCGCGCGCAGGAAGGCTTGGAGGGGCTGGATAAGGACGAACTGGCCAAGGCGGAAAAGGAATACCGGCTGGCGGTTACCGGCGTCGACCACCCTGATCCGAGCGCCTACTATCGGATGGGTGAAGCCTGCCGGCTGCAAGGCAAGGTCGATGACGCGATTGCCGCCTTCACCAAAGCCAGCGAGCTCGGCAAAGGTTCGGTGGTGCAACAATACGCCGATGATGCCATCCAGAGGCTAAAGGCGGCGAAGGCACAGCCCGGGGCTCCCGCCCATCCCTAGATAGATGGAAGTTAAGTTTCCTGGTGAGGGGCGCTGCCCCATTTGATCTGCCCGGCAGAGCGGAGCATGGCCTCGCCTGCGACGAGAGGAGTCGGCGCCCGAAAAGCATGGCGGAAAATGACCCCGACCGCTTTCAGAGCACGGTCGGCTACCAATTTCGTAACCTGCAGTTCCTGCTGGAAGCTCTCACCCACTCCTCATTTGCGCAAGAGTCGGCTGACCGGCCGCGGGACAATGAGCAAATGGAGTTTCTGGGCGACGCCGTGCTGACTTTTGTGGTCAGCGTCCAGCTGGCGGATGCCTTTCCGGATTGGGAGGAAGGCAAACTGACGCGGGCGCGCGCGCATCTGGTGGCGGCGCCGCACTTGTATTCGGTGGCCAGGAACTTGAATCTGGGCCAGCATTTGCGCCTGGGGCGGGGCGAGGAGAAAACCGGCGGGCGCGAAAAACCCGCCTTGCTGGTGAATGCGCTGGAAGCGGTGGTGGCCGCGCTCTATCGTGACGGGGGCATCGAGGCGGCGCGCGATTTCATTGCGGCCTTCATCGTGCCTCAGGATCTCGGAGCCGCGGCCGACGAATTATTCTCCATCGATTACAAATCGGCCCTGCAGGAGCATCTGCAGGCGGCGCGTACTCCTCCGGCCGAGTATCGCGTGGTGGAGGAATCCGGCCCCGAGCATCAAAAGACCTTTACCGTGGAGGCTCTGGCAGGCGACAATCTAATTGCCCGCGGGCGCGGCGGCAGCAAGAAAACCGCGGAGCAGGAAGCGGCCCGGTTGATTCTGGAAAAGCTGGGTGGGAAGACCGAAACGCATGGATGAAATGTACAAGAAATCGTCAACGCGGGACACCTTTGAGTCCCTGGTGGTCACCGTCATCCTGGCGATCTTCGGTACCACGTTCGTTCTCCAGGCGTTCAAGATTCCCACCGGCTCCATGGAGGATACGCTCCTGATCGGCGACCACCTGCTGGTGAACAAATTCATCTTCGCCCCGCAGGGTGGGGTGCTGGCGCACCTTCTGCCCTACCGGGATTTGCGCCGCGGCGACGTGGTGGTGTTCAAATTCACGCCCACCGACACGCAGCAGCAACCCGGTGAGCACTTCGTGAAGCGCGTCATTGGCGTTCCCGGCGACCGTGTTCGAGTCTTCCACCGGCAGGTTTTCGTGAATGGCAAGCTTCAGGATGAGCCGTTCGTTCGCCATGACCCCGACGATGCCGATCTGCTTCACCCGGAGGACGATTTCCCGCGGCCGGATGGCGATTATTTGAACGGCTCCTCCCCCTCCTGGGACGCGGAGTTGGCCAGTGTGGTTAAAAAGGGTGAGATCATTGTGCCGCCGGGAAAATATTTCATGATGGGGGACAACCGCGAGCAGAGCTGGGACAGCCGCTTTTGGGGTTTCGTTGACCGCAGTGAGGTGATTGGCCGCCCGGTGTTGATCTACTGGTCTTTTGAGACGGCCCGCGATGAGTACACTCGTAACTCTCTCAGCGACCGCATTTCGCAGGTCGTGGACCTGATTATTCACTTCCCGACCAAGACCCGCTGGCGGCGCAGTTTCAACTTCGTACGCTGATGCTTTCCCGCAACCGCCGACGCGCTCGCAATTTTACGATCGCCCTGCTGCTTCTGGGATTGGCGGCGTGGATTGTCCCTTCCTACTTCAGCGCCGAACGCTATCGCCGCCGCCTCCGGGCCGGGCTGGAGCAGACGCTGCACCGGCCGGTTAAGTTTGGAACCCTGTCATTCCATTTGGTACCCCGTCCCGGATTCTCCATTGAAGACGCGGAAGTGGAAGAGGATCCCGATTTTGGTTCGGAGCCGTTTGCCCGCGTTGACCGCATTGATTGCGAGCTCCGCTGGCACAGCCTCTGGCGCTCGCGCATGGATTTTGCCCACCTGCATCTGGACCATCCCAGCTTCAACATTGTCATGAACTCCCGCGGGGAGTGGAACGTGGAAAGGCTCTTGCTGCAAAGTGGCGTGACCGCGCCGCGAGTTGCGGCGGCGGGGGGAACACCCTCCGCGGCGGCGGAGCAACTGGACCTGGCGGTGGATGACGCCCGCATCAACTTTCAAGTTGGCCCCAACAAAAAGCCTTTTGCCCTCACCGACGTCCGGGCGCGCTTGCAGGTGAATCCCGCGCAGCGTCGCGTGCAGTTCCAGGTTACCGCCAGCCCCGTGCGCTCGGATCTCACCATTCCCACCCCCGGCCCCGTCGAAGCCAGTGGCACATGGACGCCCGGAGCTGATTTGCTCGGCCCCATTGAGGCTCAGGTGCGCACCCGGGGCGCCTTGCTTTATGATTGGATTCCCGTTGTCACCGGCCAAAATCCCCAGGTCTATGGCGTGATGGATACCGACGTCCGCCTGACCGGATCCCTGCCCGACATTATCGTGGAGGGAGAAACCCACCTGACGCAACTGCATCGGTGGGAGGAACTCCCGCCGTCTGATCCCATGCCGTGGACCCTCCGTTTTCGCGGCCGGCTGTTGCGGGGACGGGAACGTGTTCTGGTGGAAAGCCTGGAGGCTTCCTTCGCGGACTCGCACTTGCACGTTTCCGGTTCGCTGGACAATATGCAACACTCCCCGCAACTGGACCTGGTGATGTCGCTGGAGCGTTCGCGGCTGGAAGATGTGCTGGCGATCGTCCGCCGCTTGTGGCCGAATCCCAGTTCCTGGAACCTGAAGGGCAGGATTGATGCGATGCTGTCCATCCAGGGGACTTGGAAGGAGCGGCGGTACGGCGGTTATGTGGGCGCGCGGGAGGTGAGCCTGGAGACGCCCTCCGGTTCCTTCCCTCTATCGGAGATTGCCGTGCGCATCAACAACCACGGAGCAGTGCTGGCGCCGATGCAAATCACTCTGGCGCCCCGCGTAACGCTGTCGGCGCTGGCCACCCTCGATCGCACCATGGCTGGACCCCGGTATGAGGTGCTGCTGGCGGCCAAAGGCGTGCCGCTGCATGCGGCAGTGTCCTTCGGGCGCGGGCTGGGCATCCACGCTTTTCAAGAGATTGACGCCACGGGCTCCGCCACCACCACCATACATTTAGCCGGGTCTGCCTGGCCGCCGGCGCGTCCGATCCTGACGGCGCGCGCGGAAATACGCGCCGCACGCCTGTTAATCCCCGGGCTGACGGAGCCGCTCAACCTCCCTCGCGCGAGCTTGCAAATCAACGGTGATCAAATAACCGCGGACCCGGTGGTGGCGGTTCTGGGGACGAGCGTTTTCAACGCCCGGCTGGAGCATCGCGGCGCGCGGATCAATCCCTGGAAGTTTGACCTTCAGGCGAACAATTTAAGGCTGGAACAGGGCGCGCTTTGGTTCGACGCGCTGGGCCTGCGCCGGCCGCTGCCCCTGCTGGAACGCCTGCCGGGCCTGGCTTCCTTCGCGGCGCAGCGCGTGGTGGCCTCACAAATATTTGGCAGCTTGAATGCCGAAGGGCGATTCGCCACCCCGGCCTTGGCCTATCGCGGCGTGATGGTGAAAGACTTTCAGGGGACTTTTGAAGTTGCCGGCCGTACCATTCGGATGACGCAGGCGAAGTTCCGCACCGATGGCGGCCGCGGCGAGGCGCAAGGCGCCGTGGATTTCACCCTCTCGCCGCCGCTTCTATCCGCCAAGGCATCGCTCGCCGGCGTTTCCGTGCAGTCCTTGACGGCCCACCTCCCCGGCCCCGTGCGTGACCTGCGCGGTTCCGTGAATGCCACCGGGAGTTTCCAGACGCGCGGCCTGGCGCGGGAAGATCTGGCGGAAAACCTGACCGGTCATATGGAGTTGCGGGTAAAGGATATTTCCTTTGGGGATTTCGATCCCCTCGCTACCTTGGCACAGCAGGCACATTGGGGGAAACTCGAACCGGCGCGCGGCCCGGTGACGGCCCTTCCGGCAACGCTGAAGGTGGAGGTTCGCGCTCGCCGCTTCCTTCTGAATCCCACCACGCTCGACCTGAGCGGAGCAAGCCTGCAATGCAGCGGCGCTTATGCCTGGGCCGGGGCCCTGGACCTGAATGTGCGCGCTGATTTGCGGCGCTTGCGCCGTCGCTGGCTCGAGCACGAAGATGATCTCGCCTCCCCTGCCCGCCTCACGGAGGTCCGTCTGGGGGGGCCGATTGATCACCTCGTAGTCAATCCCCAGGAAGGAGTGGTGACAGCGGGAAGGACTCGAGGGGGAGGAAGGCAGTAGGCAGAAGGCAGTACGCAGAAGGCATTAAACAGAAAGCAGAGGGTAGATTTCACGGGTCTTGAGCGGTTCTCTTCCGCTCATTGAGAATTCCCTTTGCATGGTTGTCCACTGCTTACCGCCCACGGCCTACTGCCTTCTGCTTACTGCCGACTGCCTTCTGAATTCCCATGGCGCATCGTTACAAGATTTACGCGGCGGAGACCGGCACCTCGTATCAGTACTTCTTCGCGAGCAGCCGGCGGTTGATACGTCCGGAGGGGCAGGGCGCGGGCAGGGATTACATTTTCGTCGTCACGCCCGATCAAAGGCCGCCTTTTATATTGCGTGTCTTTATCTCTGAACGCGGGCTGGAGGCGTGGCGGCAGGCGCACGGCCGCGCCCTGGATTCCAACGAAATGTACGCGGTCGCCAAGATGCGCCTGTTTCGCGCCTTCGATGAGATGGAAAGTTTGCGCGGCGATGGGTTGAATTTGCTCGTGGATGAAGGCAATGTCGAGGACTTGCTCGCGCCGCTCAATCTGTAGATGAATCTGATTCGCCGTGGAACCGGAGTGCGGTCTCAGTCGGACGCCGGATCTTCCTGGCTCGCCAGAAATGCCCGCCAGCCGCCAAATCGTGTAATGTCGTGCGCGCTTACCACGGCGATGGGCTCACACACAAATCCCTTCACGGTTTCACCGTTTTCCAGTTCGACATTGCCGATGGCCAGCGGGTGCGGCACCAATTGCGTGAACCGCCCGAAGGCTTCCACGGGAATTTCCCAGACTTCCACTTCGATGGCCGCGCCATTATTGGGCACGCGCGCCAGCCCCGGTTTGGGCGGGGAAGTTCCCAGCGTGTAGAGGCGATAGTCTTCGGAGGTGCGGCAGACGCGGACGAAGCGCGCGCCCAGGGATTGCAATTCTGCGTTCAGCGGCTGCCCGCGCAAGTGCGCTCCCACCACCGCCAAAGGCACGAGGTCCGGATCGCGCCCCCGCACGGACACGCGGGCGGTCGTCGCGCCCAACTGATTTCCCGTGGCGCGATGCAAGCGCTCGGCAAGGGAAAGGGCCAGGCCGTCGCGCCAGGCCGGAGCGATAAGGGAAACGCCAAAAGGCAGCCCCGCTTCGGTGAATCCATGCGGCACGGCCACGCCGCAACAATCCAGCAGGTTTGCGAAGTTGGTGTAATAACCCAAATTGGAATTGAGGGTGATGGGGTCCGCTTCGATTTCCGCCACGGTATAGGTGGTGCCCGTGGTGGGAAGAAGGAGAACATCAATCACCTTCCAGGTGGACTCCACTTGACGTTGCAGAGACGCCAGTTTGTAAGCCGCCCGGAAAGCGTCGACCGCGGAGTACTTCGTTGACCCTTCCAGGATGCGGCGCGTGACGGGATGGACAGCCTCCGGATGCGCGGTTACGAATTCACCCAGCGCCGCCCAGCGTTCCGCCACCCAGGGGCCGTCATAGAGCAGCTCGGCAGCTTCGCAAAAAGGCTCGTAGTCGATGCTGAAGACGACCCCACCCAAAGCTTCCAGGTCCTGCCGGGCGCAATCAAACAGCTTGGGGGCTTCGGCGTTCCCGAAGAATTGCATTTGCTCTTCCAGGGGAATGCCGAAGCGGAAGCTTGGCGCTGTTTCCACCGCCAACGCGGATTGAGGTGCATGCCGGCTGAACGGGTCTTCCGGATCGAAAGCGGCCGTCACCTTGGCCACGGCCGCCGCGTCCCCGCAAGTCAAGGCCAGCACGGAAACGCAGTCAAGAGAGCGGCAGGCGGGCACCGTTCCGCGATTGCTCAACAGTCCGCGGGTGGGCTTGAATCCCAGGACATTGCAAAGCGCCGCCGGCACCCGGCCCGAGCCCGCCGTATCGGTGCCCAGGGCGAAGCTGGCCAGGCCCGTGGCCACTGCCACCGCCGAACCCGAGCTCGATCCGCCGGGGATGTACCGTTCGTCAAACGGGTTGCGCGGCACTCCAAAAGGGGAACGAACTCCCACCAACCCCGTGGCGAATTGATCCATGTTGGTTTTGCCGATCAGGATGGCTCCGGCATCGAGCAGCCGCTGCACCACCGGCGCCGTGCGCGGCGGATCGTAAGCAAACTCCGGGCACCCCGCGGTGGTCGACAAGCCGATGACGTCGATGTTGTCTTTGAGCGCAAAGGGCACGCCGTAGAGAGGAAGGTCCGGCGATTCTACCTCGAGTTCATTTGCGCGCCTCAGCGCATCATCGGGGGAAACCAGGTTGATCCAGACGCGGTCACCGCCGTCGCCGATGCGCTCATAAATGGCGGCGATCACCTCGGCGGGGCGCAACGATCCGGACCGGTACCGCTCCAGCAAGTTGGCAATGACCAGTGATTCGGGTTCGCTCACGCCGACCATGTTATCCCCAATTTCCCCTGCAAACCAGCATGAATCCTCTCCGGCGTTCCGGAGCGCGGCAGCAGAACGCGCAACGCCGGAACCAGCACCAGCGCGTAGATGAAGGAGTCCATGCCGTCCAGAGTGAGTCCGCCCCACGCGGCCAGGAATCCGCGGCGCTGGTTTTTGGTGAGAGGAGAGCGTGGGGAGCGGGTTGGAGTAGAGACCAAGGTGATGGCTCCCGGGCTCGGCCGCCCTCAAGGATCGTCACGAAGAGTGTCCACCATCAGCCTGAAAACGGCTTCCCGGCTGGATATCATGATGAGGTCTATGGCGTCAAGAGGACTCTGGTTTTGTGAGTGGGCCGGTAGCGTATCGCGCACGAGAAAGGCCCCCGGTCAGAACTTCACTGCCCGATTGCCCGCTGCCGAGTGATGGAAGGTGTTGGCCTTGTCGCGTGCGATGTTTTACAATTCGCTCGAAGTACCTCGAACCTTCTAGCGCAGAGGCGACATGACTCAGAGGTTCGTATGGGTCGCATTGGTTGGGATGTCCGCTGCATCACTTTATATCCATACTGATGCGAGAAATCCGGCTGATACAGCGGTTCTGAGGCAGGTTCTGTCTGAAGCCCGAACTCAGGCGGAACAGGTCAAAGATGAGACATCCCGTCTTGTACTGCTTGAAAACCTAGCGGCTGCCGAGGCGCGGGCTGGCAACATCAAGCTTGCGCAGTCTGAGGCTGAACGGCTGGAACCGATTGTCAAAGCACCTCCAAATTATGGGGACTGCAACTACATTTACGAGCAGATTCTGCGCGCCCAGGCGAGAGCCGGAGACTACGACGCGGCGCTTAGAACCATTCAACGAATCAGTGGAATCGGTGGAAGCAAAGACGAGGGTTACTACGCCCTGGCGGAGGAGTTGGCTAACCAGGGAAAGCTCGATCAAGTCATCGGTCTCATAGAACAAACGAGTCGGCCCGATAACGTTATAAGTCGAGCACGGGTGTTTCTCGAACTGGCCGTGGCGAGCACAAAGAGTGGAGATACAGAGCACGCGGCTGTGCTGTTCGACCGGGCAGAGAGCTTGTCCGCGCAGCTTTTGCACGAAGCTGGCGTTCAATCGGCAAGTGTAGGAGTTTTCCTGGACGTGGCCGCACGCAGGCGCACTTGCGGGAGTCCGGGAACCGCCCGCCGGATGTTTTCAGAAGCTCAACAGGTCATTGGCCGTGTCACCGACGATTCAAAGCGGCAGCAATACTTATGCATGCTTGCCTCGGCGGCGGCACGAGGAGGGGATTTTGACCTGGCCAAGGAAATCCAAGTACATATTACCGACCCCTTGCAAGAGGCACAGGCCGGGGTTGCGATTGTTGATGCCTACCTCGCTGAACCCATCCCGGATACTGAATCTGGACGCACAGTAGCATTAAATATTCGAATGCTGGAGATGCGAATCAGTTCGTTGAATTCGGTGGCGGCAGCGCAAGCGAGGAAGGGTGAGAGAGACGCGGCCCGAAAGACTCTCAACGCTAGCAAGAGGCTTCTTGAACTTGTTGCTGACGATTGGAAGCCGTGGGGAACCCTTGGCCTGGCATCCGCCGAGTATGAATTGGGGGACAGAACCCAAGCGGGCCATCTGTGCGATGAAACGATTGAGTTGACGAGTCGCTTTAACATTCACCCTGAGCGACAACGTGCCCTCGCCCTCAACGAGGTCGCAGGGTTACGTGCGAGTTTTGGAGATGAGGCGGGCGCGCTGGACACTGCCCGGCATGCAGAACGCGATTCGTTGTTTGAAGATATTGCGGAAGTTGAAGCGGAGAAAGGTCAGGCGAGTTCAGCCCTCAAGTGGACCGAGAAGCTGAAGGACCCCGAGCAGAAAGCCGGGGCACTCTTGGGCATTGCCCGTGGCTTGTTGGATAAGCAGCAGAGTTCCTTGGAACATAAAAACGCTTCCTACCCCAACTGCCATTAGCTCGTTAGAATAAACTGGGAGAGCAACTGCTGGCGAACCCAGTGCGACCCATTCTAACTGAATCCTTGAAGCCCGAAACTCGTGAATGCTATGGTGGCCTTATGGGATCTGACTCAGACGACGAATTGATTCCTTCGATTGCACCAGACGTGATGAGGTGCCTTGGACAGTCGGGATACTTTGAGAAGCTCGATGACCTTCTCAGCCCAGAGGACGCTTCAACTCCATGTCGTACCTGCGACGGAACCTATAAAATCTCAGAGTCGATTCTCCTCGCATCTGGATTCGAGCACACCGATTTAGGCGATATCCTCGCTGTGCTTCGCTCCCAAGGGGGGTGTTGCGACTGCGAAGTGCTTTACAATGTGGCAGAGGCCAGCCGTTTGAAAGCCCGGTATTGGCGAAAGCGAGCAGCAGAGCAAAGTGCCCCGATAGGACATAACACGCACGTCAAGCCCGCTTAGGCTTCCGAAGCCACTTTCCCGAAGAGGCCGCTCAACGGGCATTCGAGGGCCTCCAGGCGCTAATCTGACGCCTATGGGAATTGACCCGCGAGGCCGAGCCTCGGCCCTATATTGTCTTGCCCTGAGGCGCCTGTGAACCTTTGCTCTTGAGCGTATGTCTAGTCAATTTGACTAGAGAAATTGACTAGAGAAAAAGTCTGGACAGGTTGCATGACGTTTTGTCTTAAATTATATAATGCGAAACATAATCTCACTTTGGACTTGACAAATGCACAAATATGTGTAGACTACAATCGGTGCCAGGTACCAGGATTGGCGATGGAGCGGCCATTGCTGGAGAGGGGCGCCGAGAATTGGAGCTTGTTCTGAGCACCGCCACGGGGCCGGGTATTTGGGAATAGTGCCGGTCTCGCGACCATGGTTTGACAAGGCGCGGGTGGGCGCAATAACCGTAGTGGCCGTCGGAAACGATGTCGTAGAAGCCACCCGTTAGAGATTTTCTCCAACGATGTTGATGATAATAAAGATACTTAGCGATGATTACCCGGATTTACGAAAAACCTTAAATCATTGAAATTAAGCAAGTTAACGCCATTCGGTCGCGCCACGGCCGAAAAAAACGGGGATCAAAAAATGGGGGTTGGCGTCCATAAGTCACTGAAAACAAACGTAGAAAGAATGTCAGTTTCATGGCGCGCTAGGATGTTGATGAAAACAAGCGAGATACAGTCACTCTGCAAGGATGTTGATGAAAATAAATGTGGTTAGGCGAAAATGGCGAATCATGAACTATTAAGTATGAATGACTGCGCCCGGTGCTTTTCAATGACCCAATGGCCCGATGAACCGATCTTCACCATGACCCGATGGCCAAATGACCCGATGAACCGATGCCCCGATGGCCTGATCTCCCAGCCCCCAGAGTGGTCGGTGACCCGATGAATAAGGCGATGTATACTTGTCACCCAGTCAGCAAAGAAAGAAGAATCTCGAATCATCAGAGGATGGCGATGAGGAAATATTTCTTTGCCGCTTTTGTGGCGGCGGCGGTGAGCTTGGGTTCAGCGGCGGCGCAGAAGGAACCGTTCACAATCGAGCAGGTGATGAGCGCGCCGTTCCCAAGTGAATTAGTTGCGGCGCCCACGGGCGGCAAGGTGGCGTGGATTTTCGACGCGTCGGGCGCGCGGAATATCTGGGTGGCGGAGCCTCCCGATTTCAAGGCGCGCGCGCTGACTTCCTACGCCTCGGACGACGGGCTGGAGATCGGCGAGCTGGCGTGGACGCCCGACGCCAGCGCCATCATTTACGTGCGCGGGGGAGACTTCGAATCGCTGCGCGAGGCGCCGAATCCGCGCAGCTTTCCCCAGGGCGTCGAGCAGGATATCTGGCTGGTGACGCTCGCGGGCGGGCCGCCGCGAAAAATCGGGGAAGGGCATTCGCCTGCCGTTTCGCCCAAGGGCGACGCGGTGGCCTTCGTTTTCAAAGACCAGGTTTGGCTGGCCAAGCTCACGGGCAGCGAAAAGCCGGCGCAGCTTATTCACGCGCGCGGGAAGGCCGAGGGGCTGCGCTGGTCTCCCGATGGCACCAAGCTGGCCTTTGTGAGTGCGCGCGAGGATCACAGCTTTATTGGGGTTTACGATTTCGACCAAAAGAGTTTGCATTATCTTGACGCGAGCGTGGACCGCGACCTGGAGCCGGTGTGGTCGCCGGACGGCAGGCAGATCGCCCATCTGCGTCTCGCCGCTACATCCGGATCGGAAGAATTTGGCCCCAAGCGCGCCGGCCCGCCGTGGTCGATTCGCGTTGCCGACGCGATAACGGGCGCAGGGCGCGAGGTTTGGAAAGCCCGCGAGGGGCAGGGAAGCGTCTTCCGTTTTCTGGATGCGGAACAGCAATTGCTTTGGGCGGCGGACGATCACCTGATCTTTCCCTGGGAGGGCGACGGCTGGACGCACCTCTATTTTGTGCCGGCGAGCGGCGGCGCGGCGACCCTGATGACGCCGGGAAAGTTTGAAGTCGAATTTTGGGCGCTCACGCCCGACCGCCGCGAGGTGATCTTCAATTCCAACCAGGATGACACGGACCGGCGGCACCTGTGGAGAGAAGGAGTGAACGCCACCCGGCCCACGCCCGTTACGACCGGGCAGGGAATTGAGTGGTCGCCGGTGGTCCTGAGCGACGGGCAGCACATCGCCCTCCTGCGTTCGGACGCGCGGTGGCCGGCGCGGCCCGGGCTGGTGGGGCCGGAGGGGGCACTGCGCGACCTTGCGCCCGAATCGATGCCCAACGGTTTTCCCGCCCACCAGTTGGTGGAGCCGCAGCCGGTGATGCTCGCCGCCGCGGATGGGCTGAAGTTGCACGGCCAGCTCTTTCTGCCCCCCGGCGCCAAGACGGGTGAGCGGCATGCGGCCCTGGTTTTCTTCCACGGCGGCTCGCGGCGGCAGATGCTGCTGGGCTGGCATTACATGCAGTATTACCACAATGCGTATGCCCTGAATCAATATCTTGCCAGCCGTGGATATATCGTGCTTTCCGTGAACTATCGCAGTGGCATTGGTTATGGAATGGAATTCCGCGAGGCGGTGAACTACGGCGCCACCGGCGGGAGCGAATTCAACGACGTGCAGGGAGCGGGCCTCTACCTGCGCTCGCGCCCGGACGTTGACCCCGCCCGCATCGGCCTGTGGGGCGGCTCCTACGGGGGTTACCTGACGGCGCTGGGCCTCGCGCGCGCGTCCGACCTGTTCGCCTGTGGCGTGGATTTCCACGGCGTGCACGACTGGAATCTGGAGGTTCCGCACACGCTGCGCGCGGAAAATCCCCAGAAGCTCGAGGAATGGGCGCGCGTGGCCTCTGAGTCTTCGCCGCTGGCGGATGTGAAGACGTGGCGCTCACCCGTGCTGTTGATTCAGGGTGATGACGACCGCAACGTGGCCTTCTCCAACATGGTGCAACTGGTGGAAGCACTGCGCAAACAGGGCGTGGAGTTTCAGCAAATCGTTTTTCCCGATGAAATCCACGACTTCCTGACGCATGAGCACTGGCTTACCGCCTACCACGCCACGGCGGATTTCTTCGACAGCCATCTGCACGGCGGCCGATGACCAGTGGCTCTGCGGCACAGTTCTTTGTGAACGAATGCGTTCAGAAGCGGGGAAATGTGCGAAGCACCTTGGACTGCGGCGGCTCGACGCCGCTTTTTCTACCGCTGACTCGTCAGCGGTCGGTGGTGCGCCGCAACGAGTCGCGGCGAGCAAAGGCGGCGTCGAGCCGCCGCAGTCCAAGGTGCCTTCGGCACAGCCGATTTCGAATTGTGAAGGAGGAAGGGTAGCACCATGGGCCAAACAATTTACCAAGTGGACTCATTCACCAGCCAGGCGTTTGCGGGGAATCCGGCGGCGGTTTGCATTCTGCCCGCTCCGCCCTCCGAAGCGTGGATGAAGGATGTGGCGCGGGAGATGAACCTGTCGGAGACGGCCTTCCTGGTGCCGAAGGAGGACGGCTTCAATCTGCGCTGGCTTACGCCCACGGTGGAAGTGGAGTTGTGCGGGCACGCGACGCTGGCCAGCGCGCACATCCTGTGGGAGACGGGCGTGCTCAGGCCGGACGAGCAGGCGCGCTTCCACACGGCGAGTGGTTTGCTGACGGCGGAGCGCCAGGGCGAGTGGATCGAGCTCGATTTCCCCGCCAAGCCGGAGGAGCCCGCCAAACCTTGGGGCGAATTGACGACGGGGCTGGGCATTACGCCGCGCTACGTGGGCAAGAGCCAGTTTGATTATCTGGTGGAGGCGGACTCGGAGCAGACCGTGCGCAAGCTCGAACCCGACTTTACTCTGCTGAGGAAGACGAAGGCGCGTGGGGTGATCGTGACCGCGCGGGCAGAGGGCGGGGAATTCGATTTCGTCTCCCGGTTCTTCGCGCCCAACGTGGGGGTGGACGAAGACCCGGTAACCGGCTCGGCACACTGCGTGCTCGGACCGTACTGGGCGAAACAGCTCGGCAAAACTCAGTTCGTCGCTTACCAGGCCTCGGCGCGCGGCGGGGTGGTGAGGGTCCGCTTGGAGGGCAACCGCGTGAAGTTGGGCGGGCAGGCCGTGACCGTGATGCGCGGGGAATTGGTGGAGAGCGGTAGGCAGTAGGCAGAAAGCAGTAGGCAGGGGGAGGACGGGGCATTGGCTCCTTCCCGAGTCGCGACCGGTCCTTTATGGACGCGTGGAGCGTCAGGCTACTTCTTTCCGGGGGCGGGTGGCTTCCAGTCCCAATAAACCGTGCAGCCGTGCAGATCGCTCTTTTTGTGGAAGGTCTTGTCGAGGGCGTATTCATCGACAGTATCGTTGTCGCAGGTGGCCGCGCTGGCAAAGGCGCCGGCAGCCAACTGGCGTTTCTGCATATCTTCGGAAGTAATATGCAGTTTGGCAAGTACGGCGGGGGCAAGTTCCACCTTGTGCGAATATCCGAATTCCATGCCCGGGGGTGGGCGGCGCCGCATCAGAAAATACACTTCCTCCTCGGTGAAAATCTGCTTGCCGGGCGGTGTGACTTCCAGGAGCTTGCGTGCTACGGCTTCGTAATCCCTCCAGGTAAAGGAATCACCGACTTCGTCGCAGATGGCGCGCGCCAACGCTGCGGCGCAAATGAGGCAGAGGATCAACACCGGCCAGAACGGCCTTTCCGGTTGGAGCACGCGCGAGCCGAGAGCGTAAAGGCCCACCACGGCGAGGATTCCCGCCCAGGGAGTTACCAGACAGAAGTAACGCCCGAAGGTGGGATGAGCAACGGCCAACTCTGCGGTGATGCCCAAGGCCAGCCAGCCGCAGAGATAGAATTCCGGGCGGCGCTCGCGGGCCCAAGCGGAGCGCCTCGCGATGTAAACGATGCCAAAGATCGCCAGCAGTCCCAACAGGAGGGATTGCGGGTCGGCGAGCCATCCGGTGAGGGTATCCAGATCGTGAGGCAGGGGATCGGGCCAGTAAATCACGCGATAGGAGAGCTGGTATTTGGCGATGTTGAACCAAACCACCCACGGCGACTGTGCCGCCAGCCAAACCACCGGCAGGAAAGGAATCGCCGCTCCGCCCGCGCAGGCCGCGGCCTTGCTCCACCGGTCTCCGGCGCGGTTGCACCGCCATATCCAGATGACCAACACCGGGGCCACGGCGGCGGCGAGCAGGCTGGATGCCGCGGCGGCGCCGGCGAAAGCGCCGCTGGCGAGGGCCAGCCACCATCCACGACGTTCCACCGCAAGTACCGCAAGTCGAAAGGCGCAAACGGTGGTGAACAGGCAAATGCCGTACGCCTGGCCCAAGGGGCCGAATTCCACGAGGTTGATATTGCAGCCGATCACGACGGTGGCGGCGATGGCGCCGGCCACCCGCCAGGGGCGCTCGGGAAGACGGGTGAGGATGAATTGCGCCGCCAGCACTGTGGCTGCCGAGGTTTCCAGCGCCGCCAGGGCGTGAGGGCCGCGCCAGGTTTCGCCAAAGAGCCGCATGAGGAAGGCATTCCAGTAAGCGTTGAGCGGCGCTTGAGGGAAGCAGAAGTCCAGGTAGGGGCGCATGCCTCCCTTGATGAGTTGCGCCGCGAGCAGGTGAAACCCTTCGTCGTCGGTGAAGGCGAGGGTTTGCGCGTACCACATCAGTCCCGCCGCCATCGCGGCCCAGATTCCGTACAGCCAAAGGCGCGAGGGCTCGCGGGCTTCCGCGACGAGGGCATTGTCCGCTGCACTCTGGTCCAGCTTGAGAAGAGTGAGTAGCATTCTTCGTGATGTTAGGCCTTCGAAGGTAAGTCGTCAACGCTGTCGGAATCCACTTGCTTGTAGCATGGCCATCTTGGCCATGCCTCCAACACGGGCAGGATGCCCGTGGCACTCCGGCGGCGCTGTGGCGCAAGATTACGGCGCATGTGCGGCGAGCCAGGACTTGGCCTGCTTGATTTGTGGTAAGTCCGGGTCGGCATGTTCCCAGCTTGCCAGGAAATCGTGGTAGGCCTGGACCGCTTTGGGCACATCGCCGCCAAGCGCGTAGGCGCGGGCAAGGCCGTAGAGAGCGTGGCCGCTCTTGGGCCGCTGTTGCAACGCTTGCGCAAAGGCGTCGCGAGCTTTTTCCCACTGGTGGGTTTTCAGGTAGGCGTAGCCAAGGCTTTCCTGTTCCGGACGGTAAAATTGCGGCGGCTCGGAATAGCCGAGGTCCTTCTCGTTTTCGGCGGCCTTTTGAAAGAGCTTCAGGGCCTCCGCATCCTCTCCCTGAAGGCCCTTGAGGTTGGCGCGCAGATCGAGTGACATGGTCCCCAGGATGTTCAGAATCTCGGTGGGGTCATCTTCTTTTGGCTCCAGGTCTTTGTCCTTGTCCTCATCCTTATCTTTATCTTTGGGCTTGGTCGCTTGCAGCCGCCAGAGCATGGCGTCGAGAGCTTCCGACTGCTTGACCGCCGCCTTTGCCTCGCCGTGTTCGATGGCGGCCATGCCCTTGGCGTAGAGACTGAGGCCCTCGGCGTAACCCTGGGCGGCCGGACTGGCTTGGTCGGCGGGGGTTCCAAACTCGATGGCTTCACTCTCCGCGGCCTTCCAGTCGCCGAAGCGGATGCGCACGCGCGCCACGCTGCCACCGGCCCAAACTACAAAGCGGGCGGAGGTCATGCCGGTGGGAGCGGGCATGCCGCGCAGCTTGGCGGCCCACTCCAATCCTTCCTGATAGCGGCCGGCCTCCGCGCATGCCGCGATCAGATAGGCGAGGTTATGGGCGTAGTTCCAGTCTTCCTCGGGATGGATTTGCTGAGCCGCCATGTAGGCTTCGTCGGCGTGCACGGCTGCCACAAAGGATTGACGCGCCCGCTCGTAATCTCCGACTCGCCAATAGATGTGGCCCGGCATGTGGACCATGTGGCCGGAGTTGGGCGCCAGTTTTCCGAGGATGTCGGCGCTGCGCAGGGCTTCCTCGGGCCGCGAACTGTCTTCCATGGCGTGAATCCAGTAGTGATTGGCGGCGGCGTTGTCCGGATGCGACGCCAGCAGGTTGCGCAGCATGGCCTGCGAGTAGAGCTCGCCGTCGCGTGGATGCCCATTGGTTTTGTACCCGTGCATTTCTTCCAAGGCCAGGAACGCCTGGGCATCCAAATCGTCGGGGTAGCGATCGATGAGGGTCTCCATCACCTGACGGTAGGCGGCGGAGTCATTCGAACCGTCCGCCTTGCCCTGATGCCCGGCGGCTCGAATGTACAATTGCTCGTGGTCGGAAGCATGGTCGGCGAGCGACTTGGCCTTGTCCAGCGCGGCGTCCATTTCCTCCTGGATGCTTCCGTGCCGCCCGGTCATTTTCAGCGCCTCGTATTCGCCCCAGTAGGCCATGGCCGAGGAAGGGTCCAGGCGCGCGGCCTCCTTGAAGGCGCGGTAGGCCTCAAAATCCCAGAAGCAGTGCAGGAGCTTGAGCCCTTGATTGAAATAGGCCTGAGCTTGCTCGGAGCTCGTGGTGATTTTCAGGCTGGCCTCACCAATCCCTTGCATCAACGGCGGCGGAGGAAGCTCGCGGAATTTGGCCCCGGAGTCCGGCGTGTGATGGTGCATCATCGCCGTTTGGGCCGACGCACTTGCACAAGCCAGCATCAGAAGCCCCGGCAAAAGTCTCGATCGCATCGTGTGGACCTGCCCTCGAATGTATTTGGGTTGTCGCGCCCTGTCAGGAATGAGTCTACCAGACTTCCGAGGAATCAGGCCATCGGGTCATCGGATCATCGGGTCATTGGAGATTCCGATTGTCGATTGTCACACCCAAGCCGGGAAGCGCTGCCTCTCAATCGGCAATCAGCAATCGACAATCGCCAATCCTCAATCGGCAATCTTCAATCGGCAATTACTCATACCGCAGCGCCACCATGGGGTCCACCTTGGCCGCGCGCCATGCCGGGATGTAGCTTGCCAGGAGCGCCACGCCGGCCAGCAGCAGCGCCACGAACAAATACGTCGGCGCGTCGGCGGGCTTGACGTCGTAGAGCAAGCTCGTCAAGACGCGCGTCAGGGCGAACCCGCCGAGTGCGCCCAGCGCGACCCCCAGCGCCGTTAATCTCATCCCCCGCCCGATGATGAGCCGGGTCACGTCGCGCCGCTCCGCCCCCAGCGACATGCGGATGCCGATTTCGCGGGTGCGCCGCGCCACTTCGTAGGAAAGCAAACCATAAAGGCCGACGCAGGCGAGCAGCATCGCCAGCAGGCCAAAGAAAGTGGAGAGGCGCGCGATCACACGTTCTTGCGTCAGCAGGCCTTCGACACTTTCCGTTTGGGTGTGCATGCCAAAAAGCGGAACGTTGCTATCCAGGCGCTGGGCGAGTTCGCGGACGGAGGGGATCAGCGCGGAAGGATTGGAAGCCGTGCGCACCTCGAAATAGGCTCCACCGCCCGTGAACGGAACGTAAACTCCGGGTTGAACCTCGCGGCGCAGGCTGGGGTATTTGGTGTCGCCCACCACCCCGACAATCTCCCACCGCTTGATGTTCGACTTGCCCCCCAGAGAATTTCCGCTGGTTGAATCACTGTCTCCCTGGGTCAGCATTTTGCCCAGGGGATTTTGATTGGCGAAGTAGTGGCGAACGAACGCCGCATTCACCATAACGGGGATCGGCGGGCTAACCGGAGCTGGCGACTTCGCCGCGGCTGCCACGCCGTCGGGGGCAGCAGTTTGTTGCGGAGATTGCCTCAAGGCGGCGGCTTGAGCGGCCACGTCGAAATCTGCCGGTGACAGCGCCCGGCCCTCGAGAAGCGGAATGCGCAAGGTCTTAAGAAAGTCCGGCCCGGTGGCGAGCATGTCCACTTCCTGTGTGGTTTTCCCCTCCTGACCCTCGACGTGGAGGTCGCTGGTCCAAAGGCTGCCGCTCAGCAGCGCGTCAGACGAGTAGCTGACGGAGATCACGCCGGGAAGCGCCGCGAGTTGCTCCCGCAAGTTGTGGTAAAGGGTTTGAATCTGCCCATCCTGATATTTTTGGAGGGTGGGGTTAATGCCGAAGAGCACGACGTTCCGCGTGTCAAAGCCGGGATTGATGCTGCGAAGGTTTTGCAGCGTGCGCACCATCAAGCCGGCGCCCACCAGTACAATCATTGAGAGCCCCACCTGCACGACGACGAGCGCCTTGTCGAGATGCCACCCGCCGCTCACGCGGGTCCCTCCGCCGGGGAGCGTTGTGGTGTTTTCCTTGAGCGCCGGCGCCAAATTCAGCCGCGTGCTGCGCAGCGCCGGCGCGAGGCCGAAGAGGATTCCCGTGAGCAGCGAAATCGAGAGGGTGAAGGCCAGAGCACGCCACTCCGGCTCCACGGCAAAGGGGAAGGGACTGTCGGTATAACCCAGAATGAAGGTGGTCATGGCACGGACGCCCCAAAAAGCGAAGAGCACGCCCAGCGCGCCGCCGGCCACCGAGAGAGTGGTGCTTTCAATGAGCAGTTGCCGCACAATCCGCGGGCGTCCGGCGCCCAGCGCAAGGCGCACCGCCATCTCCTTTTGCCGCGAGGTGGAGCGGGCCAGCAGCAGGCCGGCAACATTCGCGCAGGCAATCAAGAGGACAAACCCCACGGCGCACATCAGGATGTAGAGCGGCTTGGTGAAATACCCGCGCTGGCCCGTGAGCCCTTGCTGCGCGGGCAGGAGTTGAATTCTGGGGTCATCGGATTCCTTGGAAAGCGCCTTGGCGCCGTGCAGCATCGCGTTGCGGAACAGCAGCGTGGCCGCGGCTTGTGCTTGTCCAATCGCCACGCCCGACTTGAGACGGGCCACGACCACCAGCCACCAGTCGCTATAACCCCGCATGTCCCGGTCATTTCCCCAAGGGATATTCAGGCGCGGAAGCATGGAAAGCGTGAGGAAAAGGTCCTGCGTCTTGCCGGGAGAAAGCCGGGTAAAGCCGGGCTCAGCCACGCCCACCACCGTGAAAGGCACATTGTTCAGGAGAATCGTTCGGCCCAGAGCCGAGGGGCTGCCGCCGAAGGCCGTCTGCCAGTAGGCATAGCTCAGGACAGCGGCGGGAGCGGCGGAAGGAGTGTCGTCAGCCGGTCCCAGCGTGCGTCCCAGCGCGGCCCCCACACCCAGGGTGGAAAAGTAATCGCCGGAAACAATTTCGCCGCTCGCCATGCGCGCCAGGCCGTTGCCGGAAAGGACAAGGTGCGCCGGGCCCGCAAACGCCGTGGCTGCGGAAAAAACGTTTTTCTGAGAACGGATCAGCTCGAAGAAAGGATACGGCAACGAACAGTCGGAGGGATTCTTTTCATCGCCCCGGTCGCAATCGCCGAAGCCACTGGTGGAATTCCGCTGCGGCCGCTTATGCGCGGACCAGCGCAGCACGACGAGCTGCGCTGGGTCGTACACGGGCACCGCCCGCAGCATGACCGCGTCAATCAAACTGAAGATCGCCGTGTTGGCGCCAATGCCCAGCGCCAGCGTGACCACCGCCACCGTGGTGAAGCCGGGATTGCGTTTAAGCTGGCGCACTCCGTATCGCAAATCATGCCAGAGCGTTTCCAGCGTTCCTTCCCAGCCGGCGCTGCGGATATCTTCTTTCACTGCGTCCATGCTGCCCATCTCCACGCGCGCGGCGCGCCGGGCTTCTTCCTGGCTCATCCCCGAACGCATTTTCTCTTTCACCGCGGCGTCCAGAAAACCGCGCAGCTCTTCATCCATCTCCTGTTCCACCTTATTCTTATGGAACAGCGTGCGGAGCCCGCTCGTTAGTTTTCGCAAGACCGACATCGTCTCTCTCCCTATTGCCGATTTTCGATTGCCGATTGTCGATTAGAGAAATTGCCGATTGCCGATTTTCGATTGCCGATTGCCACACCCACGCCCGAAAATCGCCGCACCTCAATCGGCAATCATCAATCGGCAATTACTCGTACCTCAGCGCCACCATGGGGTCGACCTTGGTGGCGCGTCGGGCCGGCACGAGGCAGGCCACGAGCGCGACAACGATCATGAGGAGCGCTGCCAAGACATAGGTGACGAGATCGGTGGCGCGCACGGCGTATAGAATGCTGGTAAGGTACCGGGAAAGCGCCCACGCCCCCAGCAGTCCCACGGTCACGCCGGCGATGACCAGAAGCAATCCTTCCTTCAGCACCATGCCCAAAACGGTGCGTACCTCAGCGCCGAACGCCATGCGGATGCCGAATTCCCGCGTGCGCTGCGACACGGAGTAAGACACCACCCCGTAAATTCCCACCGAAGCAAGCACCAGCGCCAAGGCGGCAAACAGCCCCAGCAGCAGGGCCACGAAGCGCTTCTCGCGTGAAGAGTTGGAGACCATTTCCGACAGCGTCTGGACGCTGTACCACGGCAAGTCCTTATCCAGGTCATTCAGAGCTTTGCGGATCGCGGGCACCTGCGCTTGCGGGTCATTGGCGGTGCGCACCGCCAAGACCAAGCGAGAGGTCACATGCTGCGACTCGGGATAATAAGCTTCGGGAATGGGCGGCTGGGCCAAGCCGAATTCCCTGACATCGCCGACGACGCCTATCACAGTGATCCAGTTGATCTCGGCATAATTGTTCTTAAACCGCTTGCCGACGGCGTCCTGATGAGGCCAAAAACGGTGCGCCATGGTCTCGTTAATGACGGCGACGGGCGGTGAGTCGGGCGTGTCCGTCTCGGCCACGTCGCGTCCCCTGAGTAGCGGAATGCGCATGGTCCGCAAGTAGTTGGGCGTGACGGTGCACCACTCCACCAGGGGACTGGACCACATGTCTTTGGAAGGGGGTTGGCCTTCTACGACCACAGGGCCGTTGGAGCCTCCCTCGAGCGGCAGTTCGGAGGCTGCCCCAGCGGAGACAACCCCCGGCAAGGCTTGAACGTGGCCGATCAGGTTCCGGAAGAACGCCTTCTGTTGGGGCTCCTTCGGATATCGCGAGTCGGGCAGCGAAACGCGCCCCGCCACCACTTGGCGTGGATCAAAGCCGAGCTGGACGCCCAGCAAGCGTACCAGGCTCCGAGTGGCAAGCCCCGCGCCGACCAGCATTACGAGCGCAAGGGCAATTTCTCCGGCCGTGAGCAGGCCGCGCGCGAGTCCGTGCGACGCCGCCACGGCGGAACCGTTCTCCTTGAGGATTTCGCTGAAGCCCACGCGGGTTGCCTGCAATGCGGGAATGACCCCAGCGAGCATCCCCGTGACGAACGCAACGAGGAAAGTGAAACCAAATACGTGGGAATCAAGGTGCACGGAAATGACATCGGGGATGTAGCCGGTGGGAGCCGCGTGGAGGAGAAGGCGCAGCGCGTTCATGCCCACGACCAAGCCCGCGACTCCGCCCAGGAGAAATAGCAAGATGCTCTCGGTAAGCAGTTGGCGCACCAGGCGGCGCGCTCCTGCGCCGACGGCGAGTCGAACGGCAATCTCCCGCTGTCGGCTCATGGATTTGGTGAGCAGCAAGTTGGCGACATTCACGCAGGCAATCAGTAGAAGGAACCCCACGGCCGCGAAAAGCACCTGCAGAACTTTACTGACATGGCCGGTAAGCTGCTCGTGCAGGCTCTTGACCCGCGCGATCACGCCCGTGTTGCTCTGCGGATATTGCTGGGCGAGCCGCGTAGAGATGGTTACCATCTCGGCGGCGGCTTGGTTGAGCGTGACGCCCTTCTTCATGCGTGCCAGCACCCAGAACCAATGGCTCCAGCGATGGGTTTTCCAGTTCGGCAAATCCATGGATATGGGCGTCCAGTATTGCGGATTCCACCCCCAGATGATCGGGAACCTCAAATCCTTGGACATGATTCCAACGACATCATAGGCCTCGCCATCCATCGTGACCTTGGTTCCCACAATGTTTTTCTGTCCCCCAAAGGCGCTCTGCCACAGTCCATAACTTAAGATCACCACGTGGTTGTGGTCGCTCGGCCCCTCGTCCGGCGAAAAGCTCCGGCCGAACTGCGGCTGTACGCCTAAAACCTGAAAGGTGTTGGGTGACACCGAAAGACCACGGAGTTGCAGCGGTTCGCCGGAACCGGTGAGCGTGGCACCCGCCTGAGTGATAGCGGATATGCCCTCGAACACATGGTTCTGTGCCTGCCAGTCCTGAAAGTCCGGGCCGGCGTCGGGTAAAAGTGCGCCCGGCGCGCGGGGTTCCGTCTCCCAGATTACCGCCAGACGATCCGGGTCGGGGTAGGGCAATGACTTCAGCAAAACGGCATTCACCACGCTGAAGATGGCAGTGTTGGCGCCGATGCCGAGGGCCAGGGTGATGACCGCCACAGCGGTGAAGCCGGGATTCCGCTTGAGCTGGCGCGCGCCGTAGTGCAAGTCCTGCCAGAACGATTCCAGTGTCGATTCCCAACCTGCACTGCGAATTTCTTCCTTCACCCCGTCCACGCTGCCCATGTCGAGGCGAGCCGCTCTGAGGGCTTGCTCATGGCTCATGCCGGTGCGCACCTTGTCCTTTGCCGCCGCGTCCACGAAACCTCGCAGCTCCTCATCCATTTCCTGTTCCACCTTTTCCTTGTGGAACAGCGTCCGGAGCCCGCTCGTTACTTTTCGAAGGATCGACATGGCCATTCTCCAAATTGCCGATTGCTGCCTGTGCCACTTACCACTAGCCACTAACCACTGCCCTACTCATACCGCAGCGCCACCATGAGGTCGACCTAAGCGTCTGCCGGGTTTGACGGTAATTTCCATTTGTGTTACATTGTTGCCGTATGAGTCACACAATAAGTGTTCGTCTTACACCGGAACTCGCCGAATGGCTCGAGGAGAAGAGCCGGCGGACGGGTTTGCCCGCCGGCCGGATAATTCGCCACCAACTCGAGCGTGCCCGGTCCGAAGCTGGAAACCAGCTTTTCCTCCGTCACGCGGGAAAAATCAGCGGCTCTCAGGATCTCTCCTCCCGGAAAGGATTTGCGCGTTCATGAAAGCTATTGCCGACACCGGCCTGATCGTGGCCTTTGGCAATCGGACCGACCGTTTTCATTCCTGGGCGGTCGAAATCGCCAGGAACATTACGGAACCGCTACTGACCTGCGAAGCTGTCTTGGCAGAGGCAGCTTTTCATCTTCGCTCGGTGAGGTATGTTCTGTCCCTCATCGAGGACGGAATGTTGCAAGTCTCGTTCGAGATGCCGAAGCATCAAAAGCGCCTCGCCGAGCTGGCGGAACGATACCATGACCGCTATCCCGACCTGGCTGATCTGTGCCTCATCCGCATGAGCGAGCTGTTTCCCCAGCACATCGTCATTACCGTGGACGAGGAAGATTTCCGTATCTATCGCCGCAACAGCCGTGAGACGATCCCCCTTCTGTGCCCGCCCAGAAGTTCACGACGGTAGCACCCCCACGAGGCCCTTGACACCCAATGCATCGGGGTGCCACCAACCACCAGCCACTAGCCACTAACGACTTCCCTACTCATACCGCAGCGCCACCATGGGATCGACCTTGGTGGCACGTCGGGCGGGGATGTAGCATGCCAGGAGCGCCACGCCTGACAGCAGAAGTCCCACCGCGCAGAAAGTGGCCGGATCGGTGGGCTTCACGCCATAGAGCAAGGTTTGCAGGAAGCGCGTCACCGCCAGCGACGCCGCCACGCCGATGGCCGTGCCGATCAACACGGAGCGAAGTCCTTGCCAGACCATGGCCGTCAGGACATCGCCGTATTCGGCGCCCAACGCCATGCGCACGCCGATTTCGTGCGTACGCTGGCTTACCGAATAGGACACCACGCCGTAGATGCCCACCAATGCCAGGATCAGGCCGAGGGCTGCGAAGGCTCCGACCAGAAGCATGTTGACCCGCCGGGGCGTGAGCGACTTTGACCGCAATTCTTCCAGGGTCATGAGGTCGTGGGGAGGTTGATTCTTATCGACGCTCGCCACTTGGGCGCGCACGGCGGCGGTCCAGAGCTGGGGGTTTCCGGCGGTGCGCACCAGCACCGTCATATAGGGTTCACCCGCCTGGGAGAAGGGAATGTAGATCTTAGGGGTTGGCTCTGTTTCTGCTCGGTCCCGAGCATTGCGCGCGACGCCCACGATGGTCAACATATCCTTTTGGCGCAACCAACTTCCTATCCTCCCGCCGAGACATTTCCCGCCGGGGCAATATCGGCGCGCGAAGGATTCATCGACGACGGCGACGCTGGGTGAGGTTTCGCGGTCAGCCTCCGTAAAATAGCGGCCTTGGACGAGGGGAATTCCCATGGTGCGGAAATAATCCGGACTAACCGCCGTGGAATATGCGTCCGGCACGTCTACGGCCTGCCCTTCGACTTTCAACTCCGTCGTTACCGAGGTCGTGCGATTTCCCAGGGGAGGGCAGCTACTGCCCGCCACCGCTTGAACGCCTTCGAGGCCCTTGATCCTTTCCATCACTTGCTCGAAAAACGCGGCTTGGACTTTGGGCGTGGTGTATTGCGAGGGCGTCAGGTCGATCGTCATGCTCAGGATGTTCTGCGACTTGAATCCCATGTCGATCCCACGCACTTGCAGGAAGCTTCGGAAGAGCAGGCCGGCACCGACCAGAAGCACCATGGCGAGAGCCGTCTCACCCATGGTGAGCACGTTGCGGAAGAGCAGGCCGGACCGCGACTCCGAGGTGCTGCGGCCGGCTTCTTTGAGGACCTCGTTGAGGGAAACTTTGGAAGCTTGAAGCGCTGGAACCATGCCGAAGGCCAGGCCCGTGACTGCGGCCAAAGCCAGACTGAAACCCAGCACCCGATAGTCAAGGACGATGGGTTCGAGCGCCGGGAGATTGGGGGAAATAAACGCCACCAGCAGGTCCTTACCCCAGTGTGCCAGGACCAGGCCCAGCAGCCCGCCCAGCAGAGCCAGTAGCGCGCTTTCCGTAAGAAGTTGGCGGACGATGCGGCTTCTGCCCGCACCTACGGTGAGCCGCACCGTGACCTCTTTTTGGCGGGTTGCGGCGCGCGAGAGCAGCAGGTTGGCGACATTGGTGCACGCGATGAGGAGGAGAAAGCCCACCGCTCCCAGAAAGAGCAGCAAGGAGAGCCGGGACCTCTCGATAATCTGCTCTTGCCAGGGTGAGATGGCCACGCCCTTCACCCAACCTTGTGGCCCCCCTGCCCGCGTGGATTGCAGGATCGTGTTCAGCTCGGCTCGCGACGCTTCCAGGCTCGTTCCACGCCGAAGCCGGCCGATGACTCGAACGGGGCGAAATGGCCCCGCCCCCGTGTCGCTCTCGGCGAGCGGTAACCAAAGGGCATAATCCGTCTTGAATGCATCGGGGACGACAAAGCTGGCGGGAAGCACTCCCACCACGGTGTAAGTCGTGCCATCCAAAATGACTCCCTTGCCCACCACGGAGGGATCGCCTCCATAACGGCGCTTCCACAGGGGTTCGCTTAGAATCACCACCGGTGGACCGCCGGGTCGGTCTTCCTCGGGTAGGAAAAGTCGCCCGGTTACGGGGCGAACACCCAGCAGGGAGAAAAACGGAGCGGTGGCCAAGCCACACGTAACGTGCTCCGGCTCGCCCCCTCCGGTGAGGTTAAACCAGGTGAACATGTAAGCGGCCACCGGGCTGAGGGTTCGGCTGTGATTCCGCCAGGCCACAAACTCCCGGTTGCCGGTAAAAGGAGTGGCCCCGAACTTATCCAAAATCTCCTCTACGTAGACAAGCTCCTCGGGATGCGGGTAGGGCAGGGGACGAAGGAGCACCGCATTCACAACCGTGAAGATGGCCGTAGTGGCGCCAATGCCGAGGGCCAGCGTGATGACCGCCACCGCCGTGAATCCAGGATTCCGCTTGAGCTGGCGCAGGCCGTAGCGAACATCCTGCCAGAACGCTTCCAGCGTGGATTCCCAGCCGCTGCTGCGGATTTCTTCCTTTACCGCGTCCAGGCTGCCCATTTCCACACGCGCGGCGCGCCGGGCTTCGTCATGGCTCATCCCTGAACGCATCTTCTCTTTCACCGCGGCGTCCAGAAAGCCGTGCAGCTCTTCATCCATCTCCTGTTCCACCTCTTTCTTATGGAACAGCGTGCGGAGGCCGCTCGTTAGATTTCGTAAGATCGACATCTTCTACCTCCAGATTGCCGATGGTCGATTGCCGATTGCAACATCCAGCCCTGAAAACCGCCGCCTTTCAATCGGCATTCGTCAATCGGCGATCATCAATCGACAATCGGCAATTGGGGGAACGCCTTTCCATCGGCAATCGGCAATCGAAAGCCGTCAATCGGCAATCTCCATGATTCGCGTGATCGCCGCGATCTGCCTTCCCCATTCCTCGGTTTCCGACTTCAGTTGCTTCTGCCCCTGCTCCGTGAGCGTGTAGTACTTGGCGCGACGATTGTTCTCCGTGGGGCGCCACTCCGGCTGGATCCATCCCTCCCGCTCCAGGCGACGGAAGGCGGGAAACAATGAGCCCGGGTTGACGCGAAACACTCCGCGGCTGATCTGCTCGATGCGCAGGGCAATCCCGTACCCATGCATGGGTTCCAGCGCCAGGGTGCGCAGGATGAGCATGTCCAGGGTGCCTTGCACAAGCCCACTAACTTTGTCCGGCATGGTCCTCTCCTCTTGACTATCGAGATGAGGATACGCCCTTCCCCTAGATTGTCAAGAGGACAGTTTGTCTGCTGACAATTTATCTGCTTGGACCGCACCGGGCTGGGCAGGGAGAGTCTCTTAGTGCCGGGGAATACCTAGCAGTGGCGGAATATCCACAATGCGATCGATAAAGTGCGGTTGCGGCTGAGGAATTGAAACAAATCCGCCGGATGAAAATTTCCTGAGCATGAACATTCGCGCATCATGTTCAGGAAATATCCGCCGATGAATAGATGGGGACCTGTGTATGCGCCATGGGGTGCGTTGGTGGGTTGTCACCACACGCCTGCTAATCGCAATGTGCGTGGGGGTGGGAGTGTGCCCGCCGCTGCGCGCGCAACTCTACAGCTTCAAGAGTTACGCGCAGGAAACCGGGCTCGCCAATCTTGCCCTCAACTGTCTTCTGCAGGACCGCGATGGCTTGCTTTGGGTGGGTACGCAAAACGGACTGTTTTGGTATGACGGCAATTCGTTCCACGATTTCCGGGCCCGCGAGTTATTGAGCAAAGATGTTCAGGCGTTGCATGAATCGTCGGCGGGAACACTGTGGATCGGAACGCGTCGCGGCCTTATGCGTCGAGTCGAAGACCGTTTGGAGGCCGTGGATACGAATGGGCCGACAACGATCATCGGCGCCGGAAGCGTGAGCTCGGATACTTACGGGCATGTCTATGTGGCGAGCACGCAAGGCCTACTGCAAGTCGAGCCGAAAGGGGAAGGCCCCGGCTACGTGGCATCCTGGCTCACCAGAACTCCGGCGTACAGCGTCACCGTTGATTCCCTGGGTGAGGTCTGGTTCGGGTGTGGCACGAGCTTATGCACGCTGGAATCGGGCCAGGTGAAAGTCGTCAGTCCGCAATACCATTTACCCGAAGAACGTTGGGACAGCATCCTCTGTGACCATGAGGGAACTCTCTGGGTTCACAGTGCGCGCCGATTGTTCGCGTTACGAAGCGGTGAGCGGCAGTTTATTGCCCAAGACCTTGGTTTGGGAACCGCCGCGCCGCCCGCCGGACCGCTCTTGGTCGTCCAGGGATCGATCGCGGTTCCCACCGATGGCGGGTTGCAAATTCGCGAGCGTGGAGGCTGGAAGACCATAGATTCCGGCAGTGGTCTGTCGAGTGACAGTGTCTGTTGCGCGCTCGGCGATCGGGAGGGCTCACTGTGGATTGGCTTGCGCGGCGGGGGCTTGAATCGGTGGCTTGGCTACGGTGAATGGGAGGGTTGGACGAAGCACGAGGGGCTGAGCAGCAATACCATCTGGGCCATCCGGCAAGACTCGCGCGGAACGCTCTGGGTCGGTACCGACCACGGCTTGAATCTCCTCGACCCGCGGACCGGACGTTGGCGGGAATTAAATGAGCGGGACGGGCTCCGGGGCAAGAATGTCAAGGCGCTGGCGATTGGTAAGGCAGGCGAGATTTGGGCGGGGGCGATGCCCGGCGGCGTCTCGAGGATCGATTCGCAGGGAAGGCTCATCGCGACTTACGGCCGTGAGTCAGGAATCACATCGGATCTCATTTGGGGTCTTTTGGTTGACCCGGACGATCGGGTTTGGGTCGCCGCCAATGGAGGTTTGTTCCGCGGCACGCCAGTTCACACGCCTGGAACGGCTTCCCCAAGGATTCCGAAGGTTGTGTTCGAACGTGTGAACGTGCCGCTCTCTGATTCCAACGAGACTTTTTACCAGGCCTTTGCTGACAGCCGAGGGTGGATTTGGGTCCCAGGAAGTAACGGTCTGGCTTGCCTCCGCGGCCATCAGTGGACGAGATACCGAACCCAGGATGGGCTCCTGGAGGTGGGGGTGCGGTCGGTTGCGGAATCTTCTGACGGGGCCGTGTGGGTTGGTTATACCGAACCCGTGGGCGTTACACGCATGACGTTTGCAGGTGACCGACCCGTGATGAGGCATTATACGAAGCAGGACGGGCTGGGGTCCGACAAGATCTACTTTGTCGGCGCCAGTCCTGGCTCCTTTTGGGTCGGTACGGATCGAGGTGTGGATGTTCTCTCCGCCGGAGTCTGGAGACATTATGGGCGCTCGGAGGGACTGATCTGGGAGGACTGCGATACCAATGGCTTCTGGTCCGGGCCGCTAGGCGACGTCTGGATCGGAACCAGCGGCGGATTGTCACATCTCCGTCGCGCAGCAACTTCGCTTTCGCAAGTCGGGCCGCGGGTGCTGCTGACGCGCGCGCAGGTGGGTCACGTGACGGCAGGTTTGGGAGTGGCCCAAAACGTGAATGGCCGGAGCGCTCAGGCCTGGGTCGCGCCGTATTCCCAGAATTCCGTGCAATTCGATTTCGCGGCCCTCACCTTTGTGCATGAGGACACGGTGAGGTTCCGTTATCGGCTGAATCGCCGGGAAGAGCATTGGACGGTAACGGACTCGCGCCGAGTGCAATATTCCAGCCTCTCGCCAGGCTCGTACACCTTTGAGGTTATGGCGCGCAATCGCGGCGGAAATTGGGGGCCGCCGGTGGCGTTCTCGTTCGTGATTGCGCCGCCTTACTGGCAAACGTGGTGGTTTCAGGTTCTGCTCATCCTTTGTTTGCTGGCTGCCGCCCGCGCCATCTGGGAAATACGCGTCAGACGAATCTTGCACCAGAGGGCGGAGTTGGAACGTAAGGTCGCGCTGCGCACCGTCGAATTGCAGTCTGCCAACCGGCAATTGCAGCAAGCCCGCCAAGCGGCCGAGGAGGCGAACCGCGCCAAAAGCGAATTCCTGGCAAACATGAGCCACGAGATTCGGACGCCCATGAACGGCGTTTTGGGTATGACCGAGTTGGCGCTGGATACCGAACTTACCACCGAGCAACGAGAGTACCTGGGGATGGTGCGTGCTTCCGCGGACAACCTCCTTACCGTCATCAACGACATCCTGGATTTCTCCAAAATCGAGGCGGGCAGGCTGGATCTGGATCCTGTGCCCTTTTCCTTGCGCGATCACCTGGCGACCGGCTTGAAGCCTCTGGCCTTGCGGGCCCACCAAAAGGGGCTGGAATTGACTTGTGACGTGGGGCCGGAAGTGCCGGAACACGTTATCGCTGACCCCACCCGTTTACGTCAGGTGATCATCAACCTCGTGGGCAATGCCATCAAGTTCACGGAACAGGGGGAGGTTGGGCTTCGGGTTGGAGTCGAACCCGGGTCCCAGGCTCAGCCCGTGTTGCATTTCGAAGTCTGGGACACGGGGGTGGGCATCGCACCTGCCAAGCAAAAGCTGATTTTCGAAGCTTTCGCACAGGCGGATAGCTCAACTGCCCGGAGATTCGGGGGGACAGGACTGGGACTGACCATTTCCCTTCGTTTGGTGCATATGATGGGTGGACGGCTCTGGGTGGAAAGTGAGTTGGGGAAGGGTAGTCGTTTCCACTTTACGACTTCGGTGGGGTTTGCCGAACGGGCCGCCTCCAAACTACCCATTGCCCCCGCGGCGCTAGCCGGGCTTCCCGCCCTGGTTGTAGACGACAACCCCACCAACCGCCAGCTTGTGGGGCGAATGTTGGAACGGTGGGGAATGAAGCCCACCCTCGCGGCAAGCGGACCGGAGGCACTCGGGTTGCTCGAGGAGGCCGAACGCTCACCGACGCCGTATGCCTTGTTATTGACGGACGCGAATATGCCCCACATGGACGGCTTCACGCTCGCCGAGCGTATTCGTGAGCGCAAAGACCTGAGCAAAATAACCATCATGATGCTGACCTCGGCGGGACAGCCGGGGGACGTCGCCCGCTGCCGGCAACTGGGGATTGCCGCCTACTTGATCAAACCCATCGTCCGAGCAGAGTTGCTAGATGCCATCTTGAAGGTTCTTGGCGCCAAGGTTCGCCCGTTCCTCCCGCCTCCTGCGATTGTCGGTCAAGGGCCATCTGGAGTGCGGCGCTGCCTGCGAATTCTGCTTGCCGAAGACAATGCCGTCAATCGGCGCTTGGCATCCCGGCTGATTGAAAAACGGGGCCACACCGCGGTATTGGTCAACAATGGGCGCCAGGCACTGGAGTCGCTGGGCAAGGAGACCTTTGACCTGGTGATCATGGATGTCGAGATGCCGGAGATGAATGGGTTTGAGGCCACGGCGGCAATACGGGCGAAGGAGTTGGGAACGGATGCGCACGTTCCCATCATTGCCATGACCGCCCACACGATGGCCGGAGACCCGGAATGGTGTCGGGCGGCAGGGATGGACGCTTATATTTCCAAACCGATCCGTGCGCAGGAGTTGTACAACGCCATCGACGCTCAAACCGCGCTTACCGATGCTGCAGTCAAATCGCTGCCGGGAGAGTCTATGGGCGGGCGATGCCCTCTCCCCTTGCCTGATCGGCCGCCAGCCATGGGGCCGATTGACGGCTGAGGATCTCGCGAGACGGTGAATTATTGCGAATACTGCTTCCTGCGAAGCGGGCTCAACTTGTGGCCGGTGTCGATTCGGGCCACACGGCGGTGAGGAGCAAGCCTACGACAATCCCCAGCGAAATTTCGATGAAGCGGTGAATCGCGATAATCCACACGGGCTGGGTACGCGCCACCAGCATGACAATCGCCAGGGTGATTCCGGCATATCGATAGGCGCTGCGATGGAGGTGCAGCACCGCGCAAATCACACCGCACAGGAAGATGCCCGCGCCGAATATGGCCGCGCTTTTTCCCGCGTAGCTGGCGAGCAAGGCTCCCATCATGGCGCCCAGCGCCGTTCCCGCCAGGCGTCGCTTGGAGATGGTGAGCGCCGCTCCCAACGTCGACTGCATCACAATCATGGTGGTAATGGCGGCCCAATATGCCTCGGGCAGTTTGCATAGGCGCGCCACCAGCAGGGAAACCACCGCGGCGATGGTCGTTCGCACGGAATGCACGAGTTCGGCCCGCTCCACCCGCGGCCACACCAATTTCCACTTTCCCGCCTTCGTCATGGCTGCCTCCTGGAGGTTGCGATAGCCCGGATTCCCAGGTCCGCTTCGGTGGGTGAATTATCTCACACTGAACTTGCGCCGTGCGGAGGGCGACGCGCAGGCTCCGAGAACGAAAGCCTTCGCTACACTTGCTTGCATCAAACTGTGGTCCAGTGTAGGTTGATGTTTATCCGGAAAATCAAAACGGTAATCCCGAATAGGAGCCGCCGATGAGCCATTTGCGAATGCCCAAGCTGCGCGCGTTTTCGATAGCGACGTTCTTGCCATTCGCAGTGTTTTGCAGCAATCTTGGACTGCAGGCGAAGGACCCGCCCTCCGATGCATGTGTAATGTTGCCAGCGGCGCGGTTGGCAAAGGTGCTGGAGCAACCCTTCGGCCCGCCGGCAAAGACCACGGCCCCCGCAGCGTCCTATGACCTGGTCACCGGAACAGATTGCACTTATCAAGCAGGGAAAGGGCTGGCCCGCCAGCTACTTTTCAGAATTTATGTGGACCCATCAACAGATGTTGCCAAAAATACCTTCACCGAATTGAGTGCATTCTACGGACCCAACAAGGCCGTGGCGGGCAACTGGGACATTGCCTATATGGACGCCCACCACGCCATTCATGTCCAAAAGGGGAAGGTGCGCTATTACCTCAACCTCAATCCTGTCGGGACGGATGCGGCCAAAGCAGAGACACAACTGACAGCCCTTGCCGCGTGGGTGGCCGGGCAGCTTTAAGCAGATCAGAAAGCGTGCTCACGGGCCGATCCGCTGCAAAGTCCAGCCCCCGTGCGGGGGACCAGCGAGCACATTCCACGCGCCGGTCATGGTGTTGCCGTCGGCTGAGACGGTAAACTCGTGAATATCGTCCCCCGCATTGGGTGCGGTATTGCGGGTGTGGTGCAGGCGGTAATGAACCTGGTTCCCGTGGATCCAGCCTTCGCCGTACCACACCATGAGCTGGTTACCGTTTCGGTATGCGTCGATCACTTTGATGGTTTGGCCTTCTTGATAGAAGATAAAGTTCTGGTTGCCACTTCTCCACATGCCGTTGATGTCCGCTGACGCCGGCGTGGGCGTCGGCGTTGGTTGCACCTGGGGCGTGGCGGGGGGAGAAGGCATAGTGCCCCCACCGCCGTACGTCCCGAATACCCAGGCGCAACCCCGGTTCCCCATTTCCGCGTTGGAAGCCCAGGTGCCGGGGTCGGAGTCCACAATTTCGTAAGTGCCGGGGGGAACCTGGACGTTGGGTTGCACGGCCCAGTGCAGCATAGGAGGGCCATCTCCCCGGGAAGGCCACGCCGCTCCAGGCGTGAGGTCAAACATGTGCTGGGTGCCGACGGCGTTCCACATGCCCACCATCTGTCCGGTGGCCGCGTTCCTCAAGCCGACACGCCCGGCGCCTGCTCCCCATCCATTGTTCCAGTGATAAGTGAACATCTTCGATATAAATGCGGGCTGGTCGAGGCGGAACATCGTTCTCTGCGAGGGATTGTTATGAACAGCCGCCTGGCTCGTCAGTTTGAAAAGAATCACTTCCGTCTGCGCTTGCGCCGCAGACGCCCCCAGCAAAAGCCAAGCCACTGCAATCAGGATCGTTGATTTTCTCAACTTCATGTAGTTAGCCTCCTTCAGGCCTTATTCGCTGCTTT
>Ga0326728_10004174_pt1 | contig 43323 bp, 37 predicted proteins | sample MB3enrmetagenome_FD_207602 | JGI IMG/M metagenome (GOLD analysis project Ga0326728, IMG submission 207602) | Lab enriched peat soil microbial communities from McLean, Ithaca, NY, United States - MB31MN | ecosystem: Environmental > Terrestrial > Soil > Wetlands > Peat | place: USA: New York...
GCGTACTCCGCCCTTGAGCCGAGAGACGTCGTAAGTCTCTCGCGGGCCTCCTTCAAACTTCTTCACTGGTTCCTTCTTCATACAGTCTGCGTTCTGCTCGCGCGACCACGTCCGTTTTTGGGTCGAAATTCGGCCGACTCTCCAGCACCATTATCATCCCTAGCGTGGACGGGCCTGAACTCGCCCTGCTGCGATACATCAACCTGCCCTCGCAGTGGACAACTCGCTCCAGCTAAGCCATTCCTACCCCCCCAGGAAGACACGCCGGAAGTCGGGAGCATCCAACAAATCAGCCCTGGCACCGTCGAGCACTATCCTGCCTGCCTCGAACACGTACGCACGATGACACAATTGAAGCGCGATGGAAACGTTCTGCTCGACGAGCAATATTGCAGTACCAGCAGAGTTGACTTCCACAAGCTTGTCCGCGACGGCGGCAAGTACCTTCGGGGAGAGCCCAAGCGACGGTTCGTCCGCCATTAACAAGCGGGGGCTCACCACGAGCCCGCGGGCGATGGCAAGCATTTGCTGCTCGCCAGTCGATAGACTCGCAGCGGCCAGCCTGATTCGGTCCTGAAGTTGCGGGAACAGGTTGAGGACGTGCTCGATGCGTTCGCGGATATTGGATTTCCCGATGAGCGTATAGGCTCCCATCTGGAGGTTCTCAAGTACGGACAGACTGCCGAAAACACGCCTACCTTCGGGAACTAGCGAGATGCCCCTACGCACCAACTGGTCTGTTCGAAGAGTGGTGATCGGCGTTTCTTCAAACCAGACCTCCCCGTGCGTGATCTCTCCACCCACCATGCCAAGACCACCACAGGCCGCCTTTAGCGCGGTGGATTTGCCAGCGCCATTAGGTCCGAGTAGGGCCACGATTTCTCCGGGGCCAATGCTGAACGAGACACCGGACAGTGCCTCAACGGTGCCGTATCGGACCGATATCTCCCTGACTTCAAGAAACACTGGAGCTTCTCCCCAGAAATGCCTGAATGACGTCCCTGTTCTGCTGAACCACTTTAGGAGCATCTTGTGCGAGCTTTGTGCCGTGGCTCAACACCACTACGACGTCGGACAATTCCATAACAGCCTGGATATTGTGGTCGATGAATACTATGGTCTCGCCGGCGCCGCGCAATTGTCGCATCACCTGTTTCATTTCTCTGACCATGGCTGGCGCTAGGCCGGCCAATGGTTCGTCCAACAACATCAGTTCGGCCCCCAGGGCGAGGCAGCGGGCGATCTCCAGCAACTTCTTCTGCCCCTGTGACAGGTGGCCAGCCGGCTTGTACGCACTGTCTCGCAAGCCAACCGTTTCCAACAGTTCGAGGGCACGTTCGCGGCATGCGGCTTCTTGCTCAATCACGCCTCTCGAGCGGAACAACGCGGCCGCCAGCGTTTCACCACGCGAGTTCTCGCTGGCCAGCATGACATTCTCCAGGACGGGCATCTGGAGAAATAGGCGGACGCTCTGGAACGTCCGACCGATCCCCCGCTCCGCTATCTTCTCTGGTGGCAGGCCGCCGATAGGTTGACTCTTGAACAAGATCTCACCTGAATCGGGCTGGACAAATCCTCCAATCAGATCGAAGAGAGTGGTCTTGCCGGCACCATTCGGGCCGACCAATGCTGTAATCGATCCCTGCTCGATGTCTATCGAGACATCGTCAAGGGCACAGACGCCACCAAACCGCTTCGAGATTCGCCGGACTTGCAGTATCGTCATGTAGCATCACCGGAGAATCGGGACACCAACGAGTCCTTGCGGCCTCTTCAGCAGAATGACCACCAACAGACCGCCATAAATCATCTGGCGCACCGGAGCGGCAATCGACTGAGGAACACCAACAAAACGCAAGGCTTCTGGTAGGAGCACCAGCGCCGCGGCACCAAAAACCGAACCTGGTAAGCTTGCCATCCCTCCGAAGACGACCATCAGCAACACAGCGATGGACTCGTTGACAGTAAAACTGGAGGGATCTATGAAAGTAACATAATGGGCATACAGGCTGCCCGCGAGGCCAGCGAAGAACGCGGTGAGCATCAGTGTCTGGAGCTTGAACCAAATCGTTCTTTTGCCGGAGGCGCGGGTAGCGATCTCATCGTCGCGGATGCACTGAAGGACTCGACCGAACGGCGACGAGACGATTCGGCGCTCAATCCAGTAGGTGACACTGGCGCAGATGGCGACGAGCGGGAAGAAAGCCCGCGGACGGGAAAGATCGACCCCCATGACTGAATACGCAGGGATTCGGCTGAGGCCGAGCGGCCCCCCGGTTAGTTGCGCCCAGTTCTTCGCGACGGAGTACACGATCACACCGAATCCAAACGTTGCGAGCGCAAGATAGTCGCCTTTTAGCCGCAAGCACGAAATGGACAACAAGACTCCGGTGCAGGCCGCAATGAACCCGGCTGCGGCAAAGCCAAACCAAGGGGACCAACCAAAATCCAGGCACAGCAGAGAAGAAGTGTATGCGCCCACGCAGGCGAACGCGACGTGCCCCAATACCGGCAAGCCGCAGTAACCTACAGACAGGTTCAGACTGAGTGTGAGGATCACATAAATGCCTGTTATGTTCAGTAGATGAAACCCGTATTCCACCGAATGGACCCTCCTGTCAGTACCTTGAATTGTTGCGCGAGCCCAGGATACCGAAGGGCCGGAGCGCGAGGAACACAATCAACACCGAGAAGGCAACAGCGTCCTTCCACTCGGCCGGAATCAAGTAAGTGGCCGCGTTCTCAGCAAGACCCAGAAAGAGTCCCCCTAGCACTGCCCCTGGGATGCTTCCGATGCCGCCGATGATCGATGCGATGATCGCTTTCATGACGGCGTTGAGCCCCATCGCCGGTTCCAGGTTGGTTTCGAGGGACGTCAGAATTCCGGCTGCGCCTGCAACAGCCGAACCGACAAAAAAGGACAAGGCGATCATACCCTCGGCGGGTATGCCGACGACACTGGCGCCGATTGGATCATCAGCGACCGCCCGGATGGCCTTCCCAGCACGGGCGAATCGTAGCAGTAAGGAGATTGCCGCGGCCAGCACGGCACTCGTGCCCACGATGAGGAACTGGGTGGGCGTAGCGATGAAGGTGAGATGATTGCCTAGAAGCGAGACAGCAAAACCCTGCTGCGGCAATCCAGTTTCCAGGGAAAGAAGTTCCGAACGGGAGAGCAACTGGATGAGATTTTGAGTGAACAGAAAGACGCCGAAGGAGGCGATCAAGAACACAAGTGACGCAATGAGAAAAGCAAGTCGAGGGGCATTGCGTGTTCTGAGCGGGCGGTAGACACCCTGGTTTATTACCCAACCAAAGCAGCCCGCGCCTGCGCAGGCAAAAAAAAAGCGAGCGGTGTTGGAAATCGCATTTGCCTTGAGAAGAAGTACGCCAGATAAGCACCGACTGCGTAGACAACTCCGTGAGCGAAATGGAAAAACCGTACCGTACGGTAGATCACGGCAAAACCGAGGGCGGTCAACGCGTAGATGGTACCGGCCACCACGCCATTCCATAGAAGTTGTCCGAACATATCTTGTCTTGTCTAATGCCGCTCGGCCAGCAGGCTCTCATTCGCCATATGGTCGAAGCTCCACTCGAATGTCGGAGCCAAACCGTGGGCCTCCAGTCCGCCTTGATACTGCTCCACATCGAAGTCGAAAGTCGGAAATTGATATCCAATCTCTACGTGAGAATAGCCCCCAGGGATTGTCTTGCAGTTCAGAGTGAACAGCGTGCCGCCACCTGCGGCTATGCAAAGGCACTGTTCCCAAGATTCCCGCGTGTTGACGAAGGGTAAGGCTGAAGGCATGAACAGATTAAACGCGGCAATTGCCAGAAGCTGTTCCCGATCGTCTGGAAGAAACTCCGTCGTTTGAAGGGCAGCGCCAGCAGCCCTCTTCAGCCTCGGCAGTCCAAGGATGACGTTTTTCAGCGTGCCGACGAAGGTTTCCTGAAGGTATTGCACGTGCCCCATCAGCAGTGCCCAGTCCGTCCGCCACTCCGACAACCCAGAGAGCACCCCAAGGCCGATATTGGCAAGGCCAGCTTCGAGCATTCGTTCGGGGGCTCGGAGTCGGAACCAGTAATCGCTCTTCTCGGTACCCCCAGGATGAAGGACAGAGTAGCTTGCGGGATCGTAAGTTTCCTGCCAAAGGACGGCGAAGTCCAATCCGGCCTCTCGGAGGACCCGATATTGTTCCACCGAATAGGGGCGCGCATTCAAGCCGACAGCACCATTCCCGAATCGGGCCAAAACCTGCTTGGCTATCGTAATGTGCCGGGCGATATCCTCGACACTGAGGAAGGGGTCAGTCGCGTACACGAGCTCAAGAACGCGGTAGCCTTTGCGCGCCAGAAACTCTAATTCCCGTCGGAGTTGGCTATCGGAAAGCCGGAGGCGCGTAATCTCCTTATCCTTGTTGCCGGCCCTGTAGTTGCAATAAATGCAGTGCTCTTGGCACACACTGGAAACGTAGACCGGAACGATTGCAAAGATGCGACCGTGGAAGACCTCCTGCTTGAGTCTCTCGCTAGCGCGAAGGATCTGATCGAAGGACCGCGGGTCTTCGCCTGGACAAACTCCGAGCAGAGCGCTCGCCTGCTGGTGGCTGAGTGGGCGCGCAGCAGACGCGCTGCTGAGCATCGCTTCAACGTCACCTGCGGGCGGCCGTTTCGGCCGGCCGCCGTTCCGCGAACCTTGGAGGTACTGGGCTAGGTCCATCACTGGTGTTCCTGTGCCTGTTGGGCACGTTCCTGGTCTGGGATGGCACAAAGAACACCGCAGCAGTGCTCATCCTCAAACTGCTCGAAAAGAGGGACCTGCAAACCGTGAGTTTCCAATGCCTCACGCAGGTGCGCAGGGGTCGGGCGGTATGTGGCAAAGACGCGAATCCGATCGGGAAGGCTAGGCGTGGTGCGGGCGGCATTGGGGACAAAAAACACTTCAATCAGAGCTCTCTTGCTATCATAGCTGAACTGGAATTCCTCATCGCGGGGATCGGGGATCCCGAAGTGATACAGACTCCTGCGGAAGAGATTCAGGATCGACGGCAAGCGGTATTGATTGAGGATATCGGCCTCCCGCTCTCTCTCGTAGATCTCCAGGGTGATTAGCAGGCGATCTCCGGGGAGCATCGTACCGACAACGAGCCGGAGGGACGCAGGATCGGCCAGGATGCCACCGTTCGCAGCTAGGACCACGAGGTTCGACGCCGTACCGGATTGTCGGAGGAATGAGACGAACGCCGACATCCCCGACTGGCTCACATCGTGGTGGAATGCCAGAACCCGGAGAGGCTTGTATTCAGCCGCGAGTGTCTCCCTGGCCTGATCCAAGAGTTCAGGGCTTATATCAACGATTCCGTAGGCGGGGATCCTCTCGGGACCGAGGGCGGAGATCACCAATCGCGCCTCCACCCCAGTTCCCGGACCAACGTGCACAACGTTGTACTCGTGATCTCCGTGCAGGGAAGCGACCACGGGCATGAATTTGCGAAGGGTTTCCAGTTCCCGGAGGCCCAAATCGTATGCCGGATCTTCTCGGACGGCCCGCCAAGCACAGCTACCGCCGTCCAGGTACACCCACTTGTGTGGGAACTCGATCTCGTTCATCTTGAACCTTCGGTGCCGGTACCCGGCGCAAGCGACGGCACAGCGACAGCGTGCGAAAAACGCGCTACAAGATCCTTTCCTCTTACCAGATGCTTATGGTACCTCGTCTCGAACAACCGAACAAGTTCGTGCTCCGCCTCCGACAGCTCCGGGCTTAGGATCAAGTTCCTGTGCTTCCTGGCCTCCGCGCTTGTGCTCGCACCGTCGGCATCCCCATGTGCAGAACCCGGAATATCCTCCCATCTCAACGCTAATTCTTTGTCGAAGATGGCATAGTCAGTGGTGGGCACGTACTCAGTAATCTCGCCCTGTAGGTTGCTAACCTTCGCGAACCGAGTCTCAATCAGGGATTCCCCAGTATCCAAGTTTTCCCCATTGACCCGCAGGAACTCCTTCAGCAGCCGAAGCTTTGCCAGACAGGTCAAGCCGCCTCCGCAACCCGTGTCACACTCGACCTCACTCCATGCACTGTCGTCAAGAATCACGAGACGCTTCTTTCGCGGCGCAGGCGAGTGGAGTAGAGCATGGACGTGTTCCGGAATTTCTTCCTCTGATAAATGCTGACCGTCCTTGATTTGCTTAACTTGCGTTTCAGTGAGATACTCGAACCATTGTCTGGGGGTGAAGGGACTTGTCAGGTAGATAGAATCGTCGCACTCCTGGTAGAGTTTTGCGGCGAAGCGAGAATACCTACTTCCATTAATCTCGATAGTCCATTTCTTGACGAAGCTGTTCGAGATCTTCTCAGATATAAACTTCGCAACAATCCACGCCAAGCCCCCGTGCGCCGTGTGAAGGTAATCCAAATGCGACTCGAGCTTGTTGCTGTCTGTGAAGAAGGCCGTGAGCTCTCGCATCTTCGGGAGCCGGTCTTCAATGAGCGAGAGCCTTCGCACTAAGTCCAGCATATATCCCCCTACAGTGCGCGCAGCGGCTTGCGCCACAAGCTCAATCAGGTCCCGTTGCTCCTTCTGGCGCCCCATCACCGATTTAATATATGCGCCGACTACAATGCCTAATCCCCCAGAGAAAAGGCCAAAGATGACCGCGAGGGCGATCGAGGCCCATTGTGGAAACAGGATGAGAGGCTTTGGATTGTTCGGCAGTGTTATGTGCTGCTCGGGGGGAAACACCAGAAAGGCACCTACTGCGGCGACAACTGTTATCACAAGACCAGCGACAATCGTCCATTTTTCCGCTCTCCAGCCAATAGTCTCCTGCGTATCTGTATCTGCACTCATCTTACCTCCATCCGGTCCCGATCTCTAAACTGCTCTATAGTCTATTCCTCCTATGAGCCTGGATGGGACATCATTTCTCCGCTGTATAATTTGCAAATTGCCCGTGGCGAACTGTCATGAAGCGAAGAGGCTTCTGGACGTCACCGTTGGCGTCAAACGAGGTTCGGCCGGAGACGCCTTCAAAATTCTTGATGCCGGCAATCATGGTACGGATTTCAGGCCCGCTTGAAGCTCCGGCCCGCAGGCACTTGAGAACGATGCGGGCGGCATCGTATGCCTGTGCAGCCCAGATATCGGGCTTGTCGCCGTACTCCTTCTGGAAGGCGGCTGCGAAATTCCTGACAGCCGGATCCTGGCTATCGGGGTCAAAGGCGGGAGCAGTGAACACGGCGCCCTCGGCCGCAGTCTTGGCTTGCTCCAGAATCTTAGGGTCATAGAAACCGTAGGCGCTGAGGACAGCGGCGGTTATCTGCAGTTCCTGTTTCTGCCGGAGTATCGTGACAAGTTCCTTGAGATAGCCGGGGATGAAAATCGCTTGAGTTCGGCGAGCGGCAATCTTCGTCAGTTGCGTGCGAAAATCAGTGGCATCGGGTTCGTAGCTCTCCGTCATCGTGACCCTACCGCCGTCGGCCTGGAACGTATCGGTGAAGATCTTCGAGATCGCAACGCCCCATTCATTGTTCACGTACAATACCGCAGCCTCCCTGATATTGAGGGATCTGGCGGCAAATTCGCCCATTGCAGTTCCATCGTAGATGTCAGACGGCCAGTTTCGGAAGAAGTACTTGCTCGCGCCGCTGAGCTTCGGACTCGTGGCGGCCGGGGAGAAGAGGACGATGTGGCTGCGGTCAATAATCGGAATGCAGGGCAGCGCGGTGGCGCTAATGGCGCCTCCAATAATCACCTTCACCCCATTGACCGTGATCAGCTTTTGAGTCGCTGCGATAGATGTCTTGGGATCGCCTTGGTCATCCTCATAGTCAACTTGGACGTGTCTGCCTATCGCACCGCCCTGAGCATTCGCTTGGCTGATCGCCAAATCAATGCCACGCTTCATCTTCTGACCGTAGATCGCTAGATCGCCTGTTAGGGGAAGGACGGCCCCGATCTGAATGGCGTGCGTTTTCTTGGAACGAACGGCGACCGTCAACGCCGCCACGCAAACCAGCACCACAACAACACCTGCAATCCATCGCGTTTTCATGCGGTTGCCTCAATCCAGCATGATGTATTGAACCACATATTATAGGATGATGCAAAGGAGACGTTTCAGAACCGAGCAAGCAGCCCTGGTCAGGATGTGGTCGAGTTCGTGGCCGATGGTGAGGAACCGTTGAGGTCTACCAGGGGTTTCGTCACGACCTCGCCTACCCCCTTTGGAGGCCGTGCGCTGATCGACCGAATGCGGTTCCCGCTACCGCTATGGCACACGAACACGAGCCGCTGTCGTAATAGTATGACCAGTATGACCGATCGTGATCTCTCCCGGAGCTCCTCGGAGGAATGGTCGGGTTTTGGGAAGGCCAGCTACTTCAGCTTCCGCGCGCGATCGAAATCGTCTTTCAACTTCGACGTGATCTTGTCCGCCACGTCCGCGCTGGCCCCGCGAAATTTGCCGCCCAAGCTCTCCTGGGTGGTGGACCAGATCACGTCGCCGTCCTTGTTCACCAGGCGCACCGTGGCCATGGCTTCGTGATGGCGTTCCGCGGAGTGTTCGGATTCGTTCTCGCCGATGCCGATGCCCGCCTGGGCGCTGCGAAGGTACGCGCCCGACCCCTGCCGATTGCCCACGTTGGCGTGCGCGTTGATGCCATCCGACGAGGTGTGCACCTCCGTGAAAATCAGGTCTTCGGCCGCGCCGCGGATGACGACATCGGCCCGCTCCTGATTCTCGGTGATCACGAACAATCCGGCTCCCGCCAGGCTGCCGATCAGGATATCGCGCATTTGCGCGGCGGTTTCCCCACCCGTGAGCCGGTCGACGTACACACGGTGGATGGTCAACAACTGGCGCAGGCCCGCCGCTTCCAACTCGGATGGCGCGGCCGGACGATCCGCGCCGGCGGCCGCCAGGCCAAAGCATAAAACCCAGAAGACTCTCATTGTCCCGCCTTCCGCGCTTCGTCGTCCTGGAACGTGAACCGCCGCCCACTGTGCGCCTCCAGGGCGGCCATGACCGTGCGGATGTCGCTTTTATCGACGCGGAAGACGAGCGCCTGCTGGCGGCCATTGGCGTCCTCGTACCCGATGGTGACGAAGTGCTTTCGGGACTTGCTGAGCAATAGCACCGGCGAGATCAGGACGGCCTCGGCATAGCGCCGGCTCACGTTTTGCCCGTACTCCAGGGTGTTGATCTTGCGGTAGGGGATTTGCAATTGGATCTCCCCGGAGGAGAACGCCAGCGACTCCGCATTGGTGAGCTTCAGCCAGGCTGTCGACTTGGGCTGCACGCCGGGCAGGGTGCCGCCTATGAACTGCGTCTTGAGCCCCGGCTCGCCCGCCATGGCCCCAAGGGGAATGAGAATGCCGCTCAGCAGCAGTGCGCAGATACGGATCACGAAAATCAGTGGCACGGCCGAGTGGAGGTTCTCACAAATTAAAACCGTTTCAGCGCGCGCAGTAGGGCGAGCGGCGAGTCACCCGCGGCCGGCGGAACCGAGTGAATGGGCTGCCAGTTGGCGTCCATCGTGCCCAGGTAGCGGGCATCCGCCGGCCCGCCCCGCAGGATGACGGTGAACCGCAAATCGGAATACCCGAGCGCGCGGTATTCCACGCCGCCCTGCGACAGGCTGCGGTCGCCATCCGGCGGCCCCAGCTTGCGCACGACTGACCGGTAGCCGTCTTCGGCGCGGAGTTCGAACACGGCATGGCCTTTCGCCGCCACGACGCGCTGCCGCATGCCGCCCACGCGCACCAAGCTGACACCGCCCAGAAACACCGCCGCGGCCAGCGCTCCGCCCACCAATTTGAGAGTGCGGCTGCCGCGGGGGCTCTCCAGACGGATGCCTACCACGGGCGCGGGCCCGCTGGGACGCGCGGCCTCCTCGGCTGGATTTACGGAGTGCGGCAGGCCGTTCGGCGCCGCGCGTTCCCCTGCGACGGGCATCTCGATGACGCGCCGCCCGTAGGGCCAGACCGCGCCATCGCGGTATTCCAGTTGGCGATGGAGGCCGACGATCGGAAACGGCTCGTCGAAGGACGAAAGTTCGCCCACGAATCGCCGCGGAATCGATAGCTCCGCGCCTGTTTTGCCGTTCACCACCACCAGTTCGGACCAGGTAGCCTTGCGGAAGAACCATTGGTTAGGTTCCACGTTCAGAATCGCCGGGTAGAACGCAAACGGACGTCCCGCCAAGTGTCCCAGAAGCGGCGGAATGGGCGGCGAAGCCATGGAAGGAGTAGACAGTTAACAGTATAGAAAACCTGGGGACAGACGGAACGTTTCCTGGTTTTTCCGGACACCCACACTGATAAGCCTGCACTTAGCCGTGGCCCGCCGCCCTCAACCGCGAGCGTGGGAGCGGCCCATGCGGCGGAGAACCAGCCCCAGGTTCCCCAAAATTCGTGCGCGGCCAGCCGCGGATCACGCCACGCGCTGCCAAACTGCGGAATGTGCTGGGTTTCCGCGCCGTTCGACCACTCGCTGGCGCGGTGCCCCCCGAGCCCGGTTCCGGGTCAGGGCATCGTCCATTCGAAAACAGGGAAACGTTCCGTCTGTCCCCGTGTTTATTTATTCACTTTCGGCCCAGGAACCGCAGGCGGACATTCACGGCGCGGCCGGGACCGCGATAGAACGTGAGGAACTCCGGCGTGCCCATGGTATTCTCGACGGCGTTCGGATTGCGGCTGTCGGTGAGGTTGTCCAGTCCGCAACGCCAGGCCCACAGGTAATGCATCGCGCGGAATCTGCGTTCCAAGGCCACATTGGCGGTGAAATAGTTGGGATAGCGCGTCGACAGGGGCGAGCCCACCAGGAACCCCGCCTGATCCACCACGTTGAATGGAAACCCGGTCCGATACTGCGCCAGCAGCGCAGCGGTGGTGTTCCGCGTCAGGAATCGCAGCTTCCGCGGAAGGAAGTGGTCGGGCAGGGGAGCCCATCCCCACAGGCGGACGCGATTGGGCGAGTCCCACGCCAGCGGACCGGGCGCCTGCAACGCGAAGATGGGGTTCTCCAGGTCGTACTCCACCGCGGCGTTGGTGCGCGCCCGCGATCGCGTATATCCGATGGACCACTCGTATTGCTTCGCGAAAGTCCGTTTGAGGGCGACATCGAAGCCGTCGTAACGGTCGCGCCGGGTGTTGCTAAGAAGGTAGGTTGCGTTCTGGTAGAACATCTCGCCCGATTCCGGCAGCAGCGGCTCGAAAACCAGCCCGCGGGCGCCGGTGCGGTGCGTGTACCCGGCCTTGGCGAAGATTCCGCTGGGCAGCCGGCGTTCCACGCTGAAGCTGGCCGTCCGGTAGTAGGGCGCCTCCAGCAGCCGGTCGATCACCTGGAAGTTGGTGGCTATGGGCCCCTCCACCACGCCGCCCGGAAGGTAGAATGTCGCCAGGCTGGTCTGCTGCTGCGACACCGTCTCCAGGCTGAGAGCGTCGTAATAGACGCCCCATCCCGCGGAGAACTTGGTCTGACCCGCGCGCGATGGCGACCAGGCTACCGAGAATCGCGGCGCCACCTCCAGGTCGCGCACAATCTCGTTCCACTCCACGCGGACGCCGGCCTCCAGCGACAACCCTTCGCGCGGCGTCCAGTGGTCCTGCACGTATTGCGCCATCTCGAAATTCTTGCGCCGCGCGAAGGGGTCGCCAACGAAGGTCACGTAGCGCTCCAGATTGCCATCCGCGTCCAGCAGCTCATAGTCGTGGCGGACGGTCTGCTGGTGAAACGCCTCGCGCTCGAAGTCCACCCCGAACTTGAGCTGGTGCTTCCCGCCCAAGCGCAGCGTGGGCAGAAAAAGATCGGCGATGGCCTGCTGCCGGTAATAGTGCAGATCCTGGTTGACGAAATAGTTTCCCAGGTTTCCGGTGGGCGTGATCTGGTAGAGTTCCTGGCCCTGCGGCAGGCTGCGCAGAAAACCGCGCGTATCCGCGAAACCGAACTCCAGCAGGGAACCCCCGCCGAAATACTGCTGATCGCGCAGGGAACTCACCAGCAACATCTCGCGGGTGTCGGTGGTCGTTTGGGCCGGGTTGAGGACGCTCAAGCCCGCGCGCGAAGTATCGGACAGGTTCAACAGCACACTCCCGGTCGCCACGTTGGAGGGCGTGAGATTCACCTGAAAGCGCCCCAGATCGCTGAAAGTGGTTCCGCTGGTGCGGTTCTGGCCGCGCGGCAGTCCGGAGATTGTGTCGTTGCTATAGTAGACATCGGCGCCGTTGTAGAACCAGGCGCGGCCTTTGGCGATGGGTCCGGAAACTTCCACCCGCGGCGTCCAGTGGTTCAGGTGAAAGCCGCCCGCCGACGAGATCCCCGGTATGAAGTTGGTGCCGCCGAAACGCAGCCGGTCGTCGCCCATCTTGGTCTCCAGTTCCAGCGCCCCCGCGGAACCGCGCCCATTTTCGGCGGAGATGCGGCTGGTCTCCACGTTCTGGAACTGGATGCTGTCGACGTTGATCCGCGCGTCGAGATACCCGGTCACCGGACTGGCGATGTTGAAACCGTCCAGCGAATAAGCCGTCTGGCTGGATTCCCCGCCATTGAGGTGATAGCGGCCGCTGTTGTCCTGCACCGCGCCGTCGATCAGGCTGAGGGCGTTGCGATAGTCCTGCGAGCCGGCATACGGCAACGACTCGATCTCGGCGCTGTCGATGACCTTCCGGTCGGCCGGCTGCTGCGGGTCGATAGCCGGCGGGGAAGCCGTAACATCCACGTGTTCCGAGAACTCCCTCTGGTGATTGAGCGTGATGACGAGCTGGGTGGGGGAGGAATCGAAGCGCTGCTCCGTGGTTCGGAACACGTAATAGCCCTGCCGCTCGGCGAGGATCTGGTACGCCCCGGCGGCGGGCAGCGCCAGCTTGAAATTCCCGGCAAGATCGGAAGAGGCCACCATCGGAGCGGCGCCCTCGGCCGCGCGGATTTCGATTCGGGCGCCCGATACCGCCTCCCCGGTCTCGTCCACCACCCGCCCGGCTACCGCCACTTGCGCCCGCGCCCGCGGCCCCACGCATGCGAAAGCCAACACCAGTATCGCCGCGGTCTTAATAGCCCGGATCATGGGATTGCGCGGTTATTTTAGTACGAGCCCTCAGGTCCAGCATACAACGATGGCGAGACGGATGCCTCGCGCCGGGCCGGCTGAAACAAAACAGACCCCCCGCGGATGCGAGGGGCCTCGAGGACTTCGCGCGGCGCGCGCTTAGAACAGGATCTTGGCGCCGAGCTGAAGGTTGCGGTTGCCGTTGCGGTAGCCGTCTACGAAGCTGTACGAGGAGACGTCGACATCCGTCCCGTGCACGTAGAAATTCGCGTGATTGAAGACGTTGTAAGCCTCCAAACGCAACTGCAAGGCCACCTTCTCATTGATTTTGGTGTTCTTGTAGATCCCCACATCCAGGTTCCAGTTGCCCGGGGTATTGATGGTGTTGCGCCCGAGCAGGTCGCTGGGGAAGGGCCCGAAGTCGCTGATGCCGTATTTCGGATTGTACCAGTGGGTAATCTTCAGGCTGCTCAGGTTGAGGAAGTTGTAGTTGTCCGGCCCGGCGCCGCTGGGCACGTTGGTCGCGCCGGAAGTCGGAACCGTTCCGTCGATGAATGCGCGCGGGCAATAGTTGTAGCTGTTGGCGCAGTCGTACAGGGTGATGGGGCTACCCGTGCGGGCGGTGAAGATCGGGGCGATTTCCCACCCGCCCAGGATCTTCTCCTGCAGGCTGTTTCCCCGGAAAACCGGGATCTTCCACACGCCCGAGATGGCCAACCGGCTCTGGCTGTTGAAATCGGAAAGACCGCGGTCCAGCGCCGGGTCGAACGGATCCATGAATCCGAGTTCGTACTTGGCCTGGTTGCCGTCCGAGAACGTGCCGCTCAGGTTGTCCTTGGCGCGCGAAAAGGTGTAGTTGGCGTCCAGCGTCAATCCGTATTTGGCGAGATTCTTGAACGTCACGCGAGCGATCATCGCATTGTAGGTCGAACTGCCGCCGTTGGTGGCCTGGCTGATATTGTTGTACTGCGTGGCGCGCAGGCGTTCCGTGCAGGTGCCCGGATTGCCGTTGGCGCCCGGCGTGCAGGCGTCGCCCAGGTACGCATTGCCCGAGCCGGCTTTGTTGACGGCGCGAATGGAGTACAGGTTCTCGCCCGCCGACCCGGAATAGGAAAGGCTGCCCAGAATGCCGGGGCTGAGCTGGCGCTCCAGACTCAGGTTGTACAGGTGCGCATAGGCCTGTTTGATGTTGGGGTCGACCCACCACAGGTTGACATTGGGCATCGCCATGGAACCCGAGGAACCGGCGAACGGACCGGAATTGCTGGTGCTGATCGGAATCGTCGGCTGATCCACTCCGGCCGTCAACCCGATCACCGCGTAGTTGGGCGGATTCCCGATCACGTTGAAGGTGACGTTCCCGAAGTTCCGTTCATATCCCATGCCGTAGCCGCCGCGCAGGCTGGTCTTGCCGTCGCCCTTCGGGTCCCACGCGAAGCCAACGCGCGGCGCGAAGTTTGTCTTGCTGGGAATCCATAGCTCGTCGTTGGGGCTGTTGGTGACCGTGTACACCTGGCCATTGCGGATCTGCTGGAAGATGCTCGAACCGCTGCCGTAATAGTAATTGGAATCCAGGGCCGCATTCTTGTCGTGCTGCACGCCATAATACTCCCAGCGGACACCCAGGTTCACGGTGAGACGCGGCGTCATCTTCCAGGAGTCTTGCGCATACCAGGCGCTGTCCTTATAGCGGTTGCTGCGCGCGAAAGCCGGCTGGCCCAGCGGCAGGTTGATCTTCCCGCCGGGGAGTTCTCCTTGTGGGTTGACGGCGGCCTCGAAAGTGTTGAGTTGGCCGGTCAGGAAATTGTCCATGGACTTGCCGAAGTTGGCGCCCAGCGCGGCCACGGCGTTTTGGTAAGCTCCATCCGCGTGGTTGTCGCGGAAGTAGGTGAACTGGCCGCCCAAGCGGAAGCTGTGCTTGCCCCACACCTTGCTGACGTCTTCGTTCGCCGTGAAGAAGTTCTGCGGACCGCCCGAGGGAACCGCGGTTCCAGGCGAGTATTCGCCATAGCCCGGCAAAGCGATGTCGGTGCCTTGAATGGTCGTGGGCGCCGAAGCGTTCATGTACAGCGTAGGTCCGACCGCCGCCGCTCCCAGCGGCTGCGAAATGTTCAGCCGGCTGTAGCCCAACTTGGTCTGCGAGACCAGGGTGGGAGAGAACGTGTGCGTGCCCGAGACGACGGCCGCGTCGTCCACCTCGGTCTGGCCCGTATCGTAGCCGTTGTAGGGGCTCGTCAGCAACGTCCCGGCGGAGTCGCTTTCGTGGTACATGGCATAGCGCAGGTAAATCTGGCTCTTCTCGCTGGAGTTATAGTCGATGCGCCCCAGCACGTTGTACGTGTTCTGCGGCGTCCCTCCGCCGGCATCGGCCGGCGCGGTGTAGCTCACCTTGCTAAACAGCGGCGTGGCGCTCGCCAGCGCGTTGCAGGCTCCCGTAGCCGACGCGCCGGCGCAGGGGTTCTGCCCCAGCGCGGCCAGTTGGGCCTTGGTATACGTTGCCAGGGTGGTGAGACCGCTTCGCAAGGCGCCGTAGGCCGCGAAGAACTGCTGCGTGTTGGTGTTGGAGGCGTTGATGAACTGCTGGGTGGGCACCCAGGCGACCCGATTGCCGTCGCTGCGAACGCGGACTCCTTCGGTGTTCTGGAAGAAGAACAGCTTGTTCGGGGTGAGGGGTCCGCCCAGCGAATAGCCGAGTTGGTTGCGGTCATAACTGCCCTGCGGCAGCCGGTTCGCCTTGCTGTAGAAGCTGTTGGAAGCCAGGCCCGACACGCGGTAGAATTCGAACCCAGTTCCGTGGAACGCGTTGCCGCCGGACTTGGTGGCCACATCCACCACACCTGTGTCCGCCCGTCCCACTTCGGCCGTGACGGCGCCGGTGGTCACGCTATATCCCTGCACCGAGTCCAGCGGCACCGGCTGACCCACGCTGCCGGTGAACTCGTTGTTGTTGCCCACCCCGTCCAACAGCACGTTGGTTCCCGCCGCCCGCAGTCCGTTCATGGCATACCCTACGCCGCGTCCGCTCGGATCCGCAGGCGAAACGCTTGGCACGGTGCCGATGAAATCGTACGGGTTGCGCGTCAGCGACGGCAACTCCGTCACCTGTTCGGTAGTCACTACGGTGGCCAGAGACTGGGTTTCCCGGTTCACGGCCACGGAGTTTTCCGCGACTGCGGCCGAGGGTGTCGCAGCGCCAGCCGCCATCTTCGCGTCCACCGTGGCCGGCGAACCAACCGCCACCGTGACTCTCTGCTTGAAGGCGGAGAGACCATGGGCCGTAATCGTTACTTCGTAGTTCCCCGGCGTGACGTTGGGAATCAGGTACGTTCCTTCCCCGGTTCCTTCGGTAGAGCGGATCGCTCCCGTATCCAGATTCTTCGCGGTGATGGCCGCCTGCGGCACCGCGGCTCCGGAGGCATTCCGTACCGTGCCGGTGATCCGTCCGGTCTCCGCCTGGGCCCAAATCAGCGGGGCGGCAATGAGCAGGCCGAACAGAAACGCCAATGGCGTGTTCCGCGGCCCCCGTTTGGCCCGAGCTACTGCCCGATCCAACGCTCCTTCAGTCGTCATCTATAGTTCTCCGTTCCACGTCGTGCTTCGAACCTTCGCAAGGCACAGTTCTTCCTGGTTGGGTATTGAACTTTACCTGCACGTACTTGACCAAAGTTGCCGCTTGCCTCAACCCGTTGCATGATGCGACCTTTTGTCCGAACCCCACGATCTTCTACGGCTGACGCACTGAGAGAATCCCAGGGATGGCCCTAGGGAGGATGCGGCTGGATTCGTAACGATAATTAAAACACGAATATGAGGCCACGGGCGCGGCGGTTTCCAGTGGCCGGATTCCGCTAACCACGCAAACACGCGGAATGCATATTTATTCGGTGCAGGAATGAAATATCGTGAGGCTAGGTCTTCGGGCGCGAGATTCAGTACGCTTGCGGCTCCGAACGGAAGCCACGACCGTCACCGAGTGGTTCCCCCGCAAGGGCACAACATCACACGGTCATGGACCTAGCGCTGTTTCACTCAGTCCGGTCCCGGAAGTTCGATTGAACTTGAACGCCGCCGTCCCTTACCCCGCCGTCTTGCGTTCGTGGATTTCCTGCAGGCTCCACACGCGGATGGGGTCGCGCAATCTCGCGGCCACGGCGGCGGCGGCGGCGCGCGCTCCGCTCATGGTGGTGATGCACGGCACGCGATAGATCACCGCGCTGCGGCGGATCGCCTTTTCATCCTGGAACGCCGGGGCGCCGCTGGTAGTATAAATCGCGAGTTGGACGGCCCCGCCCTTGAGCAGGTCCACCACGTTGGGACGGCCCTCGTTCACCTTGAAGACCGTCTTGCAGGTGAGGCCCGCATTGCGTAACGCGGCCGCCGTGCCGCGCGTGGCCACAAGCTGGAAGCCCAGCGCGGCGAACTTCTGGGCCACCTCTACGCATTCCGCTTTGTGATTCTCGTTGACGCTCAGAAATACCGTGCCCTTTTCGGGCAGCGGAGTGCCGGCGCTGATCTGGGCCTTGAGGAACGCCTCGCCGAAGTTGACCCCCACGCCCATCACCTCGCCCGTGGAGCGCATCTCCGGACCCAGCACCGGGTCCACGCCGTGGAACTTGTTGAACGGGAATACCGGCGATTTCACAAAGTTCTGAGGTACCGACAGCGTGCCCGACGTCTTGCCGCCGGTTACCTGCGCGTAGTCCGTCAGCTTGCGGCCCCACATCAGGCCCACCGCGATCTTGGGCAGCGGAACTCCCGTGGCCTTGCTCACGTACGGCACCGTGCGCGACGCCCGCGGGTTCACTTCCAGCACGTGCACCACGCCGCTTTGGATGGCGTATTGCACGTTCATCAGCCCGATCACGCGCAGCGCCTGGGCCAGCCGCACGGTATAGTCCTCGATGGTGCGGACCGTCTCCGGCGCGAGCGATTGCGGCGGAAGCACGCAGGAGCTGTCGCCGGAATGCACCCCGGCCTCCTCGATGTGCTCCATGATTCCGGCGATCAGCACGCTCTCGCCGTCCGACAGCGCGTCCACGTCCACTTCGATGGCGTCCTGCAGGAAGCGGTCGATCAGCACCGGACGATCCTGCGAAAAGGTGACGGCTTCGCGCATGTACTGGCGGATCGTCTCCTCGTCGAAGGCGATGACCATGGCGCGGCCGCCCAGTACGTAGCTGGGCCGCACCAGCACCGGGTAGCCGATGCGGCGCGCCACCTCGCAAGCCTCTTCCACGCTAGTGGCCGTGCCGTTTTCCGGCGCCGGAATGCCAAGCTGGTCGAGCAGCGCGCCGAACAGTTTGCGGTCTTCCGCGAGGTCGATATCCGCGGGATCGGTGCCGATAATCGGCACGCCCAACCGCTTGAGCGGCAGCGCCAGGTTGAGCGGCGTCTGCCCGCCGAACTGCACGATCACGCCGTCGGGCTTTTCCGTGTCGCAGATATTGAGCACGTGCTCCAGCGTGAGCGGCTCGAAGTACAGGCGGTCGCTGGTGTCGTAATCCGTCGACACGGTCTCGGGATTGCAGTTCACCATGATCGATTCCACGCCCATTTCCTGGAGGGCGAACGACGCGTGGCAGCAGCAGTAGTCGAATTCGATACCCTGGCCGATGCGGTTCGGCCCGCTGCCCAGAATCATCACCTTCTTGCGATCGGAGGGGTCGGCCTCGCAGGAAGTCTCGTAGTTGGAATAGAGATACGGCGTGAAGCTTTCGAACTCCGCGGCGCAGGTATCCACGCGGCTGAAGACCGCCCCCACGCCCAGTTCCTTGCGGCGGCTGCGCACGGCGATCTCGTCCGTCCCCCAGGTCTTGGCGAGTTGCACGTCGGAGATGCCGAAGCGTTTGGCGCGGCGGAACGTCTCCCCGGTGGCCGTCTCAAAAGCCGACGCCGCCAGATCCTTCTCGAAATCCACCACCTGCTTCATCTGATGCAGAAACCACGGGTCGATGGAGGTCATCTCGTGGATTTCCTCCAGGCTCCAGCCCTGCGCCATGGCGAAGCGGAGGTAGTTCAGGCGATCGGGCGTGGGGGTGATCAGCTTCTGCGAGATCAGGCTGGGGTCGAGCTTCTCTGCGCCGAACGCCTTGCCCGTCTCCAGGCTGCGCATGCCCTTCCACAGCGCTTCCTTAAACGTCCGTCCGATAGCCATCACTTCGCCCACCGACTTCATCTGCGTGCCCAGCGTGGGGTCGGCGCCGGGAAATTTCTCGAAGGCCCACTTGGGAATCTTGGCCACCACGTAATCGATGGTCGGTTCGAAACAGGCCGGCGTCTTGCGGGTGATGTCGTTGCGGATTTCGTCCAGCCGGTACCCCACCGCCAGCTTGGCGGCGATCTTGGCGATGGGGAAGCCGGTCGCCTTCGACGCCAGCGCCGAGCTGCGCGACACGCGCGGGTTCATCTCGATGATCACCATGCGCCCGTCCCGCGGGTTGACGGCGAATTGCACGTTGGAGCCGCCCGTATCCACGCCGATCGCGCGCAGGCAGCGCAACGCGCCGTCGCGCATCATCTGGTATTCGCGGTCGGTCAGGGTCTGCGCCGGCGCCACCGTGATGGAATCGCCGGTGTGCACGCCCATGGGGTCGAAATTCTCGATGGAGCAGATGATGATGCAGTTGTCCGCCAGGTCGCGCATCACCTCCAGCTCAAATTCCTTCCACCCCAGCGCGCTCTCCTCGATCAGGACCTCGTGCACCGGCGATAGCGCGAGGCCGCGCTCCAGGATTTCGACCAACTCCTCGCGGTTATACGCGATGCCGCCGCCCGTGCCTCCCAGCGTGAAACTGGGGCGCAGAATGCAGGGGTAGCCGATGCGCGCCGCAAATTCCGCGCCGCTCTGGATGCTGTTGACCAGTTGCGATTGCGGCGTCTCCAGGCCGATCTTGCGCATCGCGTCCTTGAACAGCAGGCGGTCTTCGGCCTTCTTGATGGCATCGATCTTGGCCCCGATCAGCTCCACGCCGTAGCGCTCCAGCACGCCCGCCTCAGAAAGCTCCACCGAGAGATTCAGGCCGGTCTGCCCGCCCACGGTGGAGAGCAGCGCGTCGGGACGCTCGCGGCGGATGATCTCTTCCAGATACGGCCGGGTCAGCGGCTCCACGTAGGTCCGGTCGGCCAGGTTCGGGTCGGTCATGATGGTCGCCGGGTTGGAATTGACCAGGATGACTTGGTAACCGTCGGCCCGCAGCGCTTTGGCCGCCTGCGTGCCGGAGTAATCGAACTCGCAGGCCTGCCCGATGACGATGGGGCCGGAGCCGACGATCAGGATGCGGTGGATGTCATTGCGTCTGGGCATCGGCTATCTTCCGCTCATGAGCTTCACGAATTCGTCGAACAGATAGTGCGAGTCGTGCGGGCCGGGCGCCGCCTCGGGATGGTATTGCACGCAGAACGCCGGGTACTCGCGGTGCCGGAAGCCTTCCAGCGTCTGGTCGTTGAGATTCACGTGGGTGAGTTCCACCGTGCGGGCGTCGAGCGAATCCGGGTCCACGGCGAACCCGTGATTGTGGGAAGTGATCTCCACCCGCCCGGTGATCTCGTTGCGCACCGGATGATTGGCCCCGCGATGGCCGAACTTGAGCTTGTAGGTCTTACCGCCCAGCGCCAGCCCGAGCAACTGGTGGCCCAGGCAGATTCCGAAGATCGGCTTGCGGCCGATCAACGCGCGGATGTTGGCCACCTGCGCGGTGAGCGGCTCCGGATCGCCCGGTCCGTTGGAGAGGAACACGCCATCGGGCGCGAGCGCCAGCACGTCCTCGGCCGAGGTGAGCGAGGGCACCACGGTCACCCGGCAGCCGGTCTGCACCAGGCGCCGCAGGATATTCCGCTTGATGCCGTAATCGTAGGCCACCACGTGGAAGCGCGGCTGGGCGGCGCGCCCCACGCCTTCGGACGGCGAACAGGCCTCCACGCCCTGGGTCCATTGGTAGCGTTCCGCGGTGCTGACGCGGCTGGCCAGGTCCAGCCCCGCCATGCTGGGAATCGATCGCGCCTTTTCCACCAACCGCGCCGCATCGGAGTCGGTCGACGACAGCACGCCGCGCATCACGCCGCGCGTGCGCAAGTGGCGGACCAGCGCCCGCGTGTCGAGATCGGAAATCACGGGTATGCCGGCCGCGCCCAGAAACTGGCCGGCTTCGGTATCCGAACGCCAGTTGCTGGCCACGGACGAGAACTCGCGCACCACCAGCCCCTCGATGTACGGCCGCGCGGACTCGTCGTCCTGCGTGCTGGTCCCGTAGTTCCCGATTTGCGGGTTGGTGAGGATTACGATCTGGCCCGAGTAGGAGGGATCGGTGAAGACCTCCTGGTAGCCGGTGAGCGCGGTATTGAAGACCACCTCTCCCGACCGTTCGGCGGACGCACCAAAACTGCTGCCCTCGAAGACCGTACCATCTTCCAGGGCGAGAATTGCAGAACTCAAGTTAGGATGTTCCTCCGTGGGAGTGGATAACTTTCATTCTAGCCAAGTCGGGGCGCTTTGTGGCAGGCGATGCGCCAGCGCCGGCCCGTGGCAGGCGAGCCTGCCAAGAAAAAAATCCCAAGTTGTTGAAAATAAATAGCTTACATGAACTCGTGGCACGAATCCTGCCATTTCCCGTCGTCCCGCAGCCCCGTGCAGTACGATGGTGTGATGGCCAGAGCAATGTTCGACGTAGAGTGCCCGTGCTGCCAGGCAATCCTCAAGATCGACCCCGAAACCCGCGCCGTGATCGCGCACACCGTGCCGGAGAAACCCAAGCCCATCGAGGACCTGGCGGCCGAGGTCGCCAAGCTCAAGGGCGAAGAAGGGCGCCGCGAAGAGGTCTTCCGCAAACAGGTGGAAGCCGAGAAGTCGCACGCCCAGGTGCTGGAGAAAAAATTCGACGAGCTGTTCAAGCGGGCCAAGGAGAACCCGGACGAGAGCAAGCCGGTGCGGGATATCGATCTGTGAGCCCTCGCTCCACGTGAGACTTGAACCCGTGCTGCTGCAGCACCGCGCGCGCAGTGCCGGCATGCCGGCGCGGACACGGCTCATTCGTTTTCAGTTCGGCCTTGGGTTCAACGTGCGACTAACACGGCCCGGGTCGCGCGCAATGACCGTCAGATACGCCCGCGCGGGTTGATCCGGTTCCACCCGTCCCTGCTCCCAATCGCGCATCGTCCCCAGGGGGATGTGATAGCGAGCGGCAAATTCCTCCTGCGTCAGTTCCAAAGCCCGGCGGATGATTTTCGCCTGCGGCGTCCGCTTCATCCGCTTGAAATCGGCTTCCGTCGGCGGCTGCGCGTCACGGTCCGCCCGCGCGGCCTGCGCGATGGCTTCGGGGCTCATCGGCCGGGACGGTTTAGGCGTTTTTCCGGAAATAGTCATCTTGCACATTCTGGGTTGCCCTCCGGGCTGATCTCAGACGGTAGGGCGCCCCTGTCTGCACGACCGCGGTGCGAAATCCCCGTCCGGCGCGGGCGGCGGCAGGGGGAGTCTCTGATAGAGCAACACAAAGGACCGATGTGTTGTGCTAAAGGAAGAAAGGCCTTGCTCCGCTTATCAGCGCGGTAATCTGACCTTCCGTCAGAACGTACTGTGGTTTGTAATGGAAACCCAGTTTTCCGGTCTCTGCCGCCGTGCCAATCAAGAGGCCGCGACCCCTTCCGAAACGCTCTGCCACGTAGCGTGCCAACGGCGGAGGAGTGTACTGCGGGTACGCTGTGCGAAAGATAGAAATGTCTGCAATGAGGTTACCGAACATAACCCAGCAGTGACCATCCCAAGACGGATTCGATTCGCTGAACGCCGATCTCCAGTCCCTCGCATCTGCGTCTTTGCCAAACAGACACGTTGTCCCGATTGAGAGCGCGCCCGCTACAACGTAGACCGGTGCGTGAGTGTTCGTTTGCAAGCGCGCAGCATAAAAAGCGCTCATCATTGCACAAGCCGCAGGCATTACTGGGAAATGGAGCAACACGTCTCTCCCTGTATCGGCTAGCACGCGTAGCTGTGCGTCGGTGGGTACGAAGGTGCGGTAGGTCTCGGCTGCGGCTGCCGTGTGGGACAGAGCAATGAGATCGCTCAGCTCGACTTCCATAAGATCCTCAAGCCCGCTCAATAGTTTAGCGCCCGGTGGAGCATGGCGCGGCTCGCTCCGGAAGGCGCAGCAACGTCCCCGGGTGGCTCGTTCTGGGCAATGGGCTTTCAGGCGTGGTCGATCTGCTACGCTTTCGGTTTCGGCCTGGGCCCGAGTTTCACGCCCGGCGTATCGCGACCTTCGCTCCGGCGCGGGCCCGTTCGCTGACAAGGCTACGCTCAGTTGCGGCCAGAACGCCGGTCATCCGCCACATGGCTCGGGCCGCGGGGATCGTCGAGCATCGTTATCATGTAGCGCAAGCTGCGGCCTAGCCGGTCGAGCTTCCAAAGTATGAGCATGTTACCGCCCTGCACGGACTTGATACAACGAACGAGCGCGAAAGCGCGCGGCGCGAAGAGATCTCCCGCAAACAGGTGGAAGCTGAAAATCGCTAGCCGGGGTAGTGGGGAAGAAATTCGACAAACTCTTCAAGCGAACCAAGGAAAACCCCGACGACACCCAGCCCGCTCGCGATAGCGACCCCTAAACCGTTCATTCCACGTGAGGCTTGAACCCGTGCCGCCGAAGGACCGCCCGCGCCGCGTTCACTGTCTCCGGCAGTACATAATAGACGCGCCAGTCCGCAACGATTTGAAGATCACGCCGTCCGAGTACTGGCCAGTCTCCACGCCGGTATCGATGCCCGCGTCCGCCAGAACCGCTTCCAGATGCATATCTCGAAGGCTCTTCGAGGTCACGATCGGCAGAAAGAGACTGCCGGGCTACTCCTACAAAAACCGGGGAACACTTCTAAGCGGAAACCTGCCATGCACTGCTGCGGTCATTGCCGTGCCGACGGGGACGGGGCCACACGCGGAGGGAGTGCTCCTGAATGGTACGGGCAAAAGGCCGCCCGGCCGGGCAATACACACGGCGCCGGCTGACATTTGACGAACCACGATGCGCACCGTACACTGAAAGCGTTATCACATTCCGCTGGTATTACCCGCCATGAAGACTTACACGTTCAAAGTCGTGGTTGAGCCTGACGAGGACCGCTGGCACGCCTATTGCCCGGCTTTGGAAGACCGGGGTGCGTCCACGTGGGGATACACCCGCGGAGAAGCCCTCAGGCACATTGATGAAGTGGTCCAGTTGGTCGTGGATAGCATGATCGAGCACGGCGAGATGCTCCCCGATGAAACCACCGAGGGGGCCGAAGTGACGGTGGAACCCCGTGTCACGGTCAGCGTCTAATCCATGGCGGTAAGTTACGCCCCGCTGCGCAGCCTGACGGCACGGGAGTTGATCTCGGCTCTAGTCCGCGACGGATTCGCGTTCGACCGGGGTGCCGGCTCCCACCAGATTTACTATCATCCAGATGGCCGGCGGGTCACCGTCACGTTTCACACCCCGGGCGATACGTTCACTCCCAAGACTTTGAAGAGCATGATCGAAAAGGAAGCCCGCTGGGCGGAGGACGATCTCAAGCGGCTGAAACTCCTTCGCTAGAGGCTCCAGCGTCGCCTCGGCGTGATTTGAAATGCCGCCTCTTCGGTTTGCCACCCGGATTCAAGCTACGATTCACGCTCGGATACGCCCGCGCGGGTCGATTCGGCTCCGTACCGCGTTCGACAGAAGTCGCATAATCGCCCACGCTCATGAGCGGATAAGGGAATGAAGAAAGGCGACATTTCGAAATTCATCGAGGCAGCCGCCCGCTAGTCATCGCTTTGGTTGGGACGGGGGAGTCGCTGGCGCGGGGGCTGCCTGTGGTCGCGGTGGGGATGTTTGCTGGTGGGTCTGTTCCTCGATAATGTCTGTCTGCCGCTTGGTTTGGCACGCCTGAAACGTAGTGGCGGCCGCGGTGACAATAGCCGTAAAAACAAGCGCTGCCGTAAGCCAATTGAGCCGTCTGCTCAGGTGACCGCTCTGGGTACTTGCCGCTTGCAGGTCCGTGCTCGCCCTGGCAAGTTTAGATGAAAGGTCCGCGATCTGGTCTTTGATCTCCCGGGCGTTCTTTGACGTGGTTTCGTTGCTGACTTTCAGAGCGTTGATGAGCCCATTCGAACTATTCTCCAGGACGGTCTTCGCAATCAAGGTCGAGTGTTCGAGACCCACTTTGATTTCACTGGCGCTGGCTCCCGTAACACGGGCGGTCTCCTGTAGCTGTTGCGTGAGCATTTCTGCGACACGGGTTGAAAGCAACTGGTTCAGAAAGTTCAATTCTTCCTGACCGGCTGTGCTTCCCAACGAGGCCCCGCTTATTGCTTCCAGAATTCCTCTGAGGTCTAAATTCTCGAGTTCTTCATACCGTTCACGCGGGAGGCCCATATTCTCCTCTCGGTACCGGAAATGGGGGCATGGTCTCGGACCGTCTTCGAAGCCTCCGAGCCCACCTCTTTGCCAGGCCTGGCGTTACTGGTCGGCCATGCAGAACACGATAGCAGGTCTGGGGTCTCGCGAGGAGCATTCCTTTCGCTTCCCCTAGACTATGCCCCGTAAAACCTGTTGGCAGACGAAACGACGTCCTTGCCAGCCGGGCCATCGGCCGCCTCGGACGCATCAAGGAGAACCCCGACGACCCCAAGCCCGTCCGGGACATCCGCCTCCATCCCCCTCACTCCACGTGAGGCTTGAACCCGTGCTGTTGCAGGACCGCGCGCGCCCGGTCCACCGTCTCCGGCAGCACGTAAAAAAACGCGCCGGTGCGCAGCGATTTGAAGATCACGCCGCCCGAGTATTGGTCGGTCTCCACGCCGTAATCGATGCCCGCTTCCGCCAGCACCGTTTCCAGACGCAACGCGTCCCGCAACTTTTTGGCGATATAGATCAGAATCGCCTCTTTGCCTTCAAAGAACGATGCGTCCTGCTTCATGACCCAAGGCTCACCTGAAATTCTCCACCAGCACCAGGTTCGTTTCGTTCTGATCCGCCTTAGGATACAGCACGTACTTCCCATCCGGCGACACGCGGAAGCCATCTCCGCCCAGATCGACATCCTTCATGGTCAGAACTTCGGTGGACTTCTTCGCGCCGAAATCGTAGAACGCCAGCACGAACCTGCGCTGCGCCCGCGACCATTGCAGGTAGTACACACCCTCCTTCACAGGCTGGATGGACGACCACGCCAGGTCGTGCTCCGGCACGATAACCTCTTCTTCCTTGCCGCCGTCCGCGGGCACGCGCCAGATGGTCCGCCAGGTCCGATAGTAGACGTACTTGCCGTCTTCCGATTCCTCCGGTCCGCTGCCTCCGCGCCGGTGTTCGGTGATGGATCGCGCCCCGCTGCCATCCGCCGCCGCCTTCCAAATCTGCCCCCGGGATTCGTAGTAGATCGACTTCCCGTCGTGCGACCAGGAAGCGCCACCTTCGCCCTCCAGCACGCGAACCGGCCTGGCGTTGGGCTTCACCTCGATCTTGTACGTCTCGGTCCCGCGCTCCGACCGCGCTTCGTACAGGAGCCGGCTCCCATCCGGCGACCACCGCAAGTGCCGCAGACGCATGCGGGGTATCTCGGTGAGTTGGTATCGCGGAGTAACGCCGCCGGCATCGCCCACCCAGATCTGCTGCTCGGAATTCTGGTCCGAGACGTTGGCGATCCGCTGGCCATCGGGCGAGACGGCCGGTTCGATTTCCCGCGAGTCGGAGCGGATCAGCGGCTTCTCCTTCGGGTCTTTGACCGGAGCGCCCGGTGCGCCCAAGTCCACCCGCCAGATGGAAGACGCCGCGGCCCGCTCGGTGAAGAGCAGGCGGCCGTCCCGCGAAATCGCGGGAAACTGCGCCTGGTTTCCCGCGATCAACAGGTCCCGCGGCGTCCCGCCGTACGCCGGCAGGCGCCACAAACGCCAGCCTGAGCCCCGGTCGGAAGAGTACACCAGCTCGCGGCCGTCGGGCATCCAAGCGATGCCGCGAATCATGTGGCCATCGTAAGTCAGCGCGTGCGCGCCGCCGCCCGAGAGATCGCAAACCCAGACGTCGGCGATCTCACGGTCGTCGGGGTTGATCCTGCGCACGAACGCCACGGTTGCGCCGTCGGGAGACACCGCCGGGCCGAAGTCTCCCGCCGTCTCCTTGGCGGGATGGGTGATCCGCGCCGCCGCTCCGCCAGCCACCGCGACCACCCATAGCGCCGACGGCTGGCCCTCCTCCGCGCCCGCCACCACCAGCTTCTTCCCGTCGGGCGTCCAGGCTATTGAGGGCAATGGCTGCGTCTCGTCGCCCGCAGCCGCGAATTCGGCGACCTGGCGCGCCTCGCCGCCGGCCGGCGGAATGGCCATGATCCGCACGCCATCTTCCTCCACTCGCAGGAACGCCAGCCTGCCGCCATCGGGGCTCCAGACTGGTCCGATGTCGCTCGCGCCGCCGCTGGTCAGTTGCCGCGGGGCGCCGCCCGCGAAGGCCCGTACGAATACGTGGAAGGTGTCGTCTTTCGAAGTCCCGTGCGCGCTGTACGCCACCTGCTTGCCATCGGGCGAGAAGGCCGGGTACGCGTGCGCGCCGGCTTCGCTGGTGAATTCCGTGCGCTTGGGTTCCCGCCGCGGTCCGCTGGCCAGCCGCCCCAAAACCCTCACCAGCACGCCCACCGAGCAGAGGCCGATCGCCAGCAGGACCGCTGGGCGCCGCATGAATGCGCCGAATGACATATCTCCCGTATTATCCCCTGTCTGGTCTGGCTGCCACGGTTTTGCCGCCGCCGTTTTTCCGCTACTGCGATAACGAACCATAGACGTGGAATGTTCCGTTTCATTGCGCCGCACGTGCCGTATTTGAGAAACTGTCCTTTCATGAAGTTGGCGCCCTTGCTCCTGACCACCGTGTCGGTCCTGTCGCCGCAAGCGGCCGGTACGCTCCCGGGGAGCCCGCACGCCAGCGATCTGCCGGCCCGCGAAACGTTCTATTACAACGTGGAATGGCGCTTGATCACCGCCGGCCGGGCCAAGGTGGAGTGGATCCTCCAGCCGCGCAACGATTGGCAGGTCAATCTGCGCCTGGAATCCGTCGGCCTGGTTTCCACGCTCTTTAAGGTTGAGGACAACTACTTCGCCTACCTCAACCCGTCGTTCTGCGCCGAGAGCGTCCAAATGGACTCGCACGAGGGCAGCCGCGAGCGCGACACCAAGATCGCCTTCGACGCCGCCGCGCACCGCGCCGCCTACCTGGAGCGCGACCGCCTGAAGAACACCACCCTGTTGCAGCAGGAAATCGAGATCCCGCCCTGCGTCCACGACGTTGTGGGCGGCCTTCTGTACCTTCGCACTCTCAATCTGGAGCCCGGCCAGAGCGTCATGGTCCCGGTCAGCGACGGCAAGCGCAGCGTGATGGCCAAGGTGCAGGCCCAGTCGCGGGAGGAAGTCAAGACCCCCGAAGGCGCCTTCCACACCATCTGCTACGAGGCCTACCTGTTCAACAACGTCCTCTACCGCCGTCCCGCGCACCTCAACATCTGGCTCACCGACGACCGCCGCAGGCTCCCCGTGCAGATCCGCGTGCGCATGCAGTTCACTATCGGCACCATCACGTTGCAACTGCGGAAGCACGAATAGTTTACAGTTGACAGTTAACAGTTAACAGTTAGACCAGCTCTTTTCGTGCGTTCTGGAGGAACATTCTCACGTAGGAATCCGTATGTACCGTTCAACCGACCGGCGATCGGCGACCGGAAACTGTCAACTGTGAACTGTAAACTGTGAACTTGCTTTCTGATGTTCGCTACGGCATCCGCACCCTGCGCGCTTCTCCCGGGTTCGCGGCCACCGCGGTCCTGACCCTGGCGTTGGGGATCGGCGCCACCACGGCCACGTTCAGCGTCAGCGACGCCATGTTGTGGAAACCGGTGCCGTTGCCGCACTTGGAATCGCTGGTCATGCTGCTGCAGCGGGTTCCCGGCGAGCCCAACGACTGGAACAACGCCACCCCGGCCGACACCGACGATATCGTCCGCCAGTCGAAGTCGCTCGCCAGCGTCAGCAGTTGGCAGGACGGCATGGCCAACATCGGCGGCTCGGGCGGAGAAGCGCAACGCGTCCTGCAGGCCTTGGTGAGCGCCAATTTCTTCGATGTCATGGGCGTGCAACCGGCGCGCGGACGCGGCTTTCAACCCGGCGAAGACCAACCCGGGCGCGAGCGCGAAGTCATCCTCAGCGACCGCTTCTGGCAGCGGGCGTTTGGCGCCGATCCCTCCGTCATCGGCCGCGCCATTCTGGTCGACGACCAGAGCTACGTGGTGACCGGCGTCATGCCCGCCAGCTTCGACTTTCCGCTGGCCACCGAAATCTGGACGCCGCTGGCGCTCACCGCCGCCCAACGCGGCTCCCGCGCGAACCAGAACTTGGTGTCGACCGCCCGGCTCAAGCCCGGCCACACCATCGAACTGGCCTCGGCCGAGCTCGACGCCATCGGGCGGCGCCTCGAGAGTCTGTATCCCAACACCAACCACAATCGCCGTTTCATGTTCTGGCCCATCACCCGGTTCCTGGTGGATGGCGACACCCGGCAGTACGTGCTGCTGCTGCTGGGCGCGGTGATTTTCGTGCTGCTGATCGCCTGCGTCAACGTGGCCAATCTGCAGTTCGCGCGCGCCACCGGCCGGCTGCGCGAAGTGGCCATCCGCACCGCTCTGGGCGCCTCGCGCGGGCGCGTGATGGTGCAACTGGTTACCGAAAGCGTGCTGCTTTCGCTGGCCGGCGCCGCCGCGGGCCTGCTGGTGGCCAAGTGGGGCCTCAACCTGATCCGCGGCAACATGCCCCCGGAAGTCGCCCGCTACATTGTCGGCTGGCAGGACATGAAGCTGGATGGCCGCACTTTGGCGTTCACCGCGGCCGCAGCGGTGGCCAGCGGCATCCTGGCCGGCCTGGCCCCCGCCTGGCAGTGCTCCCGGCCCAATCTCAGCGACGCTCTCAAAGAAGGCGGCCGCGGCGGCACCGTGGGGCGCGCCCGCCACCTGCTGCGCAATGTTCTGGTGGCGGCCGAGATCGCCCTGGCCGTGGAGCTGCTGGTGGGCGCCGGGCTGATGGTCCGCGGTTTCCGCAGCCAGATCGGTTCCGGCCGGCAATTCGAGCCCGCTTCCGTGCTGACCCTGCGCATGGCCATCACCGACAACAAGTACCACGAGCCTTTCCGCCGCGCCGCCTTCTATCGCGACGTGGAGGATCGAGTCAACGCGCTGCCCGGAGTTCAGTCGGCCGCCGTGGCCACCGCTATGCCGTATTCCAACCACCACAGCAGCCGCTATATCACCATCGAGGGGCTGCCCGTGGAGCGCGGCGACCAGCCGTTGGCCATGTACCAATCGGTCAGCCCAAAATTCTTCTCCACGCTCCACGTGCCACTGCGCGCCGGGCGTCTTCCGACCGATGGCGACGGCGCCGACGCTCCCCTGGTGGTGGTGGTCAACGAGCGCTTCGCCCAGAAATATTGGAAGGGCCAATCGCCCCTCGGCCAGCGCTTCAAGCTCGGCATGCCCGATTCCAAAAGCCCGTGGCTGACGGTGGTCGGTGTGGTGGGCAACATCCCGCACAACCCCTACGACCGCGACTTCCGCCACATGATGTTCGTGCCCTACCAGCAGGCCCCGCAGCTTTGGATGGATCTCGGCGTTCGCACCGCGGGCGACCCCTTGCGGCTGGCGCCCGCCGTCCTTTCGGCCATCCGCGCGGTGGATCCCGAAGTGCCCGCCTCCGACGTGCGGACGCTCGAGAAGTCCATCCACAATTCGGCCATCGGACTCAACTACGTGGCCGCCATGATGGGCGTCTTTGGAGTGCTGGCGCTGGCGCTCGCCGCCGTGGGCGTCTATGGCGTGATGGCCTACCTGGTGTCCGAGCAGACCCACGAAATCGGACTCCGCATGGCTCTCGGATCCTCTCGCGGCAACGTGCTGGCGCTGGTCTTCCGCCGCGGCCTGATCACCACCTTCATCGGGCTGGCTGCCGGCATTCCGGTAGCTTACTGGCTGGCCACCAAGCTGGTTGCATCGCTGATCTACGGCGTCACCGCCAGCGACCCGGTCACGTTCGTGGGCATCCCCGCGACCCTGATCGCCACCGCCGTGCTGGCCATCTATATCCCCGCGCGCCGCGCCATGCGCATCGACCCAATTGTGGCATTGAGGTACGAATAGGGTAGCCCGGAAACCCGCCTGTGCGCCGCCCAGGCCGAGTGCGGGGTGCCCCCTGGGCCGGGCCGCAGGTTGCCAACCTGCCCCACAAATCCCAAAACCGGACAACCTGCGCCCGCCGCCCTCGCCTGTTTTCAACCACTTGCCGTGGCCCGCCACGTGCCCGTGATACCGTGCACCTATGAATTCCTGGCGCGATGTGCGAACTGGCGTGCGGACGCTGCGCAAGTCGCCGGGCTATGCCGCGACGGCGATCTTGACGCTGGCCCTGGGGATTGGCGCCACCACCGCCACCTTCAGTTTCTGCGACGGCTTGCTATGGAAGCCCCTGCCGCTGCCTCACCTGGAATCGCTGGCCATGATCGTCGAGCGCGTCCCCGAAAGCCCCGCCGAGTGGCGTTCGCTCACGCCCGCCGATTTCGACGACATCACCCGCCAGACTTCCGCCTTTTCCAGCATGGCTGCCTGGGACGACGATGCCGCCAACCTGATTGTGCCCGGTAGCCCGCCCGAGCGCGTCGTGCAAGTACTCACTTCGGCCAATTTCTTCGACGTCCTGGGCGTCGCGCCGGCCCAAGGCCGTGCGTTCGCGCCGGGCGAAGACCAGCGCGGCCGCGAGCCCGTGGTCATCCTCAGCCACGATCTGTGGCAGCGGCGGTTCTCGGGCGATCCCGCTATCCTCGGCCGGCCCGTCCATCTCAACGACAAGACCTATCGCGTGATCGGCGTCATGCCGCCCGGCTTCCAGTTCCCCAAGCGGGCGCAACTCTGGACGCCCCTCGCGCTGGAAGCCTCCGACCGCGCCTCGCGCACCTCCTCCGAGTTTGTGGCCATGGGCCGTCTGAAGCCCGGGATGGGCGAAAGCGACGCATCCCGCGAAATCGCCGCCATCGGCGCGCGCCTGGCGCAACAATTTCCCGCCACCAACCAGGGCCGCGCTTTTCGCGTGATGGGCGTGCAGCGGTTTCTGCTGGGCGAGGGCCGCCGCCAGTATCTCACCCTGCTGTTCGGCGCGGTGTTGTTCGTGCTCCTGATCGCCTGCGCCAACGTGGCCAACCTGCAATTCGCGCGCGCCATCGGCCGCATGCGCGAAGTGGCCGTGCGCACCGCGCTGGGGGCCGGCCGCGGACGCCTGATGGCGCAACTGCTCACCGAAAGCGTGCTGCTGGCGCTGGCCGGCGGCTTGCTGGGGCTGCTGCTGGCCAGTTGGGGCCTGGACACCTGGCGCGCCAGTCTGCCGGCCGATGCCGAAAAGAACGTGCTGGGCCTGGCGGCCATAGCTCTCGACCACCGCGCCCTGTGGTTCACGCTGCTGGCGGCCGTGGCCAGCGGGGTTCTGTCCGGCCTGGCGCCCGCCTGGCAATGGTCGCGGCCCAACCTGTACGATGCCCTCAAGGAAGGCGGCCACTCGGTTTCCGCGGGCCGCGCCCGGCACCGCCTGCGCGCGGTGCTGGTGGCGGGCGAGATCGCGCTGACCGTGGTGCTGCTGGTGGGCGCCGGCCTGATGATTCGCGGTTTCCGCGTGCTCACCCGGTCGGGCGCGGAACTTCAGCCCGCGAGCCTGCTCACCCTGCGCCTGGCGGTCACCGACGCCAAATACCCCGAGGATTACCAACTGGCCGCGTTCTACCGCCAGGTTCTGGAGCGCATCGGCGCCGTGCCCGGGGTGCGCGCCGCCGCGGGAGCCACTTCCACGCCCTATTCCGATCACTTCACCATGCGCCCATTCGCCATCGAGGGCCGTCCGCCCGCGCCCGGCCACACGCCCGCCGCCCGGTTCCAGGCGGTGAGCGCCGACTATTTCGAGACCATGCGTGTGCCCCTCGTCGCCGGGCGCCCCATCGGGGAGCGCGACAACGCCGAGGCGCCGCGCGTAGCCGTGGTCAGCCAGCGGCTGGCGCGCGAATGGTGGCCCGGCGGCGCGTCTCCCGTGGGGCGGCGAATACGGATCGGCGATGCCGGCCGCGCGCGCCCGTGGGTGACCATCGTCGGCGTGGTGGGCGACGTCATGTTCAGCGTCTTCGACCGCGCCCCGCACGCCACGCTCTACGTCCCGTATTTGCAATCACCGCGCGAGAGGATGGACATCGGCATCCGCACCGCGGGCGACCCCACCCGCCTCATTCCGTCGATCGCCGCCGCCATCCACGCGGTCGATCCCGAGCAGCCCGTCACCGAGGTCCGCACGGTGGAAGCGCAGATCCGCGACGATGCTTTCGGACTCACCTATGTCGCCGCGCTGCTGGGGATTTTCGGCGTGATCGGCCTGGTCTTGTCGTCGATCGGGGTCTACGGCGTGATGGCCTATTTGGTTTCCGAACAGACCCACGAAATCGGCATCCGCATGGCTCTGGGCGCGCCGCGCAATCGCGTGATGCGCGCGGTATTTCTGCGCGGATTTGCGACCACCGCCGCCGGCCTGGCGATCGGCGTGATGACGGCGTACGTACTGGCGCGCCTGATGGCCTCGCTCATCTGGGGCGTCAGCGCGGGCGACCCGGTCACGTTCACCGCCATCCCGGTGGCGCTGGCCGCCGCCGCGTCGCTGGCCATCTACATCCCCGCGCACCGCGCCATGAGTATCGACCCCATGGCGGCGTTGCGGCATGAGTAAGTGGGCAGGAACGCCCTGCGGCAGCCTGATGCAAGACGCTGCTGCCGCGCAGCAGAAGAGCGTGGAGCAGGTGGCCCTGGAGAGTCTGCGCTCGTTCCTCGACCGGGTGAGCTCGCCTGACCTCGTGTTGCGAGCCGTTCGAGAACTACCTCATCCGAGCGCCGCGGCTGTCGACGATTTCGAAGCCGCCATTGCCGCCGGCCGCCTGCCCGTGCGCGACCAGGGCGTCTTCGGCAGGTGACCGCGTTGTTAGTGTGCGAGTTTCAGATCAGTTCCAGCCGGAGTTGGCGGCCGATAGCCACAGCCGCGCGCTGAAGAGTGTGCAATGTAACACTCGTGTTGGTGGGATCGAGTAAACGGTCGAGCGCTCTACGGCTGGTTTGCATGCGGATGGCCATGGCAGCCTTGGTGAGGCGATCCTTCTCCATGGCGGCCTTGATCTGATCGGCGAGGATCTGTTTGACGGCTTGTTCCTCGCACTCTTCCAGAATGCCTTGCTCGGCCAGAAAGCCATCGAAAGATGAGCCAACCTTGCCCTTCTTCTTACGCGTCATCTCAGAGCAGCTCCTTCGTGCGCTTGAGCGCGAGTCTCAAGTCCCGGGCTGGGGTCTTCTGCGTTTTCTTGACGAAGCTGTGCAGCAGCACCATGTGTTCCCGCGCCACGCAGAAAATCACCCGCCCGATCTTTCCATCAGTCAGGTCGCTCCGTACCTCCCGCAGGCCGTTGCCGAGGCTACGGCAATAGGGCATGCCGAGCGGCCAGCCGAATTCGACCTTCTGAATGTCCCGGCCGATCAGTTTGCGGGCCGGTTGCCAAGGGCGGACTCATAGAAGAACGCCGGGAGCTTCTTGGAACGGTCGATCAAGTTTCATTGTGCCAGAAATGGCACATATTGGCTGGGCCTCCTGCTTTGCCCCTGCTTTGCTAGCGAAGAGAGCGGCGTTTACGGGAGGAATCCGGTTGTTGGACGGATGGGCCGTGCGCGCTAGAAGGCGGTAAACCCTTGACGACTACTCGTGCGTAGCGAACACTCCACGCGGGATCGTGCCCAGGCGATCAGACGCCCGCTCGCCTTCGATTGAGCAGCATTCGGACCGCTCCGATGTGGTATGCTAGCTCGCTATGCTGTGTCTAAACTCTGCCGTCCTCTTGCTCGGGCTCGCACCGTTGATACTTGCGCAGCAGAAGACTTCCTCTATGACCTACCACGCAAAGGGCACGTTCACCGTAGACGTTCATCCACTTACGCCGGCGCCGGCAGAGGGGCTTTCCCGGTTCTCTATTGACAAACAGATCCACGGAGATCTGGAGGCGACAAGCAAGGGCGAAATGTTCTCTGGTGGAGATCCCAAACAAGGTGTTGCCGGATACGTTGCAATCGAGGTCGTCACCGGTACACTCAAGGGCAAGAACGGCAGTTTCGCTTTACAGCATTCGGCCACGATGGATCAGGGCGGACTCACGATGTCTGTCGTTGTTGTTCCCGGTTCCGGAACCGGCGAACTAAAGGGAATTTCGGGGAGGTTCGACATCCAGATCGCGAACGGACAGCACTCGTACGATCTCGAGTACACTTTTTCGAAATAAGCATCGCTGCACGAGGATGTCCGAATCTGCCCGATTTGAAGGGATCCGCCCAATCCATATCAAGGATTAGTCTCCCCCCACCTGTTGAAGGATGGGGCGCCTGTCACCCAGGACCCGGTGAACACATCCCAAGATCTCTCGGACGATCAGTCGCGCGTTTGCCGCTTCACGGCGGCGCGAAATCAACAAGGACCTTGCCGATCATGCAGGGCCTCGCGATTCGCGATCCCTGCTCCGCCCAGTCGAAACTGGGCGCTCAACTGCAACAGGACCTTCGCCTTGCTGCTCTCGTAGAGCGTCTCCCCCGCCGCGCCGCCAAGGCCTGCGCTCTCTTCAATACCCGCTCGTCGAGCGTCAAGGTGATGTTCCGCTTCATGGAATGCCTGTTCTCAGCTTACACGTGGTGCGTGGAGCGACACCACCACGCGCCCACCCCGCCAGTGTAAGATGACAGGGACCGAATGGTGCAACCATGTCCACTCCCGTAGCCGAACCGCTCGAACGCCTCCAGTGCCAGTGGTGCCAGAGCCTCAATCCGAAATCCGCTCTGGCGTGCCGCTCCTGTGGCGCGCCCCTCGACGTCCGCAACCTGGTCTCCGAATCCGGCTGGCGCGAAGCCCCGCGCATCCGCGACATGACCGAGATCCACTTCAGCAACAGCACCTGCCAGGTGGAGGGCGAAATCGTGCCCGTGGCCGAGATCAATCTCTCGCCGGGCGACGCCATCTTTTTCGAACACCACGTCATGTTGTGGAAGGACGAAACCGTCCCGCTCACCCTCATGGCGCTCTCCGGTGGCTTCAAACGCGCCTTCGCCGGAATGCCGTTCCTCATCAGCGTGGCCACCGGTCCCGGCCGCATCGCCTTCTCGCGCGACGCCACCGGCGAACTGGTCGTCCTTCCGCTGCATCCCGGAATGGAGGTCGACGTCCGCGAGCACGCCTTCCTGCTCAGCTCGCACCAGATCCAGTATTCCTTCGTGCGCATCGAAGGGCTGGCCAACATTCTATTCGGCGGCCAGGGCATGTATATGGACCGCTTCGTCACCGCCGGCAGCCCCGGCCTGCTGGTTCTCCACGGTTACGGCAACGTCTTCGAACGCGTCCTCAAACCCGGCGAGAGCATCATGCTGGAACCCGGCGCGTTCCTCTATAAGGACTCCTCCGTCACCATGGACGTCGAGTTTCAAAAACTGGGCGCCGGCTTCTTCGGTGGAACCACCATGAGCCTGGCGCGCATGACCGGACCCGGCCGCGTGGGCATCCAGTCCATGTACGTGCACCACAAAACCGAGTAACGCCAACGGAGACGCTTCTATGTTCTGCGCGAAATGTGGATCGAAATTGGGCGCCGACGCCCGGTTCTGCGGCGCCTGCGGGGCCATGGTGGCTGCCTATGCGCCCGCGCCCGCGGTGGCCCAGCCGGTCGCCGCGCCGCCGGCCGCGCCCTACCACGCCGTCCGCTGTTCCTGGTGTGGATCGCCCCTCGACCCCACTGCCACAAGCTGTCCCGGGTGCGGCGGCAATGTTTCCGAAATGGCCGTCTCGACCCGTTCCGGATGGCTCCAGTTGCCCGGCCGCAAGGACATGGCCAAGCTGCAATTCGGCCAGTCCACCTGCCAGATCGAAGGGCTCTACGTTCCCGTTGCCGACATGAAACTGGCCCCCGGCGACAGCGTCTATTTCGCGCACCACGTGCTTCTGTGGAAAGACCCCGATATCGCCATCACCGCCATGTCTCTGAAGGGCGCCTGGAAGCGCGTCTTCGCCGGCATGCCGCTGATCATGACCCAGGCCGCCGGCCCCGGCCGCATCGCCTTCTCGCGCGACGCCCCGGGCGAATTGATCGCCGTGCCCATCCACCCCGGCCAGTCGGTGGACGTGCGCGAGCATCTCTTCCTCACGGCCACCGGCAACGTGGTTTACGACTGGTTCCAGACCGGAATCTGGTTCAGCACCAAGAACGGCGACGAAACCGAGACTCACTATCCGGTCGGCGCATTCATGGACCGCTTCTCCGGAACTCAGCAGCCCGGCCTCCTGCTGCTGCACGCCGCAGGCAACGTCTTCGTGCGCACCTTGGGGCCTGGCGAGACCATGCTGGTGAAACCCACCGCCCTCATCTTCAAGGACCCCACCGTGCAGATGCATCTTCACTTCGAGCGTCCGCAAACCGGTTTCGTCGCGTGGGGATCGTGGGGCAACCGCTATCTATGGTTGCGCGTCGTGGGTCCCGGCCGAGTGGCCGTGCAATCGTCGTTCGAGCACCTGCACGGCGAAGCCAGCTATATGCAGGGGCATTCCTACGCCACCGAGATGCGCTGGTGATTCTCCCGCGGAACCGCGACGGGTCCGCGCAAGAACCCTGTCGTGGCTCAAGGCGGCTGGGTGTACACTGATTGGGACCGGGGAGTCCGAAATTGGAATCCCGGCCGGTGGTCTCATGCCGATATCGATTCCCGTCTTCCTGACATTGGCCGGCTGGCTGGCGCCCGGCGGCGCGACTGGCGGTTGGTTTCCGTCCGCGGCTGAAGCGCGCGCGGGGGTTCAGGCGGCGCTCTTGGAGCAGGAAGGGCAGACCGCGAGCTCCGCCGCCCGGACACCACCCAAGGCGGCCCGCGAAGCATTCGAAAAGGCGGCCAAGGCCGCCCAGGACAAGAAAACCGACGAGGCCGTACGCAACTACCGGAAAGCGGTGGCGCTCTATCCCGAATATGCCGAAGCCTGGTGCCAGTTGGGCAAATTGCAATTGGCGCAGAACCAGCTCGATGAGGCGCGCAGTTCCCTCGGGGCGGCCATCAAAGCCGACTCGGACTACGTCGAGCCCTACAGAACGCTGGTGGTCCTGGAGAATAAGGCCAAGAACTGGAAGGAGCTGGTGAACATCACGGACCGGTTGTTGAAGCTCAACCCGGCCGCCAACTGGCAAGCCTACTTTTTTAACGCGGTCGGCAACTTCAACCTCCAGAACTTCGAGGCCGCCGAGAAGAGCGCGCGGGAGCTGGAGCGGTTCGACACCCAGCACAACTTCCCCACCGCCTGGCAAATGCTGGGGGCCATCCTGGCGCGGCGCGGCGATGTTGCGGGCGCGGCGGAGCAATACCGCGGGTACCTGAAATGGAAGCCCGACGCGCCGGATACCGAAGCCGTGCGCGCCATGCTGGCCGATATGGAAAGACGCGCCAGCGCGGTTTCGCCGGACGCGCCCTCCTCCACCACCTTCCGCGTGGATACGAACCTGGCGCTCGTTCGCTTCCAGGTGATTCCCCAAAAAGGCCAATTCGTCACCGACCTTCGCCCCGAGGATATCGAAATCCGCGAAGACGGCATCCCGCAAAAGATTGCCTTGTTCGAAGGCGGGCGTTTCTACCCGCGCACCGTCCCGCTCGAGATTGCCCTGCTTTTCGACTGTAGCGGCAGCGTGCAAAACGCCGGCACCTTGGATCCCCAGGTATTCGACGAAAGCCTGCTTAAAGAGTACGAAAACGTGGCCATCGCGATTTACGCATTCAGCGACCATCTGCTCCGTCTCACCGGGCCGACGCGGGATGGGCCGAGGCTGATGAAGGCCGTCGCAGCCGTGGGAGCGGTACCTTCCGGTGACACGCCCTTGTTCGGGGCCATCGCGGAAACGGCGCGCGACGCCGCCTCCCTGGGCGGCAACGCCACTCGCATGATGGCGATCTTCTCCGACGGCGAATCCACCAGGCAGGGCGATCTCGCCAGAAGCGCGGAGGCCATCCAGACGGCCCAGGAACTCGGGATGGCCCTGTGTCCGGTCATGCTGGCTCAGCCGCCCGGCCTTCAAGCCAGCTCCGGCCCGAATGCCGAGTGGGAGGTGTACAGGATGCAGTCCATTGGGAGCTTCATGAGTTTAGCCCGTGCGACCGGGGGACAGGCATTCGACTCGGTGGCCACCAGGGACGTGCTGCCCACCATCCTCAAGTCCTTGGCGCAGCGTGTCCGTTACGACTACGTAGCGGGCTTCTATCCGTCCTCATCCGGCGTACGGAAGCGGCACAAGATCGAAGTCGTGCTGCGGTCCAAGAGCCGCGGGGAGATTGTGGGCGGAAACCGCGCCTTGGTGCACTAACCGGCGCCCTGAGAGGACCACGCCGAGACTCAGGTCTTCAGTGAGTAACTGCGCGGCTTGGCTGTCTTCCCCGGCAGCCGGGATTATGCTGTGCCAGAACGAGAGGCGCCGCGCGTCGTTAACCGCTGTCTCTCGCAGGCGGCCCGAACTTGTGGCGCAGGTACTCGTGCGTACCGGGCCCAAAAGGCACGCTCCGACTCATCGGGATGCTTGGCGGTTTCCAGCCCCATGGCTCGGCCCGGGCGCGCAGTCTGCCGATCCGAAGGCGTTGCCACGCTTTCCGCTCCTGCGCAGCCCCGCCCACATGACCTAAAATGGACTATTCGCATTTCGCCTCTAGGAGACCAGTGACACCGGAGCGCAGGCAAGGGACCGTCCAGGTGGTGGTTGCCACCACCGTGATGTTGTCGTTCATTTCGTTTTGGCGCGCCGCCGCCATCGTGCTCAGCGACTTGGCCTCTTCGGCCTACTACGCCGGCGGCATCGCCGAGCAGGCGGTCGGCAAGGCCGCGCCCTGGTTCATCCTCTCCATCATGCTGTTCTCCTACGCGGTGCGCGCCATCTACATCGAAAGCTGCTCGATGTTCGTGCGCGGCGGCGTGTACAAAGTGGTGCACGAAGCCATGGGCGGAACGCTGGCCAAGTTCTCGGTTTCCGCCCTGATGTTCGACTACGTGCTCACCGGCCCCATCAGCGCCGTCAGCGCGGGCCTGTACCTCGGCGGGCTGATCAACGAAACCGGCGAATATCTGCGAATCCCGGGGATGCACGTTTATGCTCCCTACTTCGCTGCCGCCTTCGCCGTCGTGGCGACGTTGTATTTCTGGCGGAAGAACATCATCGGCATCGAGGAATCCAGCGAGAAGGCCCTGCGCATCATGCAGATCACCACCGTGATGGTGGTGATCCTGATTATCTGGTGCCTGGTCACCATCTTCAAGAACGGCTACAATCCGGTTCCGCTGCCCGTTCGGGCCAACCTCAAATTCAACCCCGAGTCGCTCGGCTGGCTGCAGGGCACGGTGGGTCCGTCCATCACCGTCATCGCTATCATGATCGGTCTCGGCCACTCGCTGCTGGCCATGAGCGGCGAGGAGAGCCTGGCGCAGGTCAACCGCGAAATCGCCCATCCCAAGCTCAAGAACCTGGAACGCGCCGGCTTCGTGATCTTCATCTACAGCATGCTGTTCACGTCGATGGTTTCGTTCTTCGCCGTGATGCTCATCCCCGACGCCGCGCGCAAGAATTACCTCGACAACCTGATCGGCGGGCTCTCGATGTACCTTATCGGCCCGGTCTCCGTGCGCCTGCTGTTCCACGCCTTCGTGGTCCTGGTGGGCACGCTGATCCTGGCCGGCGCGGTCAACACGGCCATCATCGGCTCCAACGGCGTGCTCAACCGCGTGGCCGAAGACGGCGTGCTTCCCGACTGGTTCCGCCATCCCCACAAAAAGTACGGCACCAGCTCGCGGCTCATCAACACGATCGTCGGCCTGCAACTTCTCACCATCCTCATCAGCCGGGGCGACGTCTATATGCTCGGCGAGGCTTATGCCTTCGGGGTGGTCTGGAGCTTCGCCATGAAGGCGCTCTCCGTCCTGGTGCTGCGCTACAAGCAGCCCGGCGCCCGCGAGTGGAAGGTGCCGTTCAATCTCCACATCGGGGGCAAGGAACTGCCCATAGGCCTTTCCCTCATCACCATCGCTCTGTTCGGTCTGGCCATCATCAACGTGCTGACCAAGAAGGTCGCCACCATCTCGGGCGTCAGCTTTACCATCGTGTTCTTCATCGTCTTCGAGCTTTCCGACATCTACAACCGCAAACGCCGCGCCGGGCACTCCGAGGAGCACGAGAAGTTCCGCCTGGACGCCCGCGGCGATATCTCCGTGGACTCCTGTGGCGTGCGCCCCGGCAATATCCTCGTCGCCGTGCGCAACCCCCACCGGCTGCAGCACCTGCAGCGCGTGCTCGCCAAGACCGATACGCGCAAGATGGATATCGTCGTGGTTTCGGTGCGCCGCGTCAGCCAGGCCGGCTCCGGCGAACATCCCCTGGAAGTGGAGCAGCTCTTCGCCGACGACGAAACCAACGTCTTCACCGGCGTCGTGACCCTCGCCGAAAAAGCCGGCAAGCACGTGGAGCTCATGGTGGTTCCCGGCCTGGATCCTTACGAAGCCGTGGTTCAGACCGCCGCGCGCCTTAAGTCCTCGCGCATCGTGATGGGCTTGTCGCCCAAACTCACTCCTTCCGAGCAGGGCGCCGAGGTGGGCCGCTACTGGGAGAAACTCCCCGAGCCGCGCCCGTCGCTCTCTCTCGAACTCGTCCTCGAGAACCAGCGTGACACCGTCTTCTTTAATCTCGGTCCCCATCCGCCGCGCCTCTGGCCCGAGGACATCGACCTCACCCACCGCCTTTGGCTGACGCTGATGGAACACGGCCTGGGCCCTAAACTCCACCACCGCGACGTAGTGGGTGTGGCTCTCCGCCACCTCGAAAACGAGTTGACCTCCGACGGCGCGCAAGGCATCGTCGACGAGCTCCAGCACGACGTCGAATTCCGCTCGTCCCTACCGGAAATTGGCTCTCCCGAGGAGTAAGGGCCTATCGGAAATGACCAGTTCACTCGCCGCGGTTATTTTAGAACGAGCCCGAAGGCGGCGCACGCCTTCCCGCGCCCGGAAACAATACTGATTCCACCGGTGTCTTACTACAGAATGAGAAGCACACGGATTCGTCCGCGCCAGCGGTTTTTCCGCGAACTTTTGTAAGTTTTCCGTCGTATGTTCGTCTGATAGCGTAGGCCGGATTTATGGAGCGGTAATGGAACCGCCGGAAATCCGTTTTCGGACATTGGTGTTCCGAAATCGGACACGTCCCCAATGACTATACCTCGTTACCAGTCAGGCTTAGCCGATCTGTTCTTATGGCATTCCGCCTGCTCATGGACACCGGGTAGTGGAGCATATAGCTAGCATGACGTCCCTGAAGCGCGTCCTTATCTTAGCTGGTATCGCCTGGAGCACGGTCACCGCTCTCATGGCTTCGGAACATCACGGAATCGTAACCTATCATGGATTGCCCGTCCCCGGCGCGATCGTCTCGGCGGTCCAGGGCGACCGCAAACTCACCACGTCCACCGACGACGACGGCGCCTACTCTTTCCGCGATCTGCCCGACGGCGCCTGGACCATCGAGGTGGAAATGACCGGCTTCGCCAAGGTCTCGCGCGAAATCGGTGTCGGCCCCGGCGCGCCGCCCCCCACATGGGAGCTCAAACTGGCGCCGCCACCGGTCGCGCCCGCTCCGGCTGCGCCCGCCACCGCCGCGCCGCCCGGCGGACGGGGCGCGCCTGCCGGCCCCGGCGCACCGGGCGCCGCACCCGGCGGCCGCGGCGGCCCACAGATGACTCCGGAACAGGCGCAGGCCGCGGCCCGCGCCCGTATGGCAGCCCAACTGGCGGCTCAGGACAAGGCCCAGGCGCGCGCCGCCGCGGTCGCCGCCACCACGGCCTCCAGCGGCGGCGGCGGTGGCGATGCCCTGGTGCTCAGCGGTTCGGTGGGCGGCGGTGGCTCGGGCGGCGCGGCTTTCGGCAACAACCTGAATGGCGGTTCTCAGTACAACGGCAATCTCGCCTTCTCCCTGGACAATTCCGTCTGGGATGCCAACTCCTATTCGCTTAGCGGCATCCAGACGCCCAAACCGGCGTTCGCCAAAGGCCGCATCAACGCCTCTTTCGGCGGACCCTTGAAGATTCCCCACCTTCTTAGCGGCAAGAAAGGCACGTTCACTCTCAATTACTCCATGGGCCGC
>Ga0326728_10004175_pt1 | contig 43322 bp, 34 predicted proteins | sample MB3enrmetagenome_FD_207602 | JGI IMG/M metagenome (GOLD analysis project Ga0326728, IMG submission 207602) | Lab enriched peat soil microbial communities from McLean, Ithaca, NY, United States - MB31MN | ecosystem: Environmental > Terrestrial > Soil > Wetlands > Peat | place: USA: New York...
CAAGATGATGTATTGCGTGGGGCAGAAGAAACTGCGCAATCGAAAGGGACGCGGTCCTTACCCACGCGCGGTTTGGGGCAGACCGCGAACCTTCCCTTCCCGAAAGGCTTAAACTGTCATGAGTCACTATTTGTGCCTACCGCCAGCACCTCAATTCAAAAAACTTGGGGCATTGGGCTTCGGCCCCCCTTTTTTTGTCTGCTCTACCCCTGTCTCCGCCTCTATCTTCGTATTATCTTCGCCTATCCATCTATATATAGTGTGTGTCGCAATCAACGCCGCAGCAGTTGTGTCCTACTAACACACTGATTCCAGTAAGGTTTCTGCAAATATTCTCTTGCTAAAAGCGAAACGCTGTGGCACCATTGGTTGTGGCCTAAATCTGGCTTAGAAATGGCCGATTTTAGTCTGATTAGGGATCAAAAGTGGAGATCCTTGCGCAACAGATGCTGATGGTGGAGCCTCCTAGGGGTATGTACCCTAGCAGGCTCGACGATAAGGGCCGCCTCAAGGTGCCAGCGGCCTTCCAGCAATATTTCTCCGCGTTGCGCGAAAAGAAACTGTATGTCACGTCGTTGGACCGTCGCACGGCTCAAATATACCCCATGGAAGTTTGGAGAGGCAACGAAAAGTTCTTCGAAAATTACCGCGACGACGTCCGCCTGGCGCGCCATGTAGCGTTCAATGCGGCCGACCTGGGTTCGGAGAGCGAAATGGACAGCCAGGGACGGATTCTCTTCTCTCCGGAACTGCGGCGCGAGCTGGGCATCGAGAATCAGCCGGTACGGCTGTACGCCTACCGCGGGCGCATCGAGATTCTGACCGAGGCGATTTACGAAGAACGCAAGCGCGAAGCCGCGCAGACGGCGGCGGACGATGTGGGCAAGTTGGAGGCCGCTGGTTTGAACTGATGAGGTTGAACTGATGACCTATGCACTTTCCGGTCATGGCGGAAGAGGCTTTGTCGCTGCTGGCGGTCCGTCCCGGCGGAGTGTACGTCGACGCCACCGCGGGGTTGGGCGGCCATACGGGATTAATCGCGCAGCGGCTGACCACCGGGGTAGTGATCGCGAACGACCGCGACGCGGAATCGCTCGAGCTGGCGCGCGCCGCGACCGGGGAGTGGGGGGAGCGAATCCGCTATCGCCAGGGGACTTTCAGCCAGTTGCGCTCCACCATCGAGTCCGAAGGGTTTCAGAAGGTGGATGGGCTGCTGGCGGATTTGGGAGTAAGCCGCTTCCAACTAGCCGAAGCGCCTCACCGGGGTTTTTCGTTCTTGACGGATGGGCCGTTGGATATGCGGATGTCGCAAGATACCGGCATGACCGCGGCCGACTTAGTCAATTATACAGCCGAAAAGGCACTCGCCGACCTGATTTTTCAGCTAGGCGAAGAAAGGGGGTCGCGGAAGATAGCCAGAGCAATCGTCCGTGCACGGCCCATAAAAAGCACGCTGCATCTGGCCGATGTGGTGTCGCGGGCCGTGTCTCGGACGGGCCGTTTGCATCCCGCCACGAAAACTTTCATGGCCCTGCGAATGGCGGTCAACGACGAGCCCGGGGAGTTGGACCGATTACTTGAGACCGGCCCGGACTTACTAAGAAGCGGCGGCCGAATGGTAGTAATCAGCTTTATGTCGAGCGAAGACAGGAAAGTGAAGGAGCGATTCAAAACATTGGGACGCAGCGGGCGGGCGGAAATACTTACCAAGCATCCGCTTCAGCCCAGTGACCAGGAGATCAGCCATAACCCGCCCTCGCGCAGCGCGAAACTGCGCGCGGTGGCGATAGACGGAGTGAATGAATAAGCCATGGCGACGATACCGCAATTTCTGACAAGACACCAAGCGCCGGCGGGCACTCAGGCGCCTGCGGAACGGCTCGACGATCGGCAGTCCGAGCGGGATCCCTTCGAATTGCGCGCCTTGCCGTTTGAAGACGTCTACTTCCGTCCCAAAAAGATGGACAACTCGAGGTTGATCCGCGAGGCCGACCCGCGCGCCGGCGGAGCCTGCTGGACGGTGATCGGCGCGGCCTGCCTGATGCTGGCCTTCCTGGGCGGCGTGCTGGCTCCCAGCGTGGCCAACACGGTTGCGGGATACAAATTGGAATCGCTGCGCGTGGAAGCGCAGAAACTCGCCGATGAGCGGCGCACCTTGGAACTGCAGGAAGCCCGGTTGCTCAGTCCCGAGCGCCTGGACCGGCTGGCGCAGGGGCGGCACCTCGTCTCACCGTCGGCCAGCCAGGTGGTGCACCTGGATAATACCGGCGAAAGCAAAGTCGCCATGGTGCGGCGGTAAGCGGCAGGGCGCGATTGGAGGACGCTACGCTACATGATCGAGCGACGGCTCATATGGCTCGCCGGGATCGTCCTCGTCTGGGGCGCGGCCATCTTCTCAAAACTGGTTGCGCTGCAGGTAGTGCATCACCAGGAATACGTGAAGAAGGCGCGGGCGCGGCAGGAAGAGGTGGTGCGGCTGCGCGCGCAGCGAGGCGCCATTCTGGACCGCACGGGCCATCCTTTAGCCATGAGCGTCCCGACGGAATCCGTTTCGGTGGACCCCATCAAGGTGCCGTCGCTCCAAGTCGACTCCGACCTGCTGGCCCACGAGCTGCACCTCGATCCGGCGGAAGTATTCCAGCGCATCAGAGCGGCATACGATAGCCACCGCGGATTCCTTTGGGTCAAGCGGGGCATCACCCCGCAAGAGGCCGGCGACGTCCGCGGCCTGAAATACGATTGGATCCACGTCGACGACGGCAGCGAGCGCCATTACCCCAACAATATGCTGGCCGCCCACGTGCTTGGCGGAGTCGACTTCGAAGAGAAGGGCAACGGCGGCATCGAGAAAGCGCTCGACGGCGAACTGCACGGAACTCCTGGCAGCGCCGATATCCTGACCGACGTGCATCATCGCGGCATCTTCGAGCTGGTCTCCACGCAAGCACGCGCGGGTCTTTCCGTCATCCTGACCATCGACGAGCAACTGCAATTCGTGGCCGAGCGTGAGATCGCCGCGTCCGTCAAACAGCACGAGGCAGCCAGCGGAAGCGTGGTGGTGATGAATCCGTATAACGGCGAGATCCTGGCGCTGGCCAGCTACCCGCCGTTCGATCCCAACCAGCCGCCGGAGAATGAGAACGATGTGGCGGCGAGGAGCAATCACGCCGTTTCCGTGCCCTTCGAGCCCGGTTCTTGTTTCAAAGTGATTACTCTTTCCGCCGCTCTCGAGACCACCAAGCTTCGGCCGGACAGTCCCATCAACTGCCACGGCGGCGTCCTCACGGGCCTGCCCGGGAAGCGCGTCATTCACGATTCGCACGGGGGCCTCGGCATCATCCCCATGGCTATGGTGCTGGCCCACTCGAGCAACGTGGGCGCCATCGAGGTGGGCCGCACCGTGGGACGCGAGAAAATGTATGAATATATGCGGCGCTTCGGCTTCGGCGATAGAACCGGCATCCCGTTACCCGGCGAATCGAAGGGCCGGGTGCGGCCGCTGGCGAAATGGGGCAGCACTTCGCTGGAATCCGTCTCCATGGGGCAGGAGGTCAGCGTAACCACGCTGCAACTGGCGCGCGCCGTATCGGTGGTGGCCAATGGCGGGCTGCTGGTAAAACCTCGCCTGATCGTGAAACTGGGCGATCGGACGCCGCCGGTCGAGCCGCCAGTCCGCGCCATCAAGCCGGAGACCGCGATCACCATGCGGCAGATGATGGAAGGCGTGGTGTTGGTCGGAACCGGAAGGAGCACGCGCCTCGACGGCTACACCAGCGGCGGGAAAACCGGGACCGCGCAAATCTTCGATTTCGCCACGCGTCATTACACCCACACCTACAACGGTTCTTTCATGGGCTTTGCGCCAGTGACCAATCCGGCGGTGGTCGTGGTAGTGACCGTGAACGGCACTCACGGGATGGAGGGTTTCGGCGCTTCGGCTGCCGGTCCTGTTTTCAAGGCGGTGATCGCGGAAGCACTGCGCATTCTCGATGTTCCCAAAGACCTGCCGGATAATCCTCCCGCGAATACCCAGATCGCGCAGAACCAGAAAGATCAGTCGCTCGACGATGTCTCCATCGCCGACCTCGGCTCCGGGCAGCCCAACATTCTCGAAGACAGCGACGACGATGAGCCCGCCGCGCCGCGCACGCAGGCATTCGTGGGTCCAACGGCGCCGCCGGCTCCCGCCCCCGTGGCCGGCACAGTTCCGAACTTCAAGGGGATGACGCTGCGGGCAGTGCTCCGGGAAGCCGAGGCCAAGGGACTGCCGGTACAGCCGGATGGGAGCGGCGTCGCCCGCATACAGAATCCACCGCCCGGGGCGGTGCTGCACCAGGGGGAACGCATCCGCGTCCAGTTTACCAGATGATCCTAGGCAAGATACTCCCGGGCGAACGGCTCAAACAGCCTCTGGCGCCAGGGCTTGCCGTTTCCGAGGTGACCGGGCTGGCTTACGATTCGCGGCGCGTGAATCCGGGCGATCTGTTTTTCGCGTTTCCGGGCGCTCACGCCGATGGCCGGCGGTTCGCGCAGGATGCGCTGGCGCGCGGCGCGGTAGCGGTGGTCGCCGAATCGCCGGCGCCCGCGGAGTTGGCCGCGCGCTGGATCGAAGTGCACCATGGCCGGCAAACTCTCGCCCTGGCCTCTCGCAATTTCTTCGGCAAGCCCGATGAACGCCTGGGGCTGACGGGAATCACCGGAACCAACGGGAAAACCACCACGGCATATTTGATCGATTCCGTACTGCGCGCCGCCGGCAAGACCACCGCGATGATCGGGACCATCGAGTATCACGTGGCCGGACGCGTGCTTCCAGCCGTCAACACCACGCCGGAATCGCTCGATCTGATGCGACTCTTTAGCGAACTCGATCGGGCCGGCGGGACGCACGTTACCATGGAAGTATCCTCGCACGCGCTGGACCTGGGCCGCGTTTTTGGCATGCAATTTCACACCGTGGTGTTTACCAACCTGACGCGCGATCACCTGGATTATCACCGCACCATGGAGGCGTATTTTGCCGCCAAGCAGTCGCTGTTCGCGGGCGCCGGCGGTCCGCCGCCCAGATTCGCGGTGCTCAATCGCGACGACCCGCACGCCCGCGAGATCAAGCTCCATCGGCAGACGGAAGTCTTCTGGTACGGACTGGGGCCCGCGCCGAATCTCCGTGCGCGCCATATCGCCTCTGGTTTTCAGGGGCTGCGCTTCAATGTGCAGTTCGGCAAGCTAAGGTTCGCGGTGGAATCGCCGCTTCTCGGCAAGATCAACGTCTATAACATTCTGGCGGCATGCGGCGCAGGGCTCTCTTATGGCATCGCCCCCGAGACGGTGGCGCGTGGAATCGCCGCCTTGCAGTCCGTGCCCGGCCGGTTCGAGCGCGTGGATGAAGGCCAGCCCTTCGTGGTCGCCGTGGACTACGCCCACACCGACGATGCTCTGCGCAACACTATCGCGGTGGCTCGCGGGCTGAATCCCAAGCGCATCATCACGCTATTCGGATGCGGCGGCGATCGCGATCGGACCAAACGGCCGCTCATGGGCCAGGCGGCGGCCGAGGCCAGCGACTTCGTGGTCCTGACTAGCGACAATCCGCGCTCCGAAGATCCTCTGGCGATCATGAACGACGCTTTGGTGGGCATCCGGCGAGTCGACGTGCCGCACGCTATTGAGCCCGATCGCGCCGCCGCCATCAGGCGTGCGCTGAAGGAAGCGCGCGAGGGCGACATTGTAATTCTCGCCGGGAAAGGACACGAGACATATCAGGTTTTGAAGGACCGGACCATCCCGTTCGACGACCGGGCGGTGGCTAGGGACGTGCTAAGAGGTTACGGATATCACAAGACGCCCTAGACCATGACCCTGGACTTACAGCAAGTTGCGCGGGCAATGCAGGCGGCGGGCGGCGTTCCGGCGATTCCCGTCGGCGGTTGGAGCGTGGACACACGGACACAGAACGCGGGCGACGTATATTTTGCGCTCCGCGGTCCCAATCACGATGGTCACGATTACCTGGAAGATGCCTGGAGTAAAGGCGCGGCGGCGGTGGTGGTCGAGAGGGCAACCCAGGGGTACCGCGGAGAACTGGTGGTCGCCGATACGCTCCGCGGGCTGCAGGATTTGGGAGCATGGGCACGGCGTAAGTGGGGCGGAACGGTGGTGGGTGTGACGGGCAGCGCCGGGAAGACGACGACCAAGGACGCCATCGCTCATGTTTTGGAAGCGGAACTGCCGGTGGGCAAGACCGTGGGCAACTTTAACAACCACGTGGGCGTGCCGCTTTCGATTTTGCGCTTGCCCGATGGTTGCAGAGTCGGCGTGCTGGAAATGGGAATGAATCACGCGGGAGAGATACGCGAGTTGGCGGCCATCGCCAGGCCCGAAATGGGGGTGGTGACCAACGTGGGGTACGCTCACGTGGAGTTTTTCGATTCTATAGAAGGCGTGGCGGCAGCCAAGCGCGAATTGATCGAAGGCCTGCCGCGCGATGGCGTAGCCGTGCTCAATGCGGACGATGCCCGCGTGCTGCGGTTTCGCGATGTGCATCCGGGGCGTTCGGTGACCTTCGGCTTGTCGGCGGATGCCGACGTGCGCGCGGAGGCGGCGGAGTTTGGCGCCGGCGGTACCCGGTTTCGCGTGGATGGCGTGGATTATGAGACCGGCCTGGTGGGCCGTCACGCGGTGATGAACCTGCTGGCCGCCATCGCCGTAGCGCGCGAGTTCGGCGTTCCGCCCGCGCGCCTGCGCGAACCCGTCCGCAGTTTCGCCGCCGGCAAGATGCGCGGGGAGCGGCTTGAGCACAATGGGATTCTGGTGTGGAACGATTGCTATAACTCGAATCCCGAAGCGGTGCAATCCATGATCGATGTGCTGGGCGAGTCGCCCGCGGCGCGCCGCATCGCCGTGCTGGGCGAGATGCTGGAACTGGGTCACGCAGCCGAGCAACTCCATCGGCAGGTGGGGAAGTATGCCGCCGGGCATGGCGTCGATCTGCTGATCGGCATTCAGGGCAGCGCGCGGGCTATGGTGGACGCGGCCATCGCCGCGGGACTTCCTGCGGGTGCGGGACATTTCTTCGCGGAGGCCGGCGAGGCCGGCGATTTCGCGCGGCAGGCGGCCCATCCGGGCGACGCGATTCTGTTCAAAGGCTCGCGCGGAGTGCACGTGGAACGTGCACTGGAGAGGTTTCTGGCCTAATCTTTCATGCTCTATTTTTTACTGTACGAACAGCTTTACCGGTATTTCAGCCCCTTTCGTATCTTCTCGTATGTCACCGCCCGGACCGCCTTCGCCAGCATCACGGCGCTGTTCTTGTGCATCGCGCTGGGCCCCTGGCTGATCCATAAGCTGCGCGAATTTCAAATCGGGCAATACATCCGCGAGGAAGGCCCGAAATCGCACCAGAAGAAGGCCGGCACACCCACCATGGGCGGAGTCCTCATCGTCATTTCGATTGTGGTCCCCACGTTGCTGTGGGCCGACCTGCGGTCCCGATACGTGTGGATCGCTATCGCTTCGCTGGTGGGTTACGGCTGGATCGGATTCATGGACGATTACGCCAAAGTGACCAAAAAGCGCAACCTCGGACTTTCGGGCCGCGCCAAGCTGGTCTACCAGTTCCTCTTCGGGTTCGCTTTTGCCGCAACTTTGCTGGTGATGCGTGCCTACGGCGATTTCAGCACCGCCATGAACATTCCGTTCCTGAAGCAGTTTCAGCCCTCGCTGTTGATTCCGTCCCTGATGCACAATCCGTGGACCTACGTGCTGGGCGCGGCGCCCTTTTGCATCTTCGTGGCGCTGGTGGTAGTGTTCAGCTCGAACGCCGTCAACCTCACCGATGGCCTGGACGGCCTGGCCATCGGACTAATGGTGATCGCCGCCGGCGCGCTCACCATCCTGACTTACGCGGGCGGCCACGCGAGCCTCGCCGAGTACCTCCAATTGGCGCGCAATCCGCGCACTTCGGAGCTGACCATCTTCTGCGGATCCATGACCGGCGCCAGCCTCGGCTTCCTTTGGTACAACGCGCACCCCGCGGAGATCTTCATGGGTGACGTGGGAGCGCTGGGATTGGGCGGCGCCATGGCCGTTGTGGCCGTGCTGATCAAGCAGGAAGTCCTGCTGCTGTTCATCGGCGGAGTCTTCATTCTCGAGGCCGTTTCGGTGATTTTGCAGGTGGGCAGCTACCGCCTGCGCCACGGCAAACGCATTTTCAAGATGGCGCCCATGCATCATCATTTCGAGGCGTTGGGCTGGACCGAATCGAAGATCATCGTGCGTTTCTGGATCGCCGGCCTGGTGCTGGCGCTGTTCGCACTCACTACGTTGAAATTGAGATGAGCACCAAATTAAGTGGCGCAAAGGTTCTGGTGGTGGGGCTGAAGAAGTCCGGCATGGCGTCGGCGGAGTTGCTGCTGCGTCACGGCGCCGGCGTATCCCTCACCGACTTGAAGGGGCTCGACGAGCTTCCAGGTGCGCCCGAATTTGTCGCGCGGCTGGGACTTTCCTTCCGCCGCCAGAGCGCAGAGACGTTCGAAGGCTACGACCTGATCGTGATCTCGCCCGACGTGCCCGCCGATTTACCGCAGCTCGAAGCAGCCCGCCAGCGTGGCACGCCGGTAGTTGGCGAAGTGGAGCTGGCCGCGGAATTCCTTCAAGGCCGGACCATTGCTCTCACCGGGTCCAACGGCAAAACCACCACCACCAGTCTGATCGGCCATATTTTACAAAGCGCCGGCCTCGCCGTGCAGGTGGGCGGCAACATCGGTACGCCGGTGACGGCGATGGTGGAAACATCGCGCGCCGACGGTTGGAATGTGCTGGAGTTATCCAGCTTCCAGTTGGAAACCATCGCGGAATTTCGCGCGCACATCGGCCTCGCCCTCAACGTCACGCAGAACCACCTCGACCGTCACCACACTTTCGAGCGCTACGCCGCCGCCAAGGGCCGGCTGTTCGAGACCATGCGCGCCGGCGACATCGCCATCCTCAACGCCGACGATCCGGTGTGCGCCGGGTACGCTTCGCACACCGCCGCGCGCGTGGAATGGTTCAGCGGGCGGCATAAAGTGGAGCCCGGCGCGAGCCTGTGCGCCGATAAATTGATCCTCGATGGCAAGTTGCTGATGGGAGCCGGCGAGATCCCCATTCGCGGCCGCCACAACGTGGAGAACGTGCTGGCGGCAGCGGTGGCGGCGGCGCGCGCGGGGGTGGATCGCGCGGCCATCGCCGCCGCGGTCCGCACTTTCCAGGCGGTGGAGCATCGCCTGGAGTTCGTGCGGCAAGTGAGCGGCATCGATTTCTACAACGATTCCAAGGCCACCAGCGTGGACGCCACGCTGAAGGCCGTCGACGCTTTTCCGGGCGGTCTGTGGGTGATTCTGGGGGGCAAAGACAAAGGACTGGACTACTCGGTGCTGCGCGAACCGCTCGCCGCGCGCGCTCACGCTGCCCTGTTGATCGGTGCGGCGGCGCGTAAGATCGCGGGTGCGCTTGAAGGGGCCCTGCCACTGGTCGAATGCGAGACCCTGGAGGCTGCCGTGGCGCATGGTTTTGCCCACGGCAAGCCTGGGGACACGGTCCTATTGGCGCCGGCGTGCGCCAGCTTCGATCAGTTCAAAAGCTTCGAACATCGCGGCGAGGTTTTCAAGCAGATGGTGCACGGATTGACGGCCAAAAGCTGATTATGGGACAACAACTCAAGACCGATTGGACTCTGTTCGGCACCGTTCTGGTGATGGTGTCATTCGGGCTGCTGATTCTCTACAGCGCGTCGTCCATCACCGCGGCCGTGAAACCGGCCGAGACCGGCGCGCAGATGGACCCCCATTTCGAGTCCTCGCTGCATGTCGTATCGCGCCAGTTGGTGTGGGCGGCAGTGGCGGTCCTCGCCATGATGGCGTTGAAGCGGACCGATTATCGCCGGTTCCAGAATCCCGCTGTGGCTTTCGGCGCCATCGGAGTAGTGTTGATGTTGCTCATCCTGGTGTATTTTCTGGACCCCGGGAACCACCGTTGGCTGCACCTGAAGGGAGCCTTTCAGGTGCAACCCTCGGAACTCGCCAAGCCGGCGCTGGTGGTCTTCCTGGCATTCTTCGTGACGTGGAGAAGGCGGGCCATCAATAACGCGCGATACACGCTGGCGCCCGCGGCGCTGGCCGTGGGATTAGTAATCCTCTTGGTGGTGGTCCCGGACCTGGGAACGGCGGTGGTGCTGGGCGCGGTGGCCGCCGTTATCTTTTTCGTGGCCGGGTTGGAATGGCGCTACGTGACCATCGCTGCCGCTGTGGCTTCCGTCGGGGTGGTGCTGTGCATCGTGATGTCGCCTTACAGGCTGGCCCGAGTGGTGAAGTTCTTCGACCCGGAGTTCAGCTTCATCAGCCGGTTCGACCCTCAGGGGAAGATCAAAACGCAGATGGAGAAATCCCTGGCCACCCGCGATACCAACTACCAATTGCTGCAATCGCAGATTGCGGTGGGGGCGGGCGGCCCCATCGGAGTCGGGTTGGGGGATGGACGCCAGAAGCTGATGTACCTGCCCGAAGCGCACACCGATTTTATTTATGCGGTGGTAGGCGAGGAACTCGGATTATTCGGGACGGTGGGTCTGCTCATCGGCTTCGGGCTGATTTTCTGGCGCGGTCTGCGGGCTACCGTCCGGATGACCGACGATTTCGGGCGCTACCTGGCGCTCGGCGTGACGGTCGTGATTGTGGTGCAAGGGCTGATTAACATGAGCGTGGTGTTGGGCATGATGCCCACCAAAGGCATCCCGCTGCCCATGATCAGCTATGGCGGAAGCTCGCTGTTGAGCACCCTGACGCTGCTGGGGATCTTGATGAATGTATCGGAGCATGCGGGATGACGGGGCAAGCTTTCAGCTCTTGGCTGGTGGGGCGGACCCCCTGGTCCGCGGCCGGCCCCCCGGCCGGCCTGCCGGTGTTTTGCGAGACGCCGTTATCGTTGAACGGCCTGCGGGACGAGGGCGTCCCGCGCGGACCAGGGGGTCCGCCCCACCATGGCACCTAAGCGCTTCCTCATGGCTGGAGGCGGCACCGGCGGGCATGTGATTCCGGCTTTGGCAGTCGCGCGGGAATTGCGGGCGCGGGGGCACGAAGCGTTTTTTGTGGGGACGGAACGGGGGCTGGAAGCCAAGCTGGTTCCGGCAGAAGGATTTGAATTGCAGCGCATCGATATCGGCGGGCTCAATCGAGTGACCATTCGTCAGAAGGCCATTACCCTGGTCAAATTGCCGCTTACCACTCTGGGCTGCGGTAAGTTCGTGCGCGCATCGTCGGCGGTTTTCAGCATGGGAGGCTACGTGGCCGGTCCGCCGGTGATGGCGGCGCTCCTTCGGCGCAAACCCGTGGTGGTGATGGAGCCCAACGCCATCCCAGGGTTCACCAACCGCGTCATCGGCCGATTCGTCACGCGCGCGCTCGTCTCCTTCTTAGCCACCGAGTCCTATTTCCCCAAGGGAAAAACCGAAACCACCGGCCTGCCCGTGCGCGAGGAGTTCTTTCGCATCCCCGAGCGGCCACGAGGCTGCGTGCTGCACGTCCTGATTACCGGCGGCAGCCAGGGATCGCGCACCCTCAACCGGGCGGCGCGCGCCAGTTGGCCCGTGATTCGCGAAGCCGGATTTCCGGTCCGCCTGGTGCACCAGACGGGTCTGCGCGAGCATGAGGAATTGCGCGCCGCCTTCGCGGAATCGGGCATCGAAGGTGAAATCGTGCCGTTTATTACGGACATGCCGGCGGCATTCGCAGGGGCCGACCTGGTGGTCTGCCGCTCCGGCGCCGGCGCCGTTTCGGAGCTGGCGGCGGCGGGAAAACCATCCATCCTGGTGCCGTTCCCGTTCGCGGCGGACGATCACCAGACCCGCAACGCCGAGGCCATGGAGCGCGCCGGCGCGGCCCGCCTGATCCGCGACGCGGAATTGACCGGCGACACTCTTTTTACCGCGATCCGCGCAGCGAGCGCCGCGCCGGAGTTGGAACGCATGGCCCGGGCTGCCCGCCAGCTCGCCAAACCAGGCGCCGCGCGGCGCGCGGCGGAGATTTTAGAGGAGGTGGCTCAAAGATAAGCGGCAGATTCTAATTGACAGTTGCGCTTTGAGCCGAAACAATAAACTAATATAATGTTTTTTCGTCCGCAGCACTTGCATTTTACCGGGATTGGAGGAATCGGCATGAGCGGCATCGCCGAAGTGCTGCTCAACCTGGGATACCAGATCAGCGGGTCCGATGTGAGGCTTTCTCCCATTACCGAGCGGCTGGCAGGAATGGGCGCCCGCATCTACGAGGGGCATGCCGCCTCCAACGTCACCGGCGCGCGCGCGCTGGTGGTGAGCTCCGCCGTGGACGATCAGAATCCCGAACTGCTGGAAGCGCGCCGCCTGCAGATCCCCATCATCCCGCGCGGCGAGCTGCTGGCCGAACTCATGCGCCTGAAGTACGGCATCGCTGTGGCCGGCAGTCACGGCAAGACCACCACTACGTCGATGACGGCCACTATTCTCAACAGCGCCGGGCTGGACCCGACCGTGGTGGTGGGCGGCCGCGTGGGCACCATGGGCGGCTCCAACGCGCGCGTGGGGCACAGCGATTTCCTGGTCGTGGAATCCGACGAAAGCGACGGCTCCTTTCTCAAACTCGCGCCCATCGTCGCCGTCGTCACTAACATCGACCGGGAACATCTGGACCACTACCCGTCGCTCGACGCCATCCGCGCGGCCTTCATCGAATTCGTCAATAAGGTGCCGTTCTATGGCGCCGCGATCGTCTGTCTGGACGATGCCAACGTGCAAAGTATTCTGCCGTCCATCCGGCGGCGCACCATCACCTACGGCTCTAGCGCGCAGGCCGATGTGGAAGCCACGGAGATCGCCTGCGGCGCGTTCGCCAGCGACTTCCGCCTGCGATACCGCTCGACCGGCCTGGGCCGCTTCCACCTGCCGGTTCCGGGCCGCCACAACGTGCTGAATGCCACCGCGGCGGTGGTGGTCGCCATGGAGCTCGAAGTGAAACCCGACGCCATCCGCGAGGGCCTGGCCACCTTCCAGGGCGTGGACCGGCGGCTTCAGACGCGCGGCGTGGAAGGCGGCGTCACCGTGATCGACGACTACGGCCACCACCCCACCGAAATACGCGCCACTCTGGATGCCGTGCGGCTGTGCGGCTATCGCCGCGTTCACGTGCTGTTTCAGCCGCATCGCTACACTCGCACCTTCCACCTGATGGAGGAGTTCGCGGGAGCGTTTAACCAGGCCGATAACCTGTTCGTGATGGACATCTATGCCGCTTCCGAAAAGCCCATCGAGGGGGTGACGGCTGAGTCGCTGGTGGAGCGCATCCGCCAGTTCGGCCATCGGGGCGTGGAATATGTGGGCTCGATCGGCCGCGGAGTAACGGCTCTGGCGAATGTGGCGCGGGACGGCGATGCCGTGCTGACGCTCGGCGCAGGCAACGTGTGGCAGGCCGGCGACAAGCTGTTGGAAAAACTGAGGGCCAAGGGCTGAGGATGGCGCGAGAAGCCAAGAAAGAAACGTCGAACCTCCGCAAGGCGCTGCGGCGGGCGGCCCTGATCGCCCTGGCCCTGGCCGTTTGCACCGGCGCCTCGGTGTATGCGGTACATCGCTACCTGATACACAATTCCAAGTTCGTGCTTTCCCACGATCGCCGCGAAGCGCTGACGATTGACGGCTTGCGCTACGGATCGCGCGCCAAGGTGCAACGCATTTTTGCAGGAGATGCCGACAGCAGCGTCTTCTCCGTTCCGCTCGAAGAGCGCCGCCGCAGGCTGCTGGCCATCGACTGGGTGGAGGACGCCGCGGTGTCGCGCGTCTGGCCGGACCGCTTGGCCGTGCACATCCGGGAACGCAAGCCCATAGCATTCGTCGAGGTGCAGTCTTCGGTAATGCTGATCGACGGGCAGGGAATGCTGCTGGAGCCTCCCCCGCAAGCCCAATTTACGTTCCCCGTGCTCAACGGCGTGCGCGCCGAAGATTCTCCGGAACGGCGCATGGAGGCCGTACGCGCGCTACTCGACGTGGAGCAGGCGCTGGGCCCGGCAATGAAAGATGTTTCCGAGGTAAATGCAGCCGATCCCGGCAATATTCGCATCGTGGCGCAAGTCGACGGCCGGGTGGTGGATTTGATCCTCGGCGAAGACAACCTGGGGCCCCGCTACCGGAATTTTCTCAAGCACTACCCTGAGATCCGCAAACGGTCGCCGGAAGTGAGAGTGTTCGATCTGCGGTTGGACGACCGCATCACGGCAAGATAGGAATCGAAGTTTCATGGCAGGGAAGTCGATTATCGCAGCGGGACTCGATGTGGGCAGCAGCCAAACCCGCCTGCTGGTGTGCATTCTCGAGAGGGGACGGATGCGCCTGGTAGGGTGCGGAGCGGTGCCGTCGCAAGGATGGGTGAAGGGCAGGATCTTCGACCAGCGTGCCGTCACCGAATCCATTCTGGTGGCGCTTTCCGAGGCGGAAGCAAGCGCCGGGATGTCGGTGGAGTCGGCGGTGGTAGGCATGGGCGGCCCCACCCTCCGCGGCGCCAATAGCCGCGGGGTGCTGGAGATGGGCTATGTGCGCGAGATCGAACAGCGCGACATCAACCGCGTGGTGGACCGCGCTACCCGCGTGCAGTTGCAGGAAGACCGCATGCTGCTGCAAGTGTTTCTGCAGGATTTCGTGGTGGACGAACATCCCGGCCATCGCAACCCGCTCAAGATGGAGGCCGCGCGCCTGGAGAGCAACGTTCACCTGCTGATGGCTTCCGTGCAGGAGCACACCGCGCTCGTAACCGCCGTGAACCATGCCCATCTCATGGTGGAAGAGACTATTTTCGAAGGGCTGGCCTCGGCTTACGCGACGGTTCTGCCGGAGGATCGCCGGCAGGGCATCGCGGTGGTGGATATTGGCTCGCAATCCACCGAAATGGTGGTGTACTACGGTGACGCCCTGTACCTGGCGTCCAACCTGAAAATTTCGGGTGACCATTTCACGCGCGACCTGGCGCAAGGTCTCTGTCTGGGGTTCGAAGACGCCGAGATAGTGAAGCTGGAATACGGTTCGGCGCTGGCGGAATCGAGCGCCGCTAACGCCATCGTGGATCTGCCTACGCCCGACAATCGCGAACGCCGCCACGCGCAGCGCCGCTTCGTCAATGAGATCCTCCAGGCGCGCGCCGAGGAATTATTTCACTTCGTGCGCTCGGAGCTGGCCCGCGTGGGAATGGAACATGCCATGACCGGCGGCGTGTTTCTGACCGGCGCCGCGGCGCGGTTGCCGGAGCTTTTGGACGTGGCTGAACGCGAATTGCAGTGCCAGGCGCGCTTCGGATTGCCGGTCGGGATCAGGCACTGGCCGGAAAGCATGGACCATCCGGAATGGAGCGTGGCCGCCGGCCTGGCTATGTATTCCGCCAAATTGAAGACCCAGGAGCAGCGGGTCACCCGCGGGATTTTAGGAAAGATATTGTGAGGAGGAAACCATGGGGCTCATTGATGCCGATATCAATAGTCTGAAATACGAAATCGAAGAGGAAGCGCGCCTTGGCACGCGAATCAAGGTGATCGGCGTGGGCGGCGGCGGTTGCAACGCCGTGGCCCGCATGGTGGAGGAAGGGCTGGAAGGCGTACAGTTTTACGCCATGAACACCGACCTGCAGGCGCTCACCGCATGCCAGGTGCCCAACAAGCTGCAGCTCGGCGCCAAGATGACCAAGGGGTTGGGCGCCGGCTCAAATCCCGAGATCGGCCGCCAGGCGGCTCTCGAAAACACCGACCACATCGTGGAGCTTCTGCAGGGAGCCGACATGGTGTTCGTCACCGCGGGGCTCGGCGGCGGCACCGGTACCGGGGCCGCGCCGGTGATTGCCTCGCTCTCCAAGGAGCTCGACGCGCTCACGGTGGCCGTGGTGACCAAGCCTTTCGGTTTCGAAGGTCCGCGCCGCATGCGATTGGCCGAGGACGGATTGGGCCGCCTGGCATCCACCGTGGACACCGTGATCGCCATTCCCAACGATCGTCTCCTGGCGCTGGTGCCGCGCGGCACCAGTTTCTTCGAGGCCTTCAAAGTGGCGGACGATCTGTTACGGCAGGCCGTGCAGGGCATCAGCGACATCATCATCACCCCGGGCCTGATCAACCGCGATTTTTCGGACATCAAAGCCACCATGATCGGCATGGGCTACGCCATGATGGGCACGGCCGTCGGCCGCGGCGAAAAAGCCGCGGTGGATGCGGCGCGGCAGGCCATCAGTTGCCCGCTGTTGGAAGATTCCCGCATCTCCGGTTCGCGCGGCATTCTGATCAACATCACCGGGTCGAGCCGTCTGGGCCTCCACGAAGTGAACGAGGCCTGCTCCATCATCCGCGAAGCCGCCAATTGCGAAGACGTGCAGATCAACTTCGGGGTGATCCTGAACGAGTCTCTGGCGGACGCCGTCAAGATTACCGTGATCGCCACCGGCTTCCAGCCGGAGAACGCTCCTCTGCCGGACCGCAAGGCGCTCCCGGACGTGCGCTTCCAGGCGCGCTTGCCCGAACCGGCCGCTGCTCCGCCTCCCGCTCCGGCTCCGCCCGCGCCCCCCATGGTGGAGCGCCGCGTGGAACCGCAGCCCGAACTCATGGTGGAAGCCGAGCCCATGCTGGATCTCGACGACGTCGAAACGCCGGCGTATCTCAGGCAGGGAAGATTGCTGAATTGAGCCAGGGCTTCGCCCTTGAAATCCTTTAAGGATGTGGAATTCAGAAGTCAGGAGAGAGGTGCAAGATTCGTTGGTGCGACCGCTCCCTCACGGTCGCGGCTCTGTTTCCCCTTCAGTGTGCGCCTACAGAGCCGCGCGCGTAAGCAAGCGGTTTCCGGGAATTTGCAACTACCAGGATCTGGAAGTCAGAATGAAAAACTCGGGATTCCGACTCCTGAATTCTGACTCCTGACTCCCATATCCCGCAGGGAGATAAAGTCAGAGGCTTGCTTATTTATCGAAACTGACGCTCGCATCGGCGCGGAACTTGCGGTACTTCTGAAACTCCACGGCGTTCAGGCTCTGCAATTTCCCCGCGTCGATGCGGACTTCGGCGCGCAACGGCAAAAGATATCGGGTGCCGCCGATATCGGCATAGTCGTAATCGAGCACCGTGCTCGATCTCTGCACCGGGAAACCGGCTGGGATGTCTTCCGCCACCGCGGATATCCTCGTCACGCGATCAGTTTCCCGATCGATGTAGACGTACCCGTGCAGCCCGACAACCGCCTTGATGGCCTTTCCGGGGCCCGTTCGGAACCACAACTCATGAGGATGATGGGAAGCCGTGACGCGAAAGAAGTACACGGACGTGGGCCGCTTGCGAAGCGTGGTCCAGTGGTCCCACCGGTAGCCGGTTTCCGAGGCGGTACCGAATACCGTGGCCAACATGCTTCCGAACTCGCCTTGAGACGAGGCGCCCTCCACTTCCGGAAGCGGTTTATCGGAAGGTTTTCCGTCGACGGTCAACACCTTGTAGTTTTCTTTCTGGTCGAAATACGTGACGTCGGCAACCACGGTCGGGGAGGGCTGCCACGCTTCCTGGCCGGTTGGATCGGCCCAGCGGTGAATGGTCTCGGAACAGATGAAATCGGGTAGCGAGCGGCTGTAGTCCCGCGATTTGGCGGTGGTCGCTTGCCAGAGTTGGCGTTCTTCGACGGAGGACGGCGGCGGTGGCGGCGTCATTCCGGGAGGAGGGTTGGGCGGCGCCGGCAAAAGCCGCGACGCATCGCGCATGCGCTGCAGCGCGCCCAGGGTTTGCGGTCCCGCACCCTCGCTCTCCAGGATTTCGATGACGCGATCTTCCAGGTGTTGCGCCAGCTTCATTTTGTCGAGCGCTTCGGCGGTGCCGGCGTCTTTATGTTTCTTGCCGATGGAGGCTCGTACCGCGGCTACCACGGCATCGACCGAGACGCCTTCGCCAGCTATCGCCACGATACAGACGGCGCAGAAGACCGCGCGCCAACGCGTGCGCATGTCTTATATTATGGCCGTTCCGCGCGGTACTTATCGCGGCATTCCGCCGAGCAGAAATATACCGTCCGGCCGTCGATGGTGCGCGCGATGCCCGAATCGCTGGAGACGTAGGTGCCGCAAACCGGATCCTTGTGGAGCACTCCGCCCGCGCGCGCGGGCGGCGGCGGGGCCGCGGTGGCGGAACGGCGCGAGACGGGGCGGCGAAAGCTGGCAAAAACGTTCCGCAATACGGCGCGCAGGAACAAAAAGATCAACAGCGGGATAACGAATTCGCGAATGAGGGCCGAGATCATGCGGTCGGGGCCGGACCAGGCGGTCCAGCCCCGGATACTCAGCTCTTACTTCTTTGTCTTCTTCGCGTTGGGGTTCGTGAAAGTGGTCTGTATCGAGCCGCCCAACTGCGTGATCATGTCTTTGCAGGCTTGCGCATTCGGACCGCTGGGCGCTAGCGTCAGATACTTCTGGAATGCCTCGATCGTGCCCGGAGGAAATACAAACTTACCGGCCTTGTCGACCGTCGCCTGCCCAGCCAAGCTGAGCCCGAACTGGTAATAAGCCTCGGCGTTCTTGGGATTGTCCGGAGCGGAGTCGATGGCCGCCTTGAAGGCCTTGGAGGCTGGTTCGGCCTGACCGATATTGCTCAACAGCGCGCCCAAGTTGTAGTACCGTTGATATGCCGTGGACGGGTCGAGGTCGGCCGCCTTCTTAAGTTCCGCTTCCGCTTCGGCATACTTCTTGGCCTTCGCCAGCGCCAAACCGTAATTGTTGTGGGTCGCCGGATCGTCGGGCTTCAGCGTGATGGACTTGTTGTAAGCGTCAATACCTTTCGCCGTGGCATCGTCGAATTCCGTGCCGGTTTTGGTGCTCGCCAAGCCAAGGTAGGCATCGCCCAAATTCGACCATACTGCCGGCTGGGTGGCATCCAGAGTGCTAGCCTTTTCGAGAGCTGTTACGGCGGTCTGGTATTGCTGTGCCTTGGCGTCCGGTGTAGTCTGCTTGGGAGCCGCCTGCAGTGCCGTGAGCCCTTCGTTGAAAGCATCGTTGAGGGCTTTCGACTTCTGTATCTTGCCCTTGTTTTCTTCCATCTGCTTTTTCAGTTGAGCCTTCTGCTCGTCCGTCAACTGGCGGTTCAGATCGTCCGAGATCTGACCTGTCTGCATGGCCTGCTGCACCAAAGCCTGTTTGCCGCTGTTGGCCGCCACACTCTTTCGCAGGTCGAAATCCGTGGGGGGATGATCGGCCATCGTGGACCTGATCCCGGTCAGCTTGTCCACTTCCTTCCCGTCTATGAGGACGGTGACGTCGTATGTGCCGCCCATCGGCACACCGGTGTGGATGTAATGACCGTGCTTATCGGTCTTCAGTTTGTTATCCCATTTAACGTCGGTGCGGTGGATCTCGACAACCGCCCCAACGACGGGTTTTCCATCCGTGCCCGTGACGGTTCCCTCCAGGGTTGTGACCTGTGCTAAGGCACTGGCGGCGAAAATGACGAGTCCGGCAATCGTCATCGCCAAGCTACGCAGCTTCATAAAAACCTCCAACTCGGGACTAGTTTGTATTAAAACCCAGTATACCGTATTTGCCTTATTTTACGGCTCGTCGAACAATCCGATCTGTTGTGCCGTATCGGCCTTCGATTTGGGTTTTTTGAGCGGGCTGCCCACTACCCCCAGGACCTCCACCCCGAGTAGCGCCGCGCGCGGAACGAAAACGCGTTGCCGGTTTCCAAACGGATCGGGAGGCACCACCACAAAACCGTGGGTTTCGATTTGCAAGAGATTATTCGGCAGTATCCCTTCCATCACTTCGCCGTCCCGGAACCGGAACCGGACCCACAGCCCAGCCATCTTCGGCCGAGTCTGGAAAACTTGGCGTTCCCGATCCTCCGGCGAATCGAAGTCCCGAACGAAGCTGACCATCCGGACCTCCTGGTAGGGCAGGATAGCCACCTGGCCATCCGCCGAGAGCAGTTCGACCCCCTCAGGTTGAAGAAAAGTAACGGGATTTAGGTATCCGGCGAGAGTTTCCCGGTGAAAACGGCGAATCAGCGCCTTTTTTGTCGTGGAGCTGGCCAAAAGTACCTCTATTGCAACAACTATGTTTCAAACATTTCGCGGCTTATTGTATCATTGGCACGATGTCTGGAGCGCTCACTGCCGAAACGGCTCATTTGCCCGGTCAGATGCTGGCGTTCCTCAATTTCTGCCGGCTGGAGAAAGGCCTTTCGGGTAACTCCCTGGAAGCATACACCCTTGACTTGGCGAAATGGAGCGCATTTGTAGGAAAATCTTCCGAGCTCCCCGGACCGGAAGGGTTGCGCGATTATCTGGATCATTTATATCGGTCGGGGCTCAGCGCACGGTCCATTGCCCGCCATTTGACCACTCTTAGGGGGTTCTACGGGTTTCTCCTGAGGGAAGGCCAGATCGCGACCGATCCGACCGAACACCTGGGCACCCCCAAACAATGGCAGAACATTCCTAAGTTTTTGAATTTAGAGGACATCGATAAAATCATCCAGGCCACGGATACGACCCGTCCTACTGGCTTGCGAGACCGGGCAATGCTGGAACTGCTGTATGCCACCGGCCTACGGGTATCCGAGTTGTGCCGCCTGGGGCTGGGCGATTGCAATCTTGATATGGCTGTCGTCCGCACCACCGGCAAGGGGAACAAGCAGCGGCTGGTACCTGCCGGTAGGGACGCCGTGAAGGCCGTGGAGGCCTACCTGGAATCCGGGCGAGCCGCCCTGCTCAAGGGCCGCGCCAGCCGGTACCTTTTTGTCACGGCCCGCGGCAGTTGCCTCACGCGCCAGGCTTTTTGGAAGCTTCTGGCCGAATATGGCAAGAAAGCCGGTATTTTTCATGGGCTTACGCCCCACGTACTGCGCCACAGCTTCGCTACCCACCTGTTGGAAGGCGGGGCCGACCTGCGCAGCGTGCAGGTAATGTTGGGCCATTCCGACATCTCGACCACGCAGATCTATACCCACGTCATGCGGTCGAGGCTTCGGCAAACGGTTGAGGATCACCACCCCAGGGCTTGAAGCGGTCCTTACCGGGACCGCCGCTGGAGGTGAGGAATCGAGAGCGCATTCGATGAGCGATTACATCTACATGTTGGAGAGCCACCTGAGTCCGGACCAGAACCGGGTGGTTGAAGACGTTCAGTTGGCTGCAGCGCAGACCAATGTGAACCTCTTCCTGACCGGGGGCGCGATGCGCGATATGCTGGCGGGCCTGCGGATCCGCGACCTCGATTTCGTGGTCGAAGGCAACGCTCTGAAGGTGGCCAAGAGCATTTGCGAACGCACCGGAGCCCGAACCGTCTCCGCCGATGAGACCCGCAAGAGCGCCGAACTGGTGTTTCCCAGCGGCGTCACGGCCTCTGTGGCCATGTCCCGTCAGGAAAAATACGCCCGCACTGGAGCCAAACCCCAGGTATCGCAAGCAACTATTCAGGAAGATCTGCGGGGCCGCGATTTCACGTGCAATGCCATTGCCCTGAGTCTGAACAAGGCTTCGCGCGGCCTGCTGCTGGACCCCATGAACGGGCTGGCGGACATCGAGCGCCGCGAACTCCGCGCCATCAGCACCTATGGCTTTTACGACGACCCTTCGCGGCTGCTGCGGCTCATCCGTTTCCGCGTGCGCCTGGAATTCACGGTTGAAGAACGAACCCAAATGCAGGTGGTCAACGCGCGCGAGGCTGAGGTGGAGAAGCTGATTCCACCGCGGGTTCTGGGCGAAGAACTGAAGCGCATCAGCATGGAAGACAACCCCTCGGTAATCCTGGCGGCGCTGGAGGAAGCAGGGTTGCTGGCGCTGTTTTCACCCGCGCTGACCGGTCCCAAACTCAACCTGCCGGGCATCCAGCGATTCGAGAAAAACAGCAAGCTTCTGCCCGACGATACCCCGTCGCGCGTGGCGCGCTTCGGGCCGTTCCTCTATGCTCTGACCGAGAAACTGTCCGCCAAGGAAAAACAGGCCCTGGTGAAAGCCACGGAAATGACCAGGGCGGAACTGGAACCCTGGCAAAAACTGGAGGCGCGGGCCAAGAAACTGGAGACTTCGCTGCGTGCGGCCCGGGTCAAGAAGGCGTCGCATGTGTATCAGATCATGACCGCGGCCGCGCCCGACGAAATCCTGTTTCAGCTCTACCACTCCGCGTTCAAGCCGGTGCAGGAGCGGATGCGCAACTACTATCAGAAGTACCTTCCGCTGTTGCAGGAGATCACGCCGGAGGAATGGGCCACCATCGAGGGCAAACCCGGGACTGCCAAATTTAACAAAGCCCGGGATTCGTTCATCGCCGTCCGGTTGGACCGTAAAGTGAAGAAGCCGGCCGTCCCTGAAGCGGCGCCACCGCCTGCGCCTGCGCCGGCGCCCCCGGCCAGTAGCTGGAGCACGCCCGAGACCGCCATGGCGCGACGCGGACGGCAGGGCTAAGAGCCAGAAGCTAACAGCCAAGAGCTAATAACCGCTTACCGGTACTTAAAGGTCAACCCGCTTGTGCTGCGGCCCAATAGTGCCGAGGGAGTTTGTGGCGGGGCGCCTTTGGGGCGCTGGTCGGCCAGCGCACCCGACGTTCGGAACTCGTGCTGCGACATCACCACGGCCGCGCAGTTCTGGTTCGCCCGCACGACGCGGCCGGAAACAATGAGCTGCATGGGAGCCAGGTTGCGCAGCAGCACCGGCCACGAGATGGACAGCTCGACATTCAGGCCCACAGGCAGTTGGCGGCCGGGGTCAAACAGGATGCCGCCGCTCGACAGGTCGACGGTCCGGCCAACGCCAGTCTCCAAGACGCGCCTGCGTCGAATCAGTTTCCAGCGCAAGTCTAGGTGGATCCGGTAGCGGCGGTCCCGCCGGCGGTCGCCGTTTATGCTTTCGATTTGTTCTGCTTGTTCCGACCATTCCATGTTTTTGAATCCCGTCGTGGTCTCCTGACTTTTCCGGACGAGTCCATTATGCGAAGGAACGCGTCGCGTCAACAGTCATGGCGGTACCTGGACGGTACTCGCGGTTCTAAGTAAACTTTCGATAGTTTGCCTTTAGTGCTTCGATGGAGTTTACCGCCGGCCACCCGCTGAGCCTGCCATGGTAGATGCGGCAAGGCGAATCGCATTGAGTTTCCCCCTCACGCCACTGTCGCGTCACGGAGCCCCCGATGAGTTGGCGCACTATTCCAGTTGATCCTGTCAAGACTGCTATGATCGGGGAGTGGTCTTCGAAGGCAAGCGCGAGTTGTTGGCACGCGGTCTGCATTCGAGTGGCGCTGCATTCTTCCTGGGCCTTCTGCCCGCGAAGGACTTGTTATTGGTCCTGAACTACCACCGTATTGGGAACCCTGAAGAGGATCCCTTCGACCCCGGTGTTTTTTCGGCGACTGGCGACCGGCTCAACGAACAGATATCCTACTTGAAACGCCACGTGTCCTTGGTGACTCTCCAAGAGGCGCAGGCTTTCGTCCACGGCACGCTTAGGGAGAGGACTCCTCGATGCCGCGTGTTGATCACTTTCGACGACGGCTATCTCGACAACTACCAAGTGGCTTTTCCAATCCTGCGCTCGCATGGGGTGCAGGGCGTGTTTTTCCTCGCCACAAGTATGGTGGGGTCTTGCTCCGTGCCATGGTGGGATCACATCGCCTTTCTGATGAAGACGGCGCGAAAGCGTAGATTCTCTCTTCACTACCCGGCTGACCTGGCTGTCGATCTCGTTGAGGACGGCATGACGAAGAGCCTTCGAAGCGTGCTGAGCCTTTTTAAGAGGCCCGGCAACGGCGACGCCGAACGTTTCATTCGGGAGCTGAAGGAAGAGGCTCAGGGGGACGACCTCCCGGGAACGCTGCGGCGTTTTCTCAACTGGGACGAAGCCCGGGAGATGATCGCAGGAGGCATGGCGATCGGGTCGCACACGCATTCCCACACAGTGCTGAGTCAATTGGGACCGGAGCAGCAGCGCGAAGAATTGTCGCGATCCCGCGCGCAACTCAGGGAACGCCTCGGCAGCGAGATCGATGCGCTGGCGTATCCAGTCGGAGGCGCCAGCAGTTTTTCAGAACAAACCCAGCAATTGGCCAAAGAGGCGGGTTACCTCGCGGCCTTCTCCTTTCACGGCGGAACGAATCTGCCGGGGATGACACGACCGTACGACATCAAGCGAGTCGGCGTCGGCGACCAAAGCTGGCCTCGATTCCAGGTTCAGGCCGTAGTCTGTAGGTGCGCTGGCAGCTACTGGCCTTGACGCCCGACGATGTTCTCACCATCGAACAACCATCGCACGCTGCCTTGGCCACAAGACTCCTTCGACTAAGCTAAGCCTTTTTCCAGCGCGATCCTGAATCGCTGGGTAGACAGCGTTGCCGCTCTTCCTTGGGTCGTCGGCAGAGGGTCGACGGCAGAATCTTACAACCAGGACAGCGGCCGGTTGGGCGGTTGGCAAAGTCCCGGCTTACGGTAGACTCTGAAGAGATGGAATTGACGCTCAATCAGGCACTTGCGACGCTTCGCCGTCAGCGAGAGCTGGTTTCGCGGTGCGAGATCTTCCTCGTCTGCGGGTTTCAGCCGCTCCATCTAGCGACGTTTCTGAAGGCGCATTTTGCCTTACGCTGGCCGGATCGGGCGGCGGATGTCCGGGAGGGGCTTTACGGCGATCTTGACGGCACACTCGCCAGCGCCGCCAAATCGAGTGCGACCGCAGCGGCAGTGGTGATCGAGTGGGGTGATTTGGATTCACGATTGAGCTTCCGCAGCGCCGGCGGTTGGGGTCTTTCTGCCGAGCAGGACATTCTGGCGAACTGCCGCGGCCGCTGGGCCAAGATTCTCGAAAGGCTCAAGGACCTCGCCTCAAGGATGCCCGTGGCGCTCGTCCTACCGACTCTCCCGATCCCACTGTTCGGGCATACGGCCGGCTGCCAGATGGGCGCCGCGGAAGCGGAATTGGGGAAGTATGCCGCTATCTTCCTCGCCGATGCGGCGCGGCTCAGCAACGTCAGTATATTGCACCCGTCACACCTCGGCAGGCTGAGCCCGGAGGTATCCCGCCGCGATCCGAATATGGAATTGGCGGCCGGGTTTCCCTATAGTCTCGGGCATGCTTCGGTCCTGGCACACCAGTTGGTGCAATTGCTCTGCCCGCTAAGCCCCATGAAGGGTCTGATCACCGACCTGGATGACACGATGTGGTCCGGGATCGTAGGCGAGGTCGGGGCTCAAGCAGTGACTTGGAGCCTGAGTGAACACTCGCAGATTCACGGGCTTTACCAGCAGGAGTTGCGCCATCTCTCGGAAATTGGCGTGTTGCTGGCGATCGCATCGAAGAATGAGATGCCGGTGGTGGAGGAAGCGCTGCGGCGCGAGGATCTCTACGTTCCCGGGACTGCTTTCTTTCCCGTGAAGGCGAGTTGGGGACCCAAGTCCCAGGCGATTGCCGAGATTCTGCGGGTGTGGAACATCGGCCCGGAGAGCGTGGTGTTCGTGGACGACAGTCCCATGGAACTCGAAGAGGTCCGGACGGCATTTCCCGCCATGACATGCCTGCACTTTCCCAAACGGAACTCAGCCAAGGCAATTGAGCTATTCGAGCAACTGCGCGACCTGTTCGGCAAACCGGCCGTGCATCCGGAAGACGCGTTGCGCCAGTCCAGCATCCGCGCGGCCGAGCAGATCAAGGAGGCTGGGGGGCAGCAACCGGGGAGTGATTTCGTCCGCGCTTTGCAGGGCAAGCTGACCTTTGACGCACGCAAGGACGGGAGCAACAAACGACTCCTGGAACTGATCAACAAGACGAATCAATTCAACCTCAATGGCGTGCGCATCAACGACGGCGAGTGGCTGCGGCATCTGGAAGACGAAACCGGGTTTGCGGTGGGAGTTGCCTACGAGGACCGGTTCGGGCCACTGGGCGTGATCGGGGTGATGGCCGGACGGCAGAATGAAGGCGTCGTCGAAGTCACCAGTTGGGTGCTGAGTTGCCGGGCGTTTTCCCGCAGGATCGAGCATCATATGATCGAGTACCTGTTTCAACGGCGAGGCGCTACAGCCATCCGTCTGGCGTTCAAGCCCACCGGGCGCAATGGGCCTTTTCAGGAATTCCTTCGCTCCATGGGGGTGGAAAACGGCGCCGCGGGCGACCTGGAACAACAGGCCCTCCGGAAGCCAGATGACTTACCGCACGAGGTTCGAACACTAGAAAATGACTGACATTCAAGTCCGGCTTTCCGCTTGCTTTGCGAATGTATTTCCCGATCTGAAGCCAGACGAGATCCCGCAGGCGAGCCAGGAATCGCTGGCGGCGTGGGACTCCGTGGCCCACATCACTTTACTGTCGGCCATCGCCGAGGAATTTCAATGCGAAATGGATGAGGAGTTCCTGGAGACCCTAACCTCCTACAAACGCATCGTCGAATACGTCGAAGCCGGCTCGGCCAAGAGTTGATCTTCGCAAAGCGCGTTGGCCTCACGGAGTGTCAACAGCCCGAGTATTCCGTCAAAAAGGTCCCTCTGCTGCACCTTTATGCCCACAAACTACCGCTGCCATCATGCAAATAGGAGGAGTCGCCTTCCATCATCTGAACGCGCAGATCCCCGCCCGGAAGTCCTCGCTTGCTGCAATCGAGCAGATACAAATCCGAACTGCCCCGATAGTGGAATCCGCACTCCTCGAGAGATTGCGCCGTAATCGGGTCGCTGCACATGGTTGCGATCTCCACGATAGTGGGGTGCTGCCGGGCTTGCTGGACGGCGAGCAGGTGGAGTGCGCGCCAGTCCGCGGCGTCGCTCGAATCCACCCACGACTCGACGAGCCGGGCCTGGCGCTGAACGATCGAAACCAGAAAATAGCCGCGTGGCGCCTGATTCTTCTCAACCGCGTAGAGTTCGAAGGGAACAGAGGGCGAACGGAGGTAGTAGCTCAAGCTGACCGTCGAACGCTCAAAGACCGCCGTGCTCGGCGTTGGCTTGGGTGTGGGGAAAACAGCGGAGCCGAGCTGGTCCGCGGCAATCCTCCGGGCTGCCCAGCCGGTTGGCTGGGATGACGGAGCTTGCAGCGACCAGAAGACCGCCCGGGCGAAACGCGCTCCCACCCGCCAGCCGGTCTCATTCCCGGTCAAGAGACGCCGGAAAGGTCTTAACGGGTAGACGTAGCGTTGGGCCATTCCGAATCTCTTTGCACCAAGCGCAGGGAAGATCTTCAATGTCATCTCGGTGCCGCCGACGGCCATGACGGCATCCGCCATCTGGCCGATGCGTTTCATCAACACCACACCGCTGCCCACGCTTTTCGCTTTGGCGCCCCAGTCAATCACGCGGACCACTTTGATCCGGCGGTCTTCCCACAGGCAGGTGAGCGGAACCACCGCGCCGTGGGCCACGATGCCGTCATTTTGAGTAAGTACGTAGCCGCGCGATTCCGGCCAATCGGGCCACTCATCCCAGTACTTCCATCGCATGTGCCGGGACTCGACCGCCGGGTTCCCCGGAGCCATGTTGAAGATCTCTTGGAGGAAAGCGGAAACCGCAGCGGCATCCGCGGAAGAAGTAGATCGAAATCGCGCTTTCATTACTTTGGAACGAATCCCCTCAAACACCTGGAATATGGAACTCTCATCTTCGTATGGGTGTCCAGCAAACTGTGCACCCCCATTGAGGGTCTTGCTCGAACAACAGGTTCATAGAATGGCTTGTCGTCAGAGAGTCCAGCTTACCATGCGCCTGGAAAACCGCGGCGCTCTTCGACTTCGCGGCGGGCGCGGATGCAGCGGTTCGTGCCGCATTCGAGATGCGCTTAAAAAACCGCGACGCTCTTCGACTTCCCGAGGTCCATGATCCGGACCTTATCTTCGGCAGACCCGCTTTCAACGGAAGCCAAGAAAGTCCCACCGGCGCAATGTGTGGACCGGCGGCTCTATCTTGCGCGACTGGCTCGCGCCAGCGGCGCCTTTCACCTTGTGTTGCCGACAGGTTCCCTACTACCTTGAACCCAAATGTATCGAGCCGGCTGCACGTTGGATTCCGTGCGGGTAGCGAGCGCTTGGTCTCCCTGCAGCCACCTGCTAAACTCATTCACGTTCAGTTCCGGCTGAAAGAGTAACCACATGGCAAGCACACTGACTAGACGTATGACGACGGCCGCTGTGCTTCTGCTCGCGGGTCTTTTGGGCGCGCTTTCGGCACACGCGCAGTTGTCGCAGAGCATGCAGGATTGGATGCGCCGCATCGATGCCGGGGAATTCAGCGCGGGCGGCGGGCGCGTCGCCGGAGTTGGACGGTGGATGGATGGCAACGGTTCACCCATTAATTTCGTCGAGGGCTTGAAGGGCAGGCTGCCGATCATTCCCGGCACGGGCGACGACAGCGTTCATTTCCAAGGAACACAACGGTTGCTCCATCGCCTGATCGCACTCAACAAGCAATTCCATTTCATGGAGTATCCGAACCGCCGGCTTGGCGTGCAGGCTTCCGATCCCGTGTATCCGGATACCCTGCGCTACAGTTTCGTCGAGGAGTATCCGCCGCCGGGGCCGAGGTGAAACCATGCGAACTTTCATCGTCCTCCTGACGCTCTCCGCCGGTGCCGCCGTGGGCCAAACCGCCCCGCCGCCGCCCATCGATCCCCAACGAGTACAGGACCAGGACACCATGACCTGGGCCGACTATCGCCCCATCCCCGGCGTCGATTGGGCCGACCCAAAACTCGTTCCCACCCGCAAGCAGTTCAAGATCGCGCTGGTCGCCGTCGACTTCCCCGACCAGCCCTTCGTGATCACCCAGCCGAAACACTCCGACCTCTTCGGCAACCCGCAAATTGACCCAGTGGCGCGCGAAAAGGTCCCCCAATTCTACGCCGATTTCTACAACACGCCCTCCGCCATCAACCATGGCCACACCATCAACGGTTATTGGATGGAGCAGTCCCGCGGCCAGATCGGCATCGCCAAACTCGACGCTTTCGGCCCCTATCGCATGCCTAAGAACCTCTACCAATACGGCCTCAACGAATACAACCAGCAGAGCGCCGCACCTGCCGGCTTTCCCGCCAACGGCCGCATGGAGCCGGATGTCGACGCCCTCTGGGCCGCCGATGCCGGCCCCAACATCAAAGCCAAGTACGACATCGTAATCCGCATCTATGCGGGCTACGACGAAACCAGCGTCTGGCAGGAATTCGGCGAGATGAAGTTTCAAACCAAAGAGGACATTCCGGCCGAATGGGGCAGCCCCGATCCTGCCGGACCACGCTGGGTCACGACCCGCTATGAGCCTTGGACCAGTTGGCGGGCCGGCGCGCAGCAGTGGGGCCTGTCATCCGTTCGGCAGGGCGAAAGCTCCGGCACCATCACGCACGAGATTGCGCACTTCGCCTTCTCGGTCGGCGACAACAATAATAATCCCTACGAACCGCCCTACCCGCGCGCCGGCTCCGGCCCCTGGGACCTCATGGACCGCGGCTCGTTCAACGGGCCCGGCGGCCCGCACCGCCGCTGGGTGGTCCCCGCCGCCGAAGGTGCGTCCATGCCCGCCGGCCTCATGCTGCGCAACAAGATCCGCTTCAAGTTTCTAAGGGATGAGGCGGTTCTCGCGCTCACGCGCAGCGGCCTCACCGCGAATGGCTTGGCCGTTGGAACGGTGGTCGCCCGCGCCGCCGATCCTCCGCCCGGCCAGCTTTCCGGCATCACTGTCCGTCTCGATGGTCCCGCGCCCGGCGACCATACGCCGCCCGAAAACTACACCACTAACCCGGTTTCTTCCGGAGACACGCTCTACAATTTCTATTCCATCGAAGTGGTCCAGCGCATCGGCTACGATTCCTTTACGCCCGATAACGGCGTTCTCATTTCGAAGAACCTCGACCAGGAACAGCGCGGCCGCGGCTTCCATCCCTTCACTTATGTGATTGACGCGCATCCTGAAGACATCAAGATGGTCGATTTCAAACGCCCCCACGGCGAGCCCGCCATGCGCACCGTGGCGGATTACCGCCAGTTGAACGACGCTCTATTCCACGCCGGCCTGAATTCCGGCAGCCAGTTCGAATGGGAAGATACTCCCAATCGCCTGCACTTCTACATCGTCGACGTACATACGGATTCCACTGGCGTGCTCTCTTACACGATTGGAGTCCGCTCCCTGGATGGCGCCGGCCCGCAGACCCGCGGCGTCTCACTCACCGTAGCCGCCAACTGCGCCTTTACGCTGGCGAACACCGGCTCGCCCGATTCCATCGACATCTATCGCCTCTCCGCCACGGCGCAGGGCGCTTCAGACGCGAGCGCACAACTCGCCAACGCGCTCGCCGCCGTGAAATCCGGCCAGACCCAGCCGATTCCCGTATATTTGACCGGGGCGCCCGGCACCGTGACGTTGAAAGCGCAATCCGAAAGCGACCCCGGCCAATCCGCCGCCGCCACCTGCACGGTGCGCCGGTAGGCACCATATGAAATCAGCGGTCCGATTCGCGATAAGGTAATAGCGTGCTCCAGACAATCTTGCGCCGGCGTTTATCCGCCGCTCTCCGCTTAATGCTCGGCGCCGCGGCCTTGGTTTCCGCCCAAACACCCCAACGCACCGCACCGCCTCAACCCGCCCCGCCCACGCGAGCCGATATACTGCGCGGGGAGTACGGCCGGTATCGCGCCAACAACGACCTGCTCTTCTACCATCTCGATATCCGCGTCGACCCGGAAAAGAAGCGGATCGCGGGGAAGAACACCATCCGCTTCAAGATGCTCAAGGACGATAGCCGCATCCAGCTCGATCTCTTCGCCAACCTCAATGTGGACAAGATCGCCATCGGCGCGGCGACGCTCCACTACGAACGCGAACTCGGCGCGGTCTTTGTGGACTTTCCCGAGACTCTCAAAACCGGCCGTACTTATTCGATTGACTTCTACTATTCCGGAACGCCGCAACAGACCGGCCGGTTTGGCGGCTTCACCTTCGGTAAGGATCCGGCCGGCCGCCCTTGGATCTTTACCGCCTGCGAGGGCATCGGCGCCAGCCTCTGGTGGCCTAACAAGGACCAGTGGCGCGACGAAGTCGAAAACATGCAACTCAGCGTCTCCATTCCCAACGATCTGGTCGACGTCTCCAACGGGAAGTTCGTAAGCAAGACCGACCTGGGCGACGGTTACACCCGCTGGGACTGGTTCATTCACTACCCCATCAACAACTACGACGTTTCGTTGAACGTCGGTAAGTACGAGCATTTTGCCGATAAGCTCGGCGGCCTTCCGCTCGACTTTTACGCTCTTCCCGAGGATCTGGAGAAGGCCAAGAAACAATTTGCCCAGGCTAAGGGAATGATCGAAGCCTACCAGCACTATTTCGGTGAATACCCTTTCAAGAAAGATGGCTACAAGCTGGTCGAAGTGCCTTACTCCGGAATGGAGCACCAGACCGCTGTTACTTACGGCAACCATTTTGCCAACGGCTACCTGGAGCGCGACTGGACCGGCGTCGGCATCAGCCCGCGGTTCGACTTCATCATCATTCACGAAAGCGGCCACGAATGGTTCGGCAACGCCGTCACCGCAGCCGACGTGTCCGACATGTGGATACACGAAGGCTGGACCACATACCTGGAGTGCCTCTACGTGGAATACATGTGGGGCAAAGAAGATGGCCTGAAGTACACCAACGGGTACAAATCGAAAGTCCGGAACCAGCAGGCGATCATCACGCCACACGGCGTCAACCGCGAACCGCCGCAGGACATGTACTTTAAGGGTGCGCTGTTCCTCAACACGCTACGCAGCGTTGTGAACGACGATAAACGGTGGTTTGCGTTGATCCACGATGTTTTCCAGCACTTCAAGTACCGGAACATCATGACCGAAGACATGGTGGCCTATTTCAACCAGAAAACCGGAATGAACCTGACGCCGATCTTCGACGAGTACCTTCGTCACGCAGCTCTGCCGGTCCTGGAGCTGAAGTTCGACGACGCCGGAGGCACGGTTTCTTACCGCTGGAAGGCTGACGAGCCGGCCTTCGCCATGCCGATACGGGTTGGGGCCAAAGACAACTGGCAGATTGTGCGGCCCACCACCGAATGGCAGACTATGAAGACGCCGCTCAAGAAGGACGAGTTTGCGGTGGCTACGGACCTCTATTTCGTCAATGTCAGCAAGGAGTAGGTTGCGGCCCCCGTGCAGGTTTCGCACCCCCGGAGAAGCTCGATGAGGCGGGCGCAGGCGCCCAGCAATCCGGCCGGCGTCTGACCAACAGCCAATCCCGAAGAGGCTTCGGGCTCCGGCAGATCTTCCCTACGCCGATAGCGACGGGTGCCGCTACGGGTATTGGGATTGGGACATCGCCTGATCTCGCAAGGCCGAATTGCGCAGCCGAGTCCCGGCGCTTGCCACGCTACAAACGGTACTTGGGTGTCGCGACGCTTCAGCGCTGGCGCGCTGGTCCATCAAACGCTTCGTCGTTCTCTCCGCCGGAGTTGAGGCCGCGAAAACGGTCTCTCCCATGGTCAGCAGTTCGTCCCACAAGCTCTGAATCGGAACCCCGGGCATCTGGTCGGAACTCGGCCTCTTTTCATTTAATATCGTGATACGATATACTGGTGACGAAGCCATATGTCCCGCAATGGCAACAAGCAAGATTTGCCCATTTCCGACTATCGGGCTCTGGGGCAGTTCCGCTACCAGATCCGCCGTTTCCTGCATTTCAGCGAGGCTGCAGCCCGGGCTGAAGACCTGGAACCGCAGCAACATCAAATGATCCTGGCCATCAGGGCCTGGGATGAACCTGGCGCGCCTACTATTGGGGAGTTGGCGGCACATTTGCTCCTAAAGCACCACAGCGCCGTCGGGCTGGTCGACCGGTTGGTGCAGCACGGGTTAGTGGAACGGGTACGTGACGGGGGCGACCGCCGGCAAGTGAGAGTGCACCTCACCGCGGAAGGCCGAGCTAAGCTCGAGCGCCTGTCCAACGTTCATCGCGAAGAGCTGCGCTCGTCGGGTCCGGTTCTGGTTAATGCATTGGTTGCCCTGTTGCATGATCTTCATGTGGATACGCGGGTTCGATAGACGCACGAAAGGTAAGGATGTCAGCAAAACGCAAAGCGACGACCCATCACAACGTCGAAGATAAGTTGGGCGATTTCACCATGACCTCCCGCGCCCTGACCATCTCCGGGCTCGCCATCCTGATCGGCTTCGTCAGCGCCTTCATCGCGCTGGCGCTACTCCGGCTGATCGGTATTTTCACCAACCTGTTTTTCTTTCAGCGGTGGGGCACGTCCATGGTATCGCCTGCCGGGAATCATCTTGGCCTTTGGGAAATAGCCGTGCCCGTGGTGGGTGCTGTAATCATCGGATTCATGGCGCGATACGGCTCGGAGCGTATCCGCGGCCACGGCATTCCGGAAGCCCTCGAAGCCATCCTGATCAACGGCAGCAAAGTGGAACCCAAGGTCGCGCTTCTCAAGCCCCTCTCCAGCGCCATCTCCATCGGCTCCGGGGGGCCGTTCGGCGCCGAAGGCCCCATCATCATGACGGGCGGCGCATGCGGGTCCATGATCGCTCAACTGTTCCGCCTTAGCGCCACCGAGCGTAAGACCCTGCTGGTTGCCGGGGCCGCCGCAGGGATGTCAGCGACCTTCGCCTCGCCGGTGGCCGCTGTGCTGCTGGCTGTGGAACTGTTGCTGTTCGAATGGAAGCCGCGCAGCTTTATTCCAGTGGCGCTGGCTAGCATCACGGCGGGCGCGGCGCGCCGCTACATCCTGGGACTGGGGCCACTCTTCCCGGTGCCGGCGCACCCCATCTTCATCGGCCCGCAAGGACTAATGGGCTGCGTGGTGGCGGGCGTTCTGGCGGGAGCGCTGTCCGTTCTCCTGACCCTGGCGGTCTACGGCGCCGAGGACTTTTTCCTTCGACTGCCTATCCATTGGATGTGGTGGCCGGCCATGGGAGGCCTGGTAATCGGCCTCGGCGGGCTGATTTTTCCGCAAGCCTTGGGCGTGGGCTACGACACCATCGGGGCGCTGCTGCAGGGAGAAGTTCCGCGCAACCTGATCGTGGGAATCCTGCTGGTGAAGTCGGTCATCTGGGCTGTGTCGCTGGGCTCGGGAACTTCCGGCGGGGTGCTGGCGCCGCTGCTCATGATGGGTGGCGCGCTGGGCGGTCTGGAAGCTATGTTCCTACCTCACGAAGGCGCCGGCTTTTGGCCTCTGGTCAGTATGGGCGCGATTCTAGGTGGAACCATGCGCTCCCCCTTCACCGGCGTCATCTTCGCGCTGGAACTTACTCACGATGTCAACATGCTGCTGCCGCTGCTGCTGGCGGTCACGATCGCCCACGGCTTCACCGTACTCACCCTAAAGCGTTCTATACTGACCGAGAAAGTCGCCCGGCGCGGCTATCACCTCAGCCGCGAGTATGCGGTGGACCCCTTGGAAATTCTATTCGTCCGCGAAGTGATGCGCACCAACATTGTCGCGCTTCCGGCCCGAACTACCGTGGCCGGGTTGGCCGGATCGCTTAACACCGATCACGAGCGCAGAAGCCAGTTCTTATATCCGGTAGTGGACGAAAACCGCACTCTGCTGGGCAGCATTACACGCAACACCTTGCATCGACTACTCCACCATGGGCCGCCGCCGCAGACTCCTCTGGCGGAGGTAGCGGACAAGAACCCGGTAGTGGCATACGAAGATGAGCCACTGCGACTTGTAGTCAACCGAATGGCCGAAACCGGCTTCACGCGTTTCCCCGTGTTGGAACGCGGAGACACCCGCCAACTAGTGGGCATGGTGGGACTTCACGATCTTCTGCAGGCCCGGACTCGCGCGCTTCAGGAAGAGCGGCGGCGCGAACGCGTACTGCGCATCCGTCTTCCTTTTGGCCCGCGCGGCGCCGTTACCGAAGATCACTCAGCCGTCCTTTAGTCACCCTGCCGGAATCGAGGTTTCTGGCGTGCTCCGGGCCGCGCCCGATTTGCCGCGTGGACCATGAGGCCGGCGTAAATTCTCCACGCGGTCATACTTTTGGCGGATTCGGGCGGCATGGGCAAGTTGTAACATCTTCCCGTATAAGCCAGTGGTTTGGCTCCATGCAGAGAACGCTTCGGGGGCACGCTTCAGGTGCTCGCTCTTGTTGGTGAATGCAGGTTTGGGCGAGTTGCCGCGTCACTATTGAGAGTTACCGGGCGCCACTAGGTGAACCGGTGTGTCCGTGTCTCACGGCGTCTGCAGATTTCGAGCCATTCCGTACTGGGTGCCGATCTTCAGACATTAGGAGGCCGACGTGACTGATTCAAAAGCGCTTCGTCGCTACAGTTTCACACTCTTGCTGCTGGCCGCGATGTTCATCGCTCCTCTCGCCAGAGCCCAAAACGCGAACACTGGGGAACTCAAAGGCACGGTGACAGATGCTTCGGGAGCTCTAGTTCCAGGAGCCGCGGTCACGATCAGGAACGTGCAGACCGGTGTCGTCAATACGTCCACCACCAACCAGGCCGGCCTGTACGACGTTCCGTTTCTCGCGCCGGGCAGCTACACGGTGAAATTCTCAAAGGCGGGCTTCCGCGATTTTGTCCGCCAGGGTATCGTCCTCCAGATCGAAACCCTGCAAATCGATGCCTCGCTGCAGCTCGGCGTGGCTACCGAGGAAGTCGTGGTGACATCCGCGGCGCCCCTGGTCGAAACGGAAACCACGGAGCAGCACGTGGACCTGAATACCCAGGCGATCGACACGGCGCCCATCGTCGGCACCGACTGGCGCGCCGAGATGATTCAGCTTATTCCCGGCGTGAATAACGGCGGAGGATCCGGGGAAGCAACCGGCCAGGGAGTCGGGATCAACGGCACGCAGGGATACAATATCAACTTCCTTTCCGACGGCTCCGCTGCCACCGCTCCCAGGGATTTCAACAGCAGCAACTACTACCTGCCGATTGACGCCATCTCGGAGGTAAGCATCAATTCCGGCAACGCACCCGCCCAGTATGGCAATGGTCTCACCTCCATCAACGTGATCACCAAGAGCGGGACCAACGCATTCCACGGCAGCGCGTATGAATACGATCAGAATACTGCGCTCAACGCCAGGGGTTTCTATAACCAGACCGGCCCGAAGGCGGTGGAGCACTGGAACGAATACGGCGGCAGCGTGGGCGGGCCGATCCGGAAAAACAAGCTGTTTTTCTTCTTCGCGTACCAGCGCAACCCGTCATCCACCCCCGTTTCCGGACTTTGGAGTTACCCGACGGCCGCCATGGAAGCGGGTGACTTTTATGGAATCCCGGGCGCGACCGGCAAAGCTTTCAGCCCTACAGGGACTTTGCTGGGCGCCTACGACCCCGTGGCGTTGAAGCTGCAAACTTACTTCCCTTCGTCGACCGCTCCCGGTTGGAAATCCGGCTGCCCCGGTCCGGTGAATGTGGGCCCGGGCACTCCCCAAACTTGCCCGACCATCAACAACTATGTGTTCAACAGCACCAGTCCGAATACCGACACCTGGTATACGAGTAAGGAAGATTACAATATCTCCGACACGCAAAAAATCTCGTTTAGCTTCAACTATCTTCCCACTACGTCATCTTATGTGCCGCCGGACCCGCTGTACCCCAACGATGCGACCGCGTACCAGCAAGGGGTCACCGACGATCTCACCTTGCAGCTCACTTATGTCTATACCATCGGCCCGACCAAGGTGAACGAGTTTCGCCTGGGTGGAAGCCGCGAGCTCGACAAGTACAAGCCGCCATCGCTCGATAAGAACGACCCGCAAACGCTCGGCTTGGAGCCGGCTTACGGCACCAATGCCCCGGCCAATGTGTTTCCCAAGGTTACAATCGACAGCGGCGCGGGTGTGGGAGGCATGGGTCTAGGCGCTGGAAACGGCCAAAACGGGAACATCGACGCCGTTCTGGGCGAGGGCGTGTACAATGCGTCCGACGTCTTTACCCTGATTCACGGCAAGCACACCATCAAGGTGGGCGGCGAGTTCGACAAACTCTACCAGAACTACACCAGTTGGGGCGATCTCAGTTCGGGCAATTTCGAATTCAACGGAGGCGTCACCGGAATTCCTTACGCCGATTTCCTGGCGGGCGACGTTTATGGATGGTATGTCTACGAGTACGATGCCACCAGCGCGCACTCGTGGAATTCGGCCGTGTTCGCCAGCGACGATTTCAAGCTCAACTCGCACGTGACGCTGAATCTGGGCCTCCGGTGGCAGGGACAGAGTGGCTGGGGAGTCAATCACGGCATGTTTGGCAATTACGACCCCAACCTGCCCAATACCGCGGATGGCGGAGCATACAAAGGCGCCATTCTGTTTGGCGGACAGAGCGACAAGCAATCCGGCGGATCGATTGGCAACTACTCGACAATCCAGAACGGCGACTACAAGGAGTTCGCGCCGCGCGTGGGCGTCGCCTGGTCGCCACACGACAAGTGGTCGGTCCGCGCGAGCTATGGTATTTTTGACGCGCCGCGCGATGCGGAGAATTATACCGATGGCGCGCTCGGCTTGGGCTTCAATCCCCACAATAGCGGCAACGGGGGGTACGTCAACGGGAGCTATGCCTTCAAACTGGCCACCGGCCCGCCTTCCGGCACAGTGGTCTTTCCAACGCTGCAAACTCTCTCGCCGGAGATCGACAACTATAGCGGCGTGGAATACTATCCCTGGAATATGCCTACCGATTACGTGCAACAGGCGCTGGTCAGCGTGCAGCACGAACTCGCCGGCGGCGTCCTGATCGACGCGAGCTACGTTTACACCCACGGAACGAATCTGAACTTCGCAACCAACATCAACCAGGCTCCCGTGAGCGAATTGGGCTGCACCGGCTATAACTGCGGGAACCCGAACCCCATATTCAATTCCATTGCCGCCCAGACCTACGATGGATGGTCGAATTACAACGCGTTGCAGTTGCGCTTCCAAAAGCGCATGTCGCACGGCGTGACGTTCCAGTTCAATTACTCCTGGGCGAAATCGCTCGATACCGGCACTGGAAACGGTCACGGATCGGGCGTGGACATCTATCAGAACGCGTACTCTCCGGCAGTCAATTACGGTCCGTCGGACTTCAACGCGGCGGATACGCTGACCGGGCAGGTGGTCTACCAACTGCCGTTCGGCAGCGGGCGCCTGTTTGCGCTTCATGGGGTAGCGGACCAGATCCTGGGCGGCTGGCGCGTCTCCAGCGTGCTGCAATGGCACACCGGAACTCCGTTCACGCCGGTGATTCAGAACTCCGTTGCCGAGGGCATCGATCCGGGACTCGACTCATCCTTGAGCGCCGGTTCCACGCTATACCCCGAGGTGGTCGGCAATCCGCACGTATCGAACCCCACACATCACGAGTGGTTCAATCCGGCGGCTTATGCCAACCCGGCGTATGGCACCTTTGGCGACTCCGGACGCATGAACCTGATTGGCCCTCGTTTCTTTAACGCGGACTTCAGTGTCGGGAAGAAATTCTCCTATCGCGAGAAGGTAAACCTGGAAATCCGGGCGGACATGTTCAATGTGTTCAATCATGTCAACTACGCCAACCCTGACGCCAATGTAGGCTACATCAACGGGGGGTTGGCCGACACCACCTCCGGTACCATCACCGGCCCGTCAGGCGGCCAACGCATCATACAAGTGGGCGCTCACCTTACGTTCTGAGTAACCAAGGCCTGCGCCCTCGATATCCCTGCGGGATATGGGAGTCGAGGAAGTCAGGAGTTCAGAAGTCAGAATGGCGGCAACGTAGGCGTTCAGGAGTCGGCTGACTTCTTCCAGTCGGCCTCAAGGTTGCCGGCCTGAAACCGTCACAACGGGAACAGAATTCTCGTTGGGGCCCCTATAACGGGAAGTAATGTAGTGGAGCAGAGGGCGGCTTGTCGATGCAGTGGACGCCATGCTATCCTGCGCGTGGAGTCCGGCGCGAGCCGCCCTGGGCTCCCTGAGGGGCGCTTCTCTTTGGTATGAAAGATCCCCAGCCCGGCAAACCCCGGCTTCGCAATCTGCCGATCCATCGTGGTGGCGGGCGCTTATTCGGCCCATTGCCCGCCTTGATCCTGGTGCTGTTGACAACTGCATTCCCCCCGATGGCCGCACAAACGGCTCCTTCCCACGCCTCGGAAATTCACGGCCACCTTCTGAAAGCCGCCGCGTATCTCAAGTCCAACGATCCGGGCTCCGCCGCCAGGGAATTCGCCGCCGTCCTGGCGCTCGACCCCAAGAACGCCGAAGCGAACGCCAACTTAGGCGTAATTACGTTCGTGCGGGGCGACTATAAGAACGCTTCCCGATATCTCCGCGACGCCCTGGCGGCCGACCCTTCTCTAGCGAAGACCGAAGCCTTGCTGGGAATTTGCAAAAGGAAATTGGGCGATCCTTCGGCGCAAGCGCTGCTCGAAAAATCGTTCCCCCGAGTGAAGGAGAAAAGCTTACAGATTCAGGCCGGCATGGAGCTCGCTTCCATCTATTACCAGCAGGGCAACCTGGACCGTGCCGCATCCGTGATGCGGCCGCTGGTCGATCTCGACCCCGACAATATCGAGATCCTGTACATGGCGCAACGCGTCTATTCCGAATTGGCCGATGACACGCTGAACAAGCTGGCGCTGCTGGCGCCGGGTTCAGCCCGCATGCAGGTCGTGATCGCGGAGCGCTTGATCAACGAGGGAGACCTGCGGGGCGCCAGCGAGCACTACCGGAAGGCGATCGAGACCGATCCCCGTCTGCCAGGTGTGCACTACGAGCTTGCCGAAGCCATACTCGAAGCGGCGCCCACCGACGCCCAGGCGCAGTCCGATGCGCAAAAGGAACTGGAAGCTGCCATCAAGCTCGATGGCGACAGCGCCAGGACGGAATGCATGTTTGCCAGGATCGCTCTTTTACGGCAAGATACCAACGAAGCGTATGCCCGCTACAATCTCGCCTTTGCTATGAACCCGGGCGATGCCGAAGCCCAATTCGGTCTGGGCCGTATGCTGGCGGCCATGGAGAAGCCTCAGGAGGCGGCGAAATATCTGCGCATGGCCATTCAGTCCGATCCGCTCAACGAAAATGCGCACTACCGGCTGGCGTCGGTCTGCAGGAAGCTTCAACTGAACGATGAGGCCGAGAAGGAACTTCGACTGTTTCGGGAAATTAAGGACGCCAAGGACCGTCTGGAAAGCCTGTATCGGCAGATGCACAAGAAACCGCCGGGGCAAGGCGGCCAACTCCCCGATTCGGACCGATGAACAGCCCTGCGCTCGCGATTCTCGTACTGGAGTGCGTTTGTGCGCATGGCGCCGGCTCGCCAAGCCAGCAACCGCCGGAGCCCACGGATGTTACTCCTATCGACGGCGAAACTTACTATGTTGTAAATCAGCTCAGCGGCCTGCAAGTGGACCTCAATAACAATTCCACGGCGCCCGAAGAGCAGGTGGTTCAGCAACCGCGGACCTTCACCAGCCTCAGCCAGCGATGGTTCTTTAGCCGGCTTTCCGGTGGATTTTGGGAGATCGGCAATATTCTCAACGGCCTCTGTCTCGATAGCCTGCCCCACATCGACGCACACTTACCGGGCCGCGGGCGCGGAGGCGGGAGGGCTACTCGCGCTTCCGTGTTACAGAACCCTTGCGCGGCTGTCGATACCCAGCAGTGGGCCCTCACCGCGGCGAGTAATGGCTACTACACCATCTCCAACAAAAGCACGGGGCTGCTGCTCGATTTGTCCCGGCGGTCCGCGTCTGCGGGAGCGTGGCTGGTGCAAACCGCGCTGTCGGGCGCAGCCGTCCCGAGTCAGCAATGGCTGCTGCGCCCGGCTTTCTTCCGCGGCGTGGACAATGCTTTGATCGAGAAGCAGGAGGCGGCTCGCGTAGCCGGCGTGCCCTGGTGGAACGACGCCGGCCGGCAACAGGACGTGCTTCAGATGCTCAAGTACCACGGCGTAAATATGGTGCGCCTGAGACCCAGTTCGGCGCCGCCGTATGCCAATCCCTCGCAACCGGGGTGCACCGGCAACGCCTGTTACGCGGAAACCGACGCGCAGGATCTCGACCTGGCGAAGCGCGCAAAGAATCTCGGCCTGAGCGTAGAGCTGACTCTGCTGTTCGACGGCGGCGCTTCCGCCAGCGTCCCGCCGGCGTGGGCCAATGACACGGAGATCACGGAGCTGCAGTCGGACTTATATGCTTACGTAAAGGCGGAGATCCTGTCGTATCGGCAGGCCGGAACCATGCCGGACCTGGTGGCCATCGGCAATGAAGTCGATACCGGTTTTCTGGGCGCTCTCGGCAGTCCCACGGGAGCGGACTTCGCCGGCTTTGCCGCTTTGCAGATCGCCGGCATGCAGGCGGTCAGGGACGCGGCGGCAGACACCTCGGTTGGACCCTCGATTCCCGCTCCGCTGACCTGCGTTCATATCACACCGGCCTGGGATCTTACGCAGTTCTTCACCCTCGCCAACGAGTTCAACATTCCTTACGATGCCATCTGCCAGAGTTACTACCCGATCTATCATGGTCCCCTCACCAGTGCCCAGGCGGCCGCGTCCAATCCCGGCGGAAAACCAATCGAGCAGGAAGTGCTGGTCAACGCCGCCAACGCCATTGCGAAGCCCATTTTCATAATCGAAACCGGGGAACATTACGAAAATGGCTTTGGCGCCAACGATCCGTGGTATACCCCGCCAACCCAGACTCTGCAGCGGCAGTTTCTGCTGGATCTGCAGAGTGTGCAAAAAAGTTTGCCGAATAACTTGGGGCTGGGAATCGCGTATTGGGATCCCGCCGGCGTAAACATACCCGCTTCGAGCGGCGGATTCATCAATGGCGATAATCTGCCGAATGCCATCTACACCTGGAATGGCCTGACGCTCTTCGACAACGCGGACTCTTCCGGATCGGCCGACATCAACGCTTCGAATTACTCCGTGCTGCTTCCCGGGATCGATGCGCTAGGGGGCAAGCTCGATCCCACGTTAAGCTACAAGTTCGTCAACCTCGGCAACGGGCAGATTCTCTCCGTTTTCCAGGCTTCCAACGCTGCCGGCGCCAAGCTTGACACTGCGGCGGACACCGGAAATCCAACCTTGAGTCAGCAGTGGCGCATCGCCAGCGACAATGACGGGTACTTCCAGATCGCCAGTCTCAATCCGGGAGCGGGCAACACCACGAATGTATTGGATGACTCCGGGGGATCGACGGTAAGTGGGAACGCCGTGGTGCAATCCCCATCCGGCAGCGGCCAGGAACTGGAATGGAACATCGTCTCGGCGGGCAACGGCTATTTCAATCTGGTCAATAGGGTGAGCGGACTGGTGCTGGACATAAGCGGTGGAGTGGGCGTTCAGGAACCGCAAAACAACCTCAGCTCCACCCAGCAATGGCAGATCGTTCCCGTGCAGTAACCAGCCAAAGCCTGGGCCCTCGATATCTCCCGCTACGCCGGATTGACCAATCCGTGACGGGCGAGCTTCGCTCGCCGGACGCCTGTGATCCTGCCCCACAAAGTCCGCTCAATGTCACTCTATTACGCGAGTCTCACTAGTTCCCGTTATGCGGGCACCGGCCGCACGCGGTCTGTTGTGCGCCATCGCCATTCCAGCCTGTGACTCCTGACTTCCACGACTTTCATATCACGCAGGGATACCAACGCGAAGTCTTGGCTTAGTAGGCTACGCTAGCAGGTTGCGGAAAAAGGGTATTCTGGGACCGCTCCCTCACGGTCGCGGTTCTGTAAGAGCCTGCAAAAGAACGAGCGCGTTTCTGAGCCGCGCGCGTAAGCAAGCGGCTGACGGGCTTTTTCCGCAGCCCGCTAGCGGGAGTTTACTGCGAAGGGTTCCACCCAAACAACGCCGAAATCGACAAATGCAGCCCAGCCAGCAGCATAGCCTGTGGAATAATTTGCCGGATGTGTATTACCCCATTTTGGGTAGGTAATACGACATAAGTCGCGGCAAGTGTCTGAAGACAAAGGGCCGGCATTCGTACTCTTGGACCCTTCGCAGTAAACTCCCGCTAGAGCATCCCGGGGTCACGTCTCAGGACAAGGTGTCCTGAAAATCCGAGTGTTTTCTAATAGAATCAACGGCTTACAGGGATTTCTCAGGACAAGATGTCCTGAAGAACAGCGTCTCTTCATGCGGAACCCGCCCGTCCGTACAGTCCGGCCCCGCCGGCGGCAGGGCTGACTTCCTCGACTTCCATATCCCGCAAGGATATCAAGGTGTGCGTCCGAAAGTGATGTTGATGTACTTGCTGAATGAAAGGAATCAGCTCGGGTAATGACTCGCTCACCCGATAGCCTGGTCCCCTCCGGCTCGGGGCAACCTGAACCGGAGAAGCGGGACGACAA